>Ga0315905_10004650_pt1 | contig 14030 bp, 13 predicted proteins | sample LakEriMetagenome_5_FD_203522 | JGI IMG/M metagenome (GOLD analysis project Ga0315905, IMG submission 203522) | Freshwater fungal communities from buoy surface, Lake Erie, Ohio, United States - Buoy 4 MA121 | ecosystem: Environmental > Aquatic > Freshwater > Lake | place: USA: Lake Erie, Ohio... | reverse complement strand
GCTTGGATGAGGGCCGTTGGGCTTGAGAGACCGGTAGGCGGGGCCTGCCAATTCACTTCTTGGCTTCCCCTACGGGCTTCTCGACTTTTTGAGCCTCACCCGCAGGCTTTTCGGCTTTTTTGACCTCGGGATCTTTGGGCGTATTCGGCACGGCGATGAATTTGGCTTTCTCCGGGTCCATCACGGGCAGTTTGCCCTGAGGAACGGGCGGCGGCGCTTTTTTTTCGGGCGCGGTTTGGGGAGTCACGACCGCCTGGGGCTGCGGTTTCACCTCCTCTTTGCCGCAAGAGACAAGAAGCAGGCCCGCGAGAAGGACGAGGCATTTCATGAGCAGCGGATGGAAACGGAACGTCCATGCGCGTCGAGGCCCTCTACTTGACTGAAGGCGCGAACGATGGGCTCGGACTTGATGCAGCTTTCGCGGTCGAGACGAATGATGCTGGTGCGGCGCTGAAACATGTCGGCCGTGATGCCGGGGAAAGACTTGCCGGAGCCACCAGTGGGCAGCGTGTGGCTGGGACCGGCGAGGAAATCGCCCACCGCCACCGGCGAGTGATTGCCGAGGAAGATGGCACCGGCAGTGCGGATGAGTGGCAGGATGGCATCTTCGCGTGTGGTGATGAGCGTCAGGTGCTCAGGCGCAAAATCGTTCACAAGGCGTGCGCCTTCCTCCAAGCTCGGCACCAGCATGCAGAACACGCCTTTTTCGAGCACTGGGGCGAGCTGTGCTTGGCGACTGAGCGTCTTTGACTGCGAATCAACCTCTGCGACGACAGCGTCGAGCAAGGTGGCGTCATCGGTAATGAACCCAGCCATGCTGTCCTTGCCGTGTTCTGCCTGCGCGAGGATGTCGGCGGCGATGAAGGCCGGATGGCCGGATTTGTCGGCAAGGATGAGTACTTCGCTAGGTCCAGGCAGCAGGTCGATGGAAACGACGCCAAATGCCTGCCGCTTGGCCTCGACGACATAGCTGTTACCTGGGCCGAAGATCTTCGTGACGGGACGAATCGTCTCGGTGCCGAAGGCGAGCGCGGCGATGGCCTGTGAACCGCCAATCTTGTAAACCTCGGTGGCTCCGGCGAGCTTCAAGGCGGCAAGCAGGCCGGGATTGACACTGCCATCCCGCCCGCAGGGTGTGCAGACGACGATTTCGGGCACACCGGCGGCAGCGGCAAAGGTGACGGTCATGATCGAGGTCGAGACGAGCGGCGCGGTGCCGCCAGGGACGTAACAGCCGACGCGCTCAAAAGGATGAAAAACCTCTCCCACCTCGGCCCCCTGCTCGTTCTTGTAACTCCAAGCCTGGCGCATGCTGCGTTTAGCGAAGGCCATGACATTGCGATGTGAAGCTTCGAGTGCCGAACGCAGCGTTTCATCGGCGGCATTCCAAGCGGCATCGAGTTCGGCCTGCGGAACGCGCATTTGCGACGCGTCGAGTTTGGCCCCGTCAAATTTCTCGGTGAGTTCGAGCACGGCGGCATCACCACGCTCACGCACGGCCTTGATGACGCCCGCGACGACCTCACGCACGGTGTCACTGGCCTCGGCACGGCGGTTGAGGGCGGCAGCGGCGCTGGCGTAGTCGGGATCAGTGGGTCGGAGAACTTTCATCAGGTGAAGATGCGAAAAAATGGAAACAAGAGGGAAAATGATTCTACGAGGGTGACGAAAAAGCGGGCGCTGTTTTGCGCCCGCCTGATGCACTCAATTTAATGTTAGGACAAGGCGTCTTGGAGTGGGCCTTGGCGTATCCGCTCAAGGAACGATTTCGCCAGAGCCGGTGTACACCCATTTTTCCACACGTCCGTTTTTGATGCGGGCCTGGGCCTCGGTCTCAAACTTGCCGAACATGGTCTGGGTCTCGTATTTCACATTCACCGTCCAATAATCGGCACCGTCGATTTTCTCGCGCTGGGCATCGCCCCAGGACTTGATGCTGTCGAGTTTGATCTCAGTGACCTCGCCAGCCTTCATGCTGGCAAGCAGAATCGGGTAAGTGCCGTTCTCAGCCTTGGTAGGCTTGTCATCGCTGGCGCTGCCCCCGCCCGCGGCCATGGCCGGAGCGTTTTTGGCGCGATCGGCGGAGGCGAGTTTGTATTCGTGGGCTTTGCGTGCTTGGTCGGTCTGGACGACTTTGATCTGCTCGTAGGCGGCGGCGAAAACCTCCTTAAAATCGGTGTCGTCCATGGCCACCAGACCGCGCATGGGAGAACCTGGGGAGGCACCGACCTCGAGATTCGCCCCTTGCTGCCCCATGACAAAGATTTTCGCGCCCGACTTGAAGTTGGAGGCGGCGGTGGCCTTGCCCATCTGCATTTTGATTTCGAGGTCTTTCTTCATCGTGACCTGCTTCGGCGAGGTGAAGAACCCCTTCGGCACGAGCGCCCAGTTTTGGGTGACTTCATCGGCGGAAGGGAAAACCGGTGCGACAAAAGCATTCGGATCCACCTGCGGCGGTTCGGGCAACTTCGGCATTTCAGGCTTCGGCTCCGGCTTTGGCTCGGGCTTGACCTCCGCCATCGGCTCGGACTTCGTCTCCTTCTTGACGATCGGCTTTGGCACCGGGGCGACGGCGACGACTTTCTTCGTCGGCGCTGGCGGCACATGCTTCGTGAACTTCATGGCATCAGCAAAGGGCGGATACACATACTCGTAGGCGACGTAGCCAACAGCGGCGGCCAGGATGATGACGATGAGAGGTTTCATGGTAGGTGGAGTCTAAGAGGGAGGCGGTGAAATGCAACCTGCGAGGCAGTCTCGTCGATGCAACAGCCTTCAACGAGCGTTTCTTGGGCTTGATCTCCCCTGCCCCACGCGGCTTGTGTGGCACATGCCAGAAGACGTGATTCGCGTGCGTGGCGCACGGCAGCACAACCTCAAAAACATCGACGTGGACATCCCACGGCACAAACTCGTGGTGCTGACCGGCGTGAGTGGCAGCGGGAAGTCGTCCCTGGCCTTCGACACGCTCTTCGCCGAGGGCCAGCGGCGCTATGTGCAGAGCCTCTCGGCTTACGCGCGGCAATTTCTCGACCAGATGCAGAAGCCGGACGTGGATTTTATCGAAGGCCTATCCCCGGCGGTCGCCATCGAGCAGGTTCACTCAAATCCGAATCCGCGCAGCACCATCGCCACGGTGACGGAGATCTACGACTACCTCCGCGTGCTCTACGCCGTGGCCGGACAGCCACACGACCCCCAAACTGGCGAAAAACTCCTGCGCAGCACCCCGCCGGAGATTGCGGACAAGATTTTGGCGCTAGGCGAAGGCACGCGCGTCATGGTGCTTTCCCCGCAATCTCCCCCAACCGGCGAGGACACACGCACGCTGTTTGAAAAGCTCAAACGCCAGGGTTTCGTCCGCGTTCGCCTCAATGGCGAGATCGTGGAGTTGGAAGACACGCTCAAACTGGCGGCCAACGAGCAGCAGCAGGTGCAGATCGTCATCGACCGCCTCGTGGTGCGTGCGGATTCACGCCAGCGGCTCATGGAGGCCATCGAAAGCTCCCTGCACTGGAACGAGCGCGAGGTGCAGTTCCTCGTGAACCTCGACGGCAGCGACGAAATCCTCAGCTACACGACCGAATTCGCCAATCCGCGCACCGGTTACGTCATCGAACGCCTCACCCCGCAGCATTTCTCCTTCAACACGCACCTTGGAGCCTGCCCCTCCTGCGAAGGCACCGGCATGACACCAACGCCAGATGCGACGCTGCTGGTGCCTGACGAGTCCAAATCGCTCGCCGACGGCGCGATCAAGGCCTGGTGGGCGCGACACCCAAAGGTTCGCGTCATTTTCCACCAGAGCGTCGAAGCGCTGGCAAAGCACTTCGGTGCCGCGATGGACGCTCCGTTCCAAGATCTGCCGCAAGCCTTCAAAGACGCGCTGTTTCATGGCACCGGCGATGTCGCCATCGCCACCGGTTGGAAAAAATCTGACCACACACGCAGCGTCGCAAAACCCTTTGAAGGCCTCTTGCCCGAAATCGCCCGTCTTTATCAAAGTGCCGAAAGCGACGCCCTCCGCTCCGCGCTCACCCGGCTCATGAATCCTCATGCGTGTGCGGCGTGCGGGGGGGAGCGTCTGAAACCGCAGTCGCTCGCCGTCAGATTGAGCTCTCAGACAAAGGAACTCAACATCCACGAGTTCACTTCGCTGCAAATCCGCGATGCGCTCGGCTGGATGCGCGATTTGGAAGTCACCGAGCAACAGAAAGCCTATGTCGGCGAGTTGCAGCGTGAAATCGTGAAGCGCATTGAGTTCCTGGAGCAAGTCGGGCTGGGTTATCTCGCGTTGAATCGCGAGAGCGGCACGCTCTCCGGCGGCGAGATGCAGCGTATTCGTCTTGCCTCGCAGATCGGAGCCGGACTCGCGGGAGTGCTGTACGTTTTGGACGAGCCCAGCATCGGCCTGCATCCTTCCGACAACGAACGTTTGATCCAAACGCTGCTGCGCTTGCGCGATCTCGGCAACACCGTGCTCGTCGTCGAGCACGACGAGGCCACCATGCGTGCTGCCGATCACATCATCGAACTCGGCCCCGCTGCAGGAACGCATGGTGGCCAACTCATTGCCCAAGGCACTCCCACTGAGATCGCCGCGAACCCGAATTCCATCACTGGCGCTTATTTGAGCGGCAAAACACGCATCCAGGCCACCGCACTGCCGCCAACGCTCTTAACCGAGAACTGCGAACCGAGAACTGCGAACCGTTTAACGATTCACGGTGCCAGCGAGCACAACCTGCGCAACGTCACCGCCGCCTTCCCGCTCGGCAGCTTCACCTGCGTCACCGGGCCGTCTGGCAGCGGCAAATCGACCTTGGTCGATGACATCCTCATGCGGGCGTTGCGCCGTCATTTTTACGACGCCAAAGACATCCCCGGCAAGCACGAGCGCATCACTGGCCTCGAACATCTCGACAAAGTCGTCGTCATTGACCAATCCCCCATCGGCCGCAGTCCGCGCTCGAATCCCGCCACTTACACTGGCGCGTTTGGCCCCATCCGTGAGCTGTTCGCGCAGCTTCCACTGGCCCGCATGCGTGGTTACGATGCCGGACGTTTCAGCTTCAACACCCCCGGGGGGCGCTGTGAAAAATGCGAAGGCGACGGCGTCATCAAGATCGACATGCACTTCCTCGCCGACGTTTATGTCACCTGCGAGTCCTGCAAAGGACGCCGTTACGGTGCCGAGACACTCGAAGTCACCTTCAAAGGCAAAAACATCGCCGACGTGCTCGAAATGACCGTCAGCGAAGCCGCACGCTTCTTTGACCGCAACAACGCCATCGCCCCGAAACTGAGCACGCTCGAAGACACCGGCCTCGGCTACATCAAACTCGGCCAAAGCGGTGCCTCACTCTCCGGCGGCGAGGCCCAGCGCATCAAGCTCAGCGCCGAACTCGCCAAACGCAGCACCGGCCGCACGCTCTACGTCCTCGACGAACCCACCACCGGCCTGCACAGCGCCGACATTCAAACGCTGCTCGGCGTCCTGCTGCGCCTGCGCGATGCCGGGAACACTCTCATCGTCATCGAGCACCACCTTGACGTCATTCGCTGCGCCGACTGGATCATCGACCTCGGCCCCGGCGGCGGCACCGAAGGCGGCCACATCCTCGCCACCGGCACACCGCAGCAGATTGCCGCGAACGATCGCAGCGTGACAGGCAAGTTTCTGCGCAACGGCACATAAAGTCTTGCCATCGCGGCCAGATCGCATTGAATCGCCGCCCATGTCGATTCCTCTCGAAGACCTTTTCAATGATGTCATCGCCAAGTCCATGCGCGGACTTGGCCTCAGCGAAGCTGATCTCGCCGCCAAGGCTGGCGTCAGCGTCGAAGATGTTGCCGCCGCAAAAGCCGGCACGGTGGATGACAAGTTGCTCCGCAAGATTGCGCCACACCTTCAGCTTGATGGTTTGGCTCTCGTCACGATGGCGCACGGCGACTGGCGACCGACGCCGGTCACGTTGAAGGGCCTGGCGCAGTTCAACACGACGTATCACGACATGACGGTGAATGCCTACCTCGTGTGGGACGCCGAAACGAAGAATGCGGTCGCTTTTGACACCGGAGCCGATGCCGGGCCGATGATCGACTTCATCGAGAAGCACGGCCTCAACCTCAGCCTGATCTTCCTCACGCACACGCATCCCGATCACATCATGGATCTGGCCAAACTGTCCGCCGATGGAGCCGTGACTGCCTTTGTGCATGCGCGTGAGGCCTGCGCCGGAGCCAAAACCTTTGAACTCGGCGAAACGGAATCCTGGGAGAGCGGCGGCCTGAAAATCGAGCCCCGCAGCACCTGGGGCCACTCGAAAGGCGGCATCACCTATGTCGTCAGTGGCCTCGAAAAGCCTGTCGCCATCGTGGGCGATGCCCTGTTCGCCTCAAGCATGGGCGGCGGCATGGTTTCCTTCAACGACGCCCTCGCCACGAACCGCAAGGAAATCTTCACTTTGGCGGATCACACCGTCCTCTGCCCCGGCCACGGCCCGCTGACGACCGTCGGAGAGGAAAAGGCGCACAATCCGTTTTATCCCGACTATAAATAGCGACTTCAATACCCAACACTCGCACCTGATGAAAATCGCATTCACCTACTGGCAGGACGGCAGTGACTGGCTGGGCCATCTCGATGAATTCCCCGATTATGTGACCCAGGGCGCGTCCTTGGACGATTTGAAGGCTCATCTGGCCGACCTGCAACGTGACCTGACCAGCGGTGAAATTCCTTCGGTCCGACATCATGCGGAACTCGAACTGGCGGTGGCATGAAGCATCGTGATTTGATCAAGACCGTGGAGGAATTCGGCTGTGTCTTCATCAGACACGGCGGCAAACACGACTGGTATCAGAATCCCACCACCAAGATCGCCCAGCCCGTCCCTAGACATCGCGAGATCAACGAAAACCTCGCCCGAAGCATCATCCGTAAACTTTCCAACCCATAACCAACCACTCATCCTCATGTCCCAAACCGTTGCATTCGTCGGAGTCGGCAAAATGGGGGCCAACATGGCCCGTCGTCTCAAAGAAACCGGCTACAGCGTCACCGCTGTGCTCGATGTCAACACGCAGGCCGCCGCTGATCTGGCCGCCGAACTCGGCTGCAAAGCCTGCACCAAGCTGGCCGATGTCACTGCCGCTGCCGACGTGATTTTCACCGTCGTGACCAATGACGCCTCCATGCGCGGCATCTTCTTTGGCACCGGCGACAGCCTGCTCACGAACGCCAACGGCAAGATTTTCATCAACTGCGCCACACTTTCCCCCGCGATCCATCGCGAGGTCTATGCGGCTGCGGAAAAAGTCGGCGCACACAGCTTGGAAGCCTGCATGGCCTCCAGCATCAGCCATGCACGCGAAGGCAAGCTCTACCTCATGCTGGCCGGTGATGAAACGATCTACCAGCAGGTGCAGCCGATGATCGAGCAGATGAGCGTGAACCGCCGCTTCATTGGCGGTCCGGGTCGTGCCGCCGAGGTCAAAGCGCTGGTGAACATGGTCATGAACATCAATACCGCCGGTCTGGCCGAAGGTTTGGGCCTGGCCGACGCTCTGGGCCACGATTTGAACATGATCCGCGAAGTCTTCAGCCAAACGGGCGCGAATTCCCGCGTGCTGGAGACCGATGGAGGCGACATGGTGGCCCGTGAGCACGACTGCTGGTTTTCCGCCGAGCACGCCGCCAAAGACAGCGGCATCGCCGCCGATGTGGCGAAGACCGTCGGCCTCAATCTGCCGCTCAATGAGGCCACGAAGGCACAGTATGAAAAAATGGTCACGCTGGACCTCGGTGACCTCGACAAAAGCGGCATCGCCGAGTTGACGTTCAAAGGACGGCACGGTTGAAGGCGCGATGTGATGCGCCGCAGGATTGCCCTGCTCGCGCTCGCATTCGAGGGGCTACTCTGAAACACGCAACTCCCCAAACTCGGCCCAGCACGGTTTGGTCGGTGCCCAGGATTTGTCCCCGCCGCCGTGGAAAGTTTCAAAGTAAAGGCCGTCCACGCCGAAGCTGTCCACCGAACGCCATTCCATGTCGGATCGCTCGACGAGCAGCTTTTCGTCGATCCATACACGCAGTGCGCCGTTGCGTTTGCCGGGCGTATTCATGCTCACAGCGAGGCGCACCTTGACCGGTGTGTCAGTGGGAAAGCGGAAGTCAGAGGGGAAGGCGAAACTGTCGCCATAATCGCCCTTTTGGTTCTTGTGATAGACATAGGCCTCACCACGGCCATCCCTGCGCCACATCAAGCGGGCGGAGAAACCGTTCTGGCCGTTTGCAAGCCTTCCGCCGCTCACATTTTCCGGCCCGCCGCAGAGTCCGGGCAGCTTGCCGCCTTTGACGAAGTCGAAGTCCTTGCTGAAGCGCAGCGTGTAGCTCATCTCCGCCGTCTCATGCTTTCCAAACGGCATGCGCCAGCCAGCGCCGCCCGCCTCAGGGCCGATCTGACCGAGAGCGAAGTTCACGCGCAGCCTTTGACCCTCCGTCACCATGACGCGCCCTTCCTTAATCCCGCCTTCAAACTCGCAGCCCGGCCAGTCAGCCTTCCAGCGTTCCTTCGTGTAAGGCCCGAGCTCACCTGCAATCGTGACGCTCCATGGCAAATCGGCGGCGCTGGCGAGATGAATTGAAACAAGAAAGATAAAAACCCAAGAACGCATGCACCGGTGTTACCTCAGGGCTGGAACCACGGCATGCAATTTTTAGTACGGAAGCCGCGCTTCAGACGTCCCTGCAATGAAAGCGCAGGAAGTGGCAAAACGCGCTTGCACGACGGGCAGGGACGGCTATTACTCGCGCCCTTCACCGACCCTGTCATCCAAGTGACAGCGAATGCCTCCGTAGCTCAGTTGGTAGAGCAGTTGACTCTTAATCAATTTGTCGTAGGTTCGAATCCTACCGGGGGTACCACTTCGCTAAGCGAAGATGGGCGCGATAAATGCCATTTTGTATTTCAGCACCGGCAGATTACCGGCTAGCCTGCGGTCCATGAGCGATCGCAAACCCACGCCCCACCAGATTTTGCGCCACCGGCTTGTGGCGGCGTGGCGCGGAGTGGCTGACGGCCCGTTGATGGACCTGCCCACGCTCAGCGTGGCCGATTTGGCCCCAAAAATCGTCGCCCAGTGCGGTTTGGCGAATCGTGTGAAGTTGGAGGACGTGCTTGAGGCTTGGGAAGAGATCGTTGGAGCTTTTTTGTTCAAACTCTCCCGCCCGGACTCCATCGAACGCGGCGTGCTGACGGTGCGCCTCATGCAGCCCACCGCCCATCACGCGCTGATGCTCGAAAAAGGCAAAATCCTCAAGCGCCTGCAAGCCAAACTGCCCGACGCCAAGATCCGCGACATCCGCTTCCGCCATGGCTGACGTAGCAAGGTTTCTTGTTTTAACTCTTTGCCCTTCGCCCTGTGCCCTCCGCATCGCATTCCAACGCCGCCCTTATCATCATCGGTCACGGTTCCACCACAAACCCGGACTCCAGCGCCCCGACACACCTGCACGCCGACGCCATCCGCCGACGTGGCATTTTCCGCGAAGTGGCCTGCTGCTTCTGGAAAGAGGAACCGAACATGCGCGAGGTTTACGAAATGGTGGACAGCGATGTCATATACATCGTGCCGAACTTCATCAGCGAAGGCTACTTCTGCCAGCAGGTGCTGCCGCGTGAGCTGCGGCTCGACGGTCCGGTCACTCACCGCGATGGCAAAACGATCTATTACTGCGATCCCGTCGGCATCCACCCGAACATGACGCGCCTCATTTTGCAGCGTGCGGATGAAGTCGCCCCCGGCGTGCCGCGTGACCGCACCAGCCTCATTATCGTCGGTCACGGCACCAGCCTGAACGAAAACTCCACCAAGGCCATCCAGGACCAAGTTTCTCTCATCCGCGACGGCCATCATGGATTTGCCGAGGTCATTGACACCTACATGGAGGAGGCGCCCTTCGTCGCCGAATGGGCCAAGCTGACCACCTCACCGGATGTGGTCATCGTCCCGTTTTTCATCGCCGACGGCCTGCACAGCTTCCAGGACATCCCTGTCTTGCTCGGCATGCGCGAGGAAATCGGCGCTGCCTTGAGTGAAAGCGGCGTCTTTCATCACAATCCTCACCAACTCCAGGGACGGCAGCTCTACTACAGCGGTGCGATCGGGACCGCGCCGCTCATGGCGGACGTGGTTCTGGACCAGGTGAATGATTTTGACCAAAAACACGGGATCAGTTCGCCGGTCGCGGTTCGCACTTCGACGTTGAATGACACCCTGGCCGCGTGGCTTGCCTCGGGACGTGACTCCATTGGTGAAATCGCCATCACCACGAATTCGGATGGCAGTTTTTCACTCTGTCACACCGCGGATCTCGATCAAGAGGGCCTGCAAGTCCACCACGCAGCAAATGACGCCTTGTTCATCGCCCGCAATGACGCCAACGGCGCTTTTCGTCCGCTGCACTCCGCGCCCACGATGAATCGCGGCTGGCGCCTTGATCTCGCCACGCTCGAAGACCTACGTCTGGCCCTCGACTTCTTCTACCCTGCCGCGCTTGGCATGGCGCTTGCCTTGGAGCAGGAGAAGCTGGTCTCGGTGCCGCTGCGCGAGATGTTAAGCCGTCAGACCGGCATGTATCGCTTCGCCAACAACATCACCGATCAGCAAGCGCATGCCATGATCGGCAAATGCTGCGCGAACACGAAATGCACGCGCCGCATTCTGTGGCCACTGGCGGCCTCGCAGCCGATGGCCAACGAAGCTGCGTCCAAAGCGCAGCCAAATCACGCTTCGAACGCCATCCCCCTGCTGTGCATTGAAGCCTGCACTCACGTCGTCTCCGCCGCGCGAAAAGTGGCGCGAGATAGCTTTGAGGCGGCTCAGCCCAAGAGTGCGGATTGACAAGCCACCCCCGCGATTTATCTCGAAATATGCGCATTCGCACATTCAAAGGTCTCGTCCCCGCCCCCAAGTTCGCCCCTGAAGTCGCCGCCGTTCCGTACGATGTGGTCAACCGTGAGGAGGCCGCCGCTCTTGCCAAAGGCAAGCCCAACAGCCTGCTGCATGTGGACCGCGCCGAAATCGACCTCGATCCCGAGATCGACCCGTATTCCGCCCCCGTGTATGCCAAGGCTCGTGAAAGCTTTGAGCGCATGCAGAAAGAAGGCGTGCTGACGCGTGAGACCAAGCCCACGATGTATTTGTATCGTCAAACCGTCGCCGGCCACAGCCAGACCGGCCTCGTGACCGTCTGCCACACGGAGGATTACGAGAAGGACATCATCAAAAAGCACGAGAAGACGCGTCAGGACAAGGAAGACGACCGCACGAACCTCGTGGACTCGCTGAACGCGAACACCGGCCCCATTTTCCTCACTTACCGCCAGCGTCCGGGCATCAGCGCCTTGATCGACGGCTACACGAAGACTGAAACACCGATCTACGACATCACCGCGCCTGACAACGTCCGTCATCAGGTGTGGAGCCTCTCTCTTGGGCTTTGTGTCTCTTTGACCGGGCTGTTTGAAAGCCAAGTGCCCTTTGCCTACGTCGCCGACGGTCATCACCGCGCCGCCAGCGCCTTCCGCGTGAGCAAGCTGCGCCGCGCGGCCAATCCGAACCACGACGGGAGCGAGAACTATAACTGGTTCCTCAGCGTGCTGTTCCCCGGCGATGAGCTCAAAATCCTGCCCTACAACCGGGCCGTGAAGGATCTCAACTGCAACGACCGCGAGGAGTTCCTCAAGAAGGTCGGCGAGATCTTCACTCTGCAGCCGACCACGCTCAAATCACCGACCAAGCCAGGCCAATGCTGCATGTATTTGAAAGACCAGTGGTATGAGTTGAACTGGGAACCCGCCAAGGATGCCAGCCCCATCGACCAGCTCGACGTCAGCATCCTGCAAGACCGTCTGCTCAAGCCCCTCCTCGGCATTGACGACCCACGCACCAGCAAGCGCATCGACTTCATCGGCGGCATCCGCGGCACCGCAGAACTCGAAAAACTCGTGAATAGCCGCGATTTCAGCGTCGCATTCTCGATGTTCCCCACCACCGTCGATCAGCTCATGGCCATCTCCGACGTTGGCCAGATCATGCCGCCGAAGAGCACCTGGTTCGAACCGAAGCTACGCAGCGGGTTGTTCATCCACACGCTGGAAGGTTAAAAGCAGTCAAGAGCTTTAGCTCGCTCTGGGTGAACCGTGAGCCTTCCAGAGAGAGCTGAAGCTCTGGACTACTTTCCTCCTCACTCCACCCACAGCCGCTTCGCTTTGCGGCGCAGGTGACGGTCATGCGGCAGATTGATCTTTGCGACTCCATCCGGAGCCAGCATTGCCATCGCGGCTTCCAGATCGTCATGCTCAATGCCCGTCAGCTCCAGCACCTCGCGCAGCCAAAGCGCAAACACGCGAGAGAGCACCGCCGGATGTAGCGCCAGCAGTTCGGGCGTGATCAGCAGCGAGCGGTCTTCATTGAGACGCCCTTCAGCGCCCAGAAACGCAAAAGCTTGACGCTGCAAGCAGTCGTCATCCTGTTCGGCCAGTGACCCGAGGCGCAGCACCTGTGGCACCACATCACGAGCGAAGATGTCGTTCAAAAGCGGCAGCGCCTCGTGCCGCAGCCGGTTGCGGCGATGTTTCGGCGACGCGTTGCTCGAATCCTCACGAAACTTGAAGCGCTTTGATTTGAGATAGGAGTCGATCTCACTGCGGCGGACTTGCAGCAACGGGCGCACGAGATGCAGACCCGAATCAAGCCGCTGCACCGCGTGCATGCCCGCCAATCCCGCCAGACCGCTGCCACGGCACAGATTGGCGAGAATCGTCTCCGCCTGATCCTCCGCGTGATGCGCCAGCAAGACGACCCAGATGTCATGTTTTTCGGCCATGCGCAGCAAAAAGGCATGCCGCGCCTCCCGTGCCGCGGTTTCGACCGAAATCTTCCGTTCTTTCGCCAGCGCCGCCACATGCGCAGCCTCGATCTCGCATTGGAGATCATGCTTCTTCGCCAACCGCTGCACAAACATCGCGTCGCCGTCCGATTCGTCACCTCGCAGACCGTGATTGAGGTGGCAGAGGATCAGATTCGTGAATCCAGCCTCCCGCAGCAGGTGCAGCAGCGCCACCGAGTCACGCCCGCCGGAAATCGCCAGCAGCACGGGCAAAGAGGGATCGCAGGCCATGGGAAGCTGGAGAAGGATGGGAGACATGCTGGACTATGGAGCGCTGAGGAATGCTCGGCAAAAGAGATTCCGAACCAGATGACTTCGTGGCTTGGAATCCCGCTTCGAGGCGCAGAAGCCGTATTTGAAGGCGTCAGCATAGTAGCCATCTTGCTCCGCAAGATGAGCACAGCGCTTTCGCTGATTCGCATCGCTTTCGAAGTTCGGTCACCAATGGGGACAGCGGAGCACCAAGCGCCTCTCGCGGAGCGAGAGGGCTACTTTGCTTCGCCGATTCGCAGCGGCATCTTTTACGGCAGCGACAGCGCCGAGCTTCACCTTGAGCAACTCAACGCTTTGCTTGCCACCGGCGAGTGCGATGAAGAAGCTGCCATCGTTGTCGATGACATGCGGGTAGTCGATGTGACGAGCGCGGAGTTCGAGGCTGGGGCCGAAAAAGCCTGCGGCCAGGAGCGTTTACCGCGACGGCGGATGCGGTGAGAACTGCCAAGAAGATCGACGTCACTGCGGCCACTGGCCGTTCACGATGGACTTCGTGGAGAGCTTGGTGGGATCAATGACGAGATGCTTCACCTTGGCCCGCTTCCAGGTGTAGGTGATGTGCACGAGGCCATCTTGGGTCTGAATGATCGCTGGATAGCTGAATTCCTTCTTCGGCTCGTCTTCAAAGACCAGCGCGGCTTCCCAGGTCTTGCCGTCCTTGCTCACGGCGAGGTTCAGCGGGCTGCGGCCTTTGGCGGTGTGATTGTAGATCAGCAGGTGTCGGCCATCGGCGAGCGTGATGGCGTCGGTGCCAGAGTTGGGATTCGGCAGCTCGGTGAGCGAAATCTCGCCCCAGGTC
>Ga0315905_10004647_pt1 | contig 14034 bp, 6 predicted proteins | sample LakEriMetagenome_5_FD_203522 | JGI IMG/M metagenome (GOLD analysis project Ga0315905, IMG submission 203522) | Freshwater fungal communities from buoy surface, Lake Erie, Ohio, United States - Buoy 4 MA121 | ecosystem: Environmental > Aquatic > Freshwater > Lake | place: USA: Lake Erie, Ohio... | reverse complement strand
CGCCGGGGGGCGGGGGGGGGGGGGGTGGGGGGGGGGTGGGTGGGGGGGGGGGGGGGGGGGGGGGGGGGGGGGCCCCCCCCCCCGCGCGAGCCCCGCCCAGAGCGCGCGCGAGCGGCGACGACGCGCGCCGCGCGACAGACGACGACAGAGAGAGACGCACCGGCGCCGCTTGATCGACTGCTCCGCGTGCATGAACATCTTGGCGAGCACGTTGGTGCCGCCTTCAGTCTCGTCGTCGTTGTCCTCGGCATCGTCGTCCTGCTGTTGCTGCTGCTGCTGCTGCTGCTGCTCGTGCGGCGGAGGGGGAGGAGCCTGCTGCTCGTCGACCGCCTCGTCGTCTTCCTCCTCCTGCACCTCGTCGCGCGCGCGGCGGCGCGACGACCGCGCGCGCTCGGAGCAGGGAGGCGCCGCCGCGACCTCCATCGCCTGCCCCTGAATTTCACGGATTGGCGTTCGGCGATTGCTTTGCGAGCGATGGAGCGAGAGAGAGAGAGAGAGAGAGAGAGACAGACAGACAGACGAGGACAGACGAGGAGAAAGGACGGGTGCGTCTTTTGAAAGTGCTTCGCGCCGCTGCCGCCGTCGTCGTCCCTGCTATCTACGAGTCATGGGGTTGGCTACGTGATGGAGACGAGGGCGGCGGGGCGAGAGCTGGACTGCTCCTCATTGCGAGCGCGAGGGGCAAGTAAGAGAAAGGGCGCCGCCGGCCGACTGCCTCCCGGCCGCCCGGATCAAGAGCGCCACCCGCCGCCGGCCGCGATGACCGCCAAAAACCCTCCTGAAGCTCCTCGCGTGCTCCAGACCCTACCCACCGCGATCCTGCTCCCTTCCCTCGACCGCGCCACGCAACGAGCGCCGCTAAACAGCGCCACGCGACGCACGCGCGCGCACCCCTCCGCCACCTTCCTCTCGCAGCAGTTGCTCCGCCACCTTCCTCTCTCTCACTTTACCGGTCGTTGGGCACACCCGCGGTCGCGCCCGCGCGCTCGGGGACCAGCCACGCCGCGATCCAACACCATGACGTCCTCGTCCTCCTCTTCGGGCGCCCCCGCCGCCGCCCTCGCGACCGCGGCCGTGGTCGCCGTCGGCGCCGCCGCCGCCGCCACCGCGGTCGCGCGCCGCCGCGCCGCGCGGTCGGCGACCGCGGCCGAGCCCTCTCAGGGGTGCCAAGCGTCGCCCGCGGCCGCCGCGCGCCGCTGGAACGCCCAGAACCCGCCCTCGGTCTTCCAGCTGGCGGTCTTCTTCGCGGACGGCGACGCGGGCGCCCCGATCGCCCCGGCCGCCTTTGTCCTGCACCCGCGCCGCGGCGCCCTCGCCGACCTCGTCTCTGCCGTCGGCAGCGCCGCCAACGGCGGCGGCGGTGGCGGCGACGGCGCTCCCTCCTCCCCGCCGCAACACCGCCTCTTCCTGTCCGTCTCCGGCACGGGCGCCGGGCCCTTTGTCGAGCTCGCGCCCCAGGCCTCGGCCGCGGGCTCGAGCGCCGACCCCGACGCCCCCGCCCTCGGCGCCCTCGAGGAGGTCACGGACAGCGCCAAGCGGGTCGCCGTCGTCTACGCGGCGGCGGCGGCCGCGCCTTGCGCCGCCGGCCTCGGCCCGGTCCCGCCCGCCTTGGCCGCCCGCGTCGCCTCGCACCCGGGCCTCGCCGACTTTCCCGAGGCGCCCGGGTCCCTGCCCGTCCTCGGCCACGCCCTGCTCGCTGCCCGCGGCCCCTACATCCACCCGATGTACAACCTCGCGCACAACGTGTTCAGCTCTGGGGCGCGCAAGGGCGGCAAGGGCGGCAAGGGCGGCGGCGGCGACGGCGACGACGACGTCGAAAGCGCCAGCGGCGACACGATCCGCGTGCGCCTGCCGGCCATGGGCGCCCCCCGCGGCGTCGTGGTGTCCGCGGCCGACGGCGACGACCCCCGCGCGTGGCGCACCCTCCTGCTCACGCGCGACCCGCGCGTGGTCGCCGAGCTCATGGCGCGCGAGGACCTGTGGCCGAAAAAGTTCGACCGCCCGCCGCAGGAGCTCCTGCGCGACTTTGCCGGCCCGGGGCTGTTCACGTCGAGCTCGGACGAGCCCGACTGGGTCACGGCGCACGGCGTCCTGCCCAAGCTGTTCAACGCCCTGCGCGTCACGGCCATGTTCCCCGCGGTCATGACCAAGACGCGGGCGTTCGTGGCGCGCTGGGCCGCCATGGTGCCGGCCGCCGGGCCTCCGTCATCGTCGCCGGCCGACCCCGCCGCCGCGGGCCCCGCCGCCATCGTCGACCACGCCTCCGACTGGCTCACGTCCATGACCATCGACGCCGTCGTCCTCGCCGCCGTCGGCCTCGACATGAAGAACGTCGAGCGCCTCGCCGAGGGCAGGCCCCTGCACCCCTTTGTCACCGCCTTTCGCTACGGCCTCGGGTACGCCGTCGGCAACGTGTCGGTGGCGCAGGAGTTTGGGCGCCTCGCCGCGCTCAACCCGATGTTCGACGGCAAGGAGGCGCTGCACCGCCGCTACCTCGAGGCCAAGGCGACGTGCGCGGAGATCGTCGCGGGCCTCGTCGAGCAGACGCGCGCGGGCGAGCTGCGCGGCGCGGGCGGGCAGCCCAACGTGATCGCGGCGATGCTGTCGGACCGGTCGACGGCCGACGGGTCGCTCGTCCCCGTCTCTTCGTTCTACGGGCACATGATCAACATCATGTGAGAGTGGGCGCGGCGCTCGGAGGCGTAGGCGCCGAGAGGCGGATTCGGGCTTTTCCCTGGTCGCCTGCCGCCGTCCCCCCCCCCCCCCAAAAAACAAAAAACCGCGCGCCCGTGCTCACCCCCCCGACCGAATGCGCCCCTCCCCTCTCTTCCCCTCGTCCTCGGGGGAAAAAAAACCAACAAACGAAAAAAACAACAGGATCGCCGGCCACGAGACCACGGCCGCCACCCTCGGCTTCACCCTCGCCTACCTCTCGTCCAACCCGGACTGCGAGGCCAAGGTCCTCGCGGAGCTCGACCGCGTCCTCGGCGTCGACGTCCCCGCCCCGGCCAGCGGCCCGCCGTCCCCGCCCGTCGTCCGCGCCCTGCGCGAGCCGTCGGCCGCCGACATCGGCAAGCTCCCCTACCTCGAGGCGTGCTTCCGCGAGGCCCTGCGCCTCCACCCGGCCGTCGTCGGGGTCACGCGCGACGCCGCGCGCGACACCGCCCTCCTCGGCGCGCGCCGCGTCTCGCGCGGCCAGCGCGTCAACGTGAGCGTCATCGCGCTGCACCGCAACCCGCGGCACTGGTCGGGCGCCGGGCTCAAGCCCGTCGACGAGTACGACCCCGAGCGCTTCATGCCCCCGCACCTGACGTCGCGCCACCCGTCGGCCTTCGCGGGCTTTGGCTTCGGCAGCCGCGCCTGCATCGGCTCGCAGTTCGCGCTGCTCGAGGCCAAGACGCTGCTGGCCGTGCTACTCCCGCGCTTTGTGATCCGCGCGGTCGGCCCGCGGGCGACGGCGGCCGACCCGGCGGCGGGCCCCGCCCCGCCCTACCCGCCGCTCGCGTCGATGGACGACGGCGGCGCGGCGCCCACCCCCCACGGCCTGCGCCTGAGCGTGCGCCCCCGCCCGGGCTTTGTGGCCGCGCCGCCGCCGCCCGCCGAGGCCGCCGGCGGGGCGGCGGCGGCCGCCTCGGGCGCCGAGCCCGCCGGCGGCCGCAACCTCCGCGCCTCGGGCGTGTCTGTCGCCTCGCCCCGCGCGTCGGTCGGCGGCGAGGCGGCGGCGGCGGCGGCGGCGCCCCCGGCTGGCTCTGCTGGCGCAGCTCCTGCCGCCGCCCCCTCCGCCGCCGGCGAGCCCGTCCCCTTCCACGTCCTGTTCGGCTCCAACTCGGGCACGTGCGAGGCCCTCGCGTCGCGCGTCGCCGAGGTGGCCGCCGCCGCCGGCTTTGACCCGGTGCGCCTGACGTCGCTCGACGCCGCGCACGCGGCCATCAAGGCGGACGGCGGCGCGGCCAAGTCGCTCCCCCAGCGCGCGGCCGTCGCAGTCGTGTGCTCGACGTACAACGGCACGCCGCCGGACAACGCGCGCGCCTTCCTCAAGTGGGCCGAGGCCGGCGCGGCCGGGGGCGCGCCGGGCGCCGCCGACCGCGTGCCCCCGGGCATCGGCTTTTGCGTGCTCGGCCTCGGCAACAGCCAGTGGGCGGCCACGTACCAAAAGGTGCCCCGGCAGCTCGACGAGGCGCTCGCGGGCTACGGCGCCACGCGCGTGCGCGCGTTCCGCGGGGTCGACGTCAACGAGGCCGACTTCCAGGACGCGTTCGAGGTCTGGCTGGCCTCGCTGGCGTCGGAGATGCGCGTGCACTTTGGCCTCGAGGAGGGCGGGGGCAAGGGCGGCGCGGGCGGGGAGGGGGCGCGTGCGGGCGAGGCGGGCGCCGGCGCGCCCGCTGCCGCCCTCGACGCCTCGGGCCTGCCCCCCGCGCCCGCCCTGGCCTCGCTCGCCCCGGCCCCGCGCTTCCAGCTCGAGTTTGTCCCGGGCGCGAGCGCGGCCGACCCCCAGGCCGCGTGGGCGCTCCTCCAGGCCAAGGGCGTCGCGGCCGAGCCCGCGGGCGTGTGCACCGACATCGCCGCCGTGCTGCGCGCGCTGATCGCGGGCCGGCGCCGCCTGGCGGCCGCCGGGGCGCTCCCCGCCCCCGTGGGCGGCGGCAACGTGTACCACGTGCTGCGCGTGGTCAAGAACGAGGAGCTCCAGGGCCCGGGCGCCGAGCGCTCGACGCGCCACGTCGAGATGGAGCTGCCGACGCCGGAGGACGCCGACCGCTGCAACGTCGCCGCCTCGTCGGCCGACGGCGGCGGCGCGGGCGCCGACGACGACCCGTCGAGCTACGAGGCGGGCGACCACCTCGAGGTGCTCGCGTGCAACGCGCCCGCGCTCGTGGAGGCGGGCCTGCGGGCGCTCAAGCTGACGGGCGACGAGGTCGTCGTGTGGACGCCCGCCGCGGGCCGCTCGGCGCGCGGCGTCGGCGTGCTCGGCGGCAGCAACGGCGGCGGCGAGGGCGGCGGCGAGGGCGGCGGCGAGGGCGGCGCCGCCGCCGCGCGCCCGCTGGCCCTCGCGACGTCGACGCGCATGCTGCTCGCCTGGGTGGCCGACCTGGCCGCCCCGCCCTCGCGCCGCGTCGTCGAGGCCCTCATCGGCGCGTGCGCGTGCCCGCCCGAGCGCCGCGCCGCCCACGAAAAGTTCGCGTCGGAGCGGGGGTACAAGCAAAACGTGCTGGCCGCCCGCCTGAGCGTGCCCGAGCTGCTCTCGGCGCCCGAGCTGCGGTCGGCGCCCGCGCCCGACGTGCGCGAGCTGCTGCTCGCGCTGCCGCGCGTCGCGCCGCGCTACTACTCGATCTCGTCGTCCCCCTTGGCCTCCGGGGGGGGGAAGCCCGGCGCGCGCCGCACGTGCTCCATCACGGTCGGCCTCGTCAAGTTCGCCACGGGCACGGGGCGCGTGCACGAGGGCGCCGCGTCGTCGCTCGCGCACCGGACGCTGCCCGCGGCGGCGGCGGGCGGCGGCGGCGGCGACGACGGCCTGAGCGGGGCGCACGTGCTGGTCGGCACGGTGCGGCGCCTGCAGTCGACGTTCCGCCTCCCCGCGGACCCGTCCGCGCCCATCGTCATGATCGGCCCCGGAACGGGCGTCGCGCCCATGATGGGCTTTTTGCAGGAGCGCGAGGTGCTGCTCGCCGAGCGCCGCGCGCCGCTCGGCGCCGCGCACCTCTTTTTCGGGTGCCGGTCGGACGCCGACTTCATCTACCGCGAGCGCCTCGAGGCGTACGCCAGGTCGGGCGTGCTCACGGGCCTCCACGTCGCCTACTCGCGCAAGGAGGGCGTGCCCAAGACGTACGTGCAGGACCTCGTCGAGCTGCACGGCGCCGAGCTGTGGCGCCTGCTGGCGTCGCGCCCGGACGGCCGCGTCTACGTGTGCGGCGACGCTCGGCGCATGGCGCCCGACGTCAAGGCGGCGTTCCGGGAGCTGGCCGTGCGGCACGGGGGGAGGAGCCAGTCGGCGGCGGACGCGTGGATCGGGTCGATGGTCGAGTCGGCGCGGTACCTGGAGGACGTGTGGGCGGGCAACTGAAAGAATGCATATATTGTACTGCGGGGCCGACGGGGCGAACGAACCGCGAACGAGAGAGCGGGGCGGCCGGCCGGCCGGCCGAGTCGGCGCGCGACCTCGAGACGATGACGCCATCAAAAAAAAAAGCCAACAAAATCCGGGAAAAAAAAGCCAAAACGCCGTGTGTAAACCGAGTCGCCCGCTTTCGCGCGCCACCTCAAACAACCGACCATCTCTCATCTCCCTCTGCGCCTCTCGAGCAACCGCCAACACCAAACAACCGAAAGCAACCACCAAACACCGTTTTTGCCAAACACCATGTCGTCCTCCCCCCCCGGCCAGGGCGGCGGCGGCGGCGGCGGCGGCAAGTCTTCGACCCCCAAGACAACCGAGGACGCCGCGCGCATCCAGAGCGCGACCGCCAAAGCCCACGGCGGCCAGGTCGAGAGCGGCTCGTTCGCGAGCCGCGCGCAGTCGGCGGCAGACCGCGCGGCGGCCGCCTCGCACCCCGGCGGCGGCGGCGGCGGCGGCGCGCGCGGTGGCGGGGCGCACAAAAAGTAAAAGCGCCGCGCGCGCGGCGCTCCCGCTCCGGGTTGAAATCGCACGTCTTTTCGCACGGCCTCCTTCCCCCCCTGCACCGCCGTTGTGAGCATCGCCGCTGCCCCGGCAGCCGGCTTCGGGAGCACATGTAGTTCGACAGCAAAGTTGTTGTAAAAACCCCACCATTCGCACCATTATTTGCGTCGCCCCTCGACGGACGTTCGCGCCCCTGATGCGCGCGCCACAGCGCCGCCGCCCTCCTTTTTTGAGCGAGCAGCTCCCTCGAGCAGCGACGCGCGCCACGCGCCGGCAGCGCCCCCACGCTGGTGCTCCTCGCATCGCTCGATGCAAGCGCGATTGCGGCGGGCGCTGTTCGCGTAGGCGTTCGTGAAAAACACAACCCGACGCGCGCGCACCAGCAACAGTCACTCCGAAACGATGCCCCCGATCGGCATCGTGCGCCTGGCGCGCGCGAGCCTCATGCAGCAGCTGCGGCTCGAGGAGGCGCTGCTGCGCTCGACGACGCGCTCCTGGTTCGTCGTCAGCTGGGACCCGCGGACGGGCGCGGAGGAGCGGGCCGGCGACGGCGGCGAGGGCGCGCCGCCGCCGCCGCTCGCCGCTCGGCCGACCCCCGGCGGCGCTGCAACGACGACACCACGCGAACAAGCCCCGACGATCGTCCTCGGCATCTCCGGCAAGCCCGCCGAGCTCATCGACCTCCCCCTGTGCGTCGGCAGACGAGGAGGAGGAGGGGGAGGAGGATGCGGCGGCGCCGAGACCGCCGCCGCCGCCGCCATCCGCCGCTTCTCCGGCGGCGGCACCGTCGTGGTCGGCCCGGGCACCGTGCTGACGTCGCTGGTCGTGTCGCGCGAGGACCTGGAGCGCCGCGAAATCGACCCCTACCCGCACCCGCTCATGCGGTGGACCGCCAAGGTGTACGCGCGCGCGTTCGAGGGGCGCGGGGGGCGCGGGGGAGGAGGAGAGGGAGGAGGCGGCGGCGGCAGCGACGCCCGCCCCCCGTCCCTCGCGCTGAACGAGAACGACTACTGCTTCGGCGACCTCAAGATCGCCGGCAACGCGCAGGCCATCACGGGCGGGCGCGTCCTCCACCACACGTCCTTCCTGTGGGACTGGCGCGAGGAGCACATGCGCCTGCTGCTGCCGCCGAAGAAGCAGCCCGAGTACCGCCGGCGCCGCGCGCACGGCGCCTTCCTGTCGCGCGTGCGCGACGCGCTCCCCGGGGCGTTCCCGCGCCCGCAGGACCTGGCGCTGGCGCTCGAGGAGGCGGTCGTGCGCGAGTGGGGCGGGGGCGCGGAGGACGCGCGGGCGGAGGAGCTGGCCGAGGCGCTGCGGGGGCGGCATTTGCGGGGGAACCGGTGGGTGGACCTCGAGGCGGAGGCGGAGGCGGAGGCGGCGGCGGCGGCGAGGCCAAGGCGGGCGGCGGACGCGGAGCGCGAGGCGCGCGGTGGCAGCGGCAGCGGCTTCGTGACTTGAAAAAAAACCTGACACGCCCCGTTTCGAAACGCGACACACAACTACCGCCAATCGCCCTCCGCTCTCCAATACCGACCGGTGTCGCACGATATCAATCGTGTGGCCCACGATGACGGGACTCCAAAACCTCTCCTGCCTCGTGCTTCTGCTGCTCCTGATCTCTGCTCCGACACGCGCGACGGCCTTCCCTCGCCCCCCTTGGCGCAAGCATGCCCTCATGACGCGCTGGCTCGCGCACGAGGCCGCGTACGGGGTGCTTTCGACGGTCGGCGGCGGCGGCGCGCCCGTTGGCGGAGTCGTCAGCGTCGCCGACGGCGCCGGAGCGTCGCCCGCGCCAACGCGCGCCGCGCGCAACGACGATCCCACGCCCGCCCCGCCGCCCGCCCCCGCACCCGCCACCGTCGGCGGCCGCCTCTTCATGTACCTGTCGCCGATGGACGAGCTCACGCAAAACCTCGCCAAGGACCCGCGCGTCTCCCTGACCGTCACCCAGGCGGCGACGGCCGACGGCTGCGGCGCCACCGACCCCGAGGATCCGACGTGCGCGCGCGCCTCGTTCTTGGGCGAGGCCGTCCGGCTGGCCGCGGCCGACGCCGAGGCCGCCAAGTCGGCGCTGTTCGAGAGGCACCCGGCCATGAGGGGGTGGCCGGACGACCACTCGTTCGCGGCGTGGGAGGTCGTCGTGCGCGAGGCGCACCTGCTGGATTTCTACGGGGGGATGGCGGTCGTGCCCGCGGCCGACTATTACGGCGAGCAGGTGCCGGCGACGGCGCCGTCGCCGGGGGCGCGGGGGGCAGGGGGCGAGGAGGGGCGGGAGGCGCGGCGGCCAGCGGCGGCGGTCGTGGCCGTCGCATGAGAGACGCGTTTTGTTTGGTTTTTTTCGTACCTGTACAAAAATAGTTTTTTTCAGGACGTGAAAAAAAAATCAGATCGTCGCGCCCTCAGCTCCCGGCGCTCGCGGCGGCTGCGGCGTCGCCGCCGAGCGCCTCCCCGAGCTCGCGCAGAAGGCGCTGCATGTCCTCCGGCAGGCCGCAGTCGAAGGCCAGGCGCTCGCCTGTGATCGGATGGTCGAACGCGAGGTGGCGCGCGTGCAGGGCCGGGCGCCCAAAGGCGTCGAGCGCCTGCTTGACCGCGGCCGTGCGCACAGCGGCCGACGGCGGCGACGCAGACGAGGAGGCGCCCGCGCTGCTGATTCTGCTGCCGCCGCCGCCGCCGCGCGCCCCAGCCGCTGTTGTTGCCACGAGGGTGCGCGCCGCGGCCGCGTTGCCGGGTCCGTACGCGTCGTCGCCCAGCAGCGGCCACCCGAGGTGGCGCGCGTGCACGCGGATCTGGTGCGTGCGGCCCGTCTCGAGCCGCCACTCGACGACCAGCGGCGGCGGGGGCGCGGCGGCCGACGGGGACGGGGAGGAGGAGGGAGAGGTTGTCGCGGGCGCGCCCCACCCGCCGGCCCGCCCCGCCACCGCGGCGGCGGCCCCGGCCCCCCTGGGGTCGCGCGCCGTGCCGACGACGCGGTAGTTGCTCGCGGCAGGCCGCCCGCGCGCCGAGCCGTAGGGCGCCGCGGCCATGCGCAGGCGGTCGCGCGGGTCGCGCGCCACGTTGGTGGCGACGCGGCCGCTGCGGTCGGCGGACGCCGCGGCGGCCCGCAGCAGAGATGCCGAGGCGGAGGCGCTCGCGGCGTCCAGCGGCGCCAGCACGCTCGCGTACACGCGCCCGACCGTGCGCGCCTTGAACTGCGCGCACAGGCGCGCGTGCGCCGCGTCCGTCTTGGCGACGACCATGAGGCCCGTCGTGCCGCGGTCGAGCCGGTGCACGATGCCCGGGCGCACGACCGCGGGGCGGGGGCCTGGCGGTGCTGGCTCCGGCGGTCGTCGTCGGCCATCCGTTGCTGCTGCCGCGCCCGCCGCCCGCTCCGCCTCCTCGTCCTCTCCGGAAGACGGGTCGCCGTCGTCCTCGCCGTCGTCGTCGCCGTCGCCGTCGTCGCCGTCGCCGTCGTCGTCCTCCTCCTCCTCCCCCACGCCCCCCTCCTGCCCCTCATCATCCCCTCTCCTCCTCCTCCTCCTCCTCCTCGCCACGTTGCCCGACAGCAGCTCCCCGGCCTCCATCGCCGGCAGCCCCAGGTGGTGCAGCAGCGCGTTGACCAGCGTCCCCCGCGGGTGCCCGGCGGAAGGGTGCACGACCATCCCCGCGGGCTTGAGCACGACGGCGCAGTGCGCGTCCTCCCACACGACGCGCAGGCCGAGGCCCGCCTCGGGCTCGGCGCGCGCGAGGGGCTCGGGGGCTGGCAGGGACGCGAGGACGACGTCCCCCGCGCGCACGCTCGTCGAGGGCTTGGTGCACGCGGCGCCGTTGACGCGCACGAGCCCCGCGCGCAGGGCCTGCTGCACGCGCGCGCGGCTGGCGCTGGCGCCCGCGGCGAGGGCGCGCGCGGCGGGCCAGCGGTCGGCGAGGTACTGGTCGACGCGGACGCGCGGGGCGCCGCGGTAGTCGCGGAGGAGCTCGCGGGCGGTGACGACGAAGCGCTCTTGCTGCTGCTGCTGCTGCTGCTGCTGCTGCTGCTGCTGCTGCTGCTGCTGCTGCTGCTGCTGCTGCGGGCGCTCGTTGGTGGGAGGAGGAGAAACGGGGTCGGCGCTGCCGCTGCCGCTGCCGTTGCCGTTGCCGCCGTCGCGCGTCGAGGCGGCGGCGGCGGCGGCCGACGCGGTCCAGCGCCGCGGCCGCTGAAGCAATCCGTTGCGGGCCCTGAAACCAATCGGGCTGGGCGCCCGATGCAGTTGCATCATCGTGCACGGCCTGGGGGGCGCGCGCGCGGAGTGCAGGAGGAGCGAGAGCAGGAGGCGGCGTGACACGGGCGACCCCGACATCCGCCAGTCCTCGAGACGTCCGCTGCAAGCGCGCTCTCGCAATGGGCGCGCGCGACAAATGGGTGCGTTATTCAGCTGCTGGTGCCATGGTTGCTATGATTGAATGATGGGTCAGAGGCGAGACAGTGCTCGCGCGCAACCATGTTGACACGCCGCTGTGGACGTCGACGCGCCAGCAGCCGCTAGTAGGCAGCCGGCGCCGTGTCGCGCGCGCCTCGAGCTTTTTTTGCGACAGCGGCAGCACACGCGACCGCGCGCGACGACCAACCCTATTCGCATCGCGGGCACCTCTTCGCCGACTCCCCTTTCATCATCCACAGTGCGCCCGAGCTCGCGAGCGGACGCCTCGCGCCTCGCCGAAAACCGTGAACTCCGTTTTCAAAAACCGAAAGCTTTCGCCGCTCGCTGCGCCACCGCTCGCTCGCTCCTCGCTCGCGATACATGAGCGGCGGCCCCGGCGCTCGAGGCCGCGCTCTGCTGAACCAGCTGCTCAACTCGCGCCGCCGCCTCATGGCGGCGGCCCAGGGCGCCACGATGCATGCGCGCGGGCCGCCCGGCGCCGCCGCCGGCGTTGGCGCGCGGCCAGCGTCGCGGTCGCTGCCGCCGCCGCTTTCGCCCCTCTTTCCGTGCGGCGGCAGCGGCAGCAGCGGCGGCGGCGTGGTGGCGGCAGCATCAGCGGTAGCAGCAGCGGCAGTAGGAAGAGCCGCACCTGGCGGCGCGGCAAGTGCGGCTGCCCCGCGTCAGCTGCCGCCGTCGCCGTCGCCGCTGCTCCTTTCGCGCCACCACCGCCGCCACCACCACCCCTTTGGCCGCAGCCCGCTCCTCTGCGCCGCCTCTGGGGTCAGCCGCAGCACGAGCCCGGCTTCCCAACCCTCCGCACCGGCCCCTGCCGACCACCCTGCCGACGCGGCCAACACGCGCCCCATCTCCACGTCGCCCTCGCCGCAAGTCGCCGCCCCGAGCAACGGCAGCCGATCCTCCGCCGCCGCCGCCAACAGCCCCGTCAGCGACCCCTACGGCGCCGCGCAGATCCAGGTGCTCGAGGGGCTCGACCCCGTGCGCAAGCGCCCCGGCATGTACATCGGCAGCACGGGGAGCCGCGGCCTGCACCAGCTCCTGTGGGAGGTGCTCGACAACAGCGTCGACGAGGCGCAGGCGGGCCACGCGGCGCGCATCGACGTCGAGCTCGACCTGGGCAGCGGGTGGTGCGCGGTGACGGACGACGGGCGCGGGATCCCCACGGAGGTGCACCCGGCCACGGGGGTCTCCGCGCTGCAGACGGTGCTGACGGTGCTGCACGCGGGCGGAAAGTTCGGAGGCACGGACAACGGGTCGGCGATGGCGGCCGGGGCTGGTGGGGCTGGGGCTGGCGCGGGCGGCAAGGGCGCGGCCGCCGCCCCGGCGCAAAACAGCAGCGGGTACCGGTACTCGGGCGGGCTGCACGGCGTCGGCCTGTCCGTGGTCAACGCGCTGTCCGAGGCGCTCGAGGTGTCGGTCTGGCGGCCGACGAGCAGCGGCAACGGCAGCAACGGCCGGCGCTCGGCGTCGCCGTCGCCCGGCGGCCGCGGCACCGGCAGGCGCAGCCCTACCACCTCTGCTAGCCTGGGCGTCGCGCAGGCCTACTGCCGCGGCGTGCCCCTCGCCCCCCTGGGCGCCCCCGAGGGCGCGCGCGAGCAGCTGGCAGCGCTGTGGGGCGGCGCCGCGAGCGATGCTGCCGTCGGCGGCATCGGCGGCAGCGGCAACTCTGCCCCCCTCCCCCCTCCGCCCATGCCCGACGCCTGGCTCGACCCCGCGCGCCGCCCCCCTCCCGCCAAGGGCCGCGGCACGCGCGTGCGCTTCCTTCCCGACCCCTCCATCTTTGGCTCCGCGCCGCCGTCGTCGTCCTCGTCGTCCGGCCGCCGCTGCCCGCCCGCCGTCGACCCCTCGCTGGTCGCCGCGCGGCTGCGCGAGCTGGCGTTCCTGCACCCGGGCGTCGCGCTGTCGCTGCGCGTGACGCGGCACGGCGCGCCCGCCGAGCTGAGCGAGGACGCGGCGTCGGGGGCCGAGGTGGTGTTCGCGGATGACGACGGCGCGGGAGGCGGCGGCGGCAGCCGCGCGGGCACGCCCGCGGGCCGGCGGCGGCGCAGCAGCGGCAGTGGCGGGGCGGCGGCGGCCAAGGAGGCCGAGGCGTCGGCAGGGGCGCCGGCTGCCGACGGCGAGACGGGGGCGGCGGCGGCGGCGGTCGCGGCCTCTTCTCCCGTCCCGACCGGCCCCAAGCTCTACCTGTTCCGCTACGAGGGGGGCCTGCGCCAGTACGTCGAGTGGCTCAACCGCGACCGCATGCCCCTCCACGACGCCGTGGCGTTCAGCTCCTCTCCCCTCGGCAACGGCGGCGGCGGCACGGGCGGCGGCAGCGGCGGCGGCAGCGAAGCGTCGTCCGTCCAGGTCTCCGGCGCCCTCCAGTGGGTCGGCGACGGCTTCTCCGACACGGTCCTCGGCTTCTGCAACGCCATCAAGACGCACGACGGCGGGTCGCACATGGACGGCCTCCGGGCCGCGCTCACGCGGACCGTCAACGCGCTCGCGCGCAAGCAAAAGCTGCTAAAGGAGGGCGACGCCAACCTGAGCGGCGACCACCTGAGGGAGGGCCTGACGGCCGTGGTGTCCGTGGCCGTGCGCGAGCCCGAGTTCGAGGGGCAGACCAAGACGCGCCTGGGCAACCCGGAGGCGCGCCGGGCGGTCGAGGCGGCCGTGGCCGACGGCGTGGCCGCCTGGTTCGAGGCGCGCCCGCAGGCGCTCGCGTCGGTCGTTGGCAAGGCCCTGACGGCCGCGCGCGCGGCCGACGCCGCCAAGCGCGCGCGCGAGCTCGTGCGCCGCAAGAGCGCCCTCACGCGCTCCACCCTGCCCGGCAAGCTCGCCGACTGCACGACCTCGGACCGCGAGCTCAGCGAGATCTTTGTGGTCGAGGGCGACAGCGCGGGCGGCAGCGCCAAGCAGGCGCGCGACCGGCGCTTCCAGGCGGTGCTGCCGCTCCGGGGGAAGATCCTCAACGTGGAGCGGCGGGACGACGCGGCGCTGTACCGCAACACGGAGATCGCGTCGCTGATCGTGGCGCTCGGGCTGGGG
>Ga0315905_10004646_pt1 | contig 14034 bp, 12 predicted proteins | sample LakEriMetagenome_5_FD_203522 | JGI IMG/M metagenome (GOLD analysis project Ga0315905, IMG submission 203522) | Freshwater fungal communities from buoy surface, Lake Erie, Ohio, United States - Buoy 4 MA121 | ecosystem: Environmental > Aquatic > Freshwater > Lake | place: USA: Lake Erie, Ohio... | reverse complement strand
TTCAGCATAAAAAATTTACAGTAACAAGGTTTATTTATTCACCAGATGCGTTGGTCACTAAGCTCCTAACAAGGGACACCACGGATCAAAAAACAAAACACTATGCCTAGATCGGTAAACGCGGTAGCGTCAAGAGCAAGAAGAAAAAAGGTTTTAAAGGCCACTAGAGGTTACTTCGGAAGAGGTAAGAACGTGTGGACTGTAGCCAAAAACAAGTATGAGAAAGGTCTTCAGTATGCATACAGAGACCGTAAAGCAAAGAAGAGAGAATTCAGAGCTTTGTGGATCCAACGTATCAATGCAGGTGCAAGAGCCTATGGAGTTTCCTATTCTCAGTTGATGGGATTGTTGAAGAAAGCAGAAATCGAACTAAACAGAAAGGTTTTGGCTGACTTGGCAATGAATCACCCAGAAGCATTCAAAGCTGTAGTTGAAAGAGTAAAATAAGGTCGGCACTACCTTATCTTACGGAAGCCTCCCTAATCGGGAGGCTTTTTTTTGTCCAAAGGACTGAGTGCAATCTCAAGAAAGAAAAATAGTTGAATTTGAGCTTAACTGAAAGCTTCAAAGATTAGTAGCTACTGACGAATTGTATATACCTGTATTTTTTGGTGTTAATGTTGACTGGAATGTTGTCCGCATTACCCTGCTAAGTATGCAAGGAGAATAAAATTAAGCCCAATTAGAGTGATTGTTACGGCGTTAAACTGCCGTTAGTACCAATAGAAGTTTTCTCTAAGGAATGAATCATGGGATTGCTTTAAGTAATTGAGGTTAGCAAAAAAAAAGAATTTGTTTTCAAAAATCTCCAGAAGATTTTTTTTAGATTTAAGCGTCGATTTTGAGTATAAACTAGCGAAATATAGAGCAAAAATTAATTGAGAAATGGGAAAGAAATTAACATATGGTCAGCGTCTTCAACGAGATAGAGAAAGAGAAAACGACAGACAAAGAAGAGCTGCAGAGGTAGCTTCAAGAAGAGCTGCAGAAAAAAGGCAAAGAGAGCGGGAGCTTCAAAATGAAAAAAATCAAAAAGAAGCTGCAATGCAGGCTCAAATGAAATATGCTAAAAGCAAAGTTAACTCCTATGAGAAGTTTGTAAATGATATTTCAAGATTACATTTAAACGGAAATAATATATCTAGCTCTAAATTTCATACTAAATTTAGTAAGCTTAGTCAGTTTGAATATTCCGGTAGTCCCAAACCTAAAGAGCCAGAAAAGGTTGCTGAATATAATTTTCAGGAAATCAGATATGTGTTCAAACCACGAATATTTAAATTCGTTGATGAAGCTAAATTAGTTGAGTCAACAAGAATAGTCAGTTTATCATTCGATCAATATTGTGCTGCTGAAAAGAAGAATAAATTCAATTTAGGAACATGGGTTTTATATTTTCTATTTCTATTCCCTATCGCTTTTCTGCATTATTCAGTAGCAAAGAAAAATTATGTTTCAAATAGTGAATATAAAAAGATTATAATTTTTCATAAGGAACAAATGGCAAGATTGAACGCTGAAAAATCTTCCCAATATGAGAAATTTGTTATTGAAGAAAACAAAAGAAAAGCAATTGAGCCAGGGCAGTTTAAGGAAAGTGAAGAAAAAAGAAAGCTTTCTGAAGAATTAGCGCATACTAAAGCGAAAAATAAATATGATTTAGATTTGGCTCAATACAAAACTGATCTGGATAAGTATACCAAAAAGTATGATGAACTTTTAGTGCAGCATAATCAAAATGAGGATATAAAACTAAAATGGTATACTAATTTATCAGTTGGCAACCAGAAAGAGGTTGAAGAAATGTTAGAGTTGTTATTTCCTTTAAGATTTGATTTGGATGAGGATTTTGTAGAAACAGATCCCTCAGATGTTGAAGTCGGCTTCAATTTTATAGACTCTGAATCTATTGAGCTTGTTGTTGTTGCGGATAAGGAACTTAGTTATATACCAAAGACTGGGTATAAATTAACAGCATCAGGTAAGGATGTTAGTGAGTTTAATTTAACTCAAAAGGCTTTTAATGATTATTCAAACGCTTGTATATCCTCCTTGGCATTAGGTTACCTAAAAAATGTATTTGAATTTTGTAATTCCATTAAAAATGTAAAGTTGGAAATTTGCATACCAGGTGTGAATAAAAAGACAGGAGATTTTGACGATGAAGTCATATTGCAGCTGAAGGTGGATAGATATTTATTTGATAGTTTAAAGCTTGCCAATATTGACCCTACCGAAGCAATTACTAATTTCCAGTTTGAATTTAAAAAAATGGGGGGGAAGGGTGCTTATATCAACTCATTTATTGAAAAAGAAAATGTTCTTTGGTTTACTGTTGATGATTCAAATTTAAGTTTGACAGATTATGTTAAAGTAAAGTTTGACTCTACTTTTAATTAAGTTAACCGGGTTTTTATTTTAGAATTTTCCAATTACCTCGTTCATTAAAAAGGCTTCCCATAAAGGAAGCCTTTTTAATGAACCATAGATTTTACCTCATCTACTTACCGAAGGCATGCCTGCTTACCGAAGGTAAGTTGCTATCCGCCGCGGCTCGGACTTGACCGCCGTCGTGGTTAGGAATCCATGCATTCACTGAAAAACAAAAAAGACTTCCCATTTGAGAAGTCTTGGTAGCGAGGACGGGAGTTGAACCCGTGACCTCAGGGTTATGAATCCTGCGCTCTAACCAACTGAGCTACCTCGCCATTTATTAATTTTATACTCTTTGTAGTTGAACTCCTGTCCGCCGCGGCGGATATGAATCCGGAGGGCTAACCAACTGAGCTACCTCGCCATTTATTAATTTTATACACTTTGGAGTTGAACTCCTGTCCGCCGCGGCGGATATGAATCCTGCGCTCCCCGAAATTCTTCGGGGCAAGCTAACCAACTGAGCTACCTCGCCAAATTTCTTTTTTGTTTTTAGGGATGTTTCAGATTATTGGTTACCTTCCACAACATCTTTTTTCTTTCCTAATCATCCAATCCCTTATGGATTTGTGCGAAGCCCTCAAAACGGAATGCAAATATGAAGGCTTGTTGGCTGAAATGCAAATTGAGAAGGACTTTAGAAGTTAAATAGTTCGGTTTTTTCCTATCTGAATATGTCTACAAACGAATTTGTTGCTGATTATCAATTAAATGCTTCCAAAAAAATTGTCTTTGCCTATTTAAGTACTGCGAGTGGTCTTCAAGAATGGTTTGCTGATAAAGTCCGCATTGATGAAGATAAAAACTACATTTTCAATTTTGATCGAGAGGATCACTATGCGAAGCTTACCATCGTAAAAGCCAATTTGCATGTACGCTGGGATTTTTTCGAGCCTAAAACCACAAAAAGTACCCCAGAATCGTATATCGAATTCAAATTAGATGAAGCCGAACTTACCCAATCCTTATTTTTGAAGGTAATCGATCAGTCGAATTTCTACGAGCTGAATGAACTTGACGGGATCTGGGATGGGCTCATTTCTAAGTTAAAGGGAACCATTGGCGGATAAATCGCAGCTCCAGGTGCAGTTTCTCAGCGAGAAATTTCCTTACTTTGTTTGGATTTCCGCAGATGAAAAAACTAGATAAACTTATTCTAGGCTCCTTTTTAGGTCCTTTTTTCCTCACTTTTTTGGTGGTTGACTTTATCCTGTTGATTGTCAACATGTTGAAGTATTTTGATGAGATATTTGGTAAGGGATTGGGCTTCTGGATTTATGCGGAACTGATCGGTTACTTCGTCATCAGTATTTCGCCCATGGCTTTGCCCTTGGCCATGCTTCTCTCTAGTTTGATGGCTTTCGGAAACTTGGGAGAACATTTTGAACTTACCGCCATCAAGGGAAGTGGGATATCATTGACTAGGGCCATGCGGCCGATTGGGATTTTTGCAGTTGGACTTACGTTCCTTGCCTTTTTGTCTAACAATTACCTGGTTCCGAAGGTGAACCTCAAGACCTTCTCGCTTCTCTATGATATTCGTATGAAGACTCCTTCCTTGGATATCAAAGAAGGGGTGTTTTACGATGGAATTCCCAACTTCAGTATCAAAGTCAACAAGAAATTGGACAAAGTACGTCTAAAGGATATTTTGATCTACAATCACTCCGAAGGGCAAGGAAATTTGAATGTAACCCTAGCAGATTCGGGTCGTATGGAGACCTTTAATAATGACAAGTACATGCGATTGACGCTTTATGCAGGACAGAGCTACAAAGAGTCACGATCTACGCGAGGAATTTCTGAAGCACCCGTAGAGTTTTCAAGAACCGCTTTTAAGGAGAATATCATGGTTTTTGATTTAGGAGCATTTCAACTCAATCGTACCCCCGAAAACCAATGGTCGACAAACCGTGCCATCAAAACGATTGAAGAAATTCGGTACGGTTTGGATTCAATTCATCTGGTGGTCAATGACCTCAAGTACCAAAATTTCATCACCGCGGCAAGTATCTTTCCTTTTTTCACAAAAAATAGAACACTCTCTCCCTCCCCAGAGATAGTAGTTGAAAAGGCGCGATTCGATACGCTGAGAAGAATCCGAATCATACAGGAGCAGGCCTTGGAGGATAGCATTGATGCTGTCAATCGGGAAGTGTTGACTGATTCGAGTACCAACACGATTGTAGCAACGGCATCAGTTGACACCATGACCATTTCACTGAATCCAGCGCAAAATGAATTATCCGCAGCCCAGAGAAAAAAGTTGGAGGCTAAACAATTTGCACGTTATGACTCAATTTACTCCGGTACTACGAAGAGGGATAGCCTCAACACAGTGGTAGCCCCGATCCCTAAAGCTATCCGAACTGCAAGACTGACAACGGAAGAAAAAGAACTGCTTGACTCCATGTTTTACAAACGAGGCTATATCAGCAATGCCCTTACACTAGCCTTAAACAACGCAAGAAACCTCAAAAACTCCTTTGATGTAAAAAAAAGTCAAGTAGACGGGCAAGTTCGAGAGTTTAGACGCTATGAAATCGCCTGGTACCAAAAATACAGTCAAGCCATCGCCTGCTTTGTCATGTTCCTTATTGGGGCTCCGCTGGGGGCAATCATCAAAAAGGGAGGCCTAGGTTTACCTGTATTAATTTCAATCCTCTTTTTTATTCTTTTCTACATGCTGACCATTACAGGGGAGAAGTGGGCCAAAGAGGGAGTAGTCGATTCGTTATTTGGAACTATTTTTTCAAACCTTTGCTTACTTCCTTTTGGCTTGTTTTTCTTGAGACAAGCCAGAAAAGATGCACGCTTGTTTGAATCGGATTTTTACGTGGGCCTACTGAAATGGCTTCGAAAATTTGTTCCATCGCGCCGTTCTATTTGACTTATTTGTTTCAAAATTGAATTTTAACCCTTACCTTTGTCATTGTTTTATAAAATTTAGCTAAACATGTATTTAACATCAGAGAAAAAACAAGAGTTGTTTAAAAATCATGGACGGTTAAAGTCTGCTACTGATACAGGATCTCCTGAATCACAGATTGCCCTCTTTACACACCGAATTCAGCATTTGACGGCACATTTGAAGTCAAATAAAAAAGACCACTCTACGCGATTGGGATTGATGAAGTTGGTTGGAAAGAGAAGAAGTCTTCTAGACTACCTCCATAAAAGAGAAATCGAGCGTTACAGATCAATTATCGCTGAGCTCGGAATCAGAAAATAACTCGAAAGTAGGGTTCTCTTCCTTGAGAACCTTACTTTTTTCTTTTTTTAGCTAGGATCCTTTATTTTTTATTAATCAGAATTAATTCTACACATTGTATATGTTACCAAATTTGATCACCAAGACCATCACGCTTCAGGATGGTAGAGAAATTAGTATTGAAACCGGTGCACTAGCCAAGCAGGCTGACGGTTCAGTTGTTGTGCGGATGGGAAAAGCGATGCTTTTGGCTACCGTAGTTGCTAAGAAGGACGCTTTAGATGGGGTGGATTTTTTGCCTTTATCCGTTGACTACCAAGAGAAATTTGCTTCTTCAGGAAAGATTCCTGGAGGATTTTTGAAAAGAGAAGGAAAACTATCTGACTACGAAGTACTCATCAGTAGAATTGTCGATCGTGCGATTCGACCTATTTTTCCAGATGATTACCATGCAGACACGCAAGTAATGATCACGTTGATGTCTTATGACGAAGAGGTCTTGCCTGATGCTCTTGCTGGTCTTGCTGCCTCTGCTGCACTTTCAGTATCCGATATCCCATTCAATGGACCTATCTCTGAGGTTCGTGTAGCCAAAATTGACGGTGTATTGGTAATCAATCCAAAGCCTGCAGATTTAGCTAAGGCTTCCTTGGAGTTTATTGTCGCTGGTTCTTTGGACTACATCTTGATGGTAGAAGGAGAGGCTTCTGAAATTCAAGAAGATGAGATGGTGGAAGCAATGCAATTTGCTCATGAAGAAATTAAGAGACATTGCCAAGCGCAGGTTGAATTGACCAAGTTGGTAGGCAAAGAGCAGAAAAGAACCTATTGCCACGAGAAAAGTGACAAAGCTCTTTACGATCACATGAGAGCAGCGACCTACGGGAAGCTTTTTGAAGCAGTGAATCGTCAAATTGCCAATAAATCTGAGCGCTCTGCTTTGGTAAAGGAAATTAAGGAAGAATATGTTTCCAGTCTTGGAGAAGATCATGGATTTGAATCCAGCTTAATTGGACCCTATTTTCATAAAATCCACAAAGAAGCTGCTCGTAACTTGACGCTAGAAACGAAGAAGCGTTTGGACGGAAGAAACCTTGACGAAATCAGATCCATCTGGTCTATAGTCGACTACCTTCCTTCTGCACACGGTTCTGCAGTATTTACCCGTGGAGAAACTCAATCTGTCACTACCTGTACATTGGGTACCAAGATGGATGAGCAAATGATCGATGGAGCTGTTATCTCCGGATACAATAAGTTTTACCTGCACTACAACTTCCCAGGATTTTCTACAGGTGAAGTAAAGCCAAATAGAGGCGTAGGTAGAAGAGAAGTAGGACATGGCAACCTTGCCATGCGTGCTTTGAAGAAGGTATTGCCTCCTGACACCGAAAATCCATATACCATTCGTATCGTTTCTGATATTTTGGAATCCAATGGATCTTCCTCAATGGCTACTGTTTGCGCAGGCTCTTTGGCCTTGATGGATGCAGGGGTTCAAATCAAGGCGCCAGTAACTGGTATCGCAATGGGAATGATCTCTGATGCAAAAACTGGTAAGTATGCGATTCTTTCCGATATCCTAGGTGATGAAGATCATTTGGGAGACATGGATTTCAAAGTAACGGGTACTGCCAAAGGAATTACGGCTTGTCAAATGGACTTGAAAGTGGAAGGTCTTGATTATTCTGTATTGAAGGAAGCATTGCACCAAGCAAAAGCAGGTAGACTTCATATCTTAGATGAAATCACGAAGACTTTGGCAGCTCCAAAAGCTGATCTTAAGCCTCATACGCCACGCTCATTCATGATGTGGATTCCTAAGGAGTTGATCGGTGCTGTAATCGGTCCAGGTGGAAAGGTGATTCAAGAGATACAGAAAGATACTTCTACCACTGTGGTAATCGAAGAAATCGATAACCAAGGAAAGATCAACATCTACTCCGCCAATCAAAGTAATATGGATGCGGCAATCAGTAGAGTGAAAGCAATTGTGGCTCAGCCTGAAATTGGAGAGGTTTATACCGGTAAAGTAAAAAATATTCAAGCTTTTGGTGCCTTTGTGGAATTTATGCCAGGCAAAGATGGTTTACTTCATATATCAGAGATCAAGTGGGATCGCCTAGAGAGCATGGATGGCGTTTTGGAGCCAGGTGAAGAAATCACCGTCAAGTTGATTGATGTAGATAAAAAAACCGGTAAATTCAAGTTGTCCAGAAAAGTATTGCTTCCTAGACCTGAGAAGCCAGCAGCGAATGCCTAATTTGAATTTGGTTTTCGCTTAAATTAATGAATTTAATCACCCCTATTAACTAATTGATCCTGAATGAGGCAGCTAAAGATTAGCAAGCAGATCACAAACAGAGAATCACAATCTCTTGACAAATACCTTCAAGAGATCGGAAAGGTGGATCTGTTGACAGCCGATGAGGAGGTTGTATTGGCAAAAAGAATCCGAGAAGGCGATCAGCTGGCTTTGGAAAAGTTGACCAAAGCAAACCTTCGATTTGTGGTTTCTGTAGCCAAACAGTACCAAAACCAAGGTTTATCCTTAGGGGATTTGATCAATGAAGGAAACTTGGGGTTGATCAAGGCTGCACAACGTTTTGATGAAACTAGAGGTTTTAAGTTCATCTCCTATGCCGTATGGTGGATTCGTCAATCCATTCTTCAAGCCCTTGCAGAGCAGTCTCGAATTGTTCGTTTGCCATTGAATAGAGTAGGATCTTTGAATAAGATTTCTAAGACTTTCAGTGAGTTGGAACAAAAATTTGAGCGTGAGCCATCACCAGAGGAACTGGCAGAAGTACTTGAAGTGTCTGCTTCTGAGGTAGTTGATACCATGAAGATATCAGGTCGCCACGTGTCAATGGATGCACCATTTGTTCAAGGTGAAGAAAACAGCCTTTTGGATGTCTTGGAAAACGATGGAGACGAAAAGCCAGACGATGGGTTGATGAACGACTCCTTACGTAAGGAAGTTCAACGCGCCTTGTCTACACTTACTTCTCGTGAAGCAGATGTAATCACCCTCTACTTTGGTTTGAATGGTGAACATGCCATGACCTTAGAGGAAATTGGAGAGAAGTTTAACCTGACTCGTGAACGCGTAAGGCAGATCAAAGAAAAAGCAATTCGCAGATTGAGGCATACCTCCCGGAGCAAAACCCTCAAACCATATTTAGGATAAAATTTAAAAGGGGGCTTTTGCCCCCTTTTTTGTTTCTAAAACTTTAAATTTCAGTCTAATTCTATCTACTACGTTGATGGTAGTACTACATTCTTTTAAACTATTGCCCTAATACGACCTTAAGATGAACCAAGAAATCGAACACGTTAAAGTATTAATCATTGGATCAGGGCCTGCTGGCTATACAGCTGCCATCTATGCTGCACGTGCAGGCATGTCTCCAGTTTTGTATACGGGTGGCCAACCGGGCGGTCAATTGACCATCACTACGGATGTGGAAAATTATCCAGGGTACCCAGAAGGAATTATGGGGCCAGAAATGATGGAAGACTTTAGAAAGCAGGCGGAAAGATTTGGTACTCAAGTTCGGTATGGCTTAGTGACTAAGGTTGACTTTAGTGCACGCCCACATCAGGTAATTGTGGATGATCAAAAAACAATTCTTGCAGACACTGTATTGATTAGCACTGGAGCTTCTGCCAAATGGCTAGGACTTGAGAGTGAAACGCGTCTCAACGGGAGAGGAGTTTCTGCCTGTGCAGTTTGTGATGGATTTTTCTTTAGAGGACAAGAAGTAGCCATTGTTGGTGCGGGTGACACCGCTTGTGAGGAAGCTTCTTATTTGGCAAATATTTGTTCCAAAGTATACATGATTATACGGCGAGATGAGATGAGGGCATCTCAAATCATGCAAAACCGTGTGAAGAATAACCCAAAGATTGAAATCCTTTGGAATACTGAGACTCAGGAGATTCTCGGAGAGGATGAGGTAAAAGGAATGCGGATTTTGAACACAAAAACAGAAAAAGTTTCAGAGATTTCAATTTCTGGCTTCTTTGTTGCTATAGGTCATCAACCTAACACGGAAATTTTCAAAGATTTCATCACCATGGATGCTGCCGGATACATCAAAACTATTCCTGGCACGACGAAAACTAATGTGGAAGGAGTTTTTGCCTGTGGAGATGCGCAGGATAATGTTTACCGACAGGCTGTAACTGCTGCAGGAACAGGATGTATGGCTGCTTTGGACGCAGAGCGATTCCTAGCAGCACTTGAAAGCCATTAAATGCAATTGATGAGGGGATTAGTTAGGACACTTTTTTATGGAATAGCTTTTGGTTTAGGGCTGATGCAAGCGCATGCGCAAATATTGCCTAAAACTACCAATGAGAAGAAAAACTTTGATTTGAAGGAGCTAACTCAAGGGTTTCCAAAAATCATTAAAAAAAACCCTTCTGGTGAAAACTCAAGTTCCAAACGATTAAATATTGAGCTGCGCCAGTTTGATGAGGTGGGTTATTTGCAAACCTTATCCAACAAAACAGACTCTTTACTTTTTCAAAATACGGTTGATTTGGAACGAATCCGTTCGATTATTAGTGAAGATCCTTTTTCCATGGATTGGGCTCCCACAAATGAGGTAGTAGCAACATCCGAACAGATTCTTGTGGATAGTGTTTGGATCACTGCCTATGAATATTTTTCCAATTGGGATACCAAAAAAGTAGATATCTACAATTTTGACATTCGGGAGTTTAAGGACAGTTTGGTCTTGAAACTATACGATGAGAAAATTGGGGAATCCTGGAAAATGCCGATGACTGATGTACTCGTCAATTCTCGGTTTGGCCCACGATGGGGAAGGATGCATGGTGGAGTTGATTTGGATTTGAATACAGGAGATGCCGTGTATTCCACTTTTGATGGAATTATTCGCGTAAAAGGCTACGACCGCTATGGATACGGATATTATTACGTAGTAAGACATAAAAACGGATTGGAAACCCTTTATGGCCACTTATCCAAACATGTCATGGAGGTAGGCGATGAAGTACTTGCAGGTGATTTATTGGGTAAGGGTGGCTCAACGGGTAGAAGTACAGGTCCGCACCTACATTATGAATTGCGCTACAGAGGTTTGGTATTTGATCCTGAAATCGTCTATGATTTTGAGAAAAATCAAATTCTTAAACGAGAATTATTGGTGGACAAGAAATTGTTTGGTCATATTGCCAAAGCCAGAGCTGCCGCTTACCACCGCGTGAAACGAGGGGAGAACTTGGGTACCATTTCTAGACGATATGGAGTAAGCATCTCTCAGATCACAAGATTGAATGGAATTTCTACTCGATCAATACTGCGAATAGGACAGAGTTTACGCGTCAAATAAATTTCCGCTTATGCTAAAATTAGACATCCTTGTACTTGCTGCGCATCCAGACGATGCAGAGTTAGGTTGCGCTGGAACGATTGCTTCCCAGGTAGCTAAAGGCAATAAAGTAGGTATCGTGGATTTGACGCATGGAGAGATGGGGACCAGAGGTACGCCTGAACTGCGACTTCAAGAAGCTACGCATGCTGCAGTAATACTAGGTCTTGCAGCCCGAGAGAACATGGGCTTCAAAGATGTGTTTTTTAAGGACGATACGGAACATCAATTGCAGCTGATTCAAGTGATTCGTAAGTATCAGCCGGAAATCGTACTTGCAAATGCTATTTCCGATCGCCACCCTGATCATGGGAAGGGTTCGTCGCTAGCTACGAATGCTTGTTTTATGAGTGGCTTGAGTAAAATAGAAACCTTTAATGAAGGGGTGAAGCAAGCAGCTTGGCGTCCCAAGTTTGTGTACCATTACATTCAGAACAACTACATTGCGCCTGACTTCATTGTAGATATCTCCGAATTTTGGGACAAAAAAGTAGCAAGTATTGCTGCTTTTGGATCTCAGTTTTACAATCCAGAAAGTCAGGAACCCGCAAGCTTTATTTCTTCGCCTGAGTTTTTACCCTTCATTGAATCTAGGGCACGCGAGTTTGGTCACCGGATTCAAGTGAAGTATGGCGAAGGATTTACTGTAGAGCGATTTATAGGTGTTTCGGATCTTTTTGACCTGAAATAATTAAGGAGCCAACCTTATTTTTTTCCAAGTCGTTTCTCCTTCCAATTCGTAACAAATACGATCATGCAATCGGCTTGGTCGCCCTTGCCAAAATTCGATTCGATGTGGGGTCAGACGATATCCACCCCAATGTGCGGGTCTTTGAATTGAATTCACTTTAAATTCTTCCTCCAACCTTTTTTGAGAATCTTCAATGACGGTTCGGTCCGCAATCTCTTGACTTTGTGGGGATGCCCAAGCACCAATCTGTGAACTGAATGGTCTTGATAAAAAGTAGGTGTCTGATTCTTGTTCACTGATTTTAGCAATAGTACCCACAACCCGAACCTGTCGCTCAATTTCTGCCCAGAAAAAATTGAGTGAAGCTTTTGGAGATGCTTCCAACTCTTTTCCCTTCGCACTCTCATAGTTTGTAAAAAAAACAAACCCTTGGTCTAGTTCCTTCAAAAGCACAATTCGGGAATTGGGAAAGCCATCTTTGGAGATGGTGGATAGGCACATGGCATTTACTTCCAGGGCTTCTGCTTGAATCGCTTCTTGCATCCAGTAACGGAACTGCAGCAGGGGATCACTCGCTACGTCCTGAATTTCCAATGATCTGAGGCAATAATCCTTTCTAATGTCGGCAAGTATCATAGGTGGCACTAGGTTGAAGTAAAATTTATGGCGTCTGGATTTGGGATTCCCCTACCAAAAATTAAATTTAATGAATCTTAAACTACTTTTCTACATGAAGCAGCATAGGAATCAGGTGCCTCAGCCTGGAAGCTTGTTACTTTCAGAACCATTTTTGCAAGATGAAAATTTTAGCAGAGCTGTGGTATTGATTTGTGAACACGAAGAGAGAAGCGGTAGTATTGGTTTTGTGATGAATAAGCCCTCCATTTTAAATTTGGGTGACTTGATCAATGGGCTCGATTTAGTAGATGCTGAAGTATTTGTCGGAGGTCCAGTGGAACAAAACACGCTCCACTTTATTTATTTCGGGGTTCAGCTGATGGAAGAAAGCAAGCCCTTGGGAAATGGGGTATGGTGGGGTGGTGATTTTAAGACTCTGGTAGAGCTGATTATTGCCGGAAAATTAAACCTTAATCAAGTTCGCTTTTTTCTCGGTTACAGTGGCTGGAGCCCAGGGCAACTTGCGGAGGAGTTGTTAGAACACACTTGGATCGTTTATTCTGAGTCCTATGTTGAGGAACTTTTTGAGAATTCAGCAGAACAATTGTGGAAATCCCTCATGAAGCGGCTGGGAGGTGAGTTTGAAATTCAATCAAATTATCCCAATGACCCACGTTTAAATTAGGCAAAATGCCTACCTTTGGTGCTATTGCTAAGTTTACGTATTGTTTTTTATGGCTAAGAAAAGTAAAGAACTGTCTGAAGATGACAAGGTGACCGAAACCCCTAAAAAAGGGACAAGAGGTAAAAAGATTGTTGCGGAACAAACTCAAGTTGAAGAAGCTTCAGAAGAAGCTACTTCTCAAGAAGTAGCTCCAACTCCTGTAGAAGTAACGGTTCAAGATGAATCCGAAGTGGTACAGGCAGAAGTAGCTCAGGTAGATTCGGATTCGGTTCTACTGGATGGTAATCCAGAATCGGAGGAATCAATCGTAGAAGAGGATCAAGCACCAATCGATTTATCAGGTTTATCTAAAGTCGAATTGCTTGACTTGCTCAAGGAAAAATTGGCTCAGGGCGTATCTGCTAAGCTGGACAAGTTTGTTCATGAACTAAAGTCTGCTTTTGAAGATCTTTCGTCAAAAGATCGTGAAGACGCTTTACAGCAATTTTTAGGAGAAGGAGGAGTTGCAGATGATTTTTCCTTCAGAGGAACTGAGGTGGATAAGGAATTCAATACCCTTTACAATGACTTCCGCCAGCAGTTGGGTTCAATGCGTAAAGAAGCTGAAAGGCAAAAAGAGAAAAATTTACAGGCTAAAACGGAGTTGCTCAATAAATTGAGGGATCTCGTAGATGGGGAGGAAACGACCTTAAGTATGGCAGCGGTAAAAGCCATACAAGAAACCTGGAAAACGATAGGCCCTGTTCCTTTGGCGCAGAGCAAAAACCTTTGGGCAAGTTTTAATGCCTTAATGGATCGATTCTATGACAATAGAAGTATCTATTTTGAATTGAAGGAGTTAGACCGAAAGAAAAATTTAGAAAGTAAGCTAGAACTATGTGAGAAAGCTGAAGCCTTAAAATCGGTTGAAGACCTTAAGGATGCAATTCGCATCCTAAATGAATTGCATGAGGAGTTTAAACACCTAGGACCAGTTCCTCGCGAGGAGCAAGAG
>Ga0315905_10004644_pt1 | contig 14036 bp, 15 predicted proteins | sample LakEriMetagenome_5_FD_203522 | JGI IMG/M metagenome (GOLD analysis project Ga0315905, IMG submission 203522) | Freshwater fungal communities from buoy surface, Lake Erie, Ohio, United States - Buoy 4 MA121 | ecosystem: Environmental > Aquatic > Freshwater > Lake | place: USA: Lake Erie, Ohio... | reverse complement strand
GGGATGCCGTTCCTGCGATGGCAAGAGCGGCGATGGCGAATGCAGTGAATGCTGTTTTCATATACTTGTGTAACGTGCGTTACAGAAGCTACGACGAAGCATCATTCACTTTATTCAAAGGTGCCTTGCAAAATCGGCGGGTATCTTTTTTCCTATGGTTTCGGGGGCAGCCAGCGGGTGATCGAATCGAAATAGGCTGGCTCGTTGATGTCGGTGTGGAGAACACCGCCAGGGCCGAAATATTTCCATTCGTGACAGCCGTAGCAGATCTGCAGGACGCGCCGGCCTTTTTTGTTAGACCAGACCAGAGCATAATCGGGATGAAATCCCGCGCAGGTCGATTTGGGCGAAGCAAGAGCCTGGTGGGATGCGGGATCGCAGTAGAGCTTCACCACCGAGCGCACCAGTTGCGGCGACACGGGCTCGGGTTTTTTGTGAAAGCGGAAACCGGCGAACTCCACATTCGGCACGGTATTCAATTGCTGCTGGTAAATTTTCTTGTCGCGCACCGGATGGGCGAGTCCGTGATAGACCACGATGTTTTCCGCGGTGCGCAAATCAGCTGCCACCGCATGCAGGGATTTCAACTCATTCGTTCGCAACGGCTCGCCACCGCGCCAGCAAGTGGCACAGGACGCAAGCAACAACAATGGCAGCAAAAGCAGGCAGCGTTTCATGCTTGAAGAATTTGGATGTAATCGCACCGATCTTTCGAATCAGCGCTGCGGGATCGAGTCGTAAATCTGCTCGAGTGCCATCACCGCGTATGCCGTGCTGAGCACCGCATTGGATTCCATCCATCGACCATTGTCATTGACCCACGAACCATTCTCGCGCTGTTTGCTGAGCAGTTTTTCGCAAAGGTCCTTGCGCCAGTCGGCTGTTTTGCCGCCCTCCAGAGAGAGTTTGTCGATTCCTGAAGCAGAGAGCGCCTTGGCCATGGCGGAATAATAATAATACAACCCCTGGGCACCGAGGCCGGGATTCTCGTCCATGGTGTAGTTCTTGCCCAACCACTCCTTCACCGCAACAACCCGCTGGTCGTCGGGCGAAAGTTTGGCGTAAATCAACGACAGCAGTCCCACGTAGGACATCGATCCATACGAACGCAGAGGCGTTTTTCCGCTGGGAAGTTTTTCCGATTCCACCTTGCTTTCGTTCGGTCCGTAAACAAAGCCGCCTTTGTTTTGTGGATCATTTGACGCCCAGTCGCGGTCGTTGGTTTCCTCAAGGTTCTGGCAGCGGGAAATGAACTGCACCGCGGCGCCCCAGTCGAGGTCGGGTTGCTCGCCGTGTTTGCCGTCCTGGATGATTTTCTGGGAAAGAACGATGGCTTCCAGAGCCAGATGGGTGTTTGACATATCGGAGCGGTCGTTTTTGGACCCGTAACCGATGCCGCCGTCGTTGGCTTCATCGGGTTTTCCTTTTTCACCCTTGTCCCACTGGTTGTTGATGAGATGTTTGCGGGCGCGCACGATCGCGGCTTCGTAGGCCTCGACGCCCGCCGACGCCAGGGCCGTCACTGAAGTAGCGGTATTGTAAACGCTCAGTCCCTTGTTGTAGATCCCGCCGTCCTCTTTTTGGTTGGTCAGCAGCCAGGTGAAGCCTTTTTTGACGTGGGCGGGTTTTTCCTCACCGGCCTTGCGGTTGGGATCGCGCACCGCCGCAGTGAGGGCCAGGGCACTGAATGCGGGAGTCTCGGGGTCATCCCAGTGACCCTCGGCTTTTTGCTGGGTGGCCAGCCAGGCGTTGCCACGTGCGATGGCCAATTTCATTTCCTGTTGCAGCGAAGCATAGGGCGAAACATCGGCACACGCGATGCCTGCCGTAAGAAGTAGGAACAATGTTTTCATAAGTGTGGTTCGTTGATTGTCGAGATTCAGGGTTTGTGGGGCGAAATGACCAGCGTCACAGGACTATCCTTGGCAGGCATGGCATCGTGATTGGCATGCCACATCTCGTCGTTGTCGTCGTCTTGTCCTGCATAGAGGAGAATCGATGCGCTGACAACGCAAATCGAGGCGATGTCGCCCGTGCTTTCCGCCACGAACTTGCCACCGTACATCATCGAACCGCCGTAAACCCAGGGATCCTTGTCCATCATCTTGGTTTCGTCGCCATGGTGAATCCATTCGGCGAGAGCCGCTTTCTTGGTTTTGCCCTCGACCTGCCATTCCAGGTTCAGGTCAACCCGGGCGCCTTTGCGCACCTCGTCGGAGACAACCGGATATTGGACGGGTGTCTCATAGTTCTCCCGGGGAAGAGGGAACAACTCGGGGGATTCCACATAGCGCAGCAGTTTGAAGGCGACGTTGATATCGGTTGGCGAAGCTTTGGTTTTCAGCAGGGATTCATGGACTTTGCCACCTTCGTGGACGATGGCGTATTCGAGCATGCCCTCGTTCATATTCACCGTGCAGGGAACAAAAATCTGCCGGGTTTTGGGATCGAATGTCACCTCGCCGACCTTGATCATCCCGTTTTCGAGCTTGGTGACCGACGGCGCTTTCGCGGGCTCTGGTGCTTTTTCCGCCTGCCCCGGAGTCGGTTTGCCTGGAATCTCCCCGTTCGGGGGCGCTTGCGGCGCGGGTGCGGGTTGCCCATGGAGAAAAGCCACAGAGCAGAAGATGGTCAGAAGGATGCGCATGGTCTTGGTGCAAGGGTAACAGCGTCGCGGAGATGAAAAAAGTTCAAAAAAAATCTCACGGGGGCGAATTGAGCCGGGTTGCGAATTCGCTCCAAAGCAGGCGGGTCAGCGCTGTGGCCAGCAGCGGGTTGGCATCTTCGTTCTCCTTGAGGTCATCCGGCGCCTGAAAAGCGGTTTTTGATGCAATATCGTCGCGGATGAGCTTGTAGGCGCTGGCCGCTACCACGCGTTTCATGGCGGCTTGGTCACTGTATTGCGAGGGAATGCTGATCGTTTTCGACTGCACTGAATGATCCGCCGGACCGCTGAACCAAAGTGCGATGGGCAATTGCGGCCCACCTTTCGCCGGAGCCGGACCGGAAAAAATCTTCGATTGAACCTGCACGATTCCCGATGAGGCGCTCGCCAGAAAATCAGCCAGTTCGGCCAGAACCGGTTCGAGCAACTTTGCGGTTTCGCGATCACACCCCGCGTTGATGATCACGACCTGGCATTCTGTGGGATCGATGTTCCATGGCGGCAATTGGGGCTTGAGTCGTTGCATGGCTTTCCACGCGATGTTGTATTGTTCCTTTTCCGGCTTGACCACGTCGATGACCCGTTCCCAGGCAAGCAGCGAGCGCAGCAGTTCCCCCTTGGTTTCAAGCAGAGTGGCGAGGTCGATCAGGTGGGACGCGCCTTTCTCCGAGAGGTTCGCATAACAATCCAGGCCTGGAGCGGTGATGAGGTCGCCCATCTCCATGATTTCATCTTTTGTCTGCGCCATCTCCTTTTCCAAGGCAGGATTCGGCAAAGTCAACGATGTTGCCTTGACCAGAATCGCTTTGGCTGGTTCCTCGTGGGCGATGATTTCCAGCGCACCCAGATTGCGCAGGGTCTGCTCACGCACTTTTGCCAGTTGCACAGGCGAAGGTGGCGAGACGAAATCCTTGTGTTTCACGCCGTTCCACCAGACGATCCAGACAATGGCAAGGCACAGGAAAACCGCTATGCTTTTATGAAGGAGCACGAATGGATTTATAGGCGCGGGTTGAGCCTGTGACAACAAAATACTTGATACGCCGGTGTGGACACCGGGATTGCCCTGTGGTTTGATCCGTGGGGCCGCGCGCGCTGTGTCGGCTTCTGTTGTCGACGGTTGGGAAGTTAAGCAATGAAAGCGTGGCCCAAACACCCCGTGATTTATGAAATCAACACCTGGGTTTGGCTGGGCGAGCTGGAGGGCATTCACAAGCGGCCGGTGACTCTTGCCACGGTGCCTGCGGAGGAGTGGGACCGACTCGCCGGTTTTGGTTTTGATGTCATCTGGCTGATGGGTGTCTGGGAACGCAGTCCTGCCGGTATTGCGATATCGTTGCAGAACCGCGGCCTGCTCGAAGATTTCAAGCGGGCCCTGCCTGACTTCACCGCGGCAGACAATGTCGGCTCTCCTTATTGCGTTCGTCGCTATCGGGTGGATGAACGGCTGGGCGGACCGGAGGGCCTTGCCATGGCGCGAAACATGCTTCGACAGCGGGGGATCCGTCTCATCCTCGATTTTGTGCCGAACCATATCGCTCCGGATCATCCTTGGGTGAGTGAACATCCCGAGTACTTGATTCAGGGCGATTCCGCCGACCTGTTGCATAATCCCTCTGCGTTTCTTTCCATGGGAGACAAGGTGTTCGCCTGTGGTCGGGATCCGTTTTTTCCGGCATGGCCCGATGTAATGCAGCTCAATGCATTCGATCCAGGTCTGCGAACGGCGATGATTGAAACCGTGAGGGAGATCGCCGCACAGTGCGACGGCATCCGCTGCGACATGGCCATGCTCATGTTGAACAACATTTTTGCTCGCACCTGGGGAGATCGTGCCGGGATAAACCCGACGGAGGATTTCTGGTCGATGCTCATCCCCGCCGTCAGGAAAAATCAGGGCGATTTCCTGTTTCTTGCCGAGGCCTACTGGGATCTTGAGTGGGAACTGCAGCAGCAGGGTTTTGACTTTTGTTACGACAAGAAACTCTACGACCGCATGGAGCACGGCGACGCCGAAAGCGCGCGACTGCATCTTCATGCGGATTCATTCTATCAAAACAAAATGGTTCGTTTCATCGAGAACCACGATGAACCAAGGGCGGCGGCTGCATTTCCGGATGGCAAAGCAAAAGCGTCCGCAGTGGCGGTCTTCACACTGCCCGGGGCACGGCTGCTTCATGAGGGGCAACTCGAAGGACGGAAAGTCAGGCTGCCGGTATTTCTGGCACGACGGCCTTTCGAAGCCGTGAATCTGGAACTGATGGCATTTTACAGGCACCTGTTGCGGGCAATCGATCATGATGTTTTTCGCAACGGCTCATGGCAACTCTGTTCATTGCTCGGCTGGCCGGACAATCAAAGTTGTCAAAACCTGTTCGCCTGGTGCCGGGATAATCACGAGGAGCGCAGGCTGATCATTGTCAATTTCAGCCCGACAACCAGTCAGGCCTGTGTCCAGGTGCCGTGGGCTGATTTGAGAGGAAAAATGTGGAGCCTGCTCGACCTGTTAGAAGGGATTTCCTATCAGCGGAGTGGCGACGAAATGGTGAATGCCGGGCTTTACGTCGACTTGGGACCATGGGAATTCCATTTTTTTCAAATGGGTTCCGACGATGCATGAAGCAACCTGGATTGCACGAGGTTGGAACGCTCGATCCAACCACTGAAGCCTTGTGAGGAATTGACTTCAGTCCCGTGCGGAAAACGCAGGGGACTGAAGATGTTTTTGAACTTCCGCAAAGATGGGGTCGGAGCGAACTGATTCCCCGAGGAGGGCGGTTCCGAATGCGACCGACATCAGTTCAGAAACTCGACCTTGCGGGTGTCGAGGTGATAGACTCCGCCGACGATGATGAGCTTGCCTTCGCGCTCGAGACGTTCGATCAAGTGACTTTGTGCGCGGATTTGTGAAACCACCAATCTCACGTTTTCCGCCGACACTTCATCCTGAAATTCCGGGCTGCCTTTCGCGGAAACCTTGCACACCCGGTTGGATTTTATCCAGCAATCCGGTCACATGGCCGAGCTGCGCATTGCTGCAAGCCCCGCCCACCGCACCGCAGCTGGTACGTCCCAGCACAACGATCGCCTTCGCGCCCGACTTGACAGTGGCGAACTCCAAACTGCCCAGCAAATCATTGTTCGCGAGTTCCAAAAGGAAACGTAATCGCAAGAGAGGAGGTGAGATAAAGTGCGGGGCTCGCCTGAGGCGAGGCGATGCGCACGGCGGCCGGAGCGGCGATGTATGACGCACTCGCCGCCAGAGTGGCCAGCACGGTTGCGCCGCCGATGCCCAGACCGGCCCATTTGCCGACCACTGCGCCGAGAATTCCGTGGAGCACCGGCATGATCAGTGCGAAGGCGACCAGCCTCCAACCTGCCGATTTCAAGTCATGCAGTCTGCGACCCGTCACCAGGCCGACTTCAAGCAGAAACAATGTGAGCACGCCCTTGAACGGCGCGTCAAAAAGTGGCGCCACTTGTTCGAAGCTTTTTTTCTCCACCAGCAAGTCCTATCGCCAGTCCACCTAACAGAAGCAGGATTCCCTTGCCGGTGAGAAGGTCGTGCAGCAACTTTTTCATGCCGCCCTGCTGTGCCGTCTGGTTCGCGCCGCTTCTCATGGCCAGGAAGATCGCGACGATGATCGCCGGAGCTTCCACCACTGCGAGCAAAGCCGGTACAAAACCCTCGACGGCAATTTTTTTGATCTCCAGAAATGCCAGCACCGCGCTGAAGGTCACTGCCGGGACCGAGCCATAATGCGCGGCGATGGCTCCGGCGTTGGTTGCATCGAGTCGCACGATTTTTTTCAGCAGGAAAAAGCACCAGATCGGAATGATGGCGCTCAGTGCAATTGCAGCCAGCAGCGGCCCGCCGACAACAGCCAGGCTCATGCCATCGAGTTTCATCCCGCCCTTCAGGCCGATCGCGAACAACAGGTAAATTGTCAGCGCGCTGTAAAGCTCGTCCGGAAACTTGAGATCGCTCTTCACCAATGTGGCGAACAATCCAAGGGCGAAGGCAAGAACCATCGGCGAGAGCAGGCTGGAGCATAAGGCTTGTAGAATTTCCATGAGTGATTTTAGAGGTCGGCTGTGGTGGTGTTTGCAGGTTCGTGCTTATCCAGCTTTAATCTCCCGAACTTAAATACACAAACTGTGATTGGTGCATCAAATTGCATTCTTTGCCCGTCAACCACAAAATGAAAAAAAATATCCCTGTCCGTTCCGAGTCCTCTGGTTGGACGTTCTTTACGAATCACGCCCATGTTCTCTTATGCCTTGCCGAAGACTCGGGAATCCGGCTGCGGGATGTGGTGCAAGCCGTCGGCATAACCGAACGTGCGGTTCAGAAAATCATCGCAGAGTTGGAAGTCGGTGGTGTTTTGAAACGCGAACGTGTCGGCAGGCGCAATGTCTATCGCATCCATGGCGAGCTGCCACTGCGCCATCCGGTGGAATCCCATTGCACCGTGCAAGGTCTCATTGACTTCATCCTTGTCGCAAAAAGCAAGTAGTCGACGACACATCGTTACGCTTCAGCTGGATGCAAGAAATCAACCAGCCACAAGTTTCCCTTCCGAGCTGGAAGAGCGAAAAAACCTTGTGCATCTGCCAAGTCCGGCAGGATGAAAACCCGCTCAGTTTTGTTCCAGCGACTTCACCAGGGTCGCGCGTTTGCCGACGCGCTGGCGAAGGTAATTCAACTTCGCGCGGCGCACTTTGCCCTTGTGGGTGACTTCGATCTTGGCGATCCGCGGTGTGTGCAGCGGAAATCCGCGCTCGACCCCTTCGCCGTAGGAAATTTTGCGAACGGTAAACGCCGCATTCACGCCGTGACCTCTGCGGCCAATCACGATGCCTGCGAAAATCTGCACCCGCTCCTTGCCGCCTTCCACAACGCGGCAATGCACTTTCACGGTGTCTCCCACGTTGAAGTCGGCGATGTCCGTTTTCAACTGCTCTTTTTCAATTTTTGCGATGATGTTCATGGTCGTTGGTAGGAGATGGATTGTGAATCTTGCGTGTCCCCGAGGCGGTCAAGCCGCCAAAAGGGGTGCGGAAGCTAGAGTTTTTTTCACAACATGGCAACTGTGAATTTCGTCAGCAGGCGTTTTTTTTGAAAAATTATCCGTTCTCCTCCAAAAAATGCAACGCGGCCGGGCTGCCAGGGACGACGCTGCGGTAAAAGCACGAATTCCTTCCGGTGTGGCAGGCACCGCCGCCGGCTTGTTCGACGTAGAGAATCAGGGCATCCTGATCGCAATCGGTGCGCATTTCCACGACTTTCTGGATTTGCCCGGATGTCGCACCCTTGTGCCAGATTTCCCGGCGCGAGCGCGACCAGTAAACCGCCTCGCCTTTTTCCAGAGTCATGCGCAGCGACTCCTTGTTCATCCACGCCAGCATCAGCGGTTCGCGGGTGTGGGCATCCATCGCCAGCGCGGCAATCAAGCCATTTTCATCGAATTTCGGTGAAAATTCGCCGCCGTTTTCGATCTGGTTTTTGTCCCCTCGAGGGGCAAAACAGCCATGGTTTTCCAAGTCGTCGTTCACGCGCCGAGCATAACCGCGCCCGCGCTGATGGCAAGTCACAAGAAGTCAGCTGCGGAGGGGAAAGGAATTGTCATTGCTGCAAAGTTCTGCCACAAGTGAGCATGAGCGAGTCAGCAAGCATTGGAATCATCGGCGGCAGCGGGCTGTACGAAATCGACGGCTTTGAGAAAAACCAGGAGCTGGTAGTCGAGACACCCTACGGCCCGCCCAGCGATGCTTTGATCGGCGGGGTCATGCACGGCAGACAGGTCTGGTTTTTGCCGCGCCATGGCCGGGGTCATCGATTGCTGCCGACCGAAATCAATCATCGGGCGAACATTTGGGCGCTGCGCCGTGTTGATGTGCGCTGGCTGATCTGCGTGACCGCCGTGGGCAGCTTGAAGGAGGAATACCACCCGCGCCATGTCGTTTTGCCCGATCAGTTTTTCGACCGCACCAGCCGTCGCGATCAGCATACGTTTTTTGGTGGCGGCATCGTCGGCCATGTCAGTTTTGCCGAGCCGGTCAGTGCCGGCTTGCGAAGCATCCTTGCTGAATCGGCCAGGGCGGAAGGGCTGGCGGTTCACGAGGGCGGCACCTATGTGAACATGGACGGCCCCGCATTTTCCACAAGAGCCGAGAGCGAAACCAATCGCAAACTGGGCTTCGATGTGATCGGCATGACCAATCTGCCCGAAGCGAAACTCGCCCGCGAGGCGGAAATCGCCCTTGCCACCCTGGCGATGATCACCGACTACGATTGTTGGAAAATCGAAGAATCGCCCGTGACGGCCGAAGCGGTGATGGGACATCTGCACGCCAATGTCACGGCGGCAAAAACGATCATTCGTCGCGCGATCGCTCGAATCCCCGCCGTGGCAGACTGGCCCGAGCATCGGTCGCTCGACGGCGCGATCATGACTCCGCGCGCGCTGTGGCCGGATGAGAAGGTCGAGGCGATGGGAAAAATTTTGCAGCGATTCCCTTGATTTGCCCGAATGATCGACTACGATCCTCCCATGAAAAAATCATTGTTCGCCCTGTTGCTGCTGGCCCTCGGGTTGTTGGTGGCAAAAACATTCGCCGAGGAAAAACAAGCCATGCAAACCAAAGATCAAGCACCCCCGCAACCTGCGGCAAAAGTCGAGAAAACAGAGGCCGAGTGGAAAGCCAGTCTCACGCCCGAGCAGTATCGGGTCCTGCGCACGGCTGGCACCGAACCCGCCAACAGCGCCACTTACAAGCAATTCAAAGAGCAAAAAGGAGGAACCTACTATTGTGCCGGGTGCGGGACGGAATTGTTTTCCTCTGATCACAAATTCGATTCCCACTGCGGCTGGCCTTCGTTTTATGATGCCAGCAACAACAAAAACATCACCTTGAAGCAGGATGTCTCCCTGGGCATGGTGCGCACCGAAGTGCTGTGCGCCAAATGCAACGGGCATCTGGGCCATCTCTTTCAAGGCGAAGGATTCGACACCCCGAAAGACCAGCGCTACTGCATCAATGGCGTCACTCTGGTTTTTGTTCCGGCGGGGGAGAAAAAACCGGAAGCAAAATCAGCGGAAAAAAAGGCCGACGGCAAGTGAGCACTTGCATGACGGGTGGGAAAAATATCGTGTGCAATGGCGGCGAGCGTTTCGGAGCGCGTTCATGATTCGACCCGGGTGCCGCCGACAGAGCTTACGGGCAATCCACCCGGGATATTGAGTTTCTGCGTGGGATCTCAGCCGAAGTAACAGGCCATGGCCAAGCACTTTGCGACCGTCGCAACCGCATCGCACTGCAAAGCCGCGTGACCGGTGAAGACGCCGGCGAGAGAAAAACCGGCTGCAGACAGCTCAGGCAGCGGCGGCGGCAGGGTCATGAGATGAGCAAGGATGACGAGCCTGTTCCTGTAAGGGTTTTTGGATAATGCATTTCATGTTTCTTGAGTTGCCACCGGCAGACGTTGGTTTTCGCGAGTGTCCTGCCCACGGCAAATCATTTGGGTTCGTTCTCATCGTCCCGCTCGCACTTTCCCATCAGGTTGCACGGTCAGCGAACAACAGCGCAGGTCTTCCGTGGTCAGTTCGACCACCGGTTCATCGTTGATCATCAGGCGGTATTTCCCCGGCTGCAAACCCACAACGCGCAGTTCGGTCAGGTAGGCTTGATCCCAAGGTTGCGGCAGTTGGGCGAGCGAACCGACCACGGCGAGCCGAAGACTTCGGCCGTCGAGGATCGCCGAGTCGATGCGCAGTCCATCCACACCGACGGCGAGCTTCCGCTCCAGGTCCACATACGCGCCGCCCAGTTGCGAGAGCGCTTCGGCCAAACCGGTGAACACCCCCGAGGCTTCTCCCCAGCCGGGGTGGGTGCGCATGGCGGATTGCGGATGGCCTTCGTGGTCGATGTTCTCGGGGCCAAGCCCGACCGGGTAAAGGTTGGTGTGACGGTAGATGTTGTTCGCGCCTTGGTGACGCGGATGGTTGATGAGCACCACCGACGCACGCGCGGCGGCGACGGCCCGCTCCAGCAAATCCTGTCGGCCCAGCGTGCGCCCGTACCATGCCAGCGGCGCGACCACTTCACACTGCCGCGCGTCGAGAAAATTTGTGGTGTCGGCGTTGTCGGCGGTGATGCCGCCGAAGGGGAACGCGGTGTAGATGAAATGCGGCTCCCAGCAGCACTGGCTGAACGTGAGGTAATCCACGCAGCGCTCGCCGGCATCGAGGTATCGCTTGTCCTGGGTGGCGCGGTAGAGTGCTGCGAAGCCATCGGCGGCCCAATACGTCGAGAGGTTTCCCCGTGCGGGCTGTCCCTGCTCGGTGTCGCCGGCGAACTCCAGCGGCTTGGCACCGCAGGAGTAGTAGTGCTCGAGGTCCGTCCACAACTGGTTCGGCAGCACTTCGCGGATCAAGCGGTCACCGATGCGCCGCGCGGCTTCGAGATAGTGCGGTTGTTTGGTGAGGCGGGAGAGTTCGGCCAGGAACTGCATGGTGGTGGCGTCCTGGGCGCTGCGGGCCAGCGGGGCATAGGGCGCGTGGTCGTTGGACGAAAAATACGAAGGCACGGAACCCCCGGCATCCACCAGCGGCAGCAGGCCATCGGCGTAACGGGTCGCATAGGCAAGAATGCGCGGGTCCTGCCCGCAGCGCTGGTAGTAATTCAGCAGGTGGGACGCGGTGCGACTCATCGCCACCACGTCGTAGGTGTCGCCCTCGTCATTCACGGCGGAGAAGAGTTGCGACGGTTTGCCCGGCGCGGCGGTGAACATCGACTTCACCCACTTGCCCGAGCCGACCCGGTAGTTAAGAGGAAACATGCCGCGTGCATCCTGTGGCGCGAGCAGCGCGAGGTTGATGGTGCGCTGGGCCATGTCCACGAACTGCGCATTGCCGCTGCGCTTGCCCCATTCAAACATCCCCACGGCATCGCGGACGTTGTTCCAGAATTCGCTGTTGCTCAACATGTCGGCCATGGAAGCAACCGGGCTGCCATAGCCGCCCACGGGCTGCCCTTGCAGGTCGAAAGAAAGGAACGAACCGGTGTCGGGCACGCCGGCCACGGGCGGATGCACCGCGCCGAGAGGCTTGAGGTTCGCTGCGGTGGTCACGCGCACATATTCGGCGAAAGGCATTGCGAGATGCGGCCGTTCGGCGAAAACCTTGTGACCGTAACGCTCCCACTGAAACCGTGTGATGTTCTGATAGCCACTCTCTGCGGGCGCATCGGCACTTGCGAAAAGATCGAATGCGTAACGCACGTCCGACTGCGCCAACGTGCGGGCCATCGCGCCGTCGTTCGTCCGCAGATACCGGGTATGGGGCGAGACGGCGTAATCCATAAGGCCGAAGGACATAATTCGCTTGGCGGTGATGCCGGAGGCGGCATTCAGATCCAGCGCCGTCGGCATGGTGTATTTGTCCGGCTCAACCGGAACCGAGAATTGGTTTCGTGCGTAATTCATCCGCCGCCGCGCATCTGGAGAGACGACGCGATAGACATTGATCGCCGCGAGGTCCGGCACGAGGGCGGTGAAAAGACCCGCATCCTGGAGGATCACCGCCGGTGCGTGGAAGCAGCGGTCGCCAAGCACCTGATCGCGACCTTCGCCGGGCCAGCGAAACTCGGTGTATTTGAGCGTTGGCGTATGAACAAAATCCGGCACGCGATTGGATTCGAAGGTGAACGTCGAGAGCAGGTAGTCGAGCTTCGGAGGCGTGCCGGGGATGCGGGCGGAGACTTCGATGTGGAAATTCCGGCCGCCGGATGGCAAATGGATCGTCTGTTCCACCGCAGCTTCCCGCTGTTTTCCGCGAAGCCGGAGGAGTGGAGTGCCGTCAGCTTCAGCCGCCGCTTCGACGTTTGTCAAAACCTCGCTGACGAGCCACCGCGCTGCGGCGGCATCGCTCCGGAAAAGCTTGTTGCCGTCTTCGGGAAACGGACGGGGCGGGCGAAAGGACTCGGCCACCAGGACCCAGCCGTCATCCCGGCGGGCGAAGAATTTTTGGCGGATCACGCCCTCCTGCGTTTCGCAACGCACTTTCACCAAACCGTTGCCCAACTCGACCGCATCACCATCGCGGCGGATCGTCCCGGAGAGATTTTTGTCAACGCCCGATCCGTTTTCCCGGCCGGGGTTGCCGTCACTACCGGCGGCGCGGAGAACAGCCGGCGACATCAGCAGCAGGACGGTGAGCAGCGGGAGTGTGTGTTTCATGGCAACTTCACGGTCTGGTTGCGGAGGGCGACACAGCGAAGGCTTCCTGATGCGGCGATGTGTTTCATGGTTTTTTGCCCATTGAATTGGGATCTCGCAACGATTTGATACGAATGGGCTGCGGGAAGTCTGTCAGGCATGAAGAAGATCCGCCATGTTCCTTGTCAGGAATTCACGCGATCATGCGCTTGTTGGTGTGGCTTGGAGTTCTGTTAGAATCACCTTGCGAATTTCAACCTCCACACCTTCCGCTTGAATCGCAATTTCGCATCAGAACCGGACCTTCGGCGCGATGTATCTCCATCACGCCCATTTGCCGGACGGCAACGATATGCCCTGCGAATATCAAACAAACCGAGCAGGGCGATGCCGGCGTGAAAATCGTCAGGGGCATTGCCGTCGTTGCCATGGTTGTTGGTGATGGCACGTTTGTTTTTCGAACAAAAAATCCCGTGGCCTCACGACCCCGGGATTTTTGCTTCTTTGGAAGAAGTGCTCGAAAGGTGACTCGAACACCCACGGGTCGCCCCACTGGATCCTTAGTCTAGTGGGGGTGATTCGTTGACACGGAAATTAAGGCTGTTCAGTTCTGGGTAGTGGATGGGAAGGCATCCTTCAAGGAGCATAGCGCCCTCAATCGCTTCGTCGCCAGCGTGAAGGACATCAAACTCTTCCTCCGCACCTACTCGAACTCCGGCAATTGATGGGAATGGAGGATATTACAGCCGTACGACTGGACGAGTTTATTCGATGCGAAGCCATAGGGGTGACCCTTATTCATTTTCAGGGTGAAAGCTCGATGCGGAATACTCAGAAGTTTTGCAACTATGCAAAGTTGCTGCGCAACAATACTTCCTATTACCTCCACGCCCAATGACATCCAAATTCAAACCTCTGGCCCTGCTGCTGCTTCTTACTACATTGTCGCAGGCCTTCCCGCCAGCGCCATATTACAGTCTCTTCGGCATGGTTCGTGACCAAGTCGGCCAGACGGTTACCGCTGAGGGCGCACAACTGATCCTCCTCAAGGGCGGGGTGGAGGTAGGTCGCACGCCGATCACTTCCAACCGCATCGACCAAAACTACGAACTCAGCATGCGGCTCGACCATAACCGTAGCGGCACCACGTTT
>Ga0315905_10004643_pt1 | contig 14038 bp, 14 predicted proteins | sample LakEriMetagenome_5_FD_203522 | JGI IMG/M metagenome (GOLD analysis project Ga0315905, IMG submission 203522) | Freshwater fungal communities from buoy surface, Lake Erie, Ohio, United States - Buoy 4 MA121 | ecosystem: Environmental > Aquatic > Freshwater > Lake | place: USA: Lake Erie, Ohio... | reverse complement strand
CCCACCAGTGATGACCGCCGAACGCCATTGCTTCGAATGCTTCGAGTCCACCGGGCTTGCGGGTCGAAAGATCGATTCGGTCGGTCCACGCGACATGGACATGCTCGTGCTGATCGAATTTCCATCCAGCAAAGGTGAACTTCGAATGTTGCGTCCACACGCACGGTCCGATTTCGGCTTCGACAATGCCGGTCTCTTCATAGAGTTCGCGTAGCGCCGCTTCGGCACTGGTTTCGCCCTTTTCGATTCCGCCGCCGGGGATCTCCCACCATTGACCTTTCGAAGCGTCGGCAGGATCGCGCGCTTCGAGAAGAAGAACGTGGCCGTGTTGATCGAGAACGACGACACGTGCAGCCGTTCGTTTGAGTACCCAGTCAGCCATGTTCCTCCTCCAGCCAGTGGATCCATCGCCCGTGAGGGTGGGCGACAGCAAGAGCCGTTGTCGTGCAAGTGCCGTTCCACCATGATCGCAGGCTCAGCTGTGTCGTAGTGCCTTCGCCGAGATACTGCTCGAAGATGCTCGCCTCGGCGGGCTCTACCCAACTGGTGAAACGTGGTTCTTCGAACGTGATGAAGTCGAGGTCGCGAGTAGCGCCGAGTTGGTCGATCGTGTCGAGCACTGCCTGGCGTCCGTCGGCATTGATGTAGGCGAGGGCCCAGGTCGAGAAAACGATGAGGTGATCAGAACTTGGCATGCCATCGAGCGAATCAGCGAGGTCGGTAACGGCGTCGCCGGCAATGAGTCGTGGCGGCGCTTGACGTGCGATCTCGAGTGCTGCGGCGAGTCGTTCAGGGCGATCGGGAATGCCTGGCCAAACGCATGCTTGAAGCCAGCGGGATTCGACATCGGAACGCACGTCGATTGGCGTTGGGTCGAGCCCGATACGCCCCGTTGGTTCGAAACTGGTGGTTGGAAGCGGTGGCGTGTTGGGACCGCGAACCTCGCAACGAAGGCGAACGGTCGATGCGTCGGGGCCAAGAGACGCCAGAGCGATGTCATTGCGGGTGTAGTTGATGTGAAAGTGATCAATGAAGAGATTGAGTCCAGCACTGGGGCCAATTTCAAAAAGTGTGCGTGCATCGGAAACATTGCGAGTTGCACGGCCGAATGCCAGTGCGAGTGCGGCACTTCTGCCGACCTCATTTGTCTGCACGGAACGAGTGCGCATGTTTTCGATGATGGCGTCGCGTTCTTGGTTAATGAGATCCAAGAAAGCAGTCATCGGATCAGCATCGGACTCGCCGCGATAGACCGCAGCAATCTTGCATTCGGGATTCGCAAGGATGCGATCGTGAGTCGCAGCGAAGAAAAGGACTGGGACTCGGCCTCGGCGCGCATTGGGATGCGCTGAGGATTCGATGAATTCGAGAAGTTTTGTATCGGTAGAGATTGAGCGTGCGAGTTGTTCGTACGCAGGCGAGTAGCCGGCAAAATCGTTGTCGGCCAGAAACACAAAGAGATCTGAAAGCTCCTCAATGGCGTCTCGTTCGCTCACGAATTCGAGGGTATCGCCCTCGGTCAGGTGTTGGCGATCAAATCGCATCACAATGGAAAGGTGACCGTGCCCGCCGAAACCCTTCTGCGTCGAGCTGCTCGTCTTCAGTGTCCTATCTGCGGTCAACGAGGGTTATTTCACAACTGGGTGCAGATGGTTCCGGAGTGCCCGCAATGCGGTTTGGTTTTCGGCCGACTCCCGGGGCACTGGCTCGGGTCGTGGTTTTTGAATATCTGCCTTGTGCAGCTGGTTGTCGTTCTGATTCTGATCATCAGCGTTGCAGCGACATGGCCTGATCCGCCGATGTGGATCATTGGTGGAGCAACGGCCGCATCAGCACTCGTTGTGCCGTTCCTTTTCTTCCCGTATTCACGCACACTCTGGACGGCGATCGATCTTGCGATGCGTCCGCTCGATTACGACGATGGTGTGGCTCCTGGATTCGTTCTTGGCGGTGATCAAGCGAAACTTGAATCGGAACGGAAGTCACAGGAAACCGGGGAGTAACGAGGGCCCTTGATTCGGTCAGTTCGTTGTTGTCGTTGATGCTGTTGTTGGTGGCGTCGCAGGAACGACCTGCACGGTGAATGTCACCACGTTGTTTTGGGCTTGTGGAACGCCCGCTATTTGGTTGTAGCTCAACGAGATTGTTGCGGGGCCAGCAGAGCGACCCGCAAACGAAATGATCTGGACGAGCGGCAGGACTGCCGGAAGTGTCGTTTCCGTTGTTGAACTCGTCGTGAGATTTCCCGCCCGAACTCCGGTCGTCGTTGTCGTTGCGCTCTCGGCCTCGCGCAACAGATCCGGGTCATCGCTGAAATGGGAGCCGAGAGCGATGAGGCGGGAGTTGTCGATCGGGGCAAGCACCCAGCGCCACCCTGAACCGGGATCGGCCGGCAGCATGATCGCGAACTCCTTGCCGACAGTGGTTGTGATCGGGGTGGCCGGATCCACATAGGTGGCGGTCGCTTCAGGAGGGGCGACGGTCGAGGTCGTGACGGACTCGTCGGAACCCGCCGAGGAACCGCCCGAACATCCGGCGAGGAGCACAAAGACGCCAATCGCGAGAACGAGGGCACGTCGACGGCGGCCGGAACTGGTCTGCCGGGAAGCGCGATCGCTTGGGGGTCTGGGGTGAGATCGCATTGGGCTGAGACTACGGCCCGGCGCCGTCGGTCCCCGTTCAACGGGGCTGTCGACCGCATCTAGAGTCAGATTTCGTGAACTTCGACGAATCTCCAGAAGAAGCAGAACTCCGGGCTGAGATCCGGGCGTTCCTCGATGCAAACGCCACTCTCAAGACCGGCACAGAATCGGACTGGTCCCGAGGACCAGTCGATGATTCTGAGGAAGCCGCCCGTGCCTATATGGAACGTTGTCGAGCCTGGCAGAAGGTGCTGTCGGAGAACGGATGGGCTGGCATCACGTGGCCAAAGCCATTTGGTGGTCGCGGCGACAGCGCTGCGGTTTCGGTGATCTTCGGTCAAGAAGCATCGAAGTACGACGTCACTGCCGGATTCATTGGTGCGGTGCAGTCACTGGTCGGTCCGCCGATCATGCGCCATGGAACTCCCGAACAGCAGCAACGATTTCTTCCGGGCCTTCTCGACGGTTCAGTGAACTGGTGTCAGTTGTTCTCTGAACCAGGCGCTGGCTCCGATCTCGCAGCGCTCTCAACCCGTGCAGTGCGTGACGGAGACTCGTTCATTGTCAATGGTCAGAAAGTGTGGAACACCCAAGCGCAGTTCGCCGATTGGGGCATCCTCGTTACTCGCACCGATCCAGATGCGCCGAAGCACAAGGGCGTCACGTTCTTTCTCGTCGACATGGCCACTCCGGGCATCGAAGTTCGTCCGCTCGTGCAGTCGACTGGTCAGGCGCACTTCAACGAGGTCTTCTTCAACGATGTCATGATTCCTGTCGAGAACGTTGTTGGTGAGATCAACGAAGGATGGTCAGTCACCCGAACGGTGTTGAGCAGCGAAGCCGGCATGATTGGTTCCGGCGCTGGCGGTTCAAATGGTTTCGAAGGCGTGCTTGGTCTTGCTCGCAAGTATGGGCGTACCGAGGATCCCGATATCCGTTTGCGGTTGGCCGACGCCTATGCGCGCGAGCGCATGTTGCAACTTCTTGGACTGCGCATGCAGTCATTCATCCTCAACGGTCGTGGAAATCCTCCTGATCCATCGGTGATGAAGAACTTCATGGTGCAGGCCGCCGAAAAGCGATACGACCTCGCACTTGAACTCGAAGGTGCTGACGGAATGCTCGATAAGGCCGACGCTCCTCAGAACGGTTTCTGGCAGTCGGTCCACATGGGCCAGTTCGGTTCACGAATCGGTGGCGGTACAACCGAGGTGCATCGAAACATGATCGCTGAACGCGCTCTCGGCCTTCCGCGTGACGCCTCGCCCGACAAAGACCTCCCGTGGAAGGAAATCCTGAAGGCCTAGAGCTTCAGGACTTTCTTCGCGTTCTCGCGGAGGAACTTTGGCCACACCTCGTCTTTGAACGGAACCTTCGGGAGTTCTTCAAAGATGCGGTCGTAACTGAGGCCTGCTGGGAAATAGCCGGCATACATGACCTTGTCGGAGCCACGACTGTTGGCGTAGTCGACGATGGCTTTCGGATAGTGCTTCGGCGCGAACGCAGAGGTTGAGTAGTAGAGATTCGGCCACTTGAGCATGAGCTTCATGGCGAGCTCGGTCCAGGGCTCGGCGCCGTGGCGCATGACAAACGTGAGATCGGGGAAGTCGTACATGACTTCATCGATGAGTTCGACATGCTGCGGTGCGAACGGAACTCGGGGGCCGGGAATGCCGACACAGCAGAAGATGGGAAGGTCAAGTTCTACAGCGAGCGCGTAGAACGGATACATCTTCTTGTCGTTCAGCGGTGTGCGGTAGCCGGCAGGGAAGGTGCTGATGGCTCGGAGGTTCACACCGCTTGCATGAACTTCGCGGATCTTCTCGATACCAGGCATGACGTCAGTGGGATCGAATTCGAAGCAGGTGAAGAATCGATCGGGATGCTCAGTGAGCGCACGAAGACAGTCGGGGTTGTTCGGGTTGTAGCCGAGCATTGCTTTTTCGATGTTGTGGCGTTCGAAGTTGTCGATGAGGAGCGCAACTGGGTCGACGCCTTCTTCGGTGTCGGGGGGAACGTCTTTGAACATGTACTGCGCAGGAAAGCGGAAGTCCTTGGACTCCTGATCGCGCAGATGGGGGGCGAGGAACTTGTAGACCTCTTTGCGATTGCGGCTTGGCATGCCAACAAAGGTTTCGATGATGTTGATGTCGGTGGGGAATCCCATGGGGTCCGTCGCTCCTTGAAGAAGTTGAACGAAGCGAATCTAGGACATGGAACGACACGCGTTGATCGTTCCTACGCTGCGAGAGGTGAATCCTGTGGTGGCAGTCCGCTCCGAACGATGTGAATCCAGAGTTCAAGTTCAAGTTCGCATGCGCGGCGCCGAAAGGACGTGGCCAGGATCGGGTCGACAGAAGGGGCGAGTCGACGTAAGGAATTGGCACGCCGTTGCAGACGAGAGAGATCGAATTCAGGCTGTTGGGCAACGGTGGGATCTGGCACCGCCGTGGTGGACACGTTCAAAAGCGTTGCGATAGCCATTAGAGGCTCCTTTGTGCTCTCGGTGCCTGACAGATGATGTCGGTGCACCGTGTGGTCTTTCGTGTCTTGTCGGCAGGAAACGCCGATGTGTGAGCAACTTTTCCCGGGCCGGTTGAATCGGGTCAGGAAGAGGGGGCGGCGTCGGTCTCCGACACGGCCGATTTCTTGCCATATCGGTGGCGAAACACGAAATGGGCCCCAAGGCCGGCTGGCAGCGGCAACCAGTAGGAGGCGATTCGGTAGGCAAGAACAGCGAGGAGTGCCTTCTCGCTTGGGACGCCAGCAAGCACGAGCATGGCAGTGAGACCGGCCTCGACAAATCCGACGCCGCCCGGAGTGATTGGGATCATGCCGAGCACGGCAGCGACGGCATAGGCAAGCAAAACCAAACTCAGGCGAGGGTCCACACCACAGGCCTTGAGAGCGCAGACCAACGCGAAGTAATCAAGCAACCAGTTGCCAACAGCGGCGAGAAGTGCAGCGCGCCATCGAGCGCCGAGGCTGCTCACCATTTGGTCGCGCTGGCGGACGATTCCTTCCACGGTCGGTCCACCGGATTGGCCGCGACGCTTGTTGATCCATCCGGCGACCGTCGTAATGGTCTTGGCAAACCAGTGAATTGGTCGATCAAAACGAACAAGTGAGAACGCGAAGCCGAAGAGAACGACGGCGAGCACTGCACCGCCCCACGCAACATGAATCATCCCGCCTGGGATGGGAGCTCCCAGGATCGAAAGGAAGAGGGCAGCCATCGGGAGGCAGAGCAGCACGCCATTGGAAATGATTGACGTCGCCGTGAGTGCGGCCCCAGCGGAACCTTTGTCGATTCCAGAGACCGACAACATTCTGAACCCCGTGGCTGCGCCTATGGCTGCGCCTCCCGGAACAACTTTGGCGACCGCATTCGAAGTGAGTTGTGCTGTAGCGGCGACAAACCACGACACGCGCGGAAGTGCGATGCGAGTGAGATCCCAGGCGCACGCGTAGGAACCAACCTCACAAATAAGAATGGCAACGAACCAATAAATACTGACTGTTCGAAGTTCTGGGACTTGGTCCCACATATCGAGCAGTCTTGGTGCGAGTCCGTAGAACGCGAATGCCATGACGGCGAGAAAAACAACGCGACCGAGGATTCGCAGACGCGAGACATGACGCGCCGGCGTTGTTCCCGCCGCCACGTCCGTCGGGGGCGGGAGAAGTTCGTCAGGCGGACTCAGCCGAGGACGCCCTTTTCGTGCAGTTCCGCAATCCGGGCCGCGTCGTAGCCGAGGACCTCGCTGAGGATTTCATCGCTGTGCTGACCGCACTCGGGAGCCTTGCGAGGAATCGGAAGTTCGCCGCCGATGATCTTGACCGGGTTCGGCAACATGTCAGCACCAAGGATTTCTTTCGAAATCCAAGGCATGCGGTCCTGGAACTGAGGATCGTCCTGCATGGTGGACGGAGTGTTCACCGGAGCGAGTGGGGTATTCCATTCGCCACCGAAGTCCATCCACTCTTTCGAACTCTTTGTCTTGAAGATCGTTGTGAGTTCGGCGAGGAGTTCGCGGTTGTTGCGAGCATGGTCAGCGTATTTCGACCCGGGGAACTTCTCGAAGAGGTCGTCGCGGCCGATTCCCTTGCAGAAGTTCTTCCAGAACTCTTGTTCCGACGCCATGAAGAGAATGTGCCCATCAGAGGTTTCGTACATCTGATAGCGGACGCCTTCCTTCATGCCAGCGGTACCTGGCGCGCGTCGTTCGTAGTTATCGGCCTTGTTCCCGGTAACTTCCGATTGCGGTCGTTCGTAGGCCTTGAATGACTCGCTGCGATACCAGTCGAATGCAGCTGCGGCGTCGGACTGCGCGATTTCCATATAGCAACCTTCGCCGGTAGCACGAGCCTTGATGATTCCCGCAAGGATGCCCAGCGCACCGAACATCGGACCGGCGTTGATGCCAATAGAGATATGTGGCGGGATGTAGCAGTAGCCCTCTTCGTCGTAGGCGGGTTCGATGATGCCTGCCCATGTGTCATAGGCAATTCCATGGCTCGGCAGATCGCGGTAGGGCCCGGTCATTCCGTAGCCGCTAATTGTCATGAACACGATTTTGGGATTGATGGCTTTGAGGTCTTCGTAGCCAAGGCCGCGACGTGCGAGCGCGCCTGGGCGCATGGCCTCGACGACAACGTCGGCATCGGCGGCGAGTTCCTTGAATGCTTGGACGCCTTCCTCGGTCCGGAGGTCGAGCACGATCGAACGCTTCCCTCGGTTGCAGTGAAGGAAGAGCAACGATGTGTCTTCGACGATGGGCCATGTCATCTGACGGCCATAGTCGCCCCCGGGGGCTTCGACCTTGATGACGTCGGCGCCGAGTTCGGCGAGATTGGTAGTGACGGCGGCGGGTCCGAGCATCGAAGCCTCGATGATGCGGACTCCTTTAAGGGGAGCAATTTCGGTCATGCCTACTAATCTGTCACGCCGTCAGGGCCCTCGTCACCCCGACGGTGGCAGATGGGGCAAGATGGCGGTGCGGAGGCGCTCGCCCCCGATCCATCAATTGTCATCGCTCTGAGAAGGGGACCGTCATGCGAATCGTGGTCGATTTCGATCTGTGTGAAAGCAACGCCGTCTGTATGGGCATCGCCCCAGAGATCTTCGAGGTTCGTGACGACGACTTCCTGTACGTCCTCGACGAGAACCCGCCGGAATCCATGCGCGCCAAGATGGAAGAGTCAGTGCAGCGTTGCCCCAAGCAGGCCATCTCCATCGCCGAGGACTGAACACCGAACGGCGACGTTCGCCGCTCAGTTCACAATCTGATCCATGAACTCCACCTCTGTCATCGTCGGCGCGTCTCTTGCTGGCATCAACGCGGCTCGAACCCTTCGGCTTCAGGGGTACACCGGCTCGATCGTCGTTGTCGACGCAGATTCCGAGCGGCCCTACGACCGGCCCCCTTTGTCGAAGCAGATGCTTACTGGCGAGTGGGAGCCCGAAAAGATTCTCCTGCCGGCCGGCAAGGAGGATCTCGACCTCGAGTTCCGTCTGGGAGTGCGGGCCAAGGCTGTCGACCTGGCCGCACGTGAGATCACGCTCGAAGGCGCCGATGGGACGGTTGCGAATACGGCGTTCGATTCATTGGTCATTGCGAGCGGTGCATCGGCTCGCCGATTGCCAGACACCGCTGGTATCGCCGGAGTTCATGTTGTTCGTACGTTGGCCGACAGTCTTGCGTTACGAGCCGAACTCGAAGCTGGTCCTTCACGAGTCGTTGTGATTGGCGCTGGGTTTATTGGCGCTGAAGTTGCGTCGAGCTGTCGTAAGCGAGGCATCGAGGTCACGCTTGTCGAGGCCATGCCGTTGCCGCTTGAGCGGATTCTTGGCGCCGAGATGGGGCAAGTCTGTGCGCAGGTGCATATCGAAAACGGTGTCGACCTTCGACTCGGCACTGGCGTTCTGCAACTTGAAACCGAAATTGTTGATGGTGTCGAAAAAGTGGTCGGAGTTGCACTGACTGATGGAACATCGGTCGCAACCGAAGTCGTTGTCGTCGGTATCGGCGTGACCCTCAATATCGACTGGCTTGAAGGTTCGGGGCTCACGCTCGACGATGGCGTTGTTTGTGACAGCACACTCCTCGCTGCTCCCGGCGTTGTCGCTGCAGGCGATATCGCTCGATACCCAAGCGCTCGGTTTGGGCGCATGCTTCGCGTCGAACACTGGGAAACCGCTATTGCCGGCGGTGAAGCCGCAGCACGACGGTTGCTGGCAGAGGCAAGTGGCGAAACCCCTGTTGTCTTCGACCCGATCCCGTGGTTCTGGAGCGATCAATACGACCGCAAAATTCAGCTTGCTGGTCGTCCGATGCCGACCGATACATGTGTCGTCGTCCATGGAAGTACCGACGAGTTCCGCTTCGTCGCGCTCTACGGCGATGGTGATCGTCTCACCGGCGTGCTCGGAATGAATCGCCCCCGCCACGTTGTCCAACTTCGAGCAATCTTTGAAGAAGGCGCATCATTCTCAGAAGCATGTGAGAGAGCGGCAACCCTCTGATGAGTGACGGCGCTGCAAGCGAAGAACTCGTCGATCAGCTCGATGAGATGGGCACTGTTATCGGAACAGTGACTCGTGTCGAGATGCGCTCAAATAATCTTCTTCACCGATCAGTCTTCATCGTTGTTCGTAACGACGCCGATGAACTGCTTATTCACCAGCGGGCATCGTGGAAAGACCTCTGGCCCGATGCTTGGGATATTGCGGTGAGTGGCGTTGTCGCTGCCGGTGAAGCGTGGGAGTTGGCCGCTGCTCGGGAACTCGCCGAAGAACTCGGCATCTCTGCCGAACTCGCGTATCTCGGTGAAGGTTCGTTTGAGGATGATGACGTCCGCGAAGTCGCCCGGATTTACCAGGCACGCACCGAGGGTCCATTCGAATTCGCGGACAACGAAATTACCGAAGCGCTATGGGTCCCGATGGAAAGCGTCCGCGAATGGCTCGTTGGTCGTTCGGTGTGCCCAGACAGCATGGCCCTGGTTCTCCCACGGCTCGATGCGCCGTGAGCCACCGGTGACCGCGCTCGCATTTCTTCTTCTTTCGCTGACTGCTGTCGTGGCTGTGAGCGACTGGCTCGCAGTTGCGAATAATTCTCGCATTGCGGAGTACCTCCTCAAACCGCTCGTGATGGTGTTCCTCATCGCGGTCGCGTTGGCGATCGATCCGTCATCTGATTTTGCGCGAGTGATGTTGGTAATCGGACTTGTGCTGTCGATGATCGGCGATATCGCCCTGATGCTCCCGAAGGACTTGTTCATCGCCGGCCTCGGAGCATTCCTTGTTGCACATGTTTTCTATGTCATCGCGTTGTTGTCGCTTGGCATCTCGCTCACTGGATTTGTCGTCGGGATCGTTCTGATGACCGTGGTGGCGGTCGTTGTTGGACGGCGGATCGTTCAAGGGGCAGCGAGAGTCGACAAGACGATGGCAGGTCCTGTTGCTGCGTACATCTCGGTTATTTCGCTGATGGTCGCTGCGGCGATCGGAACCGGACAATTCTTCGCCATAACCGGAGCTCTGCTGTTCGGCGCGAGTGATGCGGTGTTGGGTTGGACTCGGTTCCTCAACGATTTTCCCCGCAGCCGGATAATCGTGATGGTCACCTATCACCTCGGCCAAGCTGGCTTGGTTCTCGCTCTTCTCTGACCAACGAGCTGCGATACAGCCCCGTAGGCTTCGCCTATGTCGTGGTCAGTAGGAATCCTCATTCTTGTCGTCATCGTCGTGCTTCTGGTTCTGCTGGCGGTCTACGACCTCCTGCAGCGAAAGCATGCAATTCTCAGAAACTTCCCTGTCATCGGCCACTTGCGCTACATCCTCGAGGCAGTTGGTCCTGAACTACGTCAGTACATCGTCACTGACAACAACGAAGAACTTCCCTTTAATCGCGACGAACGCCGGTGGGTGTACTCAACGGCCAAACAACAGAATGCCTATTTTGGTTTCGGTACCGACAACGATCTTGATCAATCGCGCAACTACACGATCATCAAGCAGTCGATGTTTCCGCTCAACGGCCCAGCCGATGCTCCCGCGCATCCTGACCCGTCGCGGCCATTGCCGTGCGCCAAAGTTCTCGGAGCTTCGCATGGGCGGCGATACCCGTTTCGTCCTGCATCAATTGTCAATGTCTCCGGGATGAGTTTCGGATCATTGAGTGGTGCAGCAATCGAGGCGCTCGACCGAGGCTGTGCAATGGCAGGGGCGTTGCACACGACCGGCGAAGGCGGCATCACTCCGCATCATCTCCACGGTGCCGATCTCGTTTGGCAGATTGGCACTGGGTACTTCGGTTGCCGAAATGAAGACGGCTCATTCAATCTTGCGCGCGCTATCGAACAGGTGCAGGCAGCGCCGATTCGGGCGATCGAACTCAAGCTCAGTCAAGGAGCGAAGCCTGGTCTCGGCGGGTTGCTTCCGGCCAACAAAGTCACTCCCGAGATTGCAGCAATTCGCGGAATCCCTGTTGGCGTTGCGTGCAAGAGTCCGGCCGCCCACACCGCATTTACCGATGTCGACAGTCTCATCATGTTTATTGAAGAGTTGGCCGATGTCACTGGTGTGCCCGTTGGGATCAAGTCGGCAGTGGGTCAAGGCGAGTTTTGGACTGAACTCGCGAAGAAAATGGCGGCGACAGGTCGCGGTCCTGACTTCATCACAATCGATGGGGGAGAAGGCGGCACCGGAGCAGCGCCGTTGGCCTTTACCGATCACGTTGCTCTTCCGTTTCGTTGGGGGTTCACTCGGGTCTACCGAGCCTTCGCCGAAGCCGGCATCACCGACGACATTATTTTTATTGGCTCCGGGAAACTGGGTATGCCCGAAGCAGCGTTCAGCGCGATCGCGCTTGGCTGCGACATGGTGAACGTCGGTCGGACTGCGTTATTTGCTATTGGTTGCATTCAGTCGCAGCGTTGCCACACCGATCGCTGTCCGACCGGGGTTGCGACGCAGAATCGCCGTCTTACTCGGGGACTCGACCCTGAGGACAAAGGCGTCCGCTGCGGCAATTACATCGCCGGAGTTCGGTTTGAACTCGAGCGTCTTAGCTGGGCCTGCGGAGTCACCCATCCAGCAAAGGTGGATGCCGACATGATTGAAATTCTCGAGGACCGTTGGACAGCCGAAACGCTCCGCGAGATGGTCGGTTACGAGCCCGGTTGGGGCATGCCGTCAAAACCGCTACTTGATGCGCTCGATGTGCACCTTGGGTAGACCCTTCAACGGCCTCACTCGCCACTAGCCTCGCCGCGTGCCCTCGACTTTGGAACGTGCCCGTACTGCGGTCGCGACTTCGCCAGAACTTCGCCGCCTCGTAGAGCGTGGTCGGGCCATCCTTCTCGGACCGTCTGATGAAAAGCTTCGCCAGGAGCGAGATGAGTCCCATTGGCAGCCGGCTGCCGCCGTTGGCTCTCGTTGGTGGCAGACCGCTCTGAGTGCAGTAAGCGGAGCAATGGGAGCCACGGTAATTGCGGCGTCTGCGCCGCGATGGCGCCTGGCTGTTCCAAGTTGGCGGTTATCGATAACCGGAATCGCTCAACCGGGTACCAGCACGCAATCAACCATGTGGTTCCTTCTCGGCTTGATCCTTCTCGGTCTTGGTTGGCTTGGTCTTGTTTATCGCGCCGGCCGTATTGCCGATCCGCGTCGGGCCGTCGTCATTGTTGGCGCTGTCATCGCGCTGTGGGCGATTCCAGTTTCTCTTGGTCCACCGCTTCTTTCGAACGATGTCTATAGCTACGTTGCCCAGGGCGAGATGGCGAGCCGCGGTATTGATCCAAGTTCGGTGGGGCCTGTCGAACTTGGCCGCAATGATTTCACGAGCGGTGCCGATCCGGTGTGGCGCTCCGCGCCCGCGCCGTACGGACCAGTCGCGGTGATCGCGGCCCGATCAGCGGTTGAAATCGGTGGTCATGACCAAGTCGCGGCGATCAACGTCTATCGAGTCATCGTGTGGATTGCCGTCATCATGGCGGCAATCGGAATCGGGTTAATCGCGGTTGGAAATGGTCTTTCCGCGGCTGTCGCAATCGCCATCGGCATTGGCAATCCGATCATGATTCTGCACATCATCGGTGGAGCTCATAACGATGCGCTGATGTTCGGTTTCCTTGCGCTCGGTCTTGCCGCGGCACAGCGGGACAAGAAGAAGTTGGCAGTCGCGCTCATCGCAGCTGCAACCGCGGTGAAACTTCCCGCGGCTGTCGGTTTGTTGTACCTCGGTTGGTGCTGGCGTGGGGCAGTTGCCACGTGGAAAGAACGTGTCGTTACAACAGCGGCGGTCTTTGCCGCTTCAATCGCCGGAATCGTCGTCGGTTGTGCCCTAGTAGGTCTGGGTCCGGGCTGGATCACCGCTCTTACGAGCACGGGAAAAGTCAACGACACCTATTCGCCAACCACCAAGCTGGGGTTCAGCATCGCTGAGATCCTCAACGGAGTCGGACTCGACGTCGATGGCCAACTTCTTGCGTCTGGTGTCCGGGCTCTCGGTCTTTTGGCGACCGCGGTAATTGCATTCGTGATGCTGATGCGTAGTCCCCGAGTCGGATACATCAAAGCCACTGGTGTGATGTTGGTTGCGTATGTTCTGCTCGGCCCAGTGATTTGGCCCTGGTATCTGGTGACAGGATTCGCATTGCTTGCTGCCTGTGGTCTTGGCCGCTACCGCCCGTCGTATTTGGTTGTTTGTCTCGCAGCGAGCTGGTTTGTCTGGCCCACTTCGGTGGTCTCAATGGGGACAGCGGGAAGTGGCTATCAGCATCTACGAGGACTCGGCGTTGTAGTACTCGTGATCGCTCTCGCTTGGGGTGCACAACGTTTTGCCGCTCGGTGGGAGCGGCGTTATCACGGGCTCAGCACGACAGAACGCGAAGCCGCAGTCTCTAGCGAACGATCCGAGGTCGACGCGACATGTTGAACGCAACGGTGTACAACGGCGAGACCTCGTGGTCGGTGAACGGCATTGAAGCTATTGCGTCTGCGATTACTGATCCCTCAAATCTCGTCTGGGTTGACCACAGTGGTCCTGATGACGGCGACCTCGATGAGATTGCTCAGGGACTCAACCTCCACGAATTAGCGGTAGAGGATGTTCGCAAACATGGCCAGCGGGCGAAACTCAATCGGTATCCGAGCCATGCTTTTTTGGTCGCCTATGCCCGCGCCGGGGACGGCGATATGTGCGAGGTTGATTTCTTTCTAGGGCCGAACTGGTTAGTGACTGTCCGCGAAACGAATGATCACGGTGAAACGTTCCCAATCGCCGAAGTCACACGTCGCTACGAACGTATTCGGAGTCTGGATCCTGGCGTCGGGTTCCTCCTCTATTGCCTCCTCGATGAATTAGTCGATGGGTACTTCGGCGAAGCCG
>Ga0315905_10004641_pt1 | contig 14039 bp, 8 predicted proteins | sample LakEriMetagenome_5_FD_203522 | JGI IMG/M metagenome (GOLD analysis project Ga0315905, IMG submission 203522) | Freshwater fungal communities from buoy surface, Lake Erie, Ohio, United States - Buoy 4 MA121 | ecosystem: Environmental > Aquatic > Freshwater > Lake | place: USA: Lake Erie, Ohio... | reverse complement strand
GTCCGTTTGCAGTGATTCTTGGAACCACTGCATCGCCTACTGCTAGTCCGTGTGCTGTAGAAGTCAGTGTGTTCAATGTGGCTATGGTGGTCACATTGATCTGCGGAGTTGTGCTTTCTGTGCTGTCACCTTGAATGATGTTGGTAATAATATCTACCAATGCTCCTACTGTGGCATTGGCAGCTGAACCACCTGACAAGTTTGTTGAATCAGTCCATTGAGTGGCAGTGTTGGTAGCAGAGTTAGTTACTGTGGTGTTAGCAATAATCTGCTGTACCACTGTCTTTAATCTGCCGTAAGCGGATACGGTAGCGGCAATTTCTGAGCTGTCAATCTGTAGATCAGTGCTGTTGTCGCCGTCAAAGTATGCTGTACCTGCGTTAAGAGTAGCCCACTTTCCACCATAGGTTAAATCATAGATCATAGCATCAATGATAAAACCCACATCCCGCTTGCATTTAGTCTTGCTGTATTTTACTGAACTGAAATTTGCAGTCAAATAGGCGGTGATTTCTTCCTTGATAAATTCTTTGTTTTCGCGTATTAGAGTTCTTGCATCACCAAACCCTGTTAGGAATGTAGTATTATATCCTGTAGGATTTGCAGAACTCTCCATGTGGGTAGTTCCAATTTTAAAATCAATTTGATGTTGGATGGTTCGTACTAGTCGTTTGATATCTGTTTCTTCTACAGAACTTGCGAAAGGAAATGCTGCACTTTGAGTGGCAGTGTTACCGGTTGATTCTGTTACATTTGTTCCCAGTATGATCTGACCAACCACAGTTTCCAGTCTACTTAATGCGCCAATGCTGTACTTGGCATCATCGCGACTGGTCAGGCTACCAGCTGGTCCTGCATTCACTGAACGCTTTTCGTCACCTACCAATGCAGTTTCTGCAGGTACAATGATAGGCAGTGTTTCTCTGTACTGACCTGTTTTAATATTGATTGTGGTGTTAGGCACCCGTCTTGCTGGCAGATTAGTAGTGACTTGATCTTCAAGAGCTGTAATAACAATATCAATAAGGGTATCGGTAGTAGTTGTGATTCCGGTTTCAGCCACATAGTCGGTGTTAATATACTGTGCCACTACTGCTGTTGAGTCTTGACCAACATTTTGATAAACAGTAGTTGGTACTTCGTTGGCCAATACATCTGCTATCAACAATTTTAATTGCTCATAAGCTGCAACACCTTCGTCTGCTTCTGCTGCCAGTGTTACATATGGTGTGTCTTCTTCTGGTGCTGAAAATTCTCCGGATTGACCAAATGCTCCTAGCAAGCTAAAGGCAGCGGCACGCACTTTTAAGTTTCCGCCGTGCCCGATATCCCAAATCAATCTGTCAATGATAAATCCAACATCTCGTTCGCATTTGTATTCGTCGTAGTCAAAATTGTACCAAAGTTGACCAACTGTTGCTGCGGCAATTTGTGTTCTAATCCAAGCTGTGATCTCTTTCTGCATGAATGCACGATTAAGTTCTAGAAGATGCTGAGCTTTAGGATTTCTTGGACCTTTTTCTACCTGTTCGCAGGCATATCGAATAGTTTTCCAAGGTTTATCTAGTGTTGATCCGCAATCAGGATACTCTCTGTCTTCACCATTAGGTGAAACATAATAGACATTATCAGTCTGACCCCATGTTACCCACTCAGGAGTGTTCAAAGAACTTACACGCAGTACCTGTCCTTCTTGACCTACTGGCAATCTTGTTGGGCCTGCGCCACCGTAGTATACAATATCGCCTGTGGTGGTTAGAACCGAAGTTTCACTACCAACAGTCATTACATTCCAATAGGTTCCTGTGATATCAACATCTGGTCTGCTAAGTGCGTTACCGCCACCTTGTGCGGCAATTGTGGATCCGTCATCACCTTCGGATCTGTGGGCTAAAACACAATAGTAAGTATTGGCTCCATAATTTACAACATCACCGGCATAGTATTCGGTATCGTCTGTCCAAGAACTTCTCCAGTAAATACCAGAGCTTAACAGAGACCAATATGTTGTGTTTGGTGGTTCAGCTGAAGCAGTTGCTGCCATTGTACCACTTGCTGTGGTCAGTGTAAGGTTCGCACCGCCTGCAGATATACTGATTCTAATTTCGTATGCACCGACAATTTCTTTTACATAATATCTAGCATCTTGTAACACACCACCAAATGTACCAGAAGTAAATCTAATGGTCATTCCTACAGTTAGTCCAGTGGTGCTTGTGGAAGTTGTTAGGGTATTTGTTCCGGTTCCTGTGGTTCCGGTTACAGCAACAGCATATGATGCAGAATCCGCTGTGGCCAAATAAGTGTTTGCATTGACTTTAACAACTTCACCTATACGATAAGAAGTTGTACTGCTCCAAGTTGATTGATATTTTAAGTTTTCAGAGAACAGATCCCAGTTAGCAGTTCCAGTAACTGGATTTGATCCAACATGTACTGTTTTAGCAACATAAGCATTTCCGCCGTATCGAACAACATCACCTGATTGATAGGTTGTACCAGAACTCCAAGTTGATTCAAATTCAAATCCTTCTACCAACTGTGTCCAATTTGCTAGATTTGTTATAAAATCAGCAGCGGCAGTGTGATAGGTGTTGCACAACCAAAGACTTGCACCTTGTTTTACAACATCATTTAATTTGTATCTAGTGCCAGTTACCCAGTCACCTTTGCTTTCTAATCCTTGAGAAAATACCTGCCAATTTGCAATGTTATTTTCTAAACCTAATGTGGTGTCGGCAGCAGAAGTATGATAGGTAATACAAATATAGTTAATGCCACCGTATCTTACAATGTCGTTGAGTTTGTATCGTGTTGATACTGTCCAATCGCCTCGATTGTCTGTACCTTCAATAAACAAATTCCATTTTGTTGAATCGTTTTCTAGACCCGATGTAGTTGTTGCGGCAGAAGTATGTGCATCCACACAGACATAGATCCCGCCGCCGTACTTTACTAGATCGCCTTCTTGATAGACGGTGCTTACAGACCAAGTATCTCTCCAACGCTGTCCATCGCTCATCAAATTCCATCTAGTAGGACTAATGTCGAGGTCTGTATTAAAATCTGCTACGGAAGTGTGACCAACTTGGCAGACATAGGTCTTTCCACCAAATCTAACAACATCGTCTTTGTAATAGGTTGTAGGAGTTGTCCACTCGTTCTTCCATACAAATCTAATTCTTCCTAATTTAAATTCTGCCATTATAAACTCCGCTTCGTAATATTTATTAAAAAATCAATCAATCATCTTTAAAGCTGTTAAAGAACATTGTTTGTGCAATGATACTTCCAGAAATTCTACTGTCTGCTCCAGAAAAGTCCATTACCCTTGGAATATCTATAGTCAATCCAGCAGTGTTTGATATACTGGCTGGACCTAGTCTAACCAAACCTGCTACTACCGATGGTGTTAACAAATCTTCACCGCCAATATTTAATCTGGACGATAGATAAGAAACTATGGCTCGTTGGGTAGGAATAATATTGTTAGAATTTTGTATAAACAGAGGATCTTTACTAAACTCTCTAATTACCGCTGTTGATCCAACTCTAATACCGCCTAGTCGTAATTCGGTCAATCCCTGTAGATCAAAGAATTCAGCACTAATTGTAATAATACCTGTAGCCTGTTGAACTGCAAACAAGTTACCTGCTCGGAAGTTACCGTCCTGATCAGTTGATGTATAGAACACTCGGCCACCATTATAACTCTGTACTTCTTGTAATGGCTGAGTAGTGAAGATGTAGTCTTGATATAGTACAGGATAATTAGTTTGTATAAAATTTCCTGTGCCTATATCTAAGAAATCGTGTCCGGTAATTCTTACCTGACTGTATTTTTCTCTAATAACCACTTCCATATCATCTTCAAAGAAGTCAGCTAATGTTGGATTTGGATTTAATTGAAAGGTGGCTTGTATTGTGCCATCATCAAACTCTTCTTTATCTATGCCAACTACCACAGCAGTAAAATAATCAGTTCGGCCACCAATGTAAAATTGGGCGCCAGGCCCAGGCATCAATGATAAATTATCTATAGTTACATATCTTCCCACTGGGGTAACATCCGCAAAACCATCACCAGTAACGGTAACTGTGGTTTTACTGGTCTTGTATGCAGAACCTTTAGCAATAAATGTTGGCTGCGCTAGTACTCCGTCGGCACTCCGTATTCTAAAAACAGGAGCTACAGTGTTGTTTGGTTCAGTCACTGTCAGTGTAGGTATAGTCAAGTATCCTGAACCAGGTTCCCATATTTTTACTGATTTCACTGACGTGCCTTCGATTACTATTCTACCTAGAGCTCTTGCGCCCGTAAATATTTTATTAATATTGGCGCTTGCGGCGCCGTTGCCGTCTACCACAGCTATCCACAATCCTTTGCTGTTAGTAACTGTACTGTCGCCAATGGTTACATCTGGATTTCCAAACGCCACAGATCCCCATGATTCCAAAGTTGCAAGTGTTCTAGAAGTCCAAACAATACCATCATAGGATGTGGCTGCAAATGTTGTTGGCCCTGTTGTAGCATCAGCTCCTACTGTTCTAGATCCGCTGTCTCCCACTGCAAAAAATACTCCCTGGCCATATTTAATCTGTTTCCAGTTGTGTATGGTAGAACCGTCTTGAGTTGGCATGGTTGCCCCAATCCAGTCAATGCCGTCAAAACTGTAAGCAATATCTCCAGTGCTACTGATAGCAACAAATCTACGATTGCCATAGGCCACAGATACCCAATCTTTCTGCGATGAGTCTGCAATCGCATCCATAATGGTTCCTTGCCAAGTCAATGTGGTACCGTCCCATGTTCCCACAGCAGCAATATTTCCTGTGTTAGCAATGGCCACAAATACATTGGCTCCGTATGCAACACTGACCCATTCGTTAAGCGTAGAATCGCCAAATGTTGGCAGTGTTGATGCTGTCCAAGTTGTACTGTTTGTGGAATAAGCAGCTGAATTAAGATTTCCTGATACAGCAACAAACAAGCCTGTGGTTGAAGTGGAAGGCTTGCCATAGGCTACTCCGTTCCAGTTTCGTGCGCTGCCTATAGTTCCACTAGCCCATGTTACGCCATCTATACTTGATGCTGCTGCGCTGGTTCCGTATTTAATTGCTACGAATTTGTTGTCGCCGGCCGCTACACAACGCCAGTTACCTGCACTAGGCAAAGTGAATGTGCCCCAAGTGTCTCCGTCTCCTGAGTATCGTCCAGTATCGCCACTAATAGGAGTAATAACAAATTTTCCACTGTTGGCAACTGCACTGCCCGAGATTGCATAAAGAACTATAGAATTTGTACTGTCTTCAGTGGTGGCTGTTATTGTGATTCTAAGATCGTGTTCAATGTCTTGGCCACCAATATATGCACCCGATATCACTATGGTGTCATTGACTTGGTATCCTGCTCCAGGATTAGTTAGCACTACTGAATAAGTTCTTCCAGTTTTAGTCACAGTCCATACTGCGGTAATCGGAACTAATCCGTCGGTGCCGTTTACTGAGCCTGTACCAACGCCACCTGTTAATCCGGAATACACATTACTGGTTTCTCCGTAGGCTATATTTGAATAATTTCCAGCCGCAGAAAAAGCCACATTAGTTGCTGTAAATCCAGGATCTGGAAAAATTGGTCTTGGCTCAAACCTATATGTAGTTCCACTAGTCAACAATGTAGCAGTAGGAGTTCCAGGTAACACATGATCCCATCCTGGTTGATCATCGCTTTCTCTATAAACTGTACATACTCTGGTTCCAAGATTATAAGAAGTAACATAACCGTATTGTCCAGTTCCCGGGCCGCTGGTCAATATTATTCTCATTCCTAAAATTTCAGATTGTAAAACACTTTCGCTTACTGATAGAGTTATAGTTGTTGTGGTTCCTGTTGAAGCTTGATTACCTGCCTGAATAAATCCTAGGCCTGCAGATAATACCTGTACTTCAAAAATTCCGTTGTCTCTAAATTCTTCTTGTACTGCTACTGCTCCTGTGCCTGAGCTTACTAATGAATAACTTGCTGTGGTATATTCTTGACCAGCATGAGCAAACTCTAGACCAAAGATAAAGTCATTAATTTCGCCTGCAAATGCTGCGGCTACTGTGGCCTGTGTGGTTCTTGTGTTGACTTTTCCGTACCGAACGGCTTCAGTGCTGTCAATTCCGTCTGCTACTGCTCCAAAATTTCCGTAAGAACTATTGCCGTTGGTAGCTCTAATGATACCGCCGTTGGTTGCAAACATGCCTATGTTTGCATAGTAACTAAACACCGATACTAATTCACCACGGCCACCGTTCAACATCCATGCACCGATACCGTCTGATATTACTTGTGTGAAATCATTGCTGACTATGGACTTATTTCCGCCGTTGTGCAATGCACCATCTACTTTTTGACCTATTGCTCCGGTTCCAAAAGTCGTAACGTTTTGAACATACGGGCTTCTAGTAGTAATCCAAGTTCTACTATCTGCTGGGCCCCATCCTGGGTCTAGGCTACAGAATGCACCACCCGTTGGTAGTTGATAGTCTTCACCTTCTACTGCTGCTGGTAGCGTACCTTCTAATCCTCGTAGAGTGGCATTCTTTATTCCGGTGGTATCTCTAAAATAAAACATATCTTCTAGAGCTGATCCAGTAATTACATTGGCGTAATATCTAGCAGCTAAAAGAGTTTTATAGTTTCCGGGATATCGAAGATCGTATTGAATGGCCTTAATAAATTCTTTTATATCTCTCTTGAATAGATCACTGTTAAAACTATAGTTAGGATATGATTGTTGGATATAAGATGTAGCTTCTTGTGCAAGAAAGTCTTTATTATTTTCTAAGTTTATTGCTGTTTGTAATCTTACATTATCTACGGTGAGTGTATTGGTACCCGATACTGCTGGATTTGTCCCTTCGTCATTAACTCGATAATCTATAACGTCTATAATATTAGCAAACAAGGCCTGCACCAATGCTGCCGATGCATTGTTTCCTGTAGGAGATACACTTTGGGTAAGTGTATTACCTGTTGATCGTGTGATGAGACTGCCGGTAATTAAATTCTCTGTAATAAAACTCAATCTTATAATTGCTGCCATTGAATAGAATGCATTCATGTTAGGATTAGGTAAACTAGCCCTAATGGTAGTCGATCTTAATTCTTCTCCAGATATCATGGTTCTAGCAGGCACAATCAAAGGCAATACTTCATAGTATTCACCAGTTGACACAATAACAGTAGTAAATCCTGTATAGCCGTCGTCGGCTTTGATTAATGCATATCTCAGAGATCTATAAGGTTTGAAATAGTTAGTTCCTCTCTGAACATCAACATCATCATCTACGCCATCTGTTCTTACAAAAAATATTCTTGAGTAGTCTCCCCAAGGTTCCCAACCTACATTTCCTAGATTGTCAGTGACTGTTAGCAGTTGATCAGTGGTTCCGATTGGTATTCGGGTAGGTCCTAGAGAGCTTTGGTCGTCTGCTGGCAACCTACTTTGATCGTAGACTAACATATCGCCAAACTGGATCATGCCAGCTTCATCACTGCCTTGAACTAGAAGTTCCCATATACCTGTTACACTACCGTTATCTCCAGGGAAATCCATGGCCGTAGCGATGTGAGCAATCATAGCCTTGTAGGTGCTGCCTTTATAGTAAACAACATCACCAACGCTGTAGTTTGTTGTGATTGCCCAACGACTTCTAAATGTATCTGCAGATATTACAAGTTCCCAATTTGATGTATCTAAGTACATCAAGGTACTGCCGTCTGGCTCGATGTCGGTTATGCATTTCCATATGCTGCCGCCTTTTTGTACTATGTCGCCGTTTTTATAATCAATTATAGGATCGTAGACTCCGCGATAATTAATTGCTTCTGCAATTTTTACCCAATCAAGGTTTCCTTGAGGATACGAGTCCGAAAAGCCTGGATCTCCAGAAGTTTGATTGGATAAGCTTCTGTATATAAATCCGCCATATCGTACAACATCTCCAATGGCATAGTTTGTGGCTGAGGCGTGTTCTCCTGTAAAATTGTATCCTTGTAAATAAGTTTCAAATTTTGTATTGTCAATTGTGGCATTAGAACCAGAAGTAGTTGTATGTTCTTGAGTACAGCGTACAATACTTCCACCGTATTTGACTAATTCGTTAACTCTATATCTATGTCCGTACTGGTAAGTTCCAATAAATTTATCATTTTCTAACAGGTATGTCCAAGTTTCTAGTGTACTATCGTTAGCAGCATCGTTGTTACCTGCTATAATTCCGGTTGCACTAGCTGCAGAAGTGTGTTCTAAAATACACTGATAGGTATTTCCTCCGTAGACCACAACATCACCAATTCTAAATAGTGTTGTAGCAGTCCACGCACTTCTAAATTTAAAACCTGTAGCAAAAATTTCCCAATTAGCTATAGTGTTACTAAAATTAGCTCCGGCAGTATGACTGGTAATACATAGGTATATATTTGCGCCTACATTGACTAATACACCTGCATCATATACTTGATTTGGTATCCAGGTGCCTAGATATTTTCGACCATCGGTCATTTTTACCCAAGCTGGGCTTGCTAGTGTTTCTCCGGGAGGAATATATGCTTGGTCTTGATAAAATGTAGAAGCAGTGTGTTGTCTAATACAAACCCATGCTTTACCCTGGTATAGGACCACGTCATCTTTGTTGTATGTAGACGAATCTGCGGCCCATTCGTCTCGCCAAGTATATCTAAATCTACTGATCTTAAATTCTGCCATTTTGTTCTCTGCTTAATTAAGTTGAAATGCCTGTAGGATAAGTATATCCTTGATTAATTCTTTGTACCAGCATTCCTTGACTATCTACATAATAAAATATGCTTCGATCATCCCAACGATATTGAGTGTAATACATATTTTCATATTCTGGTTCGTGATCTTCTGTTGTGCCATCAAAGTAATCTACTCCTGGTTCAAAATCTTCAAAGTTATCTCCAATAGGACCGGGGATATTAACACTATACGCTTCTTTATCGGATACTTGATCACTTCTAACAATAAACAATTCGCCGTCTTGATTTCTTCTCAAGGCATACCAGTATCTAGGACTATCTCCTAAAATTTCTACGGGGTCCCTGCCTAAATAATAATTGCTTTGTGCCATGTTCTTGTTCCTTAAGAAATTTCTACATAACTAATTGTTGTGTCAATACTGTCTTCAACATCGCTAACTACTCTAATCCCCGAAGTTTCTGGCATAATTAGTTTTTCGCCGTTGGTAATAACTTTAATACTGGTGTTGGGAGGAATGGGTAATCCTTTTACATAGTAAGCCTGCGTTGAGTTTTCGTCTATAATATAAACATTAACAGTCACAGTGTCGTACTCTGTAACATTAGCAATATTACATCCAATTACCGTTGCTCTAACACCCGCTGGGATTTGCAGTACGTCAACTGGGTCTGTTCCAATACTTGTGTTAACTGCATGTTTAAAAACTGTTGGCATGATATTATCCTAGTGTTAGTGCAAATGCAACTGATGTATCTTCTGCTTGTGTGAGTGTGACTGCACCACTAGATCCTGCTGGGCTGGCCCAACCGAATCCATCCCAAACTTCCAGTGCTCTTGAATCTGTGTTGAATCTAGTCATACCCAATACAGCATAGGCTGTGGGTCGTTGTGCGTTAGAACCTCTAGGCAACACAACTCCATTTGTGCCTTGTATCTTGTAGTAACCTGTTCCGGTGGAATTCAACTGACTTATTGCACCATTAGAAATATTGGTTATGCTATTATCTCTAAATTTATAATTACCCAATCTTACACCACCTGTGCCATTACCAAACAGCACAAGATCGGTGCTGGTAGTAGTGGTTATCTCATTGTCTCGGAACATGAGATTACCTATGTCCAGTGTTTGTAGTGCTAGATTATCGGTGTTTAATGTTTGAGCGTAAACTGTTCTCCAATAATAGGTAGAACTTCCTAGATCATAGGTGTTGTCAACTTCTGGAATCAAACTGCTTTTGATCGCAGCGTTAATAGTAATAGTATCTGTGAGTGCATCACCAATGGTAATATTACCACCTATGACCACATTTCCTGTGACTCCCACATTTCCTGTGACTGTAAGATTTCCTGTGACTGTGGTATTGGCATACAAATCTACTATACCTGCACCGTTTGGTCGCAGCTCTATATTAGAGTTACTATACATAGTTGATATGGTGTTGCCTTGAATTTCAAAATCATTTACTTGCAGTCGTGCTTGATACACTGTGGCTGCACCGCCTGTTGGAATAAAATTGATTGTGTTGTTAGAGCTAGCAATTGTGTTACCGCTAATGGTAAACTGTGCAATATCTGCTTGTGTGTCTACTATAAGATTAGTAGTTCTTGTGGTACCGTTGACATCTAAGTCGTATTGAGGAGACGCAGTCTTAATGCCTATGCGAGAGGTGTTTACATCTAGATAGAGTAGGTCGGTCTCAAACGCTAGATTCACACCCTCTCGGATGAGATTAGCCTTTAAGAGCGGCCCTGAAATTCGTCCAATCGCCATAGCTCTCCTTTGTACCCCGTGTTTCACGGTTAACCAAATTTTCAGCTTGCGCTCTTTGCTGGTTTACCACAGTAATAGACCACGGTTGGACACCGCGGTATTATTATTTAGCTCAAAGGAGAATTTATCCCAACATGAGGATGTAGGCGTTACCTAGATCTTCATTTTGTACTGATGAAATTGATCCGCCGGGACCAGTGGCAATTTCCCAAGTAGTGCCATCGAAACATTCTAGATAGTTGTCTGCAGGATTATTGGTGTTCCAACGAGTGTCGCCTGCTTCGGCGCTAGGATTGCGTTCTGCATTAGTTCCTGCAGGAATAACTACACCGTTGTTGTCCATAAATCGCACATAACCAATGCCTGTGGATGCCAAAGTGGCAGCAGTGGCATCAAGATTGAGTAGTATGTTATCCGTGATTTGAAAGCGTTCTATCACTGTGGTGCCGGTGGCCGGTAGCAGTCTTAGATCATCATTGCTTTGCAGTGTGCTGATACTGGGCAGGGCGCTTTCTATAAACATTTGATCGCTGATGGTTACATCGTTGTAGATCAGTGTGCCTATGTTACTGTTTTGATGAGCGTAGACAGTTCCCCAACGTTCGGTTACAGATCCTAGGTCATAGGTCAGCGTGATGCCTGGCACTATGCTTTGTGTGAAATCTGGAGCCAAGGTCACTGTGTCTAACGCTGTGTCTCCAACAATGATGTCAGTGGCTTGTGTGAGATTGCCGTTGATATTAAAATTGCCGGTGATGTTTAGATCAGCGTTTACAGCAGTGGTTGCCTGTAGATCTACAATACCGGTGCCGTTAGGGTCTAATTTTATACTGCCGTTGACCTGATAGTTACTGATCACATTGTCTTTAAAACTAAGATCGCCGGCTTTGACATGATCTGCAGCGATTAACGGATTGATTTGACTTGGGCTTAGAGTGATAGCTGCTGCTGTATAGGTAGTAAAGTTGTTGGTAGCAGCAATGATATTTCCTAACTGAGCTTGAGTATCAACAATTAAATTTGTAGTTTTAGTATCAACATCTATTTCTAGTCTGTGACTGGCTGGCTCTTTGTTTATACCTAGAGTGTTGTTGGTAACTTTGAGATAAAGTAGATCGTCACTGACTCCAAAGTTACGAAATGTAAGATCAACACCTAGTCTATTTAAGTTTGCATCTAGTAGTGGACCACTGATACGACCTAGCTGTGACATAATTAATTTCCGTAACCGTAGAACACAGTTACATAGATCGGATCACCGGAACCAGCAAGTGCAGGAACGGCTGCAGAAAATTGAATATAGTATTCGTCGTTGGTATATGTGCCTGGGCCGGATGCGCTGAATGGTGAATAGCTTACACTAACAAAACTACCAGCTTGTCTTTTAACCACAGTGTAATTAACTTTGGCTCCAATTTGTATAACATTATCAACTAATACCATAACATTATAATCGCTAGCAGTATAGTTTGTTACATAAGCTGTGTTCAATGGGCCAAATGTTGTTTCGGTTCCATTGGCAGCAAATCTGCTGACTTGAATGGCAGTTGCTCCGCTGGCTCTAACAACCTCCCAAACTCCATTAATATATGCTTCTACGGCGTTGGTAGTTGTATTATATCTAATGTATCCGTTAGGACCGTTTGGTGTACGAACATTACTGAGTTGGGGCCTCTCTGATGTTGTTCCTTTAGGAATACGCAGACCTCCTGTTAGATCCATAACAGCTCGGCCATAGTGATTGGCAAACAGTGTGTTATCACTGATACTGAATCTGCTGATATTTTTCTGTTTTAAGAATTTCATACTGGCAATGTGCTTACGGTCACTGTTAATAAACTACCTACTGTAGCAGCACCTGTACTTGGACTGTAACCTACTGAAACATAATCAGTGTCTGATAGCACAATTCTTTCTTCACTAAGAAATACTGTTTCTCCGGCTGGTACTGTTAATTTACTCACAATCAAGCTGCCTGCGTTAACTGTACGATTGTCTGCGTAGGTGCCGTTTGGTGCTACTAGGTATACATTAACATCTATAGAATTAACAGTTTCGTCAGCCAAGTTTGGAGCACCAGTATTACATAATGCTATTGTGGTAATGGCGTTTGATCCGCTACTGACATAAACTTGCGTAGGAGATGTTGCTGTTGTTCCTGGGACTATTCTTCCTGTGATCATATTTGTGTTCTCTTAAAATAACATGCTAAACAGCAATGCTCTATTTTTACTAACCAGTTCGTCTCTGTTGTTTTCAGTATTTACAAAATAAATTCCTGACTTACCAACACTTTGTGGTTTAGAATATATAATATGGCTTCCCGAAACAATTGCTGGACTTACTGCATTGTTATCTAGCTGTATTGCATAATTTGTCTGTAACTTACCTGTACCGTTAGTATTGATAAAAATATTTTCATTAGAACTGTCGTGTCTAATTTCACTACCAACAATTTCTAAAGATTGAAGTGCTACACGATTTCGATAAAATGTAGCTGTGAGTGTGCCGTCGACTAAAAATCCTACACCGCTTTCAACAGCACCATCAGTAGAAATTGGATAACCTGTGGCTGTTTGATAATAGGCCAATGATCCACCTGTGCTAGAATTGTTTGGCGTGATATCTTTATCTGCAATAATAACTCGAGTGTCTTGACTTGGCGCACGAATTTGAAATGTTGGATTATTCAAGATAGAAAAATCAACATAGTCTTTATTTGGAATATCGTTATCGTCTGTGACCTGTAAGCGATAATTGGTTGTACCTGCTACTTTAACTACTCCGGTACCTGTTCCGATTAGAGTTAGATCGCCACTGTCTGTACTTGCGTCTGTTAAAATTCTTCTAATTTTTAAATTACTATCAGCGAATCCGTATGTTGTCTCCGACGACCCGGTAACAATTTGCCAGTAGCCGGACGCAGAAGCAGGATCTTCGTCTGTGGCAAATCCTGGATTTGTTTCATTCCACACAAAAGCTGCTCGAGGAACTGCCGTAGAATCTACATAGGTTCCTCGATCAATTTCAATACCAGAATGTGTAAGACTAACACCGGGACCGTTTTCACCATCGTTTAAAGTTATGATTCTGTCTTTGATTTCTAAATTAGTAGTTGAAACAGAAGTAACATCACCTTGAACTGTTAGATTGCCAGTTATAATAGTGTCACCAGATGTTCCGGTATCTAATTTAATAGTACCTCCATCTCTAACTTTAATATTATAATCGCCGTTGACGCGAAAAAACTGTCCCATTGCTAGTTCCTAGATTATAGTGCTGCTAGAACAATGTAGTCTGCAGACGAATCGTTTTCTAAAAACCACTTGTAGCGATTACCGCTGAAGTCAATAGCAATACGCTTGGTTAATTTACGAATAGAAACTAGTCCAGTATCTAAGTTACCAGTTGTAGAACCTCGAATACGCATTTCAAATGCTGCCGCTGGTGTTCCTGTTACTAATCTTGCAACAAAGCGTGTTCCCGGTGTGCCAATA
>Ga0315905_10004639_pt1 | contig 14040 bp, 15 predicted proteins | sample LakEriMetagenome_5_FD_203522 | JGI IMG/M metagenome (GOLD analysis project Ga0315905, IMG submission 203522) | Freshwater fungal communities from buoy surface, Lake Erie, Ohio, United States - Buoy 4 MA121 | ecosystem: Environmental > Aquatic > Freshwater > Lake | place: USA: Lake Erie, Ohio... | reverse complement strand
TTCAGTATCTGATAGCAAATGAATGGGCCCAAACCACGGAAGACGTGCTTTGGCGCCGGAGTAAACTTGGCCTGAAAATGTCCAAGAGTGAAGTAACAGTTCTCGATGCGTACATGCAGTCCGAACATCTCAAGATACAGAGGGGTGTTGAATTGGGAGAGCGCACCGAATGACCCTTGTTCTTGATGCAATTTCCCGCTCAGTTGCGGGAGAGGTTCATTCTTCCAATATCAGCCTCACGCTTCAACGCGGCACGCTGAATGTGCTCCTCGGGCCAACGCTTTCCGGCAAAACCTCGCTGATGCGGCTCATGGCAGGGCTCGACAAGCCCGATTCCGGTCATCTCTCCGTTGATGGACGCGACGTGACGGGCGTTCCGGTCGGTCGCCGCAATGTCGCGATGGTCTATCGGCAATTCATCAATTACCCGACGCTTTCGGTCTTTGAGAACATCGCCTCGCCGCTCCGCGTCGCCCGTCTTGACCGCAGCGAAATCGACAGCCGTGTGCGCGACGCCGCCCGCTTGCTGCGGCTTGAACCGATGCTGGACCGCACCCCCGCCCAGCTCTCCGGCGGCCAGCAGCAACGTACAGCAATAGCCCGCGCCCTCGTCAAACGGGCCGATCTCGTTCTGATGGACGAGCCGCTTGCCAATCTCGATTACAAGCTGCGCGAAGAATTGCGCGAGGAATTGCCGAAGATTTTCGCCTCATCCGGTGCGATTTTTGTCTATGCGACAACCGAGCCGTCCGAAGCACTTCTGCTTGGCGGCAATACCGCGACGCTTTCCGAAGGGCGCGTCACGCAATTCGGCCCGACGCCGCACCTCTATCGTGATCCGTTTGATCTCGCCACCGCCGAAGTCTTCTCGGATCCGCCCCTGAACACGCTCACAGCAGAAAAACGCGGGTCCGCCTTTGCGATACAAGGTGCGCCCGATCTCGCTGCCGCGGGTTTGCTCGCGCGCCTTGGCGATGGGCGCTATACGCTCGGCTTCCGCGCGCATCATCTCGAACTGACGAAGCCCGTCGCTCCCGCGCTGGAAATTGCCGGCACGGTTTCAGTCTCGGAAATCACCGGCTCGGAAAGCTTCATCCACCTCGCCATGCAGGGCCATAATTTTGTAGCCCTCACTCAGGGCATTCACCGGCTCGAAATCGGCGAAGTGCTCACGGGCTATGTTGATCCCGCGCACCTCTTCGCCTTCGACCCGTCGGGCCGCTGCGTGATGGCCCCCGCCTCCGTGCAGGGAGGTGCCGTCGCATGACATCGATCATTCTTGAAAATCTCGCCCATGCCTACCGGCCCAACCCGTCATCACCCGCGGACTACGCCCTGAAACAGGCCACCCAAATCTGGGAGAGTGGCGGAGCCTATGCGCTGCTCGGCCGAAGCCGCAGGCACCATCGCTCCGCAGCGCAAGCTCGCGAACGAGAAGCCGAAGGGTGAGACAATCGATTACGACACGCTCATCAAGAGCTGGCCGGCATCACCACCAAAGAAGGGCTGATCCCTTCCGCAACGAACGATCTAACGGGGGAGCGGTGCAAACTGCTCCCCTTTTTCATGCGCTCGACACATGGATCATTCTGCGGCATGAAAGCTGAAACAACCGGATCAAGCCCATGCCTCAAATTCTGACCGATCTTCTCCTCCGCGCGCTCGTCATCGGCATTTGCGGCACCGCCGCCATGGACCTCTGGGCCATCATCCTCCATCGCGTCTTCAAACAGCCCAAACCCAATTGGGCCCCTGTCGGACGCTGGTTTCTCCATGTGCCGCGCGGCAAGGTGTTTCACGAGGATATCGGACAGGCCGCAGGTTTCCGCTTCGAGAATGCCGCAGGCTGGGTCGCGCATTACGTCACCGGCATCGTCTATGGCGGCGCGCTCGTCCTCATCGCCGGGCCGGAATGGTCGGCCAACCCAACACTTCTGCCCGCGCTTGTGCTGGCATGGATCACCGTCGGCGCAGGCTGGTTCCTGCTCCAACCCGGCATGGGCGCAGGCTGGGCCGCCTCGAAACGCCCGAACCCCTGGAAAATCCGCGCCCTCAATCTCGTCGCGCATACATGGTTCGGCTTGGGGATGTGGGTTGGCGGTTTGCTCCTGACCCTCGTTTACTAACCACCCAAAACAAAACCGCGACGGAGTTTCCCCCGCCGCGGCTAATCGTCAACTCGTCAGATCAGCTGATTGCGGGCCGCAAAGCCCGCTTCACATCACTTCATCGCAAGGGCCTTGTCGATCACGACGTCGGAGGTCGCGCCCGCTGGCTCCTTCGTGATGACCGGATCGGAACCGCCACCCATCAGCGTCTTGACCGTGCGCTGATAATCAGCCTGGTCGAGCTTGCCGTTCGAGCCTTCGGTCAGCTTGTTGATCTCGTCCATCATGCGGATCTGGTGCTTTTCCGTCTGTGCGCCGGAGGCGTCATTATCGAGCACGATCTTCGCCGCTTCCTTCGGGTTCTTGCGCGCCCATTCCCAGCCCTTCATCGAGGCCGAAACGAACTTCGCCATCTTCTCGACGAAAGCCGGATCCTTGAGCTTGTCTTCCATCACATAGAGGCCGTCTTCCATCGTGGCGACGCCCTGGTCTTCGTATTTGAACACGACCAGCTTGTCGGCAGGAATGCCGCCGTCAATCACCTGCCAATATTCGTTGTAGGTCATGGTCGACACGCAATCCGCCTGCTTCTGGAGCAATGGATCGACGTTGAAGCCCTGCTTCAGCACCTTCACGCCACCTGCGGAACCATCGGTCTTGAGACCGAGCTTCGACATCCAGCTGAGGAACGGATATTCATTGCCGTAGAACCAGACGCCGAGCGTGCGGCCCTTCAGATCAGCCGGTGCCTTGATGCCGGTTTCGGCGCGGCAGGTTAGCATCATGCCGGAACGCTTGAACGGCTGGGCGATATTGACCAATGGCACGCCCTTTTCACGTGTCGCGAGAGCCGATGGCATCCAGTCGACAACAACGTCAGCGCCGCCGCCTGCGAGCACCTGTGGCGGAGCCACGTCAGGGCCGCCCGGCTTGATCGTGATATCAATGCCGGCATCCTTGTAGAAACCCTTGTCCTTCGCGACGTAATAGCCTGCGAACTGGGCCTGCGTGACCCATTTCAGCTGCAACGTCACCTTGTCTGCCGCATGCGCCGAAGCGATGCCGAGGCCCGCGAGGGCCGCCATTCCCAAAACAATCTTCCGCATTCTCTTCTCCCTCGAAACGGGGCACATGCCCCAAGCTACGCAGCTCCCTGACGGTAGGAAGCATGCCAGAACGTGACCCGACGCTCAAGGAGCGCGAGTAATCCGTAAAATGCCGAACCGGCCAAAGCCGCCACAACAATGGTCGCCCAGACCATATCAATATTCATCCGGCCGACTTCCGTATTGATCCGGAACCCCATGCCGACAATCGGCGTGCCGAAAAACTCCGCCACAATCGCGCCGATCAGCGCCAGTGTCGAATTGATTTTCAACCCGTTGAAGATAAACGGCAAGGCCGCAGGCAAACGCAAATGCAGCAATGTCTGGCGGTAATCAGCGCCATAGGTTTTCATCAAATCGCGTTCCATATGGCCTGCCGCCGCAAGCCCCGCCACCGTATTCACCAGCATCGGGAAAAATGTCATGATCACGACCACCGCCGCCTTCGATTGCCAGTCAAACCCGAACCACATCACCATGATCGGCGCGACGCCGACAATCGGCAGCGCCGAAACAAGATTGCCGAGCGGCAATAATCCGCGCTGCAAAAAAGGAACGCGATCAATCAGCACCGCCACGAGAATTCCCGCCCCGCATCCGATCACATAACCCGCGCCGATACCCTGCACCGTCTGGACAAAATCCGCTGCCAATATCGGGATCGACGTCACAAGCCGCAGCAAAATGGCCGAGGGCGCGGGCAAAATCACCTTCGGCACCGCAAAGCCAATGGTCAGCGTTTCCCAAAGCATCAAAAGGGTCAGGCCGAAAATCAGCGGCACGCCGATATTCAGCACCCAGGCGTGACGGCCTTTCGGGCTGATCTTCTCGATGATCGTATCGATCACCTGCCACGCCCCGAGCCACACCGCGGCAATTGCGAGAAAATAGCCCCATTCCGTATTCACAGCGGCGCGGCCATAGCCCAGCATCACAACCTCGAACGCCGCCATCGCCGTAATCGCCGGCATGTTCCACACGGCGGAAGCCGGTTGCTCCTCGCCCCGCGCATCCTTCATCGCGATATAGCCGAGCAAAAAGAAAATCAGCCGCGACCAAGGTTCCTCATCAAACAGCGAGAGGATCTCCGGCCCCGAATAGGGCCCGATCGCCGCCATGAACGCCGTAACCGCAATGAAAGTGCGAAGCGTGATCCTGATTTTCACGGCCGCGCCCCCATCTGTTTCGAGACGCCGCGCTCAACCACGCCCACCGCCGTCACGAGCATCCACGCGCACGCCGCCGCCGCAAACAGCGCCGCCCAAATCTGGATCGTCTGGCCGTAATAAGACCCCGCCAGCAGACGCGCGCCAAAGCCGCCATCCTCGCTCTTCGTCAATTCCGCCACAACCGTTCCGACAAGGCTCGCCGCCACCGCCACCTTCAGGCTGGCAAACAGGAACGGCAACGAGGCCGGCACGCGCAGCATGAAAAACACCTGCATTCTCGACGCCGAATAGGTCCGCATCAAATCCATCTGCAACGGGTCAGGCGAGCGCAACCCCTTCACCATCCCCACCGTCACCGGAAAAAACGAGAGATACGCCGCAATGATCGATTTCGGCACCAGCCCGGTAATATCGAACTGGTTCATGATCACGATCACCATCGGCGCAAGCGCAATGATCGGAATGGTTTGCGACGCCACAACCCACGGCATCAAACTTCGATCAAGGCTCCGCGCATGCACCACCAGCACCGCAAGCACCATGCCCAGCATCGAGCCGAGCAAAAACCCCAGCACCGTCGCCGACAGCGTCACCGAGCCGTGATACACTAGGCTCCGCTTCGACGTCGGCGCGGTATCGATCACCGTCTTCTGCAATTCCGCGATAATCTGCCCCGGCGTCGGCAATTTCGGCCGTTCCTGCGAGAGTGTTCCCTCGATCAATTCCGCCGTCGTATACTCCGTCTTGCCGCCATTCGCGAAAAGATCACGCTGCAAATCCGCATTCAGCCACATCGCGCCGAGATACCAGAACACGCCGATCACGAGCACGACGATCAGCACGGGAATCGTCTGCCCGTCTGTCCAACGAGCCACGATGCCGCGCGGTGCCGGAGCCTCAATCGACATAGGAATGCCCCTCGCGCAAGCCCTGCCGCACCCTGTTCGCAACATCCAGAAATTCCGGCGTTTCGCGAATATCCAGCGTGCGGTCCTTCGGGAAATTGCACGCAATCACATCGTGGATCTTCCCCGGACGCGGCGACATCACCACAATCTTCGTCGAGAGAAACACCGCCTCGGGGATCGAATGCGTCACAAACACAACCGTCTTCTGCGTCTTCTCCCAAAGCCGCAGCAATTGCTCGTTCAGCTTGTCGCGGACAATTTCATCCAACGCACCGAACGGCTCGTCCATCAGCAACAAATCGGGATCAAATGACAATGCCCGCGCAATCGACGCCCGCTGCTGCATCCCGCCCGAAAGCTGCCAGGGAAACTTGTTCTCGAACCCTGTCAAATTGACAAGTTCAAGCCCCTTCCGCACCCGCTCCGCGCGATCCTCTTTCGCAAATCCCATAATCTCGAGCGGCAGCGCGATATTCTTCGCAATCGTCCGCCAGGGATAGAGCGCGGGTGCCTGAAACACATAGCCATAGGCCCGCTTCAGCCGCGCCTCGTTCGGGGTCATGCTGTTGATGCGGACGCTGCCATCGGTCGGCTGCTCGAGATCAGCGATCACCCGCAGCAAAGTCGTCTTGCCGCAGCCCGAAGGCCCGATCAGCGAGACGAACTCGCCCTTGGCAATATCGAGATCAATGCCCGAAAGCGCCTGCACCGGCCCGTCCGCCGTCTCGAAAGTGAGCGACAGGCCCTCGCACGCGATCACCTTTTCACCGCTTATCGGCGTCTCGGACGCCTGATCAGCGCCCTTAACCTTCGTCGAGGATGATTTTCTGGCCATTAGCGCGCAATCTTCTGCGGTTGGGTCATGCGTTTCCAATCCGCCAAAGCCGCTGCTTCCGGCGGGAACGGCGCACGCGCGACAAACTTGCCCCGGCCCGTCTTGGCCGTCACCTTGCCATCCTGCCAGCACACCTCGCCGCGCGACAGCGTCATCCGCGGCAATCCCTTGAGCTTCTGGCCCTCGAATACATTGTAATCGATCACCGAAATCTGCGTCTCAGCACTCACTGTTTTCGTCGCCTTCGGATCCCAGATCACGAGGTCCGCATCGGCACCCGGCAGCACCGCGCCCTTTTTGGGATAGATATTCAGGATTTTCGCAATATTCGTCGACGTCACCGCCACGAACTCATTCATCGTCATGCGGCCCGTATTCACGCCATGCGTCCACAAAACCGGCATCCGGTCCTCGAGACCGCCAGTCCCGTTCGGAATCTTCGTGAAATCATTCAGCCCGACTTCCTTCTGCTTTGTCGTGAACGCGCAATGGTCGGTCGCGACCACATGCAGCGATCCCGCCCGCAATCCGTTCCAGAGATCTTCCTGGTTTTTCTTGTCGCGAAACGGCGGCGACATTACGCGCCGCGCGGCATGTTTCCAGTCCTTGTTGAAATATTCGCTCTCGTCGAGCACGAGATGCTGGATCAAGGGTTCGCCATACACCCGCTTGCCGAGTGCCCGCGCCCGCGCAATCGCCTCATGCGCGGGTATCGAGGATGTATGCACGATATAAAGCGGCACGCCCGCCGCGTCCGCAATCATGATCGCGCGGTTTGCAGCCTCGCCCTCAACCTCGGGCGGGCGGGAGAAAGCATGCCCCTCCGGCCCCGTAATCCCGTCTGCCATCAGCTTCGCCTGCAACGCCGCCACGACATCGCCATTCTCGGCATGCACCAGCGGCATTGCGCCGAGTTCCGCGCAGCGGCGGAAGGACGAGAACATCTCGTCATCATTCACCATCAACGCGCCCTTATAGGCCATGAAATGCTTGAACGTCGTCACGCCGTGCTTGACGACCTCGGCCATATCCTCGCGCACCTGATCCGACCAATAGGTGATGCACATATGATAGGAGTAATCTGTCGCCGCCTTCGCCGAGCGCTTGTCCCAATCCGCCCAAGCATCCATCAAACGCTGCCCCTTGCCGGGAATGCAGAAATCCACAACCATCGTCGTGCCGCCGGAAAGCGCCGCCTTCGTGCCGCTTTCGTAATCATCTGCCGAATTTGTGCCCATGAACGGCATATCGAGATGGGTATGCGGATCAATGCCGCCGGGCATGATGAAGCACCCTGTCGCGTCAATCGTCGTCGTGCCCGAAAGCCCGCTCCCGATCGCCGAAATGCTCTCGCCCTCGATCAGAACATCCGCCTTATACGTCCGGTCAGCGGTCACGATGGTTCCGCCCTTGATCAGCGTTGACATGTGTTTTCCCCTCTTTTCGCCTGTTTCTGGATCACTTTCGGTCTACGCGACAATTTCGGCTTTTTCGAGCACTGCATGCAGAAGAACATTGGTTCCCATGCGCGCCCAATCCTGGCTGATATCTTCCGCCTCGTTGTGACTGATCCCGTCAACACAGGGCGTAAAGATCATCGACGTTGGAGCCACCCGTGCCAGATAGCAAGCGTCATGCCCGGCCCCCGACACAATATCCCGATGCTTGTATCCGAAATGGTCCGCCGCCCGCCGGACAGCCGCAACGCACTCCGCATCAAACGCCACCGGCTTGTAGTAGAACACTTGCTTGATCTCGCATTCAAGCCCGATCCCGTCCGTGATCGCCTTCACGCCCTCCTGCAAGGCCGCATCCATCGCCGAGAGCGTGCCGTCTTCCGGATGGCGGAAATCGACCGTCATGAACACCGACCCGGGAATCACATTGCGCGAATTCGGATAGGGGTTGAGCATCCCCACCGTCGACACCGCGTTCGGCGCATGCGCCAGCCCGATCCGGTTGACGAGCTCGACAATCCGCGCCGCACCAAGCAACGCATCCTTACGGCGCGGCATCGGCGTCGATCCGGCATGGCTCTCGAACCCCGTCAGATTGATTTCATACCAGCGCTGCCCCTGGCCGTGCGTCACAATGCCGACATCGCACGCCTCGGCCTCGAGAATCGGCCCCTGCTCGATATGCAGTTCAAAAAACGCATGGATTGCGCGGCCCCCTGTCGGCAACTCACCCTGATACCCGATCCGCTTCAGCTCGTCGCCAAGCGTCTTGCCCTCGCTATCGGTGCGCGAATAGGCGAATTCTTCCGTTAAGGCGCCGGCGAACACGCCGGAGGACACCATGGCCGGCGCAAATCGCGAGCCTTCCTCGTTCGTCCAGTTCGCAATCTCGATCGGATATTTCGTCTTGATATTGAGATCATTCAGCGACCGCACCACTTCCAGCGCGCCCAGCACGCCCAGCACGCCATCGAATTTGCCACCCGTCGGTTGCGTATCAAGATGGCTGCCCATCATCACCGGCGGCAGCGAATTGTCGGTCCCGGCGCGCCGCGCAAACATATTGCCCATGCGGTCCACGCTCATCGTGCATCCTGCCGCCGTGCACCACGCTGTAAAGAGTTCGCGGCCCTGCTTGTCGAGATCCGTCAATGTCAGCCTTTTGCAGCCGCCCTTGGGCGTCCCGCCGATCTTGGCCATTTCCATCAGACTGTCCCACAGCCGGACAGGATCGATACTGACATTCGAGAGATCGGCCATTGCGCACTCCGTTTTCACACGCCTGAAAGCTACGCTATTATGAGTTTGACCAAATGGTCAATTCTTGTTGAAATGAAACACGGCATAATCCGGAAAAACCTTGGTATGACCCCCGCCACCCCGCTTGAAAGCCCGCTTCCCGACCGAAGCAAGCCGACCATCCGCAGCGCCAAGGAGCAGCTCATTCTCGACGCTGCCGAAAAGGTGTTCGCCGAGCTCGGCTTCAAAGGCGCTACAACATCGGAGATCGCCCTGCGCGCCGGCATCCCCAAGGCCAATCTGCACTATTATTTCCCCACCAAGGAGGCGCTCTATCGCGCCGTCACCGAAAACGTCCTGACGGCATGGCTCGCCGCAGCCTCGTCCTTTGATGTCAATGACAACCCCGCCGAGGCCCTTGCCGCCTATATCGGCGCGAAGATGGACATGGCACGCACCGACCCGCTCGGCTCGAAAATCTGGGCCAGCGAGATCATGCGCGGCGCGCCCGTCATCGAGGATTTCCTGCACACCACGCTCGCCACATGGCTCGCCTCCCGCGAGGCGATCATCCAGAGCTGGATCGACAAAGGCCTGATCGTCCCCATGCAGCCCCGCTATCTGATCTATCTGATCTGGGCCGCCACCCAGCATTATGCCGATTTCGACCACCAGATCACCGCGTTGAATGGCAGCGCCCCGCTCGACGACGCCGCCTTCACCACCGCCAAAACCCAGCTGATCACCACCCTGCTGCGCGGCGTCCTCAATGTCGCCAAGTCCGACACGTGAAAAGACCAGTTTAAGGTACTAAAAAAGGCAGCGAGGAGAAGCTTTGATGACCCATCCCATTTTTGCGGCAACCAGTGCCAGCCTGTCCGAACTGAAGAAAAACCCGATGGGCACCATCGCCGCAGGCGAAGGCTTTCCGGTCGTCATCCTCGACCACAACGAACCCGCCTTTTATTGCGTGCCCGCCAAAGCCTACGAGGCGATGCTGGAGCGCTTGGAGGACCTCGAACTCAACACCATCGCCAACGCGCGTGTCGGGCAGCCCGTCCATCAGGTAACACTGGAAAAGATATGATCTCGTTTTGCGGGGCGAAGCGTTGAAGGAAGAGCGTCGATATAATAGCGATGCGTTGGAAGGGTGTGTGACGCCATGGCCTGCTTGCGTTGACCTCGCGACCATGCGGTTCAAGGAACTCATTCGGAGAGAGAAACGATGACCGTAGAACGTTTCGACAGCGTCTGGGACGCACTGGAAAATTCGCCCGCAGAGGCCGCGAACATGAAGGCCCGGTCCGGCTTGATGATCGCAATTCAGGAGGCCGTCGCAGGCTGGAAACTCACACAAACCGAAGCAGCCAAACGGCTCGGCGTCACCCAGCCACGAATGAACGACCTCTTACGCGGCAGAATCGACAAATTCAGCCTCGACGCATTGATGATTCTGGCAACAGACGCGGGCCTCACTGTTGAATGGAGCGTCGCAAAGACTGCCGCTTGAGTGGGAATTGGTCGCTCTTGTTGTCTTCATCGCGAAATACGCCGATTACGCCTGAATCAATCGCTCCTTTGAATATCAGGACCAAACCCTAATTCGCCTTGGCTTGGCCAAAGTGTCGATAAACGAGATCGGTGGGATCAGGCCGCTTGGCGCTTGCGTCCAGCCGTGCGCCCAGTCTCTCTGCGAGTCGGGCTGATCTTGTATTCTCAGGATCAATATAGCTCACCAGCGTTTCGAGACGTCTGACATCTTTGCCCCACGCCCGCAGCGCGATCGCTGCCTCATAGGCAAAACCTTGCCCTTCTGCCTCGGGGAACAAAAACCAGCCCAGCTCCCATTCCGGGAACAGCGGCCCATAACTGACACCGACTTGTCCGAGGCAATCGCCATTGGCAGCGTTTTCGATCATAAGGCCCCCACACTCGAAGAGGCTCCATTGTGCGTGATCAGAACAGAACATTCCCCAAGCCACTGACGCAGAGAATGGGCCACCCATATAGAGTGCACGTTCAGACGTCATGAGGCGATGATAGGCATCCCAATCGTCTACGCACATCGGGCGCAAGGTGAGGCGAGAAGTTGTTAATGTGGGGATCGCTGTCATCGACCGTCCTTTTGGCTTCAAACCTGAGCATTATGATCGCGGATTAATGGCGGCTACGCTTAAAACCTTCGCCGCCGCCAAGGTTACTCACACCCAACCCCGCAATCCCCTCACTCCCAACCCAAAACCCCACTCACCCAATCAAATCATCCAAAGTAATGCCCAAAGCCGAGGCTAGTTTGCGATAGGTCTCAACGGTTCCTTCCCGCTTGCCCGTTTCGATCTGCGAGAGATAGGCCGAAGCGATCCCCGCTTTTTTCGCCAGTGCCGCCGCCGTCAGGCCGCGATGTTCCCGCCAGATTCGAACCCTGCTCTCGCCATCCAAAATCGCATCCACCATGGCGGACGGCAAAAGCTCTTCTTCGCCTGTGGCCAAGCGGTCCCGGAAACGGCGGACGGCAGCACGATCCTCGCTATCCTCCAGCGCTTCCAGCAAGCGCAGATACTCCGCTTCGGGGAGAACAACCATCCGCTCGCCCTTCGGCGTCGTAATCATTTGCTGGTTCATGGATACCCCCTCACGAATAGGCGTCGGCACGGGACGCGATTTTGATGACGTCAATAACTTCAAACGTTTCACTGAACACAACCCGCCAATCACCCACACGCAAACGCAACACGCCGTCCTCGCCCTTCAACGCTTTGACATTCTGGGCCAAGCTTGCAGGATCAACCGCATATTAGTTGATTTTCGCACGGATCAATTGCGATGTATTTCGCGGACACCGCGCCAAAACCCTCAACGCCTGTTTGGAATACGTCACTTTCCGTGCCGAATATGACATGGTCAAAGTCCAAATTCAATAGCTAATTGCTAATATTTATTCTCATGATAGTTGCTAAATGCAAACTCACGCACGCGCACGCACACAAACGGCAACACCATTTATCACCCTCCGCCCCTTGCGCTCAAGCCTTGCTGCACTATATCGATCATTTCTGTTAAAACGATGTAGAGGGACTTTCCGATGAGCAAAAAAGCAGCTTCCGCCGCTGAAACCCATTCCTTTCAGGCCGAGATTGCCCAGCTCCTGCACCTCATGGTGCATTCGATCTATTCCGAAACCGATATTTTCCTGCGCGAGCTGATCTCCAACAGTTCCGACGCCTGCGACAAGCTGCGCTATGAAGCGCTCGATGCGCCCGATCTCATGGCGACAGGCGGCGATCTTGCCATCAGCATCCGCCCCGACAAGGATGCCAAAACCCTGACCATCTCCGATACCGGCATCGGCATGGACCGGCAGGAAATGATCGACAATCTCGGCACGCTCGCCCGCTCCGGCACCCGCGCCTTCATGGACCGCATCAAACAGGCGCAGGAGGCCCGCGAGGGCAAGGACGGCGCGCAGCTCATCGGCCAGTTCGGCGTCGGCTTCTATGCCGCCTTCATGGTGGCAGACCGCATCGAGGTCACCAGCCGCCGCGCCTCATCAAAAGAGGCCTTTATCTGGACATCGACGGGCGGCGAGGGCTTTACCATTGAAGCCGCCGACAAGGCCCGCGCCGCGCGCTGTGTCCGCGGCACCGAGATCGTGCTGCATCTCAAGCCCGACGCCCTCAAATATCTCGAAGCCGACGAGATCGAGCGCATTATCGGCCGCTATTCCGATCACATCCAGTTCCCGATCATGTTGCAGGTCGATGCCGATACCTCCCGCCAGATCAACAAGGCCAGCGCGCTCTGGCAGCGCTCGAAATCCGAACTCACGCCCGAGGATTACACCGAGGCCTACCGCACGCTCTGCAACGCCTATGACGAGCCCGCCCTCACGCTGCATTACAAGGCCGAGGGGCGGCAATCCTACGCCGTCATGCTGTTCGTGCCCTCGGTCCGCCCGTTCGATCTCTACGATCCCGGCTTCAAGAACGGCGTGAAACTCTATGTCCGCCGCGTCTTTATTGCCGACAACACCACGCTCCTGCCGAATTATCTGCGCTTCGTCAGCGGCATTGTCGACAGCGAGGACCTGCCGCTCAACATCTCCCGCGAAATGCTGCAAAACAACGTCCAGCTCGCCCAGATCCGCAAGGCGATCACCGGCAAGATCATCACCGAACTCGCCCGTCAGGCCGAAAACGAGCCCGAAACCTATCTCAAAATCTGGGAAACATTCGGCCCCACCCTCAAGGAAGGGCTCTACGAGGATCGCGAGCGCAAGGACGATCTCTTGCCGCTCGCCCGCTTCGCCACCACCCATGGTGACACGCTCCGCTCGCTCAAGGAGTATCTCGCCGATCTCAAGCCGAACCAGACGGAAATCTATTACCTCGTCGGCGACAGCATCGCCCGCCTCAAGGCCAATCCGAAGCTCGAAGCCGCCCGCGCCCGCGGGATCGAAGTGCTGCTCCTCACCGATCACGTCGACGCGTTCTGGACATCCGGCATGCTCGATTTCGACGGCAAGAAGCTCACCTCGCTCAGCCAGGGCGATGTCGATCTCAGCCTCGTTCCGCTGCTCGATGCCGAGGCGGACAAACCCGCCGACGATGCCGCGAAAGAAACGGACGATGAGATCATCGCCTCATTGAAAGACGTGCTGAAAGAAACAGTATCCGACGTCCGCGCCTCCTCGCGCCTCACCGACAGCGCCGCCTGCCTCGTTGCAGGCTCCTTCGGCTATGACCGCGAACTCGAGCGCATTCTCTCCCGCCACAGCAAGGGCACCGGCGCCAAGCCCATCCTCGAAGTCAATCTCCGCCACCCGCTGCTCCGCGCCATTCCGCGCGCCACCGGGCCGGATCTCGATGATCTCGCCCATCTCCTGCTCGAGCAGGCGCAGATCATCGACGGCGAAATCCCCGAAGATCCCGCAGCCTTCGCCGCCCGCCTCAACCGCCTCGTCATGCGCGGTCTGGCCGGCTGATTATTGCGCCAGAAATCCCCCGTCGACCGCGAGCGTGTGCCCCGTCACCATCGCGGCGGCGGGACTGACCAGATAAATCACCGCCCCCACCACATCCTCGATCTCGGCAATCCGCCCCAAAGGCGTCATCGCCTCCATCCGCGCCAGCAGCTCGGGATTATCCGTCAGCGGCTTGATGAAATCCGTCCGCACCCATGTCGGCGCAATCGCATTCACGCGGATAGTGTGCGGCGCCCA
>Ga0315905_10004638_pt1 | contig 14041 bp, 9 predicted proteins | sample LakEriMetagenome_5_FD_203522 | JGI IMG/M metagenome (GOLD analysis project Ga0315905, IMG submission 203522) | Freshwater fungal communities from buoy surface, Lake Erie, Ohio, United States - Buoy 4 MA121 | ecosystem: Environmental > Aquatic > Freshwater > Lake | place: USA: Lake Erie, Ohio... | reverse complement strand
CAAAATCTAGTTTTAGATTATAATTTTATGGCTCGGGATAATAATACATATACCACCGCCTTTAATTGGTCAACATCAAATGGGTATTCTCAAGGTGTTCAATACAGTGTGCTTGGTTCTGATCAAATGACTGGTGCCCAATATTATATCGCCTCTAACTCAACAACTCAGGCATATACAGTGCAAGTTTTTTCTGTAACTAACGGAGTCGTTGGTGCAACAGCTCTATATACTTCTGCAAATATCACAAATAATGGTGCTGGTTGGAAAAATCATATATTTCCTGCTCCATTAGCGGTAACAGCGGGTGAATATGTTGTAGCGATTACAAAAGCAGGAACGACTTCATTTCCCGTAGGATGCGATGCTTCAGTATTTACAACAGGTAGAAATTTAGTCAAAGTTGGAACTGGAGCATGGAATCCAATGGAGTTATATGGTGTGAATTATGCGTTTATGATTCGACCTAAATTCGGCAGCGATCCAGTAAATGATATTGTTTATGTTAGCAACCTAAATCCTGGAGGTGAATATACAAGAATTCATTCAAGACAATCTTTAAATGGGAATGATTTACAATTTTCTGCCAATGGTAAGAATAACGGTACATCTGCAATACAAGGTGTTACAATGACAGCCTCCATATCAGACGGACAAGGAAATGTTCTTTATACTGCAACTTCAGCAGCACAAGATTTAGCTGCGGGTCAAACAGGAACTTTTACAATACCTAATTATTTGGTTTCTGCTTATGATAATTATACAGTAAACTATGTTTTTTCAGCTGCTACGGATCAGATTCCACAAAATAATTCTGCAACTACAGGATTTTCTAGAACAAAACAGTCTATGTCAAGAACTTACGGCATAACTGGATCATTGGGAATTGGAAATAATGCAACTGCTGGTGTATATGATAACGGAATATTAGGTCAAACCTATACCTTATCTGCTAATGATTATTTGGATTCCGTTCAATTTGTTCTAAATGCAGGAACTCCTTCAAACCAGCCAGTTAGAGTTGATATATATGCTACTGCAAATGGAATTCCTACAGGAACCCCAATAGCTAGTACTTCAACATATACAACAACTGCTGCCGACAACACTTCTGGTGTAGTATTAAAATTGCCTATTCAAGGAGGTACCCTTCCATTAAATGCTGGAACATACTTTTTTGGTGTAATTGAAAATGCTGGAAATATTAGATTAGCGACTTCTTCCAGTTATCATACCCCAAATAGAGCATTTCTTAAGTGGGACCAAAGTCCTGCAGGTGCCGCAACATGGGCAACAGTGGAACAGTTTAATTTTTTAGTGTCCTACGTAATAAATCCAATTTTCCAAACGTGTGTACCTATGCAAATTACCGAAACGGTTACTGCTGCTTCTTGTGGAGCATCTGATGGAGCGATTGACAATGCGTTTTCTGGAGGTACGGGTACATTGTCAGTTTTATGGACTAATGGACAAAATACAGAAGATTTATCAAGTCTTTCAAGTGGTGCTTATGGGATTACATTAACGGATGTTAATGCATGTACTGCTACTGAAAATATTGTTGTACCAAGTTTATCTAATTTAAGTGCTACGACTAGTTCAATTGATGTTAGTTGCGCAAATACAAATACTGGTCAGATTATTTTAGTGGCGGCAAATGGTGTAGAACCTTACAACTATTCATGGTCAAATAATGTAGTGGCTTCTGATACAGCAAATAACTTACCAGCGGGTAACTATTCTTGTTCAATAACAGATGCTACCGGTTGTGTTGTTGTGGTTTTTGATACCTTAACTGAGCTATCTCAAATTCAAGCTATCTCACCTGAAGACGCTGTTGTTTGTTTTTCAACTTCAACAAGTGATTTAGTGGTTAGCGTCCAAAATGGAATTGCTCCTTACACTTTTTCTTGGTTAAATTCTTCGGTGACTGATGATACATTGCAAAATGCTTCCATTGGAAATTATACTTGCGTAGTTACAGACGCCCTTGGTTGTACTGATACGGTTTCAACCAATGTATTATTGTCAGATTTCAGTGCTGCTGGAACGAGTAATAATCCTCTATGCAACGGTACAAATACTGGTTCAGTGTCTGTCCTTGCAACTGGTGGCTCAGCTCCATATGTATATGATTGGACTAATTCAACATCATTTTCTTCTGCGTTAGCTGGTTTATCAGGTGGAACATATGAATGTATTATAACCGACGCCAATGGTTGTGTTGATACGGTAAGTGCTACAGTTATTGAACCATCTGCTTTTTCTGTTTCTATAACAACTACGGACGAGTTAGTTGGAAATGATGGTTCAATTGATTTAATTGTTAATGGAGCTAATGCACCTTATTCTTATTCATGGAGTAATGGAGCAACAACAGAGGATATTTCTGCACTTGTTGGTGGTGAATATATTTTTACAATTAGTGATGCAAATGGTTGTACATATTCTGATACAGTAAACGTCCTTGGCACAACGGTTGGAGTTTATGATCAGAATATTGAGAAAAACTGGACTGTTTATCCTAATCCAGGTGCAGACTTTTTAGTTATTACAGGTACTCATAATGGACTTGTAGATGTCATGGATATAAATGGGAAAGTAATTGTTTCTGTATCTATTTCTGAAAATGAAAGATCACTTAATCTTTCAAAATTAGAGAGAGGCACGTATCTTATTAAATTTAATGATTCAATTAAATGTTGGATTAAACAATAAGATCAAACATAATTAACTAAAAAGTGGTCAAAATTTTGACCACTTTTTTATTTTAATAGGAGTTCAGGATAAGAATAAAGTCAGATTGCATAGAAATTGGTAGACACAAGTGAAACGACAAGGCGTATCAAGATACCACGAGTGATTTTCAAGAAGTAGACGACTGTTTCTAAAAGAAATTTATATTTTGTGGTTCCATGACACACCCATTTGTTGCTTTAATTTCACTTAAGATAACTAGTTATTCCTCAGAATAACACCTAAAACCTGGATATTTAATAAAACTCTGACAAAATAGTTATCTCGAACATACGCTATTCAAAAACGGAAATAAATCTTTAAAAATTCATTTTATAATTAATTCTTAAAATGAAAGAAGAATTTTTAAGTAAAGATTCTCTTAAACCAAAAGAAACTACAAGTTTTTGTGTTTTATTTATTTCGATGTCAGAACCTAAAAAATATCGAAATGCGCTTGTGCCACCGGCGATAATTATTTCATCTTCCCTATAAATTATATCACGATTCCATCTGTAAAAATGTTCAATAGAAAAAAAAGGAGAAAGAAAAAAGTCTTTTATATCATGTTTAAAGGTCAATCTATTTCTAAGCATACTGCTGTTTCTTCTAAATTGGTTATTATCTAATTGTTGAGCAATGGTCCAATTAAGTTTTGTCCGTTTAGAAACATCAAATAACCTTAAAAAAGAAATATCTAAACCGAAGCTAACTCGATTGTTGTATGCATAAATTCTTGAGTTCAATCCGCTGAATTTGTTGTTTTCCATTGAATTGCGATACCTTGTAAAAGTTTCAAGACCTTTGGTCCACTTCTGAGTGAATTTGAAATCAATATTGGATTTGTCAAATTCATTGGTGTTTATAAATCTGTATTCGTAGGAACCTTCTAAATCAAGATGTTTTCCCAGTGATTTATTAACACTAACTCCCAACCATGATGAAAATTGGGCATTTAGATGGCTTGTCGTAATTAAAATACCAACAATAAAAGGAATGGAGCGCTTAATAGTACACATGTAAATCACCTGCATCTACAATTTGTTTTTTATCAGTTATTTGTATTGTTTTTGACACTCTATTAAATTTTCCATTTTGCAAAGTATCTTCAGACAAGGAATAAATTGTGTAGGTACCTTTTTGCAACCCCTCAAAAGAAAACAATCCATTTTCATCTGTCCTTGCCGAATTTGAAGAATATTCATTTTGACCGTAAATGATATAAACACGTTCACCAGCCCTTCCAAAAGAATCTCCTATAATATTCGGGGAGCCTTGGTTCGAGACATCCACAGTAAATGGAGTAGAATAGTCATCCGCATCAACAACTTCTCCGGTTGTGTTAGACGTAATGGTAAGGATATCCTGTGATAATGACAGGCTAAATGGCAATCCGCTTAGTTGTTGTATTGAATCTAAAGTGCGTTGAGCAACCTCAAGATTTGAATCGCTATAATTAAAGGAAACAGCAATTCCCGTTCTTCCTTGTAGTTGAGGATCAGCTGAAGAAATCCATGAAGGGTTTGTGTAATAAATATAATATAATTTGGAGTTGTCGGTTGAATTTAATAACCAATAATCGCCGTGTTCAATGGTAGCGCCTGTTGTAAAAGAAACCGTTGTAATTTCTTTCTCTCCAAATGAATAATCTTGACCACTTAATTTTCCACGTATCGAAGAAGTGCCGCCCGGACCCTCTATTTTTTTACATGATGTTATTATTATAAGTAACGAAAGAAGAAGAAAAATTTGTCGCATAATTTATCGATTTAATATAATTTTAGTTGTTATTTTATTTTGAAGTAATTCAATTATATAAAGTCCGTTCTGAAGATTTGAAAGGTCAATTGTTGATTGAGAGTTCACTCTTATTTGATTGATGATTTTACCAAAAACATCTCTAATTATTAATTGATCGTCCCCAATCAATCCTATTAATTTTAAACTATTCGATGTAGGATTAGGGTAGAAAGTAATATTATTATCAGATTTACTCCCTATGCCTGCGCTAAGGCATGAACCAAACATATTGTTATCCATCCAAGTTAGTCGGCCCAAAATCCATTCTTTCATGTATTCAATTTCTTCTTGGTAGGTAAGACCTATAAAATTATTTGGCCAAACATACGTGCCTAAAATCGGCCATTTGTTGTAATTTCGCGTAGCTGGCACTTCAAGAATCCCTGCTAAACTATCAATATAATTCATGAGATAATCTGTGCTTAAAATCCCATTTCTTAGGCTAAACCAACGGCAATTAACCTCATTAGCGTACAGTGAATCCTCCAACATTCTTTTCCACCAAAAAGGGTTGTCCAATCCCCCTGCACAATAATTGTTGAAATCAATTTCCCAACCAGTAGTATCACCCCCGTAGCAATAATTTGCATTACCCCAACCTAAATTAAAATCCCATAAGGGGCCAGCAACTAATTTACCGCCTTCACTGAAACGTTGCTTGTGTAAAAAAGTTGAAATACGATAACCATCAACATTCTTTGATATTTCATTCACCAACATGAAATCAATAAAGGATTGAACATCTATGAATTTTTTAAAGCCATTAATTGGATCTTTAAAATTATTTCTAGCCAAAGTATCCTCCCAAGCAGTTATATAATTTTGTATGTATTCTAATTGCAAAGGGTGTAATTCATTTATTTCAGGGTCGTGTAATTGATAATAAATTGAATTTGTACTTGGAGCACCTGCTAAATGAGGGGAAGTCCACGCGATAATTCCTCCAGCAGTAGTTTTATCAATTTTAACAATATAGCCTCCAGTTAATTCATTTTCTAGTGTGTCTTGTGGTAAAATTGGATTGATATTAACTCTACCTGGATTGATTTTGATTCGTTCCATGAATACATAAACACCTATATATTCATCGTTTAATACCACCTCGCACAACTTGGTTCTTGGAGAATAATTACCCATTTCATTACCTAAATGAAACGTTAAAACATTTCTGATTAAGCTTTTGTCCGTATATGGCGCATACAAAATCCAATCATTATCGCTAGGGAAATCAAAAATTGACGTGTTGTAATTCGAAGAATCTGGCCCCCATGTTTCCAATCCATAGGATTTCATAGGGAATCCATTGGACGATGATCCTCTTCTTTCAATTCCAATTTCACCATAAAATTCATTAAATGGATCAGAAATAGAATTAATATTCCCATCACCATTATAAATGATTCCCATAGTTGCATGAATTTTTGGTTCATCTGGAATTTCAATATTGTTTGTATTTAATACGACAATTGGCAACGTTGAACTCGAAAAAGTGATAGGGGCAATGAACCAAGTGGGTGTTTGATAATAGGTAAAAGTTGGAGTATCAACTCCAAAAGATAAAAATGGCCGACATGTCAAATCTGATGATGCGGCAGTTTGATTATGAACTTCCACACAGATAACATTTACGCCTTGAACGAGTGTTGCGGGGAAATCTATAATGTCGAAGAGGAATTGATCTGGGTATTGGTTTTGGTACAATTTTGCTTCGTGAGAGATTTCACCTAATTGATTGTAGGCCGGCTGTCCGGTCGATGTTATACCATTACGAGCTACCTTAATACCATTAATATATGCCACAAATGCATCGTCATAATCCATGTTAAGGATTACTTTCTTTATAGCGGAAAGGTCTGAAATTGTAAATTCTTTTCTAGCAAATACGGAAATGGATGAGGTTGGGATTATAGTTCCATCATCACCGTCTGCAAATCCAAATCCACCATTTCCTACGCTCCACGAGGAAGCATCAAAATTTGGTTGAATCCAGTTCATCGAGGTTGCTGCCGTTGGTACAACATATCGCCAAGAAGCTGTGTCATAAACAATAGTTTCCCAATGATCAACTTGACTTACTAATCTACTAGTAACCAACAAGAAGAAGACTGTAATTAGTTTTGTAATTTTTATCAATTTACGCTTAGTATTAATTGAAAATTCTATAGAGGAATATTGTAAGTTTTCTAAAAAAGAATATAAAGATATTCCTTTTATCTCAATATTAACGGAATGTTAATGCCAAAAGTTGGATGTTTACATTTGAGACACAACTTTTTTAGTCCTCTATTTCATCCAAATCATCACCTGGCAATTCGAGGGCTTTTACTGCTTGAATGGCATTTCCGGCTATCCCTCGTATAGAAGCGTGCATATCAATCGTATTGTTGATGACTTTATCAATTTGTTTTTCGCGTTCTTTCCAAATGCGCTGCATGGCTCTCTTTTCACTTTCTAAGGCTGATTTCATGGATGAAAACCCTTCTACAATCGCTTCCACTTGCATTCTGAAACTATTGCTGGTAAGGTAATCGTACAACAATTGCATTTTATCGCCTTTATTGACTTGCGAACCTAAGGCAGTGCTTACTTGAATGATTGATTCACGCAAAACTCCACTCAGCCCTTTAAATTCTTCATAGGTGCAAACCCAAATACCATCTCGCAAGCCCATTCTTTCCATGTCGGAAGGCATAGCTTCGGTAACCAGTACGCCTATATCAGCTGCTTTTTCTCGCATGTCCGCTTTGAATTTCTCAATCCAGGATCCTTGAAAATCTTTGGTGCGTTTGCTTTCGTAATAAATTTTCCCACAATTTTGTTGAGCGAACGTATTAACTGTTTGAATGCAATCACCTCCACGAGCACCTTTTTTTATTTCCTCGATTGAATCCAATGGAAATTGGGTCTGCAACCACTCTTCAATGGCTAATTCTTGAACCTCGCCTTGCAATTGCATAGAACCTTGTTCCTGCTTGCGTTTCATCTCTTCAGTTAATCGTTTTTGATCATCCAATTGCTTTTGCAGGTCTCGCATTTTTAGCTCATTCTTTTCCTCTTCAGATTTTCTGATTTTTTCTTTTTCGGTAGATAATTGCTCATTCAATTTTTTCTGAGCTTCAGCTTCAGCAAGTTCTTTAGCTTCTTCTTTTTCGCGTTTAAGTCGTTCAATTTCAGCTTTAGTTCGATTGAGTTCTTTAACCTGCTCTGATTTCTGATTTAATTCTTCTTGTAACAACTTAAATTGATCTGCTTGTTCCTCGGATAATTTAGTTTTAAGTTTAGATTCTATTGCAATTCGCTCCTCTTTTAGCTGTTTTTCTAAACGCTCCTCAAAAACTGCCTTATCTTGTTTTTTTTGTTTCTCAAATTCTTCTTTTTCGTTATTCAATGCGTCTTTTTCTTTCTGATATTTCTGCTTTTCCTCTGTAAGCTGAGCTTGGTATTTTTGACGAATTTCCTCTTCTAATTGGTGAGATAAGATATTATTAACGTTAATGTCTGTTCCGCAATTCGGACATTTTATATGACTTTCAGTTGACATGAGCTTTAAATTTTTTTAAGAATCTAATACAAAAAACAAATCTTATAAATTCTAGATTATTCCATCTTTTCTTTTCCGCAAAGAAAAGAAGCAAAAGAAACTCGGTGCTGATTTATTCTTCAATGTGCTTCACTCTTGAAAATTGACCATTTCGGTGATCCTTCGGCTTCCTCATGGTTACCAATTTTCAATTCGATACACTTTTTCAGAATAAAAGCACCAATCTAACTTAATAAAAAACTGAACTGGTAAAATTAATCAGTTATCAAATATAACGTTTTGTTACTTGAAAATAACTTGTTTGAAAGAAGAAACAGGAAACATTGTTATCTTCGTTGAAAATTTAATATGTCATTTTTCTCTTCTGATTATTTGCACTTTTTTATTGAACTCGCAGCGAATAATAACAAAGATTGGTTTGATTTGAACCGCAAGCGCTACGAACAAAATGTGAAAAAACCTTTCGCCGTTTTTGTCCAACACATCATTGATCAATTAGCTAAAAATGATCCTACATTCAAAGAGTTGGAGGCTAAAGAATGTATTTTTAGAATCAATCGAGATATTCGCTTTGCCAAAGATAAATCTCCCTATAAAATGATGTGCTCGGCTGTGGTTGCACCTGAAGGAAAGAAAAGCAAAGCGGTAAACGGTGTCTATTTTGAATTTGGTCCCGAACACATGCGAGTATATGGTGGAGTTTATGAAATTGAAAAAGAAGATTTGGAAGCGGTGAGAGAAGGGATTGCACAGGATATTTCCAAATTTCAAAAAGCTTATCAAAATCCGACATTTGTCAAAACTTTCGGTGAAATTCTAGGCGAAAAAAACAAAGTTCTTCCTGCTCATTTACGAGAAGCGGCAGGAATTGAACCTCTTATTTTCAATAAACAATGGTATTTTTACACGCAATTTGAACCGGAAACCATTTTGCAAGAAAATTTAGATGAGATTGTTCTGAATTGTTACGAAGCAGGAAGACCGGTTGAATCTTTTTTTAATGAATTAATTAAACGATAAATAAATGAAAAAAATCCTATTCTTCATTCTACTTTCAACAGCGGCGGCCTTTGGTCAGAAGAAAGAAATTTCCTTGAATGAAGCCGTTCTTCAACAAGGACGAAAATTTGCACCGGATCGTATTACTAATTTTCAATGGATTCCGGGAGGTTCTGCTTATTCCTATTGCAGTAAAGATTGGACTATCCTATACAAATCAGATGTTGCATCTCAAAAGGAAATGGAACTAACAAAAATTGCTGATATCAATACTATTCTCACAACAGATTTTGCGAATTTTTTTGGAATGGAGTGGATTAACGATCATGAAATCAGATTGAATGATGGTTCCAAACTATATTCGTATGATGTCAATGCGAAAACTGGAAAGAAAATTCTAAAAGTCGAAGAAGGAGCTGAAAATCAATTGTTCCATGCAGCAAGCAACCAAATGGCATATACAATTGTTAACAATTTATATCTGTTGAAAGCAGATGGAAAGCGAATTGCAATCACTAAAAATGCAGATAAAAATATCGTTTCAGGTCAATCAATTGCGCGCAATGAATTTGGCATTTCAAATGGAATTTTCTGGTCAGACAAGGGTACTTATTTGGCTTTTTATCAGAAGAACGAAACAAATGTTCATAATTATCCTTTGTTGGACATCAATCCTACTCCTGGAGAATTGGTTTCGATTAAATACCCCATGACCGGACAAAAATCGGAAGATCCGCGAGTGGGAATTTGTAATGTCAAGAAAAATAAAACAGTTTATATTAATCCAAGAGGTGCTAAAGATGATTATTTCACGAATCTAACTTTTACACCAGATGAGAAATTTATTGTTGTAGCAGAAGTAAATCGCGACCAAAATCACATGTGGTTGAATGTCTACGATGCTAAGACAGGAAAATTTGTAAAAACACTTTTCGAAGAAACAAACGACAAATGGGTTGAACCAGAGCATGCGGCATATTTTCCAAGTAAGACCTCCACTAATTTTATTTGGATTACAGAAAAAAGCGGCTTTGATAATTTGTATTACTATGATTTTGAAGGTAAACTCATCAAACAATTGACAAATCACGAATTCGTGGTAAAAGATATTTTGACAACAAGCGAAGATGGTAAGAAAATCTATTACACTTCCACCGGGCCAAATCCCATGAACACACTTGTTTATTCCGTAGATTTAGATGGAAATTCATCGTTGGTAACCCGTGAAGAAGGAACGCATACATTTTCACTTTCTGGAGATGGTTCCTATTACTACGATGCGTTTTCAAGCGGAACTATTCCCCACAAAGCCATGCTGTGGACAACGAATGGGAAAATGGCAAAGCCTTTAATTACCTCAAAAGAAAAATTGGATGATTACGTAATTGGGCAAACAGAAATTGGAACAATTAAAGCCAATGATGGAGCCGATTTATATTACCGAATGATTAAACCCGCAAATTTTGATCCTTCCAAAAAATATCCGGTGATGGTATATGTTTATGGTGGTCCACATGCTCAAATGGTTACCAATTCATGGTTGAACGGTGCGAATTTATGGATGCATTGGATGGCAAATCAGGGATATATTGTATTTACTTTAGACAATCACGGATCTGGTGAAAGAGGTTTTGCATTTGAATCTCAAATTCACCGTCAATTAGGCGATGTTGAAATGGAAGATCAATTATTAGGTGTTGAATTCCTCAAGTCTTTGCCATATGTTGATGGAAATAGAATGGCGGTTCATGGCTGGTCTTTTGGTGGTTTCATGACCACTTCGTTGATGTTGCGTCAACCGGGTGTTTTCACTACAGGAGTTGCAGGTGGCCCTGTGACGGATTGGAAATACTACGAAATCATGTACGGTGAGCGTTATATGGATCGACCAGAACAAAATAAGGAAGGCTACGAAAAAGCATCGTTGTTGAATTACGCTGATAAATTGGAAGGAAATCTCTTGTTAATACATGGAACTATTGACGATGTTGTTGTTATGCAACACAACTATGCGTTGGTGAAAAAGTTTGTCGAAGCAGGTAAACAAATGGATTTCTTCCCGTATCCGATGCACAAACATAATGTAACAGGAAAAGACCGCGCGCATTTGATTGAGAAAATTTTGAAGTATATTTTGGAGAAGAATAAATAAATTATAAAACATCAATAACTAAGAATACATGTTCACTTTTTTTAAAATACATCCATTGTTAACGGGAAAAGAAATAGTTTTATTGATTTGTCTCATTGCAGCAATTCTCATTACGATTTTTTTTGTTTTAAAAGAGATAATACTGATTATTTATATAAAAATATGGGGAAAACGTTCAGTCGGTGAAATTGTAGGGAGAAGAGAATTACCTGGAAAAAATCAATATCAACAAAAAATTGGCTCTATGACCCAGATAAAGGTTCAAACTCCTGAGATAGAGTTTATTTTTGAAAGTATGCAAGTGAAATATCTTAAACCATTAGATTTTATAAAGGTCCCTGTTATCTACGTAATTAGAAAAAATGGAAAACCGATAGGAAGAGTTGATTCTTTGCCTATCATGCTCACAGATGTAATTATTTGGTCCATTGTGTCAATAACACTTTTCGGGATTTATTTTTTGAATTCTTGATTGGCTGAACTTCCTGTAATTTCCTGGAAACCCAAACAATTGCAGTAGAACTTATTTTTAAATAAACTTCATCTTCTCAACCAAATCATAAAAATATTTGGCATTCCAAATTTTTAATTGTTCATCATTGCGAATAAACTTTCGAACGTCATCCTTAACAGCATTAAAGGAAACGGAATTAATTTTATCCTTCAATAAATCTAAAATTTGCTCTTTAGAAATAGATGCTTCTTGCCAATCGTTCGTCTCTGAGGCTCGCATTAAAAAATGAGAAATATTCATCGTAATACCTTTTTGAATATACCATTCCATGTCATACCAATCACGACCTTTAACGCGATTTTTCCATTTTCTGAATAACAGCGCATGTAGTTTTCCTGCAAACAAACTCGATAACGAAAAACAATTCACATAAAATGAAAATGGTTGAACCAAGAGCTTTTCTTCTGTGTCGAATCCTAAAGGCGGAACACGATCAATTTCGATTTTTATTTTTATTGATTTATTCGAAGAAATTCCATGTTGAACAACTATATCTTCCAGGACTAATTCTTGCCATAACGTTTCTGATTTCAAAAAAGCAGATTCGATTGGAGTTTTTACCCGCTTATCTTTTTCTCGAATGCTCACTCGAATGCCCAGTGCCTCAAATTCATCAGTAATAGCTGAAAAATAAGGTGTTAATGAAAAACCTGGATCTGTTTCTAAAAGAGAAAAATCTAAATCTTCCGAATAGCGATCTAATCCGTGAAAAATTCGCAAAGCGGTTCCACCATAAAACGCTGCCTTTTTGAAAAAATCAGTTCTTGACAATGCCGCAAGCGCAATTTCTTGCATGATTTCACGCATTGCGGCTAGTGTTTCTTCCTCATTTTGCGGGTTATATTCTGCGATCCATTCTTTCATCATAAGCGTTGAAGTGTATTTACGAGTATTTGTAAACTAGTACTTTTTGGCGCATCAACAACCCAAGATTGAATCGCTTGAGCATCCAACGCTTGCAGCTGTTCTTCGTCGATGCGCAAATCTTCAAGCAGAAAATCCATCGTTTGAGAAATACTTCGCAATTGAACTCCTGAAGTCAAAACTATTTTGTCACAAAGTGCTTTTTCGGGTGAAGCGATCATAGCAGTTTGAAACTCTGTCAGACGAACACTCCTGATTCCAAATGAATAATAAGGAGTTCCTAAATACTGAAAGCTAAAACGACCAAGCGAGGTTTGATACATTTTAGAAGTTTTCGTCGTCACTGAACTGATTTCATATACTCTCTCCGGAATTAAATCCCAATAAGACAGAGCAGATTCCAAGGAAATATAACTTGGTCCTCGCAAATGATTCGCAATAACAAAATTATCTGGAATGGGTAAATCCAACTCAGGACCGGGAACGTACAAACCACGGCGCAACGAAACGAGCTCCCCACTTCTGATCATTTCACTGATTTTGTCATTGGGTCTGCTGTATGTAGCCAAAGCTTCCATCACCACATTATGAGTTAGTGGAGCATTTGTATATGTTTTTATTTTCCTCCTCAAATTCATATTGCAAATTTAAAACAAAATTATCGGATATTTTCCGATTATAACAATTTAATTTTACAAATTATTAAACTTTTAAATTAATAACCGAAAAAAATCCGATTGTAAGACTATTAAATTACATTTTATCAGTTTCCTTTACTGTCGTTTGAATAGAAGATTCAGCAAAGGGATTTCCAGCAATATTTGACAATTTGTGTGATCAAATAATTTTGTATCTTCGTTCCTAACTAAAATAATTAAACATGAAATTATCTTTTAAATCTACTTTGCTTTCTTTTTTCCTTTTGGGAATCACTTCAATATCCTATTCCCAGAATGTGGATGAAATTATCAACTCCTATTATGAAACCATTGGCGGAAAAAAATGGGATGCTGTAAATGGAATGCGAATGACGGCAAACGTAGATCAGGGTGGAATGTCAATTCCTGTTGAAGTAGTTGGTTTGAGAGATGGTCGATCATTTACGAAAGTCACTTTTATGGGCAATACGATGACTATGGCGGCATTCGACGGTAAAACAAGCTGGACAACTAATTTCATGACTATGGAGCCTGAGGAAAGTACAGCAGATGATTCTGAAAATGCACGTCGAACAGCGAAAGAATTTCCAAATGGATTGGTTCATTACAAAAATCTGGGCTATTCTGCTACCTTGTTGGGTAGTGAAAAAGTTGAAGGAACAGATTGTCACAAAATTAAATTGGAAAAGAAAACCATGTTAGTGGATGGAAAGGAAGTGCCTAATGTGGAATACTATTATATGGACAAAGAAAGTAATGTTCCTGTATTAGTGGAA
>Ga0315905_10004637_pt1 | contig 14042 bp, 14 predicted proteins | sample LakEriMetagenome_5_FD_203522 | JGI IMG/M metagenome (GOLD analysis project Ga0315905, IMG submission 203522) | Freshwater fungal communities from buoy surface, Lake Erie, Ohio, United States - Buoy 4 MA121 | ecosystem: Environmental > Aquatic > Freshwater > Lake | place: USA: Lake Erie, Ohio... | reverse complement strand
TCTTCTATAGTTTGACATTGGTCTGTCATCGCTAAATTTATTGCCCTAGAAGTATCCTAGCTAAAGCCTCCCACTAAAGTGGGTAGTTTTGACTAGCGTGTTTGAGACAATAAAAACTTTCAACTATTTAAAATCAAACATGGCGATCGCCTTGAACGAAAATCAATTTTAAGGATAAATTTCATCGTGAATTTTATAAAAATGAACTACCCCGCTGCTTGCAGCGGGGTATCAGAATCAAAATAGACTTAGCTGGAAGTCTTGGTGCAGCTTCAAGTATTCTTTTCCCTGTTTCTCAACATATTTGGCTACAGTCTTGTCGTCTCCATGTTTACCTACTGTGCTCGCAAAATAGCCATCGCTCCAAAATTCCCCGCCCCAGAGTTGATTCTTAACTTCTGGTAATCTTTTAAAGATTTCTATTGCTGTAATGCTCTTAATCATTGTCACTATCTTTGTCACACTATACCCTGGAACTGATTGTACCAAAAAAATGCACGTTTTCTTTGTCCACACCAATTTCTAAAAACTTAAGTTCATATCTTTTTTCTATGTCTAAACAGACTTCTCTCAGAACACTCTCTACTCTTTCATCAAAGACTGCTTTTCTATATTTCGCTGGAAAAACTAGATGGTAAAGCAAAACATTTACGTTATGGCTTTTGTGGATGTATTCACTCATTATCTTATTCTAACGCCGCAAGCGGCGGGGAATTCAACCCTTAGAGATTAACATTGAAGGAACGGCACAAAATACTTACCAAGCCAGTAGATTATGGTTTGAACCCTTGTTAGGGGCAAAAGCAGGAATTCAACTATCAGATCCGATTACGCTTTGGTTGCGGGGGGATTACTCTGGTTTTGGTTTAGCCGGTGACACCAATTATAGTTGGAATTTGATCTTTGGTATGGATTGGTGGGTCAGGGAAAATATTTCTCTACAATTAGGCTATCGTTTTTATGAAATTAATTACCAAGATGGTAGTGGTAGTGATGCTTTTGGATTTTCAGAGTTATTTAATGGACCCTTTTTATCTGCTAGTTTCCATTTTTAATTCCCTGGGGACAAGTTCTTTTCGGATTGATATTCGTAGAAGAGTATTTTGTTTTAAGCAAGCTGAAGGGTCTGTGCAGATTTTTTTAGGTCAAACCCCTTCCCTGCTCACACCGATCGCCGTTTAGCTCTTAAATGTAGTTAATGTTCAACCCCGAAAAAATATGACAACTCCCCAAACTGCGCCCTATGGTTCCTGGCGATCGCCGATTACCGCTGATGCCCTCTTAGCTGGCAGTATTGGCTTGGGGAGGGTAACGGTAAGTGACGGCAATATTTATTGGTTAGAAGGACGACCGGCGGAAAAAGGGCGCAATGTCTTGGTGGAAAAAAATACGAAGGGGGAAATTCGGGATCTGACCCCAGCACCGTTTAATGTGCGATCACGGGTGCATGAATATGGTGGCGGCGCGTTTTTGGTGGCGGACAAAACCCTCTATTTCAGCAATTTTGCCGATCAACAACTTTACCGCCAAACCCTCGATGGCGATCGCCAACCCCTGACTAATGAAGCGCATTATCGTTTTGCCGATTTTATTTTGGATCAAAGTCGTCAACGCTTAATTACGGTGTGTGAATCCCACGGAGCAGATCAATCCGAACCCGAAAACTTTTTGGCCGTGGTTGATTTACAAGATGGTTCCGTTCAGCCCCTAGCCCAAGGCCATGATTTTTATAGCTCACCCTGTCTCAGTCCCGATCGCCAGCAACTGGCTTGGATTACCTGGGATCACCCCAATCTGCCCTGGGACGCCAGCCAATTATGGTTAGCAGACCTTGATCCCGTTGGCAATTTAGAAAACATTCACTGTATTGCGGGGGAATCCGGCAACGAATCAATCCACGAACCCCGCTGGTCTCCCGATGGCAGTCTCTATTTTGTTGGCGATCGCTCTGATTGGTGGAATTTATACCGCTATTCCCAAGGTCAAATAGAAGCCGTTTATCCCTACGCCGCCGAATTTGCCTATCCCCATTGGGTCTTTGGCCTTGCTAGCTATACCTTTGCCGATGCGGAAACCCTGCTTTGTACCTTTAGCCCAAATGGCTCATGGCAGTTGGGAAAAATTGATTTAGCCCAAAAACAACTCACCCTTTTTGACCTCCCCTACAGCGATTATTCCTCCCTCTGCACCGATGGCCAAACCCTCTGGTTCTTGGGCAGTTCTCCACAATCCTCCACCGCTGTGGTGGCCCTCAATTTAGCCACTCACCAAACCCAAATCCTTAAAACCGCCAGCGATCTGGTTGTTCCCGAAGGCTATTTATCCCTCGCTCAGGCGATCGCCTTTCCCACCGCTAACGGCCAGATTGCCCATGCTTGGTACTATCCCCCCACCAATGCTGAGTTTCAAGCACCGGAGGGAACGTTACCCCCTTTATTGGTCAAAAGTCACGGTGGGCCAACCGCAGCAGCGGGGAATGCCCTGAGTTTAAAAATTCAATATTGGACAAGTCGCGGTTTTGCCTATGTGGACGTTAACTATGGCGGCAGTACGGGTTATGGCCGGGCCTATCGTCAACGCTTAAACGGGCAATGGGGCGTGGTGGATGTGGTGGATTGTGTAAATGTGGCTCGGTATTTGGCGGAACAAGGCTTAGCAGATCCCGATCAGTTGGCAATTTCTGGAGGTAGTGCCGGGGGTTATACGACCCTGGCGGCGTTAACCTTTCACCATACCTTCAAAGCGGGGGCGAGTTATTACGGCATTAGTGATTTGACGGCTCTAGCGGAAGATACCCACAAATTTGAATCCCGCTACTTAGATGGCTTGATTGGCCCCTATCCAGACCGAAAAGATCTCTACGAACGGCGATCACCCATTAATTATCCTGACCAACTCACCTGCCCCGTCATCTTTTTCCAAGGACTAGAAGACAAAGTTGTCCCGCCCAACCAGGCCGAAATTATGGTTAACGCCTTAAAAGCAAAAGGCATCAAAGTGGAATACGTGCTTTTTCCTGAAGAACAACACGGCTTTCGGATTGCCGCCAACATCAAAAAAGCCCTAGAAGCGGAATTAAGATTTTATGGTGAAGTTTTCGGCTTTACTCCCTGCCCCTAGAAAAGCCAATGAACTGTTTGTCGGGCAGGTAAGATTTGTGCAATAATTAGCGTTTGCGTATAAATTACCGTATTCTTTCCCCGAACAATTATGGCTAAAAAAGGAAAGGGAGCGAGACTGGTCATTACCCTAGAATGTACCGAATGTCGCAGCAATCCCGATAAGCGTTCCAATGGTGTGAACCGCTATACCACGATGAAAAACCGTCGTAACACCACCGCCCGGTTGGAATTGAACAAATTCTGTACCCACTGCAACAAGCACACAATCCACAAAGAAACCAAATAATTCGGCCGCTGCCGTTTGAGTTCGGTATCCGCCTTGTAACCGTGATGCCTGACCTAGCAACCACCTCAGCAATTATTATTCGCTAAATCCATGAACTACTACCGCAAACGCCTTTCGCCCTTACCCCCCAATCAGCCGATTGACTATAAAGATACTGAACTGTTGCGTAAATTTATTACTGAGCGCGGCAAAATTTTACCCCGACGCATCACCGGGTTGACTGCTAAGCAACAACGAGATTTGACCACCGCTGTTAAACGGTCTCGGTTAGTCGCCCTATTGCCCTTTGTGAATAAGGAAATTTAGGTTTTATCGCTATTTTGGGTGATTAGGGTTGATAGCAAGCCATTAATTTAACTAACTGAAATAAATTAGGCGATTGATTAACCTCTTCACCCCAGCCCAGATTCATGCAGCGTAATCAATAAAAATAATCCCTAACCCCGACTATGACCCTGTACAACTTGTTTGGGCGTAGTAAAGGCTTCTAATCCAATTAATCCCCGTCGTTGACCTTTTTGATTGGAAATTCCCAAAAAGATTGATTCTCCTTGACCAGGATTGCGACAAAAATAAGGCGAAGTATTGATGTAAACCAAGGCACTGTCGATGCCCATGGCAAATTGGCGACTTTCTTGGTAAGAATCGGTGGCAATACAATCGGCGTGACCACTGCTGTGGCGGTTAATCCAGGTGATCGCCGTTTTCAGGTTCGGCATCGTGCGAAAAGCAATGGTTTGATCGAGATAGGCTTTGCCCCATTCCGATTCCTTAGCGAGGGTCAAATGGGTAGGAAATTGTTCACAGAGATCGGGATCGCCCCGTAACTTAAAGCCCTTTTCTTGCAAGTTATTAAACAGTCGCACCAAAGGCGTGGTGTTTTGCATCGGGCTCACTAACACTTTTTCGATCGCATTGACGGGGTCGGGTTCGCTGGCGTGGCTATCGAGGATCATCTGCCTCACCAATTCCAACTCCCCTTTACTCGACCAGTACAAATAACAATTCCCCATGGCCACCTTCAGCACCGGGGCGGCGGCCTGTTGGCTAATTTGCTCGACAAAACTGGGACGACCGTAGGGAATAATCAAATTTAAACCATCACTGCGCCCGACGAAATCTTGGATGATGGGGACTTCATCGCTGGATAGGTTACTGAGACAGGCCACGGGGAAATCCGCATCCAATAGGCCTTCCCGCAAAATATCGCAAATGACGGCGGTGGAATGGCTGGATGCCCCGCAACTCCGCAAAATTAAACTGTTGCCGGTTTTCAAACATAATCCAGCGGCGATCGCCCCTAATTCAGGAAACGCTTCATAGACTAACGCCACTACCCCCAACGGCATTAATTGACAATAGGTTTGGGACGGATTGAGTTGATAGGGGGCATACATCACCCGTTGTAGGGGATCGGGCAATTGGGCTAATTGTTTGAGAATTGCCACCGTGGTCTCTAACCGTTCCGGGGTCAACTTGAGCCAATCGATTAAACAATCCGCCACCGCCATTTCCCGACTAATTTCCAGATCCAGAGTATTGGCTTCTAACACTTGGTCAAAGGATTCACTCAGCCGTTTTGCCATGGCCTTCACCGCTCGATTGCGATCTGTCCCCGTTAACAATCTCAATTGATTAAACGCCTCTTGGGCACCATTCAATGTTCCTTCTAAACCCAAAGCAGCGACAGCGGTAGTCATAAGCCTTAAAATAGCGTCCTTAGCGGCGGTAACTGAGCCAAAATGAATAGATCAAAAAAAAGATTAATGCAGCGGTGATCAGTATTCCCAAAATAATACTGAGAATTAGGGGCGAATGGAGGGCTAAAAATGACCAGCCTATAAACACCGTCAACAGGAGGGCTAAAACTCCTGGCCATTGTTGTCGAGGGGTATGGGGATTTTTCGGTTGCCAACGGGAACCTGTCCAACGCCATAGCCGTTTATAAGGATAGACCGAAGCGAGTTGTTCAATCTGCTGATGGTTTTCATCGACGACAAAAATTTGTTGGCAGCGATCGCACCCAAAGGCATCGGTCAAAACAATGGGAATCAATCGCCCCCGGCGACGACAGGGACAGGGATAGTCTTGATTGAGATCAACGGGACAGGATTGATGAAAATGCACAATACATTTAACAATGGCGCAAAGCGAGGCCGGGTCGGGAAGTAAACCCACCCAAAAACCATTCTCTTTTAAACAAATATAGAACCTCCCTTTGTTGACCGCAATTGACTCCGAACATTAGGGGAATATTGGTCTATGTCGGTCGATTGATAATTTATAACGGACTAATCCGCCCTTAGATTGGACTCATTGGGCAAGGTAGCGGCGATTAAGGTGGCTCGAAATTGGGGAAACTCGGCCATCAGGGTTTGGATTTGGTGGCTGTCATAGGTGTCGAGGGCCAGCAGTAGGGATTCGGCGTAGTGGCTTAAGGTCGGCCAACCATAGTCGTTACCCCAGGTTTTGAGGCGATCGCCAAAGCTTCGTAATTCGCGGGAAATCAACGTACAACGTAGACGACCCCAAACCAGGGCTTCCTGTTGCTCTAGCTGGTCAATGAGGGTTTGACGTTGCTCCGGCGATAGAAGGGGGCAGGTGAGGGCGGCTACGGTAGGGCTAGGGGAGGCTGGGGTATTAGACGTTTCAACCAAGGGAAACAGATTTCGCAAGACCCCAACCAGATCGTTTTGGGTGACAGGTTTCAGCAAAACGGCTTGGCATCCCTGGGGCGTTAATAAATGGCTGAGGGATTGACTACTGGCGGTGACCATCACAATGGGCATGGTGGGATTCTGGGCAGTTTGGCGGATCTGGGCGATCGCCGCTTGGCCGTCCATTTCCGGCATCATTAAGTCCATTAACACCAAATCAAAGACCTGTTGCTGACTAACGGCGATCGCCGCCAAACCACTATCCACCGCCCAGACTTGATGCCCCGTGACTTCAAAAAAGCCCTTTAACAATTGACGATTAGACTCCACATCATCCACCACCAACACCCGTAAGGGGGAAAATTGAGCCAAATCATTTTGTTGGGGGTTAGGACGAATCAAGCTACTACCCTCCCCTAGTTGTACCCCAGGAAAATGCAGACTAAAGACACTCCCCTGACCCACTTGACTGGCTAAGCTCAGACTGCCCCCTAATAATTGCGTCAACCGTTTTGTAATCGTTAACCCTAACCCCGTCCCCCCATATTTACGGGTACTTTGCCCTTCGCTCTGGGTAAACACATCAAAAATCCGCGTTTGATCCTCCGGGGAAATACCGATGCCTGTATCTGCGACCCGAATCGTTAACGCAATCGACCCAGGGCTCTGAAGATCGCCAATGATTTGGATTGACACTTGACCCTCTTCAGTAAACTTGAGCGCATTGCCCACAATATTAAATAGAATTTGGCGGAGTCGGATTTCATCGAAATAAATAATCGGTGCGACGGGAACGGTTAATTGGGTCACCAGTTTAACCCCTTTACTCTGGGCTTTTTGGGAAAAAATTTGTTTTGTTTCCGCTAAAATTTCGTTTAAATCAAACAAATCTCGGTGCAATACTAATTTTCCCGCTTCAATTTTGGAAATATCTAAAATATCGTCAATTAATGCCATTAACGTTTTACTACTGGCATTGATCGCCTCCAAATAGGAACGGGAACGGGGCGATTCAATAGAACTTTGCAACAATTCACAAAACCCCAAAATGGCATTCATCGGGGTGCGAATTTCATGGCTAATATTAGCTAAAAACTCACTCTTAGTCCGATTAGCTAATTCTGCATTTTCCTTGGCATGGCGTAACTCGACCTCCGCCTGCTTTTTCTCGGTAATATCCGTAATGGTTCCGACGATTCGGTAGGTTCTATGCTGATCATCCCGTAGGCAATTGCCCTTCATATCTATCCATAAATAGTGACCATTCTCATGCTTAAGGCGAAAAATTTCTGAAAAGACATCAACGTCACTCTTAAATTGATTGGTAATCGCTTGTTCAAAGCGTTGGCGATCGTCGGGGTGAACTTGGGTAAGCCATTGGGGATCAATGAACGGAACGGACTCAGGGTGATAGCCTAGAATCTTTTCCCAGACCGGAGAATAATAAATTTTTGCTTGGACAATATCCCAATCCCACAAGCCATCATTGGTTCCCGATACGGCTAAATCGTAGCGTTCCTCACTTTTCCGTAAAACCTGTTCTATGCGTTCCCTTGCTTGAATTTCATCCGCTAATTTTTGGTTAATAATTAATAATTCTTGAGTCCGTTCCCTCACACGATTTTCTAAGCTATCCCTGGCCGCTTCAATGGTTTGAAATTGATTTTGTAATGTACCTAACATTTCATTGAAATTATCATTGAGAACGGCGACTTCACTGACTTGACTATTTAAAATCAGGGGTTTTATTTGCCGTTGGGATAATTTTTGAGGGATATCCGTTGTAAATTTAGACAGGTTTAAGAGGGGGGATGCAACTCGACGACTAATGGCAATGGACGTAATTAATCCCCCAATCGTTAAGAACAATAAGATTGCTAATTTTTTTACCGATAATAACTGGAGATAATCAATCTGATCGGTGGCGGATAAACGCACAATTAATTGCCAATCCGGGGAGTTTTTTATGGGCAAGGTGCGGTAATAGTAGGACTTGCGCCAGCGCAACATCGGGGAAATCGACTCTTCGGGGAACCAATGATAGGTTTGGTTGCCAATCTCACGAATGCTGCCCCCTTGGGTCGGATCAAACGGGGTGGTTGGGGTTAAGCCGGGTACGCAGGAGGCTAGAACGCGATTTTGGCGATCAATTAGGATAATTTCTTGGGAGGCTTGATGTTTGTTGGGTTGAATCAGGTTTGCCGCCTGTTCTAGGCTGAGGGAGGCATAGGCAAAACCTTGGAGTTGGGCTTGGTAGACAAGGGGAAAGGTAATACCGATGTGGGGATTGATATCTGTCTGGTCACGGTGAAAATCGCTAATTAAGGGTTGGGACTGATTTTGTGCAATTTGTTCTAGTTTTTGGGGGTATAGACGACCAAGGAGGGATTCCCCGGCCTGATTAAATTCAGGGGCAGTGGCCAGAATTATTCCCTGGCGATCGCCGATTAATAGGGTTTTGTAGCCGGTAAATGCTGTTTGGAAACTCTGGGTTAAGATGGCTAACTCTTGGCGGACAATGCTATTACTTTGGTTAACTTGGGTGAGTAAGGGGGCAGCCTGTTGTGCAACGACTTTAACCCCTAGTAACTGATTGTCAAACCATTGCTGAATGGCATTTTGCACCGGATAGGCGATCGCCGTTAATTGATCATTCATTCCCTGCTCCATCGATTGAAAAGCCTGCTGACCATTAATCACCGTGACCAACAACAGGGGAAAAAACAAAAATGCCATCAGCAAATTAAATAATGTTTGCTCGAAGGATAATTTGTGGGCGTGGGGTTTTACCAGAGACGAGGGAAGAAAAGCAGGCGTTAACTCAAAGCTATTAATCAAAAAACTGGCAATCAGGCTATTAAAAATTCCATTACTAGCTTGCTTAACCATTACCAAACGGGTGGGAATCTCCGTCATGCCAATGTTAAAACGGTAAAAAAGATACACCAAGGGCATTCCCAGCACGACCCAAAAAACCGTATCCAGCAAAACTAAATTATCCCGTCGCCGCCGCAACCGCCAGCCCAAAAATGCCGCCTCGGCTACCAACACAATCAGCGCATAGGGATGTTTCCACAAAATCAGGGTGTAGCTCCCCGCAATCAAGGCACTGAGAACGCCCCAGGCTGAGCCGTAGTAAACTACCACCATCAGGGTTGCGATACTACCAAAAATAAAATCCACCCCAAAAAATAAGGATAGACTGAAATAATTGCCCACGTAGCCAGCAATCAAGAGTACCGGCAGTAACCAATATTTTCGCCAAATAACCGATACGGGTCGCATTACTAATGATTAAGTCTGTATTGAGTTCACGTTTCTCGATCTTAGCGGTTTAGCTTGACCATCCCACACAGGTTACGAAACAGATCGGTTATTAGGGGATTTTTAAATGGACTCCCTCCGGTTAATGCGGAAGTTTTCGCCGACAGGTTACAGTAAAAAAACGCCCTTCACTTTTCCTCTTTTCCTGCCCTTTATTCTATGCATAGCGTGATTAGTCCCACTGAATATCGTCAACGCCGCGATCGCCTCATGGCCCAGTTGGGGCAGGGAACCGCTATTTTTGCCAGTGCGCCCCAGGCGGTGATGCATAACGATGTAGAATATGTGTTTCGCCAAGATAGTGATTTTTATTATTTGACCGGCTTCAATGAACCAGAGGCGATCGCCGTTTTTGCCCCCCACCACGAAGAACATCAATTCGTTTTATTTGTGCAACCCAAAGATCCCGAAAAGGAGACTTGGACAGGGATTCGCTATGGCGTGGAAGGAGTACAGTCAGAATTTGGCGCCGATATTGCCTATCCCATCGCCGAACTGGATGAACATTTACCGAAATATTTAGAAAAAGCCGACAGCATTCATTACCATCTTGGTCGGGACGAGCGCCTAAACCAAAAAATCCTCCACCATTGGCAAAAACAATTGGCCGCCTATGGCAAACGGGGTCACGCTCCCCAATCCCTGGTCAATTCCTATTTACTGGTTCATCCTCTGCGCCAGGTTAAAAGTGAAGCCGAATTAGACCTACTGCGGCGGGCCTGTCACATTTCGGCGATCGCCCATCAACGGGCCATGGAATTTACCCGCCCTGGCCATTACGAATACCAGGTGCAAGCGGAATTAGAAATTATTTTTCGGCGGGAAGGGGGCATGGGGCCCGCCTATCCTTCCATTGTGGCGGCGGGAAAAAATGCCTGTATTTTGCACTACATCAATAACAATAGTCCCATCCAAGCTCAGGATTTACTGTTGATTGATGCGGGCTGTGCCTATGGTTACTACAACGGCGATATCACTCGCACCTTCCCCGTTAGTGGTAAATTCAGCGCCGAACAACGCACCCTCTATGAAATTGTTTTAAACGCTCAAGAAGCGGCGATCGCCAAAGTGCAAGTGGGCACCCCCTACCATGATTATCACGATGCCGCAGTGAATGTGATTGTGGACGGCTTGATGGATTTAGGGTTATTGGTGGGGGATAAAGAAGAAATTATCAAAGAAGAAAAATATAAACCTTTTTATATGCACCGCACCGGCCATTGGTTGGGCTTAGATGTCCATGATGCGGGTCCCTACAAACAGGATGCGGAAACCTGGACAGTGCTGGAACCCGGCCATGTGCTCACCGTGGAACCCGGCATTTACATTTCCCCCGACATTAAACCCGCCGAAGGACAACCCGAAATTCCTGAACAATGGCGCGGTATTGGTATTCGTATTGAAGATGATGTGTTGGTCACCCCCCAAGGCCCCGACGTGTTAACTGCCGCTGTCCCCAAGGCGATCGCCGATTTGGAACATTAAATTTTGAATTTTAAGTGCATTTGCAAAAATCTGTTGTAGAAATAGAAAAATTGTGAATAAACTTAGAAATGTAAGGAAGAAATCGTATTATTGGTGCACTAGCTTCGAAAATTTCTGTTCCATTTTTAACATCAAATTTGCCACCAACTTGTTGGCAAACCTCTAAAGCTTGGCTAAAGCCCATATTTGGCATAAGTTGATCTAGTAAATCAAAAAAAGCATATAATTCCTCTGGTTGTTCTAATGCTGGTAGCCCTGTCTGTGTTGCCCTGTATTCGCCTCGTATAGAAATAACAGCAATTTCCGAGCAGGAATAAATCATTCGAGCTAAGTGATTAGCTGTCAGATCTTGAATGGTATTAACATCCTGTAGAGATGTTGTTGCTGGATTGAGATGTAAAGCCTGAGCAAACAATGGAACTGGAGCAAAACCTGCATGAGCCGACTCGTGGCCAATATCGGAATCCCAATCCCAATCTTTGCTGTGTTGACGAGATGTTGCCAACCAGATTTGATGATTATTAGTTGATTGTCTTCGCCAGGCAACACCATGATTTGGCATAAAGGAACATGGGATGACACCCCAAGCAGAATTTTCAGGGGCGACAATATTGTCCTCAAAAGTTCCTAAACCTCCTTCTTTTGAAAAATACAAAGCCCAAGGCTGTACATTTCTATAGTCGGTTAGGATGGAGTGAATTTCTTTTTCATCGAAAAGTTTAAGATTCACAAATTGCTCACTCCGAGCATTTCTAAGGCTGAACTCTTGTTCAAGATATAAAGGCAGTTGATAAAGAAATTTATTAATTTCTTCTTGTTCAATCTCCAAGTCTGAAAATAAAGTGATTGAGGCAGGCAAGTAATATTGAAAACTTGACAATTGGTCGTTAATAAAATGGTGAAGTTCGCCACTTGACTTAACGGTGGTGTCATTCCAAGGTAGTCGTAAATTTTGCAATTGAGACTGTAATAGAGTTGAGTTTTTCATCATGAGTTATATCTATAGATTAGTAGCCGATTTACACACTGAGTTGATGATAGACGATAGTGCAGGAATTTGTCCAAAAAGATAAATTATCAGCACAGTCCAAAACCCAAAAAAAACCCAAGCAAGCCAGTTTTCAATTCTTGTTGCCCTTTCATATCCCTGTTGTTTGACTATTTTCCATTCTTCCGAATACCCAGGACAAGGCAGCAAAGTTTCTATTGCATTAATGACTTTAAATTTACCTGAATTAAGAATTTTGTATGACTCAAGAGCTTTCATCCAGATCAAGCTCAAAAATAAGCCAAAGAATGCCACACCCCATAGTAGTAAAACTTGTAAGCTTGGGACTAAAGAAGTATCTTTATTGAAAATAAAAGCAATTACCGCTAATAATCCAGAGAAAAGAGTAATGAAAAATCCGTTCGTCTGGAGTCTTCGGGAACTTATCCGATCCGCCATTTCAATATAAATTTTATACTGTTCCAAAAGATGATTTTTCTGCGTAATAAAATCACTATTTGCATAATTGTGTAACTGTCCTTCGAGAGCTTGTTTAACCTGAGCGATATAGCTATCCTCGCCTTTATCTAAGCGTTGAGCATACGCCAACACATCATCTTTAAATTGTTCAGGAATCTCAACTTGAGCGAGAGACTGATTGGGTTGCCATTGATAGTTTTCCATCGTTATCTAGTGATCTTACTAAAAAGATAAATAAAAATTCAATTACTGCAATATTTGAATAGGAAAACGATCTAATATCTCGTCGTAGAGGGATTTGAATTCAGGGAGACTGAGATGGTTTCGTGTTCGTGGCTTCTCTGAGGGAGGAATAAAAGTGCCCATTATTCTACCAGGGTGTGACTCCATCAAGAATATCCGATCAGCTAGAATCAGAGCTTCACGAATATCATGGGTCACTAACAAGACAGAGCAACCAGAATTAATAGCAGCCTTAATTAATAAGCCTTGCATACTTTCTCTTGTTCGTTCGTCCAGAGCACCAAATGGTTCATCAAGCAACAATAATTCTGGCTCGACAATCATTGTACGGGCAATGGCAACTCTTTGACGCATTCCCCCAGATAGGACTTTCGGATAAGCATCCTCAAATTCAGTCAAGCCAGTAAAAGTCAGCCAATTTGAGACTTTTTCCTGGTTATTGCGGGAATTTCGATTCTCTAATCCAAACTCGATATTCTCTCGAACAGTTAACCAAGGAAAAACGCTGTAGGATTGAAACACTAAACCTCTCCGTTTATCTGGTTCTTCAATTTGTTTTCCTCGATACAAAATGTTCCCCATGCTCGGCTTGTCAAGCCCTGCGATTAATCGTAATAGAGTAGATTTGCCGCAACCAGAAGAACCGATAATGACGATAAATTCACCTTGATGTAAGGAAAATGTTAGGTCAGTTAGGGCTTGTACTTTGCGAAATTGTTTGTCAACAAAAGTCTTTGAGACATTCTGGAATTGTAACAAGAGATCGCCTTTGTTAGTGTTCATTTCCATTGAAAAAGCTTAGAAGCTATAATACGAAAGAATAGGTCAGTTAAAGCTCCTAAAATTCCAACAAATAGGATGCCAGCAAATACATTGTCCGTTTGTAAATATCGCTGGGATTGAATGATAAAATAACCCAACCCTTTGTTCCCTGCTACAAGTTCTGCTAAGACAAGATAAGACCAAGCCCATCCTGCGGAAATTCTCATATCGTCCCAAATAGCGGGCATTGACCAAGGTAATATAATTCGACGGACAATTTGCCAATGATTCAATCCAAAAGTTCGCCCACTTTCAATTAATTCATGGGGGACAGAGGCTGTATCAAAAGCAAATAGCAATACAAGTTGAAAGACAATTCCAAAGATAATTACAGCAATTTTTTGCTCGTCTCCAATTCCAAACCAAAGAATACAAAGAGGAACAAGGGCGGCGACAGGAAGATAACGAGTAAAGCCAAAAAGTGGCTCTATCGAACGCGCTACAAATGGAATCTGACTGCTCAAAATTCCTAGGGGTAGGGCAATCGTTACCGAGATTAAAAAGGCAATAAGTAGGTAGGGCTAATTAAATGTAAGATACAAGCAGCCAAATTCTTATCCTCAATATGCCAGCCCCCCTGAGAATAGTTCTAACGGAACCAGAAGAAGAGATGCTAAGCGAACTAAGAGTCGCTA
>Ga0315905_10004636_pt1 | contig 14043 bp, 7 predicted proteins | sample LakEriMetagenome_5_FD_203522 | JGI IMG/M metagenome (GOLD analysis project Ga0315905, IMG submission 203522) | Freshwater fungal communities from buoy surface, Lake Erie, Ohio, United States - Buoy 4 MA121 | ecosystem: Environmental > Aquatic > Freshwater > Lake | place: USA: Lake Erie, Ohio... | reverse complement strand
TGGCGGGGGGGGTGTGGGTTGGGTGGGGGGGGGGGGGGGGGGGGGGGGGGGTGAGAGAGACGGACGAGCGAGGCGAGCGCGAAAGAAGACGCGCGCAGGCGCAGTGTGCTGCTTGCTGCTATCGCTATCGCTTCAGCCGCTCATGCGTGTGCTAACAATGTGGTACTGATCGAATGAATTGGGATACGTGGACAGCAAAGCGGGGCGCGCGAGGAGGGAGCGAGAAGACGAGCGGCTGCGCTCGGGACCGAAGCCGCCGGCCGACGGGCGCGCGCCCGATCGCCGCTCGCCTTGGGGATGAAACGAACGCATCCGCATCCTTCTTTGTTTCACTTGGTATACCGCGCTACCCACGCGCCCCGGCGCGCGTCCAGCGACCGCAGGAACCCGGCCACGCGCAGCGCCACGTGCGGGTGCGGGGCCAGCGTCGGCTCGTCCTCCGAGATGGACGACAGCATGCTCGCCGCGCGCTGGGCCGGGATGCCTCCGCCCGGCGCAGCGGCCGCCGCCGCCGCCCCGCCGTCGTTCCCACCACCGCCCGCCTCGCCGCTTCCCACGCCAAACAGCGTCGCCGCGCCCATCGGCAGGCCAAAGGCGTGGTAGCCAGCGGCGGCACCCGTGGCCGCCGCCGCCGCCGCTGCGTCGTCGTCCTCCTCCTCCCCCCCACCCTCCGCCCCAACCCCCCCCATACCGCCAACCCCCCAGCCCTGGTCGGGCGCCCCGCCGCCCGCCGCGACCGCCGCGCGCAGCCGCCGCAGCGCGGCCGCGTTGCGCTGCCAGCCGGCCACGCAGCGCGCGAGCCGCGGAAACGTAATCTCCGGCCACAGGCACGGGAGCACCTGCACCTGCGCGCACGCCGCCTGCCACACGACAAAGTCCGACAGGCGCTGCTCGCCCGACGTGCGCAGCACCAGGTCGACGGGCGGGCACTCGCGCGTGTGCATCGCCGCGAGCAGCAGGCGCGCGTCGACGTCGCCCGGCAGCAGCTGGAGGCGGCGGAGGGCCGAGCGCACGTCGAGCACGGCCGAGCGCAGCTCGTCCGTCGACGTGTAGGCGAAGCAGATGTTGACGACGGCCGGGCGGCGGCGGGGGCGGCGGGGGTGGACGGCCGGGGTTTGTTTGCGCTTCGCGGCCGGCGCGGCCGGCGGCGGCGGCGCCGACGCCACGTCGCAGCGCCCCCCGCTGCCGAGCGGCGAGGGCAGCCGGGGCAGGGGGCCCGGCTCGCCGTGCAGCAGCGCCTCGGCGCGAGCGTCAAACCCGTCGTCGTCTTCGTCGTCTTTGTCGTGCTGGCCAGCGCCGGCCACCTCGACCTTGACGCCTGCTGCTTCCTCCTCCTCCTCCTGCATCTCGTCGCTGCCGTCGCTGCTGCTGCTGCTGCCGTCGTCGTCGTCGTCCTCGGAAGAGTCCTCCTCAGACTCGTCCTCCTCCTGCCCGATGCCGTACGCGCGCGTCGCGCGCATCAGGCGCGCCGCAGCCTGACGCACGCTCGTGGGAGCCGTGTCGAGGTTGCCGAGCACGCGCACCTCGGCGCCGCGCCACCCGCCGCTCGGCCGGGGCGGCGCGCGGGGGCGGCGGCCGGCGGGCTGGCGGCCGCCGCCGCCGCTGCTGCTGCGGTCGCGCGGCTGCCGCGGCGGCGGTCTTGCAACGGCAGCCGTGGCGACCGCCGGCGCCTGGCTGGGCTGCTGCTGCTGCTGCTGCTGCTGCTGCTGCTGCTGCTGCTGCTGCTGCAGTTGCTGCAGCCTCAGCTCCTCCTCCTCCTCCTGCTGTCTCCTCCGGCGCCGCCGGCTGCCGCACCCGCTCGCGGCTCGCCGCCGCCCGCGTCGCCCTTGCTGCCGCCACCACCACCACCACCACCGCCGCCGCTGCCCACGCCAGGGGCAGGCCCATCGTTGCCTGTCCTCCCGCGCGCAGCAGCCCGCCCGCCGCCCCCCGCCCCGGCCCCGGCCGCCAGCTCGCCGTACTTGGCCGCCGCCAGGTCCATCAGCCCGGCGACCTCGTCGGGCGCGCGGCCAAAGTTGTCGAGGGAGAATGCGTAGAGGGTGACGTGCGTGACGCCCAGGTCCAGGCACCATCCGACGGCGTCGACCATGGCGGCGTAGCCCGCGCGGTGGCCCTCGACGACGCGGACCGAGGCCGGGGAGGTGGCCGGCGGCGGGGATGCGCCGCCCGCCGCGGCGGGCGGGAGGAGCGCCGACAAGAGCGAGGCGACGCCGCCGCCGCCGCCGCCCTCGTCGTCCGTCGTCGCGCGGCCGACGAGGCCGCGCTGGCGCGCGTAGCGGCGGTTGCCGTCCATGATGAAGGCGACGTGGCGAGGGATGGGCCCCGTGCGGCGCAGCACGGCGCCGACGGCGTCGCGGTACCACGCGAACAGGTCGGTGGTGGCCATTGTTTTTTTTGGGGGGGGGGTGGCGTGAGAGCGCGTGCGCCGCCGCCGAAGCGCCACTCCCGCGCCCCCGTCGGCAGGTTTTTGCGCGCGCGCTGGGGCGGGGCCCCCCTTCGCGCCGCTCACGTTGTTGGCGCGCCGGGATCAGATCACCCGCCCGTCGGCGCTGGCTACCTCGACGCCTGCATTGGGAATCGAGCTGCGCGCTTGGGACGGGCGGTCGACGATCCGCGACTTCGGTCGGTTGGGAGAAGTCGTTTCGTCGCGCGCGGGCGCGCACCAGACGATGCAGCGCGTGGATGGGATGTTGAAGAGATGTGGAGAGGTGCAGGGGCCGGAGATGGAGACCACGATTGGTTGTTGTCTGCGCTCGCTGGCTCTCGCTGCTGGGCGGAACGACGAGGTCGACCCGTCGCGAGCTGCCCAAGCAGACTCGACATTTAGTGGATCGACTCTCTCTTCTTCCCTCGCGTGCCTCTCTCGCCCGCCCGCCTTGCACCGCAATCCAAAGAGAGACCCTCTGTCTTTCGCCTCTCACCTAGCGCTTGCGCACCGCCGCCGCCTGCTCGTCGTTCGGCAGCGCAGCCCGACGACGACTGCGACGACTTGAGAGTTCTCCGAGACCCCCCCCCCCTTTCGACCTCAACCATGCAGAAGCAGCTCCTCGCGCGCGCCGTGCGCCCGCCGCGCCTCCCGGCAGCGGTGGTGGCGACGCGCGCGTCCGCTCGCAGCGGCCCCGACCACCCACACACCTCGACGACCACCACCACGACAACATCGGCGAACAACAAGCCGATTGTCGCGACGCGCGCCACGACGACGACGACGATGAGCGCCTCGGAGCGCCGCTTGCGCCGCTTGCGCCGCCGCGCGCGCCTCCAGCAGCAGCAGCCCGTGGAGATGCCGCTGCCGGGCGCGACGCTGTGGCTGCTCGAACGCGACCTGACCGACCCGCTGTACGGCGACGGATTCGTCCTGACGCGCCGAGCCGACGACGAGTGGGCCTGGGTCGACCACGACAAGGCGGCGGCCGCCGCCTCTCAGCCGCCGCCGCCGCCGCCGCCGCGCCGCCCGCTCGCGCTGCCGGCCCCGCTCTTCTCGCTCGAGAAGAAGCTGCTCCCTTACCAGCGCGAGTGCCTCTCGCTCGTGAGCGTGCCCGTCGGCGACGACGAGGCCGCGCAGCTCGGCATCGTCCCCTGGCAGGACCCGGAGCAGCCGCTTTCGGACGCCGATGCCGCTATGCAGTCGTTCCTCTTTGGCAGCCCTCCGCTGCCCTCTTCTTCGCCCTCCTCCTCCTCCTCCTCCTCCTCCTCGACGTGGGACCCGTCCAAGGCGGCCCTCGACGCCCCCATCGACTCGGCCTCGCCCCGCCGCACCGCCCGCATCCGCTTTACGTGCCGCCGCTGCGGCGCCACGACGCAGCGCCCGATCAACCCGCACGCGTGGCGCCGCGGCACGGTCTTTGCCACGTGCGGCGGGTGCGGCGTCACGCACAAGCTCATCGACAACCTGCGCCTGTTCCACGAGCTGAGCGGGCCGGTGTTTGGGGGCGGAGGCCAAGGCGCTGGCGGAGGCGCGTACGACCTGACGCCGCCGCCGCTCGCGGCTGCCCAAGGGCAGCAGCCGGGCGGCGAGGGCCAGCCCGGCGGCGGCTCGGAGGCACCCCCCGACGACGACATCATCATCTCGACCGACTTTCGCGCGGGCAGGTGGGCGGCCGATGGGGAGCTGGGCCTGCCGCTCGGGCTGCGCTGGCTCGTCGAGGAGGACGACCGCCGGGACGGCGGCTCGGGCAGCGGGCACGCGCAGGCGTGAGAAAGAGAGAGCCAGCAAAAGGCGCGCCCCCCCGATTTCATCCTTTGTTGTTCGTATTCATGCCCCTCCTCCCCTCGGTCCTCAACCCTAGGCCGGTAGCTTTTTTGTGTTTGGTGGCCCGGGGCTCTCCCCGCGTCGCCCCCCCGCTGCCGCCCTCGTTTTTCGTTTTTCGTCGTCGTCCAAACACGCACACTTGTAAAACCAGATCGTTTTCTTATTCGTGCATCCCCGCCGCTGCCCCGTCGCTGTCGGCCCCTGGCCCCATCGATTCCTCGCGTCCGCCAGCCCCGCCAGCCGCCGCCGCTCCCGCCGCCGCCGCCGCCGCCGCAGCGGCGGCCGCCGCCGCCGCCTCGGCCGCTCCGGCCGCCGCCGCCGCGCGAAACTCGCGCTTGATCTCCCACAGGTCCTTGTTGGGCCCGCGCTTGTGCTGCGCCGCCACCTCGCCCAGCACCTCCTTGAGCCACCCCATCGGCTGCCCCGTCTCGCGCTGCAGCGCGTGCGCGTGCCACAGCGCCTGCCGCTCGAACAGCGAGAACAGCCGCGCCTCGAGCTCGTCGCGGTCGGCGCGCACGGCGTTGGCGGCGTGCACGGCCTGCCGGCGCGCCTGGCCAAAGCGCGCGGCGTGCATCTGCGCCTTGCGCTGGCGCGACCACAGGGGCTCCTCGGCGACGGTGGTGGACGCCATCAGCGCGCGCGCCTGCCCGGCGTCCTCGATCAGTTCGACCGTGCGCCCGCGCTGCACGGACGCCGCCGTGCGCGCGCGGTTCATCAGCCGGTAGCGCGGGTCGAGCGCGACGGCGTCGGCGGCCGCGGCAGAGGCGGTGGTGGCTGTTGTGGGGGGAAGCCGGCCGCCCGCTGCTGCTGCACCCGCCGCCTGCTGCCGCTGCTGCGCCTGCGTCGGCGCGGGCGGGAGCGGGAACGGCGCCCGCGCCCCTGCCGCGCCCGCCGCCGCCGCTGCCGCCCCCGTTGCCGCCGCCGCCGCCGCCGCCGCCGGCACGAGGTCGTACTTGTGCAGCACGGTGCCCTCGACGCGCGCGCGCTTGGCGCGCGTAAAGACCCCCGCGGACGGCGGGGGCCCCTCGTCGCCCCCCCCGCCCTCGCCCGGCGGCGGCTGCTCGTACGACAGCACGCTCATCGACGGCGCGTCCTCGGACAGCTGCATGCGGTAGCGCCGCGGCACGACGGCGGCGGCCGGCGGCCTTGGGGCCGGGGGCGCTGCCGCTCCAGCCGCCGCCCCGGCCGCCCCGCCGCCGCCGCCCACCTCCACGGCCACGCCAACGACCGGATCCGTCGCGAGCGACCCCAGGTCGAGCGTGACCTCGGTGCTGCCGTCGGCCCGCGGGACCATCGTGATGCGCCCGAGCACGGCGGGCGGCGCGCGCCGCTTGCGGTCGCCGCCGCCGCCGCCGGCCGGGCGCGACGGCGCCCTGCCCCCCGCCGCCAGCCCGCCCTCCCCGCCCTCCTCGTCCTCCTCGTCCTCGAGTTCGATGTCGTCCTCGTCCACGTCGATGGGGGCCGTCGAGTGCACGGCGTGGTGGCACGCCAGCGCCCACCGGTCCGCCACGTACCCGGGCACGCGCATCAGCCAAAGCTTGCGCTCGGCGGCGCCGGCGTCGACTCGCAGCGCTGCGGTCGTGGCCTGGCCGCGCAGGAGCGCCGAGGCCGTGCCCGCCGATGGTGCTGGTGCTGTGGGCTGAGCGCCGGCGGTGGCCATGTTTGTCGTCGCTCTCGCGCGTTTGAAGCGGTCGTGTTTGTCCTTGTTTCGGCGGAGAGAGGGGCGAACTGACGTGAGAGAAGGGAGCTCGTTTGTTCTCGTGCGCGCGCGCGCCAACGTTGGCTCGCTCGCTCTGGTGGGTGTGAGCGTGTGTGTGTGTGTGCGTGTGTGCCGATCTGTCTAGAGGTGCTGCTGCGTGCTGATGGTTCGCTGCTGGGCCTAGTTTTCGTCGATCGGGGGAGAATGCAATGTGGAGGGTGAGAGCGGCAGCGAGCAGAAGGGCGAGGAGGAGGGGGAGCATCCACTCTTCCCGCGCGGCACTGGCCTTGCATCCCTCGCTGCTCGCGATCACAAATTGGCCTCCTCAAAACTCGCCACCATCGTTCAGCCATCCCCGCGCGCGCCACGCCAACGTGCTCTAGCAAAGACCAAAGGCCGCGGTTCTCAAGCCGCGCCGCCAAACAACCCCGAGACCTGTGTCGACGACCCTCGCGCGCGAACGACCGCTCGCCCGCCGATCCCAGTCGGCCGACGAAACGCACAACAGGGACCACGCGCCCAGCAGTACCCCGCGCGTCGCGCCCTCCCTGCATCATCCCTTGACGCCGCCGCCGCCGCCGCCGCTTGTCCGCCGCCGCCACCCGTCGACCGCCGACCCGCGCGACGCCGCCGACCTGCGCCTTGCGCACGCCGCCCAACCGACGCACTCGTCATCATGTTCTACGGCGAGATCATCCGCCCGGGCAAGCCCGTCGCCTACGTGCCCCCGCCGGACGACACGCTGCAGCTGCACCTGTCGAGCGCCGCGCTGGGCCCGGACGCCCCCGACGGCGCGCGCGCCTCGCTCATGGTCCGCCCGGGTGTCGACGAAGAGCCCGTCGCGCTGTGCACGCTGACGGCCGGGCGGCTCGACACGGTCGCGCTCGACCAGTTCCTGAGCCACTACGCCGAGCTGACGGTCGTGGGCGGCGCGCCCGTGCACGTCACGGGCTACTACGCGCCGAGCTTTGACGTCCCGCCCGGCACGGACGACGACGAGGACGACGAGGAGGACGGCGACGACGACGAGGACGACGACGAGGACGGCGGCCTGATGGTGCCTGGCGCCGACGACTCGGACGACGACGACGACGATTCGGAGGACGACGAGGACGAGGACGACGACGAGGACGAGGACGAGGACGGGCCCGGCCGCCGGCGACTGTCCAAGAAGGAGGCGCGCGCCATGCTGCTGGCCGCCGCTCAGGAGGACGAGGACGAGGACGACGAGGACGACGAGGACGAGGACGACGAGGACGACCCGATGCTCGCCGACCTCGAGGCGGCCGCCGACGTCGTGTTGCGCGCTCACGGCGGGGGCGTCGGCAGCGAGAGCGACGACGAGGACGAGGACGAGGACGATGATGACGACGAGGACGAGGACGAGGACGAGGACAGCGACGACGAGCCCGGGGCGATTGGCGGCGCGCCCGGCCTGCGCAGGGAGCCGTCGGTCGTGATTGAGGACATCACGGACGCCGCCGCCGCGGCCGCCGCGCCTGCTGGCGGCGACGACGCCAAGGAGAAGAAGGCGGCCAAGGCGCCCGCGGACGGCGGCAGCAAGAAGGACGGCAGCGGCAAGAAGCAGCCGCAGCCGCAGGCCCCCTCGACGCCCGGGGCCCAGAAGCAGCCGCAGGAGCAGGACGCGTCGGCCGGCAAGAAGCGCGCCGCCGTCCAGGAGGACGCGGCGGCGGCGGCCGCGCCCGCGGCAGCCCCGCCGGCGAAGAAGCAGGCCAAGAAGCCCGAGGGCGAACAGGAGGCGGCGGCTGGCGCCGCCAAGAAGAGCAGCAACAACGTGCGGCGCTGGGACAACGGCTTTGCGATCGAGGACCTGTCGATGGGCCCGCCCGCGGGCAAGGTGGCCGCGAGCGGCCGCAACGTGGCCGTGCGCTACACGGGCCGCCTGTCGACGCCGCAGGGCAAGGTGTTCGACTCCAACTGCGGCAAGGGCGGCAAGCCGCTCGTGTTCCGCGTCGGCACGGGGCAGGTCGTGCCCGGGTTCGACCGCGGCGTGCTGGGGATGAAGGTCGGCGACAAGCGCCGCGTGCACGTCCCGCCCGTGATGGGGTACGCGTCCAAGCGCGTCGGGTCGATCCCGCCCAACTCGACCCTGGTCTTTGACGTCGAGCTGGTGCGGGTGGACTGAGAGGGGGTGAAGAGCGGGGTGAACGCAGCACCGTTTCGTTTTTCAGAGATTACTGATTCCACATAGCCGAGGAAAAAACAAACAACCGCCCTCCGTCCCGTCCCTCACGCGTACGTCTCGTTCAGGTACTTCAAGATCGCGGCCGACTCGAACAAGTAGACGCCCGCGTTGGGGTCCTCGAGGTAGGGCACCTGGAAGGCCCCGCGCGCGTCGAGCAGGCGCTGGCGCTTGGCGGCCGAGCCGCGCGCGCACGTGACCTGCAGGTGCGGCAGCTCGAGCTCGCCGAGGCGCTCGCGCACGATGCGCACAAAGGGCGACGCCTCGTAGGCCCAGAGGACGAGGGGCTTGGACGGCGATGGCGCCTTGCGGCCCGCGGCGGCGCGCCCGCCCGCGCCGCCGCGCGGCAGGAGCGCCAGGCCCGCGCTAACAGTGGCCAGCGTCGACCGAGTCAGTGGCCCTGGGATTTTGTCCTCGCCCGGGCCGTACGTGCGGAACAGGTAGCGGATGATGTCGTCCGACTCGTACATCAGCTTCGGCCCGCCGGCAGCGCCCGCGTCGAGCAGCAGCGGAAACTGCGCCTTGCCGCCGAGGCGCACGGCCTCGGGGCGGAAGCGCTCGCCGTCTTTCGGGCAGGGGAAAAAGAGCACGTCGAGGTCCAGGTAGGAGACCGCCTCGCGCACCTTGGCGCAAAACGGGCACGACTGGAACTCGAACAGCACGAGCGGCTGCGCGGGACGCGGCAGCGTCGACACGAGGCTCGTCTCGTACGCGCCGGGCAGCACGGCGTAGCGGCCCACGTTCTCGGGCGCCGAAGCGTCGCCGCGCTCGACCGCGTAGCCGTAGGCGAGGGCGCCGCTGCCCAGGCGCGCGACGGGGGCAAAGGCGGCGGCGGCCACCGACAGCAGCGTTCCCGAGCCGGGCGTGAATTTCGCGGGCGGCGGGCCCGCGTCGCGGTAGCCCGCGGCGGGCGCGTCGGCGCACGAGGCGACGGCGGCGAGGTAGGGGGCGGCAAACTGAGCAGCGGCGGTGGCGCCGGCGGCGGCGGCCGCGGGGGCCTCGGTCGCGGCGGCACGCGTGGCGATCGCGGCACGGGGCGACGAGCGGCCCGCCGCCTTGAACGCGCGCGCGGCCATCATTTGGAGGCGAGGTGAGGTGTCTCGGTGGTTTTGTGGTTGTGGAGGTAAGAGACGCGCGAAAACGCAGTCGAGATGTCTCGGTCCGTGTAACAAGGTGCCGTTGTTGGGTGGGTCGGAGAGTGAGGTCGCCGTGTAATGCGGGGGGTCAAGTCAAGTGATTGTCGAAGCCTTCCAAGTGGAGAGAGAGAGAGCATTGGCGCCGCCGGGCGAGTGCGCGACGGGCCGTGGCGCCCTGGCGCTGCCGCCCCGCGCCGCCGCCGCCCCGGCACGCTCCAACTCCTCACTGAGCAGCAGCAGCAGCAGCAGCGGCCGGGACCACCAGCAGGTCGACCTCGGCCACGGCGAGCAGCGCCGTTGCCGCCGCGCCCTTGCCGCCGCCGGAGGACGCCGCGGCGGCGCGCTGCGCGCTGGCGCGCAGGCCGCGCAGCGCCTGGGCCTGGCGCGCGGCCCCGCCGCCGCCGCCGCTCGCGCCCCCGCCAACAACGCGCGCGAGCCGCAAGGCGCCGGCCGCGCTGGTCCAGTCCCCCCGGCGCGCGGCGTCCATGGCGGCCTGCGTCGCCGCCTCGGCGAGGGTGCCGGCGCCGGCGGCGGGGCCGCGGCGGGCGCCGGCCGCACTGGGCGCGGCGGCGGCCAGGGCGGCCACGACCACGGGGGGCAGCGAGACGACGCGCGGGGCGGCGGCGACAGCCTGCTTGCTGCCCGCAGCAGCAGAGGGCGGCTCGGCGTTCTCGCCGTCCTCCTCGTTGGCCGCCTCCTCCTGCTTCTGGACGGCAGCCATCAGCGCCGTGGCGGCGGCGGAGGCGAGGGCGCGCACCCACGGCGCGGCCGTGTCGTCGTCCTCGTCGGCGTCAAAGGCCGGGGCCGGCGCCGCCGCCGCCTCCTCGAGCAGCAGCGAGGCGATCGCGTTGACCTCGCGGCTGACCGTGGGCGCCAGGGGCGCGAGGGGCTTGACGGCCAGCGCGTCGAGCAGGGCCGCCGCCCACGCGCCCGACTCGCCAAAGGCCGACGACGAGGGAGGAGGAGGAGGAGGAGCAGGCGCCGCCGCCGCCCCAGCCGCCGCCGCCGCCGCAGCTGCCTCGGCCGCGGCCTGCTGCCGCCCCGCGCCCTCGGCCGCCAGCAGCAGCTTGAGCAGCGCGGCGTCCGCGGCCAGGGCGCGGCCGACGGCGTCGCGGTGCGCGCGCCAGGCGCCGCCCTCGCGCTGCGCGCCGTCCCGCAGCGCCGCCAGCGCCGCGCGGCCGCTGGCCGCCGCGACCGCCGCGGGGCCCGGCGCGAGCGGCTCGCCAAAGCCGCGCAGGCGCAGCACGTCGCCGAGCAGGCCCAGCCAGCGCGCGAGCGCGGCCAGCACGGCGAGGCGCGCACCGGCGCTGCTGTTGTTGTGGCCGGCGTCGGCGTCGTCCGCGGCGCCGTCCTCGGGCGCCTTGGCGTCGCGGGGCCGGCGGCCGCGGGCCTTGGGGGGCGCGGCGGCGGCGACGGGAGCGGCCCCGGCGCCCTCGGCCGCGTCCACTGCCTCCTCCTGCTCGGCCGCCTCCTCGCCCTCCTCCTCCTGCGCGCCAGAGGCGCGCTTGGCGGCCGCGGCGGCAGCCTCGACCCACGCCGCGAGCGCCTTGACGGTCGACGCGCCGCACTCGGCCGCGCCCAGCACCGCCGACGCGGCCTCGCGCACGGCGGCCTCGACGTCGTCGCCGCCGGCCGCCACGAGGCTGTGCAGGCCCGCGCGCGCCCACAGCGACGCGCCGTCGAGCGCGGCGGCCGCGCTCGCCAGGGCCCCGTCGACCTCGCCCGTGCTGCCGCCAGCGCCGCCGTTGCGCGCCAGGCGCCGCAGCGCCTGCTCGGCCGCCTCCGAGGCCTCGCCCGCGGCGGACTCGGCCGCGGGCAGCAGCCGGCGCAGCGCGCCCGAGCGCCGCAGCAGCGCGCGCCCGGCGCCCCCGCCGCCGCCGCCCGACAGCAGCAGCGACACGTGCGCGAGCGCGCGCGGCGCGCCCATGGCCGCGCCGTGCCGCTGCACGTCGGCGTCGCAGCCCGGGCACAGCCAGTCGCCGCGGGGGATCCCGGGGAGCGGCGGCTCGACGCACGCGGTGTGGAAGGCCGCGTCGCAGCCGTCGCACAGCAGCAGCGTCGCGTCGGGCTTGGACTTGGCGCACGTGCCGCAGCGCGCCTCGTCGCCGCCGTCCTCCTGCTCCGCCTCCTCCGCCTCCTCCTCCTCTTCGGGGGGGTCAAAGGCGGTCGGCTGCCACGGCGCGCCGGCCGCCACGCAGAGCATGGCCGCGAGCTTGGCGCCCGACTGCGGCCCGGAGAGCGCGGCCAGGGCGGCGGCCGACGCGGCGGCCTCGGCGCCGCCGCCGCCCGCCGCCGCCGCCGAGGAGGAGGGGAGCAGGTCGCCCGAGGCCACGCGCGCGAGCGCGTCGGCGCGCAGCGAGGCGGCGGCCGGGGTCGCCGGCAGCGCGGCGGCGATGCGCCACACGGCGCGGCGGGCGCCCTGCGTGGGCGCCATCGCCAGCAGGCGCTGCAGCGGGCCGTCGCCGTCCTCGTTGCTGCCGCTGGCCTGGGCAGCGGAGGCCGCCGCCGCCTTGCCCTTGCCGCCGCGCTTGCCGGCCTTGCCAGCAGCAGGCTCCGGCTCGAGCGCGGCCGGCAGCGCGCCGGCCACGTCCTCGGGCGCGGCCACCTCGCCCCCGAGCGCCAGCGCGCCCAGGCCCGAGCACAGCTCAGCGAGGCCCCCGAGGATGGCCGCCCACGCCGCGGGCGTCTCCTCGGCCGGCGGCGCCAGCACGTCGACCTCCTCCCCGTCCGCTGCCGCCTCCTGGCCCTTTTGCTTGCGGCGCTTGTGCCCCGCGGCCGTCGCCGCCGTCGTCGTCTTGCCGGCGGCCGCGGCCTTGGCCTGCTTGCGCGGCGGCGAGCCCCCTCCGCCACCGCCGCCGGACGCCATCCTCGGGCCGGACCACCCCTCGGGCGGCGTCGCGAGCAGGTGCCGCGTCAGCGCGCGCGCGAGCGCCACGACGGCCTCGAGCGGCGCGGGCACGCTCAGGCCGCACGCGACGGCCCCGCCGCCGCCTGCCGCCGCCGCCCTGGCGGCGGACGACGAGGACGCGGCCGCCTCGAGCGACGCGGCCAGCAGCCGGCACAGCGTCTGGCCCGCGGCCGGGTGCCGGCGGAGCAGGGCCGCGACGCGCGCGGGCGCCTCGCCATCGGCCGACGTGCCCGTCGGCGGCACGTACGAGGGCGCGAGCACGCGGAACAGCAGCGCGCCCGCCTCGGTCAGCTGCTGAGGCTGCTGCTCTTGCGGCCGCCCCGCGTCGCCGCCCTCGCCCGCGGCGGCGACCACGCCGCCGTTGCCGCCGCCGGCCTCGGCCACCAGCGCGTCCAGCAGCCGCTCGAGCGGCACGACGTCCCAGAAGCGCAGCTCGCGCGACGTCGTCGCGCGCAGCAGCAGGGCCGCGAGCGCCGAGCGCACGGCCGGCGCCGGGTCCTGCGTCAAGGGCGCCAGCCGGGGGAGCGCGGCGCGCAGCACGGGCTGCGCGCGCACGTTGTCGACGAGCGCGCCGAGGCCCTGCACGGCGGCCGCGCGCACGGCCGGGCTCGCGCTGTCGAACGCGAGCTCCGAGGCGAGGCGGCCCACGTAGACGGCGCACGTGGCCGTCGGGACCATCTCCCAGTAGCGGTCGAGCACGGCGCCCGTGCCGACGGCCGCGACGGCGCGCACGCCGGGGCACTCGTCCGCGAGCGCGGCGCTGAGCGCGGCAAACTGGCGGCGCATGAGCGCGTCGCCGTCCTCGTCGGCGGCCTCCGGGTCGGCGAGCGGGAAGCAGTCGAGGAGCAGGCGCAGCGCGTTGCGCCGCACGGCGCCGTTGGCCGCGTCCAGGTCGCGGAACAGGATGGGCTCGTACGCGCGCACGAGCAGCGCGTCCGTGGCGCCCGCGGACGCGGCGCCGAAGCGCTTGGCCGCGTGCAGGTGCGACAGGATCTGGCGCAGGCTGGCCGCGAGGGCCGGGGTCGACGCGCGCAGGGCCGCCAGCGCGAGGCCGTCCTGGATGAGCGTCGTCTCGATCTCGTGCAGGCACGCGCCCTGCGCGCCGCGCCACCCGCGCAGCAGCACGTCGCCGTAGGCGTCGAGCACCTGCCGGCGGCCCGAGGCGGCCATCGACCGCACGACCTGCGTGAACTCGCGCACGATGAGCGGGTGGAGCGTCAGCACGGTGGCCAGGAAGGAGCGCCCCTCGGGGCGGCCCAGGAAGTGCGGCGAGCGCGCCGCGTGCAGCAGCAGGCGCCGCAGGTCGGCGATGTCCTCGTCGTCGTAGTCGAGGAGCTCGAGGCCCTCGCGCATGTCGTTGCACGCGCGCACGTGCAAGGGCTTGCCGGACGCCAGAGCGCGGATCAGCAGGTAGGGGAGCGCCTGCGACAGCAGCCGCTCGCGGTCGGGCGCCGCCGCGCGCCACCACGCGCAGCACAGGGCCGCGACGGCGTCCTGGACGTCGGCGCGCTCGCCGAGCTCGAGCAGGGCGTGGTCGTGCAGGAGCAGCACGGCAGAGCGCAGGGCCGGCAAGGGGCTCGCCTCGGCGGCCACGGTCGCGCGCAGCAGCTCGGACGCCAGGTTGGCGGCGACGCGCAGCGCGTGCACGGCGGCGGTCTCGGCGGTCTGGGCGGCGGCCGGGTCTTGGCCATCCTCCGCGGCGCCCTGGAGCGCCTCGAGCGCGCGCTCGACCTGGGCCAGGATGCCGTCGGCAAAGGGCGTCAGCTGGGCGCGCGTGCACGCCTGCAGCGTGTCCTTGAGATCGGGCTGTTGTTTTTGATGTTTTGCGGGTGTGTGTGTGGGGGG
>Ga0315905_10004634_pt1 | contig 14045 bp, 5 predicted proteins | sample LakEriMetagenome_5_FD_203522 | JGI IMG/M metagenome (GOLD analysis project Ga0315905, IMG submission 203522) | Freshwater fungal communities from buoy surface, Lake Erie, Ohio, United States - Buoy 4 MA121 | ecosystem: Environmental > Aquatic > Freshwater > Lake | place: USA: Lake Erie, Ohio... | reverse complement strand
CTAGGGTGTGTGTGTCTAGGGTTTTGTCTGGGTTTAGTGTAGAGTTTAGGGGTTCGCCGCGTCACTTGACGTCACTTGGCTACGTGGAGGCAAAGAGCGCTGCGTCATAGTCTTGGGCAGAAATTCTAAAAAAAAAATGGCTACTTGGAGGCCAAGAGCGCTGCGTCATAGGACAACTCTGGGCAGAAATTCTCAAAGTCAGTGCTTTAGTACATGTTCTATACAAAGACTCTCTTATAGAGAGAACTATTGCGAATGTGTGCAAATTCTTGATTGTCTGCGCTCTAGTACTTTTGCTATATCAGTCTCTCGATATAGAGAGTACTTTTTGCGAACGTGTGTTAGTAGGTTTCTTTCACTCTATACTAGGTCTCTGTTGTGTAGGTCTCTTAGGTCTCTTTCACTCTATACTAGGTCTCTTTTCCTATATCAGTCTCTCGATAAAGAGAGTACGTGTTGCGAACGTGTGCCTTGCTGGGCTCCACTGCGGTGTAGGTGTAGAGGTTACTGAATTGAGTACCAATAAACAACACACTCTCTCTACTTTTTGCGAACGTGTGCCTTGCCAGGCCTTGAGCCCCGAGTCAGGCTTGAGGAATGGGTGGTTGGCCAGGGCCGCGAAGCGTGGCTGCAAAAGTGTTGAGAAGTGTAGTTTAGTACTAACTACGTCCTAGTACTAACTACTAAGCCAGTGTCCTAGTACATTTGAAGAATGTGTGGTTGGCCAGGGCCGCCAACGGTGGCTGCCGCATGCATCAGTGTCAAGAGAGACCATAAACTAAATCCTAAACCCAGGTATTTAGGGTTTAGGGTTTGGGGTTTAGGGTTTAGGATTTAGGGTTTAGGGTTTAGGGTTTAGGGTTTAGGGTTTAGGGACCTGGTCTAGGCAAGCCTTGGCGTCGGCAAGGTCCTGTTTTATGGCGGCGAGCAGCAGTGGGAATCCCGCAAACTTGGCCTCTGGCCGCAGATAGCCTGTGTGTGTGCGTGCGTGTGTGCATGCGTGCGTGTGTGCGTGCATGTGTGTGTGTGTGTGTGTGTGTGTGTGTGTTTGTCTGTGTGTGTGTGTGTCTGTGTCTGTGTGTCTGTGTGTCTGTGTGCGTTCATGTCTAAGCCCTTCAACCCTAGAGCCTAAACCTGCATGTCTAAACCCTAAACCCTAAGCCTAAACCTGTCAGCATCAAGCGCAACTCCTTGTCGTAAAAGTCACCCGCAAACTCTTTGAACAAGTGTGCCTCCACCACCTAAAGCCACAACACAGCCACAACACATTAGCAACGCATTCGCAACACATTGGCAACACATTAGCAACACATTAGCAACACATTGGCAACAAATTAGCAGCACATTAGCAACACATTAGCAACACATTAGCAACACATTGGCAACATATTGGCAACACATTAGCAACACATTAGCAACACATTGGCAACACATTAGCAACACATTAGCAACACATTGGCAACACATTAGCAACACGTTAGCATTCAGTGTGCCTCTACCACCTGTGTATGTATAAACACCACCAAATGTCACAATATACATTAATATCCATTACATACGAAACATGCCCACCGTACATGAATAAGCGTTACACGGCCAAATGTCACAATATACATTAATATCCATTGCATACGAAGCATGGCAACATGCCAACTTGTGCATCTGCGCAGACCGCACACACTCACAAAACAAAAGCAGAAGCACAAGTGTGCATCGAAGCATACCGCACACTCACCAAAAAAAACAACTAAAACACATGTACATAAAAAACAGAAGCACATGTATATACTAACAAAAAAAACACATGCACATGCGCAGCTCGCGCCCAGGCCAGCGGTGCTCGCACTCGAAAAGCTGTGAAATCGCACCTTTTCGGGGTTTTCTGCCCCGACAAACGTGGGCGAATATCCAACATTGACCACGGCCTTGATTGGCTCCGCGCTGCTGTCGACCCCCGCCCATCCGAGATAGACTCCCTGAAAGCGTCATCACGTCATCACATCATCACATCATCACATCATCACACCATCCAAGATAGACTCCCTGAAAGCGTCCCGCGTCATCACACGTCATACAGTGCGTACGCAATGATACCGTGGGTACGTCGCGTAGCTCCTGGGGGAAGAGGGACTCAGGCAAATTGGCTGTCGGCACGCCAAGCTTTTTGCCGCCGCGCCCCCAGCCTGAGGCCACGGGGCCGCGCATGCACAGGGCAGTCTCGAGCACTTGCTCGGGCGTGCGATCGAGGACGGTGATGTAGAGTTCCTCCTCCTCCACTGTCGCGCGCCGCTTGAGCGGCAGGTACTTGATGAGGCTGTCGAGGTGGTGTGCGGATGGCAGGGGATGCTCTATCAGATCCGGCACCTGCTTTTGTAGGTCGGCAACGAAGGCCTTGCCCAGGGGGTGGCTCAGGACGAGGCGCCCACCCCTGCGCAGCAGGCGCGCGCCTGCCTCGAGGGTGTCGATCTCGTCGAGCATCAGCGAGTAAACAGCGTTGAGCATCACCACGTCCACCTTGCCGTTGCCACTGGCCGCCCACTCTGCCGGCGTGGCCTGGGCGTCAGTGACGTCGTCTGGGGCGAACAAGGGGTGGAGATCCATGGGCGTGAGAGCAGAAAAGTCGGCAGTCAGCAGCGGCACGTCGGGGTAGCGCTCCTCGACGATGTCCAGCATGGCCTCGCACACATCGACAGCGACCACCGACCCATGGATGCCCTGTGGGAGCGCAGCTGTCAAGTGCGGGAGCATCGTCCCGGTGCCCGTCCCCACGTCCAGCACCCGCAGACTGCCGTGGCTTGCCTCGAGGCCTTCGTAGGCGGCCGCGGCAATGCGCGCCAGCCGCGGCGTCACCACTTCGCGCCACCACTGCTCGGGCGCGCCCAGGGCCACCTCGACCACCGCTGCACTCTGGGCAAAATCAGGCGCCGCCTCGGTCATGGCCCGCGCCATCGCCTGCGTGTGGTCCTCCCAGGCCTCCTCCATGGTCCATGTGTCGACCTCGCCAGGGCGGGGCTGCGCACCGTCCTGCACGACGGCGCCATCCTCAGACGACACGGCCGCCCGCTTGGCCGCCAGGGCGTCCTTGGCCGCTAGATATGCGGCACGGCCCTTTTTGGCGGCTTTGTTGGGCGCGGTGCCCTTGCCCTTCTTGGCCTCGAGCGCCGTCAACCGGGCTAGGTTGCGGCTGTGCATGATGCCCTGCAGTGTGCTGCGGCGCTCCGCACCGAGCGCCCCAGCCACGCCAGCACCGGGTGCGCGCGGCTCCGCGGCACGGAGCCGCGGGAGGGACGGTCCGCACAGCATGTACATGCTTGCGGCAGGGCCGTGCCGGTGCACAGGACGCGAGGTCGAGACGGGCGCGGCTGGGCCAAAGCAGACCATGTGCGCCGGGCACGCGAGCGCGAGGGCAGTCGGTAGCAGCCGGCCCCACCTGGTCGCATGCACGGACGGCGCACGTGGGCGCAGGTGTTAGTCGGGGTCAGCTAGCCCTCTGCTTGCGCGGCCCCAATGGATCTAAGCATCCACGCAAGGAAGCATGCACGTACGCGACGTCGGCGCTTCCTCCGCCCGTGCTGCCGATGCACCAGATTGTCCCGCTGTAATGTCCCGCGCATCGCATCGCCGTCACCGCCTTCCAACAATCCACATTCCACTCACTTTCTGGCCATGCTACAAAGTTCGTTCGTGAACAGCCGTTAACCGGGGGGGGGTACGGGGATATGGCGGACGGTGGCGAGGAGGAGCCGGCAATGGAGGGCGAGGGCGAGGCGCCGCCCGGGCAGGACTCCGGCGCGTCCAAGGAGCCGTCCCTGCCGTACTGCTATTCGATTGCGCTTCTCGCGGGTGAAGGCGTCAAGATTGAGGATCTGCAGGTCTGCATAGCATGCAGCGCCAGCACAGTGCCGCACTGCGCACGTGTCAATGCTGTGGCTGTGGGTATTTGGGCTGGACCCTGCGCGGGATCTGCCAAGTTCCCACCCGCTGCCACTGCTCCCTCTCTCCCTGACACTGCCCCCCACGGAGAGATGGCATGCGCACGCCCCCCGCCCCGCCGGGCCTATCGCCAGACGGGGGCGTGCGCCAGCGGCGGTGGACTCGCCTTTTGTTTTCTTACCCTCTGCTGGCATACCGACTTGAACCCCGGCAGGGGCAGCTGGAGGGCTTCAGCGGCGCCGGCTTCAAGATCGTCACACGCGAGGACATTGAAGGCGCTGCCGGCGAAGACGAAGAGCTTGCCGCTGCTTTGGCTGCATGCAAAGAGGCCGATCCCCCGAACCCGATCCCCCCTGACGTGTACGCGAAGCTGCTCAAAAATTTACTGGGCGAGGCGGCTCCTGCAGAGCCACCAGCGCTGTCTGCCGAGGGGCCTGTGGGCAAATTAATACAGGTCGACAAGGGCCCGCGCTGCTTTAAAGTGTTCATCAACGATTTCCCTCTCAGGCAAGACATGCCCACGCTCGAGGCCTCGCTTGAGGGCGGCACACTCGACTTGGTGGTCCTGGTCACAGCGCCACCTCCGCCGCCGCCGCTGCCGCCTGCGGATGGCGAGGAGGCAGCGGCGGAGCCGCCCCCTGAGCCGTCAGAGGAGGAGAAGGCAGCGACGGAGCAGCTTTTGGCAGAGGGCAGGGCGCGCGAGAAGCTGTTTGCCGACTTTCAGGAATTTGTGCGGGTGGAGACCACCGCGCAGTCAGGACGCTGCTCGCACAAGCTTGTAGCTAATGTGTGCTTTGACACGCTCGAGCTCGTCGCGTCTGATCCTGCGGCCGGGACCTACTGCGACGCTGAGGCGTCAATGGAAGCGCTGGGGAGAAAGATGCTCCAGATAATCCAGGCCAAGTTTGAATGGATGGGTTACATGGCCCCTCTACAGCGCATCGAGACGCAGGCGGAGGAAATCAACATGCGCCACTACCATCAAGTGCTCAGCGCGGGCCCCCCCTCGACGGTGTCGGTGGCGCTAATACTCAATGCCCTGATAGAACAAGTGGAAAGACTACACCCAGACATGGACAACACCTGCCTCTCCGTGGCAAAGCGCGGTTTCGCGACCGCCTCCGCACCCACAGACTGTGCCCAACCACCGCACCACCACCCGGACGTGGCGGAGCGGGTGAACAATCTCAAGATCGAAGACGCCTTGGAGGAGGCGCTCTATACCCTCAACGCGGAGCTGCCAAAGCGCAACAATCTGGAGCTGCCCAACCGCCGTATGGACATCCCACTGGTCCTGCAGGGCGACAAACAGTCTCAGCGCATCGGGGCGCCCAAGGTGCCGCAAACGCAACGCGACAGCTGGGTGGCCAAGGAGCAGGCTGTCAACGACCTCCTGGATGCGGTGGTGCGCGCGCGCGTGCCGGCGATGCACCCGGAGGAGCCAGGTATGACTGAGGCGGAGATCGGGCTGGAGATGACCGAGTTGGTGACGATGCTGCCGGACACGCTCTCGCCCTCGCAGATCAAGAGGGGGCTTGTCCTGGCGGAGATGGAGCGGCTGGTCAACTTCATCACCGACGACAAAGGTGACGCAATCAATGTGAACGCATGGTTTATGGAGGAGATCAGCCTGGCGCCCTACACCATGGTAGAAGAGCACGGGCCAGAAGCCTTGAAGCAGATCCTGCGCGAGGCATTCGAGGCGCCGCACGGCATCAACCCCACGGTGAAGGCTACCTACTACGCGCGAGAGGATTTGATACTGGCACTCGTCTGCAATCACGTCCCCTTCAGCCGCCAGCAAAACCTGGTGTGGAAAGCTGTCAACCGGGGAGAGACCTCTGTGCGGTGCTTCCTGGGCTTCTGGCAGTGGCTTGAAACGCGTTTCGTGTTCCGCAAGGAGGACAATGACGCGCGCGAGGCCGAGCAGCGCGCGCTCCTGGCGGAGCAGGAAGCGGGGATGGATTCCATTGGCGCTGTTAAAGAGGAGCAGGGAGAGGAGGAGGCGGAGGAGGGGGCGGCGCCGGAGGAGGTGAGCGAGGAGGAGCTGGAGAGGAGACGCATCGAGGCGGAGGAGAAAGAGGCTGAGGCGCTCAGGCTCGAGCAACTCAAGGAGGCCCTGCCCGAACTAGCCCTGCCGCGATCAGGCACGTGGTATGAAATGGATGCGAAAAAAGCGTTGCGGATCCAGGAATCGCGGGACGTGTGCTTCCTGTCACACGGCCCCAGAGTGTGCATGACAAAGGTGGGGCAGCAGCGCATCTTGACAGTGGACGCCGCGCGCCACACCTTGGTGATGCGCCAAGACCAGGATGACACCTTCAAGCTCACGCTCACGTACGAGGATGGCGCGTGCGCGATGGCGCGCAGGGAGGACGGGCAGACAGTCGTGAGCGTGAGCATGCCAGAGGGTCTCATGGTGACGCTGCGGTCTGACGGTACCGTGTGGCAGTCGCGGCCCAAGAGCAAGGTTTAAATTCTGAAAATTCCTCTTTATGATCATTTTATATAGTAAATGTATAGGACACTGACTTTTGAGAATGTCTGGCAAGCCGGTGGAGGGCGTGGACAAAGCTGCCGAGCAGAAGCGCCTCGATTGGGCCGCGCATGCCGCGAAAATGGATATGGTGCCCAAGCCCAAGGGCCAGCTGACGGTAGAGGGCGACGTCGCCCTCTCCGTGGCAGACAGGGCTGCGGTAACCAGTTGCGCACTAGTGGGCGAGGGCAACGTGGTGCTGTGGCGCGCCGACGGCGAATGTGAGATCCAAATGCCGAACAGCTGCTGTGCCGAGAGCCTGGGCCCGGGGTGCGGCTGGCTCTGGACCAACAGCAAGGGGCAGCGGCAAATCAGAGGGGCGCCCAAGGCGCGCGCGCCTGTGCCCGCCCCGCCTGTCAAGGTCGAGAAGCGTGCGCAGCCTGAGAGCGGCGACATCATGGTGAGCCGCGGCGACTTTGTGCTCACAGTGACGCGCCGCGATGGCACGGAGCTCGTCATGCACCGTGACGGGAGCGAGATGGTGACATACCCAGCTGGCCCGGACGATCACGGCCCACGGCGCAACATTAAGATCATGGGCATGGCCCCCATAGAGACAGGCCCCAGCCCAAGGCAAACATGCGTGACCATGCAAGACGGCAGCACTCTGTGCCTCATTCCGGCGTTGGGGGGCGGGCCCGGGTTTATTGAGCTGCGGCGCCGGGATGGCTCGGTGTTGACTGTCTCGGTGAAGGGCGGCAAGGTTGTGCTGATTGCGGAAGGGGAGCCCATAGACCTGGCATCGGAGCAGGGGTCGGCGGCTGACAGCAAGTCGAAGAAGAGCGGGGTGTCAAAGGGCAAAAGTGCGGCGGATGCGCAGTCGGTTAAGAGCGGCAGGAGCAAAGCCCCCGACGATGCTGCCAGCGCGCGGCAGGGCGCAGGGTCTGTCAAGTCGGTCAAAAGCAACAAGACGAGCAAGACCGAGGAGGCCCACGACGACAAGTCCGCCGGGACCTACTCGATGAGCCTCATCACCGGCTCGATGCTCACGAGCGACCACGGTGGCAACACCTACTCCATCACCAGCAAGGGTGAGGTCAAGGTGACGAACCAGGCGCAGCTGGCTCTCAAGAAGCGCAACGCCGACGCCATCTCCGCGGCAGACGAGGCGCGCAACAAGATGGCGATGGAGGCAAGCGGTGGCATGGAGGACTTGCGCCCGCCCTCGCCCAAGATTGAGGCCGAGCCCTCTGCGCGTCTGGAGCCGTACAGGCTCTTTGTGCTGCGGCGCGATGGCTCCGGGTACGAACTGGTGCACGAGCGGATAGCGCGGTTTTTAATCCGCACTGCCGCGCAGCATGGGCGGAGCGTCGTGGAAGAGCCGCTGCCTCCCGAGGACGAAGAGGCCGGGGCGGTGAGCTACACGGTGCTGGCGCCAGACCACCGGTATCCCCTAGGGGGGTCCGCGGCTGGGATCAAGTTGCTCTCCGACGACCTCATGCCCCCGCTCATCAAGCACAAAGGCCTGTCGTCGGGCACGGATCCGGGCACGGTGGGCGGCAAGCCTGCGCCGTGGACGCGGCTCGTGCTGCAAAAGCTAGTCTACTACCCGCCCTTGGCCAAGGAGATAATGGTGCTGCTGCGGCGAAGTTTGCAAACCCACGCCGAGTGGCGTGAGGAGCAAGACCAGATTGGCGACGCGCACTACCTCGCGGACGTGCGCTCGCAAGAGACTATGCGCCTGGAAAAGTCGGTGCAGGAGCGCATCGTGGAAGCGCGTAAGGGCGCGCACGTCATGCCCGCCAACTTTCGCAGAAAATCCACCAAAAACGTAGGTGGCATGTCGCCCACACATGCCGGCGGCATGTCCTCCTTGTCGTCGGCCGCCCCCCGTGGCTCTGTCACCTTTCCCCATGCCGAGCATGCCAAGGCACAAGGCGCCTATCCCCAAGCCGAGGCCCCTTTTGCCCGAGGCCCGCCGCGCGCAGCCATGACTGATAAGCAGACGCCAGATTCCCTCTCAATCCACCCGGGTTCCGCGTCGGAGATGCGCCCCGCGACGCAGGGCACTGGCATGCCCGACGACGAGTCGTCGGAGGAGGAGGACGCGCCGGGCCGCGGCATAGTCTTCCGATCGTACCCGCCCGTGGTCAAGTTTGGGGAGGTGCCGGCAGGGTGCGTGTATCGGTATAAGCTGACGATCCTCAATGCCGGTGTCGACTATTCCAAGTACCGGATCAGACAGGTTACTCCAAGCTCCGTATCTGACACACCCTTCGCTCTTTACACCCCCCCCTCACCGCCACCCTCGCCCGCACCCTCCTGGCGGCCCCCGACCTCCCTCCCCTCTGCATCCTCTTGTTACATACTCCGGCTGAAATTTGTGTGGTCTGCAGCCAAAATTGTCCAATGTTTCTGTCATCTACACGCCTTGCCAGGTGGCGGCGGGCATGAGTGTCGTGGTCTGGTGCGTGTGTGTGTGTGTGCGCGCGCGCGCGCCCTTGCCGTGCACACACGTCTACTGGCATGTATTAGTGCGTTGATGCTTTGCAGTTTAGGGTTTAGGGTTTTAGGCTCAAGCCCATGAGCCTAAACCCATGAGTGCGTTGATGCTTTGCGCTATGTGATATGCAAGGCTGCATGTGTGCCTTGAGTGTGAGAGTGTGTAAAAGTTTGATGGGTGTGCGTGTCACATGCAAGGCACACGAAGCCTTAGTTTAGTTTAGTTACTCCGAGTAAAGTTTGATGTGAGTGCGTGTCATATGCAAGGCTCCATGTGTGCCTTGCGTCACGCTGACTTGCGTGGCGGGAGAGTAGGGTGGAGATATCCGCACCTGTTGCCGGGGTCACGATCAAGGACGCCTTTTCCATTGTGTCTGAGGTCAAGGATGATACCTTCCAGGTGCGTGTGTGAGAGAGGGGGGGGAGCGCGGGCGTGAGGGAGGGGGGAGAGAGAGCGCGCGATAGAGTACATCTTGATGCTGACACATGCCTTTGGTGTGTGACACGCAGGTGCCAATCTATGCATCGGTGGTCGAGGCTGGCGAACTGCCCCCGCCGGGCGTCTGCCTTGATGAGGCAGGGCACGTCGAGGTCGTGGAGCACATTGCTAAGGTGAGAACACTATATATAACTATGTGTGTGTATGTATTGTGCATGTTATATTGTATGTGTACTGTGTGTGTGTGTGTGTCATAGTGCATATTCACTGCATGTGCATATGCATAGCATATGTTATGTGTGTGTGGGTTCTAGTGCACATTCACTGTATGTGCATATGCACAGTAAATGTATGGTGTATACTATGCATATTATGTTACATGGCCTATGTACTAGATGTGACCCTGGATACTACACACATGTTCACAGTGTGCAGTGTACGTGTGATCTTATGTACACAAAGTTTACGAGTGCTATACATGCCAAGGTCGGATCTTGCTACTTGTAGGCATGCTGCATGGGATCATGCATATGTATATACCATGCGCATGCATTCAGTTTGCATGTTATGCTGTCACACGCTACGAGGCGGAGTACTTGTCTTAATTGATATTACTAGAGGACCCTGGGCGCCTGCGGCTAAGGCAGGGCGCATCACTACTTTCGCTCTTTCTAAGACTGATATGCAGATATCATCAAGGGATCTCGTGGCATATGACTTGCAGAAATGCGAAAACTTACGCGCTGCTGTTAGGGAAACAAATGCCACGTGTTGACCGACACGCTGTGTTGGCAGACTGTGACTTTGTCCACACTACGAAGCAAGCCACCGCCCGTGGTGTCGGGCAACAAGTTCCTGAAGCGAGCCGACGGCACCACTCTCGCAGGCACTTTGTCTGATGTCCAGCACACGGGAAAGCAGGTCAAGAAGAAGAAGACCTTGATCGCCGCTGGCATTCCCGTGGACTAGGCCCATGCTGCTCACGCGGGTTCTCTGCCTCGGCACGCCTAGTCGCGGTCCCGGGGCCTCTTGCCTGGGACGCGTGTGGCGTGGCGGCGGATCTCCCGTGCCGATTGTTTTGGTATGTGTGTATATAGATACATAAAGCGCAAGCGTAAATGAGGCGTCTTCTTTTTTCCAAGCCCGTTGGGTGGCTTGTTGAGAATTAGTGGATGTATTGAGTCTTGTAGGCGCGAGTGGCCCTCCACCGTCCGAGACATGCAGTCGAAGGTCTGCGTGGTGTGGCGCTGGTGCAAAGCTATGCCACAGCATGCGGTGCGCCGTTCGCACACGCGTCTCTGTGAGGTGCCCATTCGCGCATGATTTCCCAGGTGCTGCGTCGTTGATCAGGCATCCTCGGGCCACGTCCTTCCTGAGCGTTTTCAGCATTTTCCACAAGGGCTCTGGCTGCTGCCATCTGGGCTCATTGGTTAAGAGGGAGAGAGTGTGTTGTGTATTGGTGCTCAATTCAGTAACCTATACACCGCAGTTGATACGCCAGCCAGAGTATTGGAATGAGGAGAGGGGTGGTGGCTTGGGGCGCCTGCTCTGCGGCGGGAGCTGCTTGGGCGTGAATGACGGCGTCGGGATCTTGCTAGCCCAACACTGCGCATTTGTAGTCCTGAATGAGGCTGGCGTGTGCCTTGACAAAGTGCTAGCTGCTGCTGGATGGACACTGGAGATTTGGCAGCTGCTGCTGAGGGCTCGGAGGCGCGGACATCGGAGTTGCGGCTTTGATGCCGACGGGGTCAGAAGATTCTGCCGAAGGGCAGTGATCGGAGGAGGGAGAGAAAGATAAAGAGAGCAGGATGAAGTGATGATGCACTAAGTCCCACTGGCAACACTGTTAGTAGCATCTGCGCTACTAGAACCACATTCTTTGCGGACGCTGTCATGTATGAGGTGGAGTTGGTTCTGTATGTGTGTGCGCGCTCTGCAGCTTTCTGTCTTGCATGCGGAGGACTGCTCTGGCCCCGACGACAGAGCGCAACGACGACAGAGCGGGCCAGAGTAAGCCAGCAGCGGCACCGAGGACCCACGACCGTTTGAAGAGCGGGCAAGTGAACTTGTTCACATATTTCGCCTTCGGCGTCTCACGGTCAGGGATCTCAATAAACAGTATTTTCTGAGGATAGTGTCAGGCATTTGAGAGAGAAAAAGGGAGCCTGAGAGCCCGCGCGCGAGAGAGAGAAAGGGAGAGGGAGGGAGAGGGAGGACGGGAGGGAGGGAGGGAGGCAAAACCTGCTGAAGACCCGCTGGCCTTGCAATGAAGGAGACATAGAAGCAAGGTGCGTCGCGAGACCGGCACTTTGTGACATTGTGCACCCTGCCTCCAGGAGAAGGAGGAGGGAGAAGGAGAGGGAGGGCTTCTCTCTCTTTCTCTCTCACTTTCTCTCTCTCTCTGTCTGGTGGTGTTTGTGGGTGTGATGATGACGATCCCCTGACTTTTTGCTCTCTTGCCCTGCAAGAGAGCAAAAAGTCAGGGGATCGTCAGGTGACACGCGGTCCGCTTCCCCCTCTGTTTTTTTTTTGTGCCCTCCACCGCTGCCACGTCCCCGCCTTTCTCCGCTACTCCACCTGCAGAGAGACAAAGACACACGCAACATATCACATATTTGAGCTAAAATCAATAATCTCTCTCTCTGTCTCTCCTCTCGCTTCCGCCCGCGTTCGCGCCCCAAGATTTCTCTCAGGGAATTCATTTACTACCCCTTGATGTGTGATACACGACCTATGTGTGCCGTTGGTGGCCGAGTACGGCGCTTGGAGTGAATACCATTTCAGTAGGGATCAAAGGCCCGATAGTTACTGCTAACACCTGGACTGCGCAACATGATTTGGGATGAGAGTACGCCAGAAGCTCGAAGCTGACGGCTTTGAGCGTGGGCAGAACGAAGCACTAGCAACAATGGGGCTGCTCACGGCACTACCTGCTGAAATGTCGGTGCAGCTTATGCAATCAACAGCGCATGCGTGAACGCTGCCGCCGCATTGCCGGCCGCATGATGGTGACAATGTCGGTTTAAGGCTCCCATGCAGCGACATCTCGCGAATCGTAAAGAGGGAGGGAAGGGGGTTTGTGAATAGGCGGAGGTATGGGCGGATGGATGGGCGGATGGATGGGCGGAGGGATGGGCGGAGGGATTGCAAACGATATGTACAATAACGATGTCGGTAAGGGGGTAGTATATGCCTTTAAAGCTTATGAAGCAAAATAAATAGTGGCGGCCTTTAGGGCGCCTGTTTGCTTCATAAATTTAGGGCTGATTCCTTACCGACATCGTTATTGGACATATCTATACTACTGTTATAGTTGGCTATTAGTGGCTGTGAACAGGAAATATGCTAGGTCGCTCACTTTTTTGAGAGAGAGAGAGAGAGAGAGAGAGAGAGCTTTATTAGGAACAACAGTCCATAACGGGGGGTCTAGGGCGGCGCCCGCAGCACGGACTCCGCATCACCACGCGCTATCCTGCGTCCTCGCCTACAACGGTGGGGTAGCATCCTACATGGCGAAGACTTTCCCCGGACTCTGATGAGAGGCTCGCCGGCTTGTGCCGTTGAGCCTGTTCGCCACCGCCAGAGAAACTGGACCTGGTTGCGTGGCGCGATTGAGCGACATTGCCAGTTCTCTAGGGAGGCCCGTCTACACCGGGCTAAAACAAATGAAGGGTCTTGCACCCCATCCCTGGGCTATTTACTCAGCCCACTGGCAAGTCACACACTCAAGTGGATGCATGTGTGTGCGGGGGGGAGAGCCCTCCCCCTTCCCGGCCAGGTCAGCATGTTACTGACCGCATTGGGCCGTACCAGCCTCAGGTGCCAGGGGCGGAGTTCGGGTTAGGAGTGAGATGGAGGCTTGCGTTGACCTCTATAGGGGTCCCAGGACCATTCCTCGGCAATCCACCGGTGGTGGTTTTTAGCCTGGGGCTTGGTGGCGTGCCAGGGGGGGGTCCCGTTGCAGCTCAGTGGCACACTCCGTGTGCCGGGCTGACCCATTTCACGTTGCGCGTCCCTGTTTTGGGTTCCAGGAGTCTATCACCTTCCCGCTCTCCAGCTCTCCGTCTGGGACCTCAGGGTGGGTCTATTGGCATCTTCCGCCGGCGATCTTTGCGCGCCTAGAAACCCAGGACCCATGGTCCTTTTCGAACCTTTGGACCACGTGCTGTCCGCAGTCGAGGCTGGCCGCATATGCGGCCCAGCGCCTCCGGGGGTCCCAGTGCTCGCGAGCGGGTCGCCCTTTAGGTACCAGAATTCGGGCGGGGCCCACGGAGCGGGGCGAGCGGGGCCGCGCGCCCACAGGGTCCAGGATGTATAGAGCCTGCAGACGCGTGCCCGCCTGCCATATGCCGGGGGGGGGGGGCCAGAGAACACCCAACAAAGGTGGTTCCGGGCTCGTACCCAAGCGAGCAGGGAGTGGCAAACACGCTGTGGGCGTATGCGACGATGGGGCGGGAGCCCGGGGCAGGGGTGATGCGGGAGCTGGAGGGAGAGAGTAAAGGAAGCTTGGGGATGAGCCGAGGACCGTTAGGTCCAATACAGGTCGAGGTAACGTGCTTTAATGCCGCGTCAACGTACTCGTAAGAGATGGGATAAACGAGACTCGTGCTCGTCTTCTCTAATAAACTTTGTTCTATTCTTGGTGAATCTATTCTTGGTGAATCTATTCTTGGTGAATCATGGAAGTTCCACTTC
>Ga0315905_10004632_pt1 | contig 14049 bp, 20 predicted proteins | sample LakEriMetagenome_5_FD_203522 | JGI IMG/M metagenome (GOLD analysis project Ga0315905, IMG submission 203522) | Freshwater fungal communities from buoy surface, Lake Erie, Ohio, United States - Buoy 4 MA121 | ecosystem: Environmental > Aquatic > Freshwater > Lake | place: USA: Lake Erie, Ohio... | reverse complement strand
CACAGATGCTTTTGATATGCTAAATGACCTCATAGACCAATGGTCAAATGAGGACATGATGGTTTTTAATGTGACAGAGATTATTTTCCCTGTCATAGCGGGTCAGACTCAATACACGATTGGCCCCGTAGCATCGACTGCTAACTTCATTGGCGCATCTTTCACAGGCTCAATTACTGCTGATGTGCTTACTGTTACCGCTATTGCCTCTGGCGCTGTGGCACAAGGTCAAACTCTAAGTGGTACAGGCATTACATCTGGAACAAAGATTGTTGACTTTCTAACGGGCGCTGGCGGTAATGTGAACGAAGTTGGTACTTATCAACTGAACATTAGCCAAACAGTTTCATCGACCACCATAACTGCTTACTACGAAAAGCCTTTGGGTATTAACTCTGCTTTTGTTCGTATTAACACTAACTCCAATGGTATGCCCATCATCAATGGTGGCTTGGACTACCCCATCGCTGTGCTTGCCTTGCAAGACTACGAGATGATTGGTCTAAAGACAATGAGTGGGCCATGGCCAAAGGCAATTTACTTTAACGCTGGCGCTGATACGGGCAATTTGTTTGTGTGGCCAAACCCCTCACAGGGCGAGATGCACTTATTTGCTAATACGCTTTTTAGCAGATACGGCACTTTGTACGACAACATCGTATTGCCACAAGGCTACTCAATGTGCCTTAGATGGTGCTTGGCAGAGCGTTTAATGCCTATGTATGGCAAGGCTAGTCAAGTGCAAATAGCAATGATTAACGGCTTGGCGGCTCAATCAAAAGCAACTATTAAGCGTACCAATATGTCACCGCTACAAGTAGCAAGATACCCAGATTCTTTGATGAACTCACGCAGTAAAGATGCAGGATTTATATTGACGGGTGGATTCTCATGATAGAGGTGGCACATGGCTGATTTTGGCTTTGTTGGCCCCTCCTACCCAGCGACTTCGATTTACCAAGACTCGAATGAGTGTATAAACTTTTTACCAGAAGTTGACCCACTTAAACAGCCTGGTGACAGAGGGGTGGTGGCGCTGTACCCAACGCCTGGACTCACGATTAAAGCCATTCTTCCCAACCAACAAGAAGTTAGAGGCTTACGCACTCTTTCTGGTGGAACGGCAATGTTGGCTGTTTGTGGCGCTTATGTCTATGTGTTTAATAGTCAATTAACGCCAACAATGATTGGTGAAATGAACACCACTACGGGTCGTGTCACCATATCTGATAATGGAATAAACGCTTATATCGTTGACGGCACATATCGCTACACATGGCGTATTGGGACTGTAACTGCGGCTGTATTTACGGGCGTTGTGTCAGGCACAACTTTAACTGTTACTGCTGTAAATTCTGGAACTCTTGCGGTAGGTCAACATTTCTTTGCGGTAGGTGCGCTTCAAGAGAGCGTTATAACAGCCCTTGGAACGGGTACAGGCGGTACTGGCACATATACCCTTAATCTATCGCAAACAATCGCTTCAAGCCAGATGTATACCTCTAGCGCGGGTGCGGTGATTACTGCGTCTATTGCTACCACAACTTTGACTGTGACTGCGGTTGCTAGTGGCACTTTATTTGTTGGTCAAACTATCCAAGGCGCTGGAATTACAGTTCAAACCATTATTACGGCTTTAGGTACGGGTAGCGGTGGCGTAGGAACTTATATAGTAAACAATTCTCAAACAATCACATCTATCACAATGTACGCCCTTAATTGGACTGTTTTACCTTCTAGCGATGGCGCTTTCTCAGGCGGTGAAACTTGCGACATTGTTGACAATTATTTTGTATACAACAGACCAGAATCACAACAGTTTGGCGCTTCTGGCGTTTTATCTCCTGTTTCGGGCGCTACATCATTTTCTAGTAAAGATGGTTCGCCAGATGATTTAATAGCGCTTATTGTTGACCACCGCGAAGTTTATTTGATGGGCGAGGTTTCATCAGAGGTGTGGACTGATGTGGGCGGTGTACCTTTTCCTTTTCAAAGAATTCCAGGCACTAACACCCAACACGGCATAGCGGCTAAGTTTTCACTTGCGCGTTTTGGTGATTCTTTTGCCTATGTTTCACGCAATAACCGAGGTCAAGCACAGATTATGCAAATGAGAGGCTATGTGCCTACACGCATATCTAACCATGCGGTTGAAAACTCGCTTGCAAATCAATATGTAGATGACGCTATCGCTTGGACTTATCAATTAGAAGGTCACGAATGTTATGTCGTGTCCTTCCCAACCTTAGAGTTAACTTGGGCATATGATTTAGCATCTGGGATGTGGCACAAGTGGCTATACACAGAAAACGATGGAACTTATACCCGTCACAGAGGTAATTGCTGTGCGGTGTTCCAAGGATTAGTTCTTGTGGGTGACTATGAAGATGGTTCAATTTACTCAATAGACAAGAACAACTACACAGATAACGGGCAACATACCCGTAGGCTTAGACGCGCACCGCACTTGGTATCTGACTTTCAGCGTCAATACTTTGATGAATTGCAAATCCAATTTCAGCCTGGTGTTGGGTTGACGGGCATAACTACACCTTTAAATAGTGCGATTGTGGGTGCTGACCCGCAGGCTATGCTTAGATGGTCAAACGATGGCGGTTCTACATGGTCAAGTGAGCATTGGACTTCTATCGGCTTAATTGGTAAATATAAAAATCGTGCCATTTGGCGCAGATTAGGTTCTGCTAGAGATAGAGTGTTTGAAGTGGTTGTAAGCGACCCTATAAACGCTGTAATTATTTCTGCTAACTTAAAAGCAACTGCAGGGGAAAACTAATGGCTACTGGAATTTCCAATACCACGCAGTTAAACCCGTACCCACAGACAGAGTTCTTAGATGGGCAAACTAAACGCCCTACAAGGGCTTGGCAACAGTTCTTTCTAAATCTGCTTAACTTTAGTTCTGCAACAACGGCAACGGCTGGGTCTGGTACTTTGCCTGCTAATCCCGTAGGGTTTATAAACATTACGATAAATGGTGTGGCTTACAAAGTGCCATATTACAATGTATAGCATGGAATTAACCCAAAATCATGTGCCAACGCTTGAGGAAATCAATCGTTTACAGCATGAAATAAGTGATATGCCACAGCCTGAGATAGAGACTGAGCATTACTTTTCGGGTGGAATGTATTGTCGTAAGTTAATAGCGCCAGCAGGCTTGTTGGTCGTTGGCAAGGTACATAAGAAAGACCATTTCTTTATGTGCGCCAAAGGTCAAATTATTGCTTGGTCTGAAAATGGAATGGTTACTTTGAACGAAGGAGATGTTCTTTGTTCTAAAGCAGGCACAAAAAGAGTGATTTTGTCTGTTACTGATTCCATTTATATTAACTTTCACAAAACAAATAAAACAAATTTAGACAAGATTGAAAAAGAATTGATAGAACCAGATGAGTTTGCGCTATATGACTCATCAAACAAACTAAAGGTTGAAGCCTTGGAGGATAAGTAAATGGCATATGTAACCGCGGCGATGATTATGGGTGGTGGCAGTCTTGCGGCTGGTTATTTGGGTTCGCAAGCGGCTAGTAAGGCGGCTAAAGAGCAAGCGGCCGCGTCTAGATACGCGGCTGATTTGCAAATGCAACAGTTTCAAACCACAAATCGGCAAGGCGCACCAGTAAGGGCGGCAGGCTATGGTGCTTTAAACACTTTAGGCTCGTTGGGTTCTGGCACATACAACATTTACGATGCCGAAGGAAAACCTACGGGAATAACTGGTACTGGTTCGGGATACTTTACTCAACAGTACACGCCAGAAGAATTTGCCAAGGGTATAGACCCAGGCTACCAATTCCGACTTTCCCAAGGTCAAGAAGCCACAAACAGAGCCGCAAACATGGGCGGTGGAATGATTAGTGGTAACGCTTTAAGAGGCGTTCAAGACTACACCCAAGGGTTAGCATCTAATGAGTTTACTGGCGCGTTTAATCGCTTTCAAACGGGTCGTACAAACATTTATAACACTTTGGCTGGCATTGCTGGTTTAGGTCAGCAATCACTTAATACAACTGCAAACGCTGGTACAACTGCGGCTCAAAATGCTGGAAACGCAATTCAAGCGGCTGGTGCGGCTCAAGCGGCTGGAACTGTTGGTTCTGCTAATGCTATGGGTGGCGGTATTGTTGGCGCTGGTCAAGGCTATATGTTGTCTCAAATATTGGGTAACAGAAACCAAGTCCCAGCAGGGTATGTAGATTCAACAGGATTTGCTGGCGGTGGTTCTGGTGTTGTAAATGTGCCAGGTCAAGGAACAATGCCAATTTCTGAATACTTTAGACCAGCATAAGGAATAATCATGGCAGAACCAGTAGCACTAGGAATTAAACCACCAGCCCAAATGACGCTTGGGGACATGGTTAACATCGCCCGTGGCGCACAGGCTTATCAGCAATCAGAACAAGCCAATCCTTTGGCTTTGCAAAAAGCGCAAATTGATATTCAAAAAGCAGGACAAGAGGCTAGAACTGGTCAAATCAATTTAGGCGTTGCGGAACAAGCAGATATAGAAAGAAAAAATTTACAAACTTACATGGCTGGGAAAAAGTGGCTAGATGCAAATGGTGAAGTTGATGTTCCAGAACTTACTAAAAATATTATAGAAATTGCCCCTTTAACTGGCGCTGACAATATTGCAAAATTAACAACATTAGCAAAATCACAAACTGAATACACTAAGTCTGCCCAAGATTTAAATCAAAATGAACGCGCCATTATTGGTAACCCTCTTGGTGTTCTAGGAAGAATGGGAATACAAAAAAGAGAGGCATACCTTCAAGAACTTGATAACACAGCAAGTTATCACTCTAATAACAAAAAAATATTAAGACAAATTGAAGCGCAAAAAGCATTAATTAAACAAATGCCAGAAGGTTCTGATTTTGCATCAGCAGGCGTTAGGGCAAGTCAAAGTCTATTGACTCCAGAACAAGCGCAAGCGGCATTTGCACCAAAAGCAAAAGGTCTTGATACTGGCCCCCAAATAATTGAAACTGTTGAAACACCTAGCATCGGTACAAATGCACCAACTATTGCTAGAACTGGCAATATTATTTCTGGCAAAAATATTGCACCTCAAGTTTATACAACTGAAACGGGCGCGCCAGGCATTATTGGTGTCGGTGGTACTGGCAATGTTTCACCTCCCGCAAATGCATTAAAACCACCACCAAATGTTGCACCACCAGCCACGGGCGCACCTAGAGTAGCGCCATCAGCAACGCCTGTTGGACAGCAACTAAGTGAACAGTTTGGTGCAAAAGGTGCTTTACAGCGCTCTCCAGATGAAACTTATGAAGCATATAGAGCAAGAGTTGCTGATTTATCTGCAAAACCAAAGCAAGCAAACCTTGCTCTTAGTTTGGCTAACAATGATTCAATTCCTAATCAGGAGTTTACAAACAACAAAGTTCTTGGTTTGCTGGAAAGTAAAAATATTCGCGTTGGTAAACTTGCTGAAGCAATCGCCAACAAAACTGGTGGCATTGGTTTAAATTCTGAAGAAGTAGAAATTCAAAAATATCTTGAACAAAGAATTCGTCAAAATGCTTTGCGTTCTAACCAAGACGAAGATTCGCAAAAGATGGCATCTGGAAGTTTTGGTACTGACATAAATGCCTTGCGTGACATTATTTATAACGACAAAGGTTTGCTGGCTTCACAGCGTTTGTTAAACCAAGGTATTTTGAAATACCAAGGCAATCCCAATAAACCAAACTTAGCGGCTATCAATGACTTTGAAAACAAGTTCAACATGATTAACCAAGACCGCAATGTGACTCATTTGCTTGGTGTTGTTGGTGATAGGTCAATGGAAGAGTTATCTAAATCTGATGTACAACAACTGAAAAAGGTATTTGGTGGAATGTCAAAAGCCCAAATGGATAAGTTGTTTGAGAAGAAACAAGAGTTGGAAGATTTAGTTCGTAAGGCAAAATAATGGGCGATACAAAAAAACCTATCAGTTCTGACGATTTATTTGGTCTTGTCAAAGAAGGCAAACCAGCAGGCAAATCAACGCCTGTATCCTCAGAAAACTTTGCAACCATACTTCAAAACGCACCAGCAAAAGAAGGTATGTCTTTGACTGATGTAGCCACACAAGCCTATGCAAATCTTGGCCCAAGCGCATATGAGTTTGCTAAAGGTTTGTATGACACCATAACTAATCCAAAGCAAACAATAATGTCAATTTCCGACTTAATGCAAGCGGGATTGTCTAAAATAATTCCAGAATCATCGATTGACCCTAATGCCAAGCCAGCCATAGAGCGTGGCAAAGTTGCTGGTCAGGCTATGGCAGAACACTTTAAAGGGCGCTATGGAAGCGCTGAAGGTTTTAAAGAAGCATTGGCAAAAGACCCAGTAGGTGTTGCGTCTGACATTTCTACTGTGCTTTCTATGGGTTCTAGTGGTGTTGGTACTTATGCAAAACTTGCTGAATTAGGTAATGCACCAAGAATTGCAAGTGGTGCTAGAACAGTAGAAAAGGCATTGGCAACTGGTGCTAAATACACAAACCCATTAACTGCTGTTACTGCTACTGCTGGGTTGGTTGGTAAACCTTTGCTTGGTTTGTCTACTGGTACTGGTTCAGAAAATATTGCTAATGCCGCTAAATCGGGTTTTCAAGGTGATAAAACATTTCTTAAAAATCTGCGTGGCGAAGCGCCAATGACAGAAGCGCTAGACAATGCTAGACACAATTTAAATGTAATGCGTCAAAACAGAAGTCAATCTTATCGTTCTGGAATGGTTGACATATCTAACGATAAAAATGTTTTAGATTTTGCTGACATTGATAATTCTTTGAATAAAGCATTAAAAGAAACAACTTTTCATGGCGAGATTATTGATGAAGCCGCACATAACCATTTGCAAACATTAAAAGGAAAGATAGATGATTGGAAAGAAAAAAATCCAGACATTTATCACACACCAGAAGGTTTAGACAAACTAAAGCAAATGCTTGGTGCTGAAAACGAAAAAATACCTTATGAAGCAAAGAGTGTTGGTCGTGTAGGAAAAAACATTTACGATTCTGTTAAAACTACTATTGCAGACCAAGCGCCTACTTATTCAAAGGTAATGAGTGATTACACAAATGCCTCTGAAAACATAAGCGAAATTGAACGCGGATTATCTTTGGGTAATCGTGCTTCTGCTGATACTGCTTTGCGTAAATTGCAAAGTTTGACAAGAAACAATGTCAACACAAACTATGGCAACCGATTAGACCTTGCTAAACAACTTGAAATGGAAGGTGGCAGACCTTTTATTAGCGCGCTGTCTGGTCAAGCATTAAGTTCACCCGTTGCTAGAGGTTTGGCTGGTGGTGTTGAAGGAATGACTGCTTTGGGGGCATTTGCTAACCCTTACACTTTAGCGGCATTACCATTTCAAACTCCAAGGCTAGTAGGTGAAGGTTTGTATGCTGGCGGTCGTGCGGCAAAGGGGCTTTCTAATGTTGCTGATGTAACTGGTTTAAATCCAAGAAACGCAAATGCTTTAGCAGATTTTTTATACACCGAACAACAAACAAATCCATATCGCATTGAATTGCGAGATATGTTACCTAACAGACCATAAGGAATAAAAATGGCAGTCAATCTCTCCCCCATCGGTAACGGCTTTCAGTTTTTTACCATTACTGGTATCCCTCTTGCTGGTGGCAAGATATACACCTACCAAGCGGGTTCATCTACGCCTCTAGCGACCTATACAGATAACACGGCTACTGTGGCTAACGCCAACCCCATCATATTGGGTACTGATGGCAGACCAGCAAATGAGATATGGCTGACCTACGGCTTTAACTACAAATTTATTCTTAAAACAGCAGACGATACAACCATACAAACATACGACAACTTGTATGGAATTATTGGTACACAGCCTGCATCGGGTGCAACTATCCCTGCGGGTCTTATTGCAATGTGGTCTGGCTCTATCGGCTCTATTCCTAGTGGTTGGTATTTGTGCGATGGTTCAAACGGCACACCTAACTTAACAGACCGATTTGTTATTGGTGCTGGTTCTACCTACGCGGTGAATGGAACGGGTGGTGTTAGTTCTGTAACGCTGACAACTAACAATATGCCAGCGCATACGCATACTGCCACCTCTACTGATTCTGGTCACACTCACACAACGACTTGGAACAACATTAACGACTTTACTCAAGGGTCGCAATCGCCTGGTGCTGAACAATCTCCAGACGATACGCAAGGAACATTCAATATAGCAACAAATAGCGGAACTGCAAACATCACTACAACCATTGCATCTGCTGGTTCTGGTACTTCATTCTCTATCCTCAATCCTTACTACGCTTTGGCGTTTATTCAGAAGTCTTAATATGTCTGATGTAAAAATGATTAGCGAAACAGAGGCTAAATTGATAACACACGAACAAATCTGCGCTGAACGATACAAAAATATTGTGGAAGCATTAGCAAATGGCGAAAAACGCATGACTAAGATTGAGTATCTTTTGTATGCGGTAATGGCTTGCGTTCTACTTGGGCCGAATGTAGCGGCAACCTTTATTCACAAGTTTTTCGGAGTTTGACATTGACCCTTTTTCGTTGTTACTTTTGGCTCAATCTGCTTGTAGTGCAATTCGTCAAGGTTGCTCAATGTTGCACGAAGGTAGGCTACAACTGGAAGGTGCAAAGTCTACTATCCAAGGCGTACAAGCCGACCTTAAAGCAATTAAAGGGTTGTGGGAATGGTTGGTTGGGCTGTTTAAGCCTGCAAAGCCTACCGAAGCCAAGCCTGTGGCGAAAGCGAAAGCCCTTAAAAAAGACCAATCCTATGAAGCAATTGAATTGCAAGTTATTAACGATGTTGGCATCCAACTGGGCAATTTCTTTGAAATACAAGCGCAGTTAAAGAACTACTACGCATCGCTGGAAGCAGAATCTAAGGAACGCTACGACCCTACCCAGAACACCTCAAAAAAAGCGATAGAACGAAGCCTAGTCGAGTTACAGATGGAATCTTTGGATGCCACCATCAGAGAGCAAATGACTGTGTATGCGCCAGCAGAACTGAAAGCGATATACACAAGGTTTTTAAAGATGTATGCCAAAATTGAACAAGAGCAAGAATGGGCTAGGGCAGAAGAAGTCAAGAAGTTAAGACAACAACGCTGGAAACAAGAACAAGAAGAAATCTGGTTTATTGAAGTAACAAGTGGAGTGGTTGCTGTGACTTTTATATCTTTACTATTTGGGTGGCTAATGTGGCAACTGCGCGCCTTATCGGGTGGATTCTGACTGCGGTTGCGCTATGTGTAATTGTTGGTGTAACTTCCATAGCGTACATCGAAACGCTGTATATGAAAGCGCAACTAAAACGCGAAATCAAAGAACTGAGAAAACTTAAACAGGAATTAAAGGAAAACAAATGATTCCAATAGGCGCACTTATAGACATTGGTGGAAAAATCTTAGACAAGGTATTTCCTGACCCAGCACAAGCAGAGCAAGCCAAGTTGAAATTCTTGGAGATGCAACAAAATGGCGAGTTAGCAAAACTAAACGCAGATGTTGCCGAATCGCACGAATTAACTGAAAGACTAAAAGCAGACATGAGTTCTGACTCTTGGTTGTCTAAGAACATTCGACCAATGGTACTTATATTTATCTTAATGGCTTATACAGGCTTTGCTATTGCCTCAATGTTTGATTTTGAGACTAGAAATAACTATGTGGAATTGCTAGGAAATTGGGGCATGGTAGTTATGTCATTTTATTTTGGGGGTAGAAGTGCTGAGAAAATCATGGACATGAGGAATAAGAAATGAACTTAGGCAACCAACCAAGGAATAATCATGGCATTTAAACTTTCACAAAAAAGCATTGAGCGTTTTGATGGCGTTAAAAATGAATTGATTGATGTGGTCACTCGCGCAATTGAAATTAGCACAGTTGACTTTGGTGTGACTGAAGGACTACGCAGTATTGAAACACAGCGCAAATATGTAGAGACTGGCAAAAGCCAGACAATGGACTCGAAACATTTAACTGGTGATGCTATTGATTTGGTGGCATACATCAATGGTCAAGTCTCATGGGAACTTAATCTATATGACAATCTTGCTGATGCAATGAAACAGGCGGCAATTGAAAAGAATGTGGGTATTCGTTGGGGGGCCGCATGGAATGTGCCTGACATTCGACTTTGGCGTGGCACGATGGAAGAGGCTATGAATCACTACATTGATGAGCGTAGAAAGCAAAACAAAAGACCATTTATTGACGGCCCACATTTTGAACTAATTTAATCCTCTACGCTAAACCACAGAACAGCCACTAGGATGCCAACACCTATAAACGCGCCAACAAGCAACAAAACAATAATGGTTAGTATGCTTGAAATCATAGCCTTGAGAAGTTTCGTTTAGATGGTTTAGTAGCCATTGCAAACACATAAAACTGTTTAGGCTTTATTGTGCGTTTAGCCATTTCACGCTCTGCGGTTAAGGCTTGCTGGCTCTTAAAAAAGTTACCAAATTCTGGGTGGTAAGTTTTTATGTAATCAGGGTGAAAAGCGTTCATGTGTGTTTTTCCTTTGATTTATTGACCCAGCAAATCCAGTGGTAAACAGTTCCTGAGTCATTCCAAAACCTTTCGCCTACCTTAAATAACCCAAAGCATCGAGGACATTGATGTGGTTTAAATAAGTCGTTCATGTGTTTTTCTCCAATTTAGCCAATCTATCACCCAGTTCGCGTATCAACATACGCGCTAGGGCTAGTTCTTCCATAATGGATTGGTATTTGTCCATCTGCCTAATACCTTCTTTTCTTACAGAACTTTGTTCCATGGCGCTAAATACTTCCCGTTCTTCTGGTGTTTCTTCAAGCATAGTGCCTCCAAAAATAGTAGATAAATACCGCAAGTGCAATTTGCCCCATCAGGATAGCAAAGTCTGTAATGTGTGTCATCAGAATTGAATATCGTCATCTACACGACTTGCCCCACCACCGAACTGGTTTTTGGGCGCATATTCGCTTTGTTCAAATATCCACAACTTGCCTGTGAACTCTTGACCAACTGGAACTGAATCAAGTTGGATGGTCATCTTCTTGGTTGCGTCATCTATCCACAAATTGCCATGCGTTGTCCAATAGGTTTTTTCAACGCCTTGAACTTTGTATTTACGGGCAGGGAATTTAATATCGTATTTCATTTTTTTACTTTCAAATTGTTTAATTTATTTACTTTAATATCTAGTTCTTTAAGAAACTTGATAACTTCTTCTTCTAACATTGCTACATAAGGCGCATCAAATTCGACACGCTTAACGAACAACTGAAGGTCAGCCCTAATGCGCGGGTCATAAGAAACATAGTCGCACCATTGGCGTTGGGCGCAAGCCATCTGCCATTGCATCTGGGTTATGTACTTGGTAGGCACAGTTTCGGTTAACAGCGCCTCAATGTGCGTGGCAGTATTGGGACACTTAATCTCCAGCATACCAAACAGCCCCACCAAGCCATCAGGACTAGCGCCAGCCATATCAATCTTTGGATGTAATACGAACCCTAGTTCCTCAACCATTATGTCGGCATTAGCCTCATACGCGCTTCTGGCTAGTGGCTCGGTTTCTGTACCCCATTGCATAGCAGAGTTTGTAAAAGATTCACCTTGCTGACCAGTTAGCCTTTCGCAAACTAACTGAGCCATGTAGTTATCGCGGCTGGTGCTGTAGCCACTTTTGGTCTTGGCGATTACATCTGCTACCCGCGAGGCGGTAACCTTGCCAAGACGGGCGGCAAACCATTCTTCTGTTCTTTGTTCCATTTTGTTATTTCCTTTTTATATCTACGATATTGGTCTAAAAAATGTCTATAACAACAAGCAATGCCATCTACTGTATGGCTTGCGGGTTGTATACATTGAAGAACATTACCTTTTTTAGTGATAATTGTTTTACAGCGCAATTCTGTATAACCTTTACCACCGCATTTCTTACAAGTGCAATGGCTTTCTATGGTTATGCCCTGCAACATTACTTCAAACTCCTTTTCATTAAATCTTTTGCGGCTGTGACTGCCTCTAGCCATTCTTTGTCTGTGCCTGCGGCTTTGTAGGCTTCTTTAAAACGCGCTTGGAGTTCCTCTAAGGTAGTCGACTCACTAATAGCGGTGATGTGGTCTTGCATAGCGTTGTGGTTAGCCTTGGTTTCTTTGGGTTTCCTACTGGCGGCTACACCATCGTCATCATCATCTGCGGCAAGCCCAGCGGCAGTTAAAAGGCTATATCTCCGAGCGTAAGTCAAAGCCGAGCCAAAGCCCATTGCATCGTGTTTACTGGCAGGCACATGAATCATTCCACATTCCATAACTTCGCCAGATTCATGCACAAAGATTGTTTCCAACAAAACGCCATCTTTACATTCAAAGGTGCGTTGCATTAAGCCTATGCCATTGGCGTTTAAAGCCCCTATGACAGCATCAATGCAAGAACTGAGGTCAGCGTATTTAGATTTGAAATGAGGGTTTACAGAGGTTTTTAAAGCCTTGCCAAATTGGGCTTGGGCTTTGACAAACGCGGTGGCAATTTGTTTTCCGATTGGTGTTTCCATGATGTTTCCTTAGTAAGCGTATTTAGGGCCACAAGTGACCTCGATAACAGTTTCTACTGTGTAGCCACCAACCTTCCGTTTGGCGTATAGCGGTATGGCACGAAGCCCCGAAGATTCGCATTGACGAACAGCGTCTATAACTTCATTGCGCCCCATTGGTTGCACTTGTTTGTCAACAATAAGTTCTTGGCTAGGCGCTTGTGGTGGAGTGCCTGTAAGCGTTGAACAGCCAGCCGTTACAAGAGCCGCCCAACAAAGTATTGAGTAGGTAATCATTCGCATTTAGTTTCCTGTGATTAAAAGGGTAAAGACTAAGCCTGCTACAAAGCCAGAAAGCCAGAACAATACTTTGTCAACAAGTGTGGGTGGTGGGGTGAACGGGCCTTCAATGCCGTGTTCTGTGTAATTGCTGTGTTTCATGCTAGTTCTAATGTTAAAAGTTTGTAAGTGTTAATTGCTTGTTGGCGGTTAGCCTTGCTAACATTTCTGAACCATGATTTAGTATTGCAACGACCTTGTGAGCCGTATGCGCCACCAGATAACCAGCGTTCCTGAGAAACAATGGTGTAAATACCACCTAAGTGGTTTGCACAAACATAAACGGCAAACTTAGTGCCTTTTAAATAAAGTTCTTGGTATCCTGTTTTCATGACAATTCCTTTTTAAGTTCGTAACGGGCGATGGCGGCATCGAGTTTGTCGTTGTAGGCTTCTTCTTTGCAAGCCTTGGTATATTGGCGTTCAAAGTCTTGGATAACTGAATCGCGCAACATCTCGGTAACTAACTGACCACCGATGTATGCAAAGTGCAGGCTGTCGGTGTAGGAGTCAAAGAAGCAGTCAACTTCTGTGTGGTCGCACATACAAGTCATGCGGTCAAAGTCGCTGTGTTCGTCTGCGTAATTTTCAATCATGCTGTGATTCCTAGCGAGTTATATACAACAAGTTGCCGTTTGCAATTGCTTGGTCACGGGCGGGATAATTAAACATCTGGACAACATAATTTTTTTCATCACGCACCACCATGTAGTTGTGATATTGCATTTGGGAAATGCTTTGTTGTTTGAGGCGTTCTGCCTCTTTTATGGCTTGATTAACAAAATACCAATAGTTTGTAATATTCATTTCAATTGTCCTGTAAAGGTTGAAAGGGATGGGGCTTGCACCCCGTTGGTTTAATAGTCTTGACCAACTTGTGCGGGTTGTGCGCCTAAGAACTGTGGGTTAAATGGGGCGTTATGTTTCCATGCCATTTCTTTTTGCATTTGTTCCCACTCTTTGACAGTAATCATCTTTACTGTTACTTCATCCCAACGGCTAAAGTGATTAAATGCGTAAGCGGCTTGCTTGATAGTCATTGGCAAAGTTGGCTTCCACATTTTTAGTGCGCCAACATAAGTGTCCATGCGGATAACAATCCATTCTTTACGAGCGTT
>Ga0315905_10004631_pt1 | contig 14052 bp, 10 predicted proteins | sample LakEriMetagenome_5_FD_203522 | JGI IMG/M metagenome (GOLD analysis project Ga0315905, IMG submission 203522) | Freshwater fungal communities from buoy surface, Lake Erie, Ohio, United States - Buoy 4 MA121 | ecosystem: Environmental > Aquatic > Freshwater > Lake | place: USA: Lake Erie, Ohio... | reverse complement strand
ACGAGGTGCGCACCATGAACCTCGTGGAGAATAATATTGAGGCCGTGCCTCCCGAAATCGCAAACTGTACTGAGCTGACGCAGCTGAAGCTGACTGGAAACAAGCTCAAGATCATTCCGGTCGAAGTAATCAAAGTGTCGCGCCTCAAGTTGCTATTTCTCGGCAATAACAAGCTCCAAAGCGTGCCAAACGAGGTGGGACAGTGCACGGGCCTCGAGGCCTTGTCGCTGGAAAATAACGAACTTGAGATGCTGCCCATTACGCTGGGGCGCTTGAGTAATCTGAAAGAGCTGCGCGTCGAAAAGAACCCCAAGATGTACGGCCCGCCGAAACATATTGTTCAGATGGGCCGAACGCGCATAATGCACTATCTTCGACTTATGGACGCGGGCGACCAGACCGGCATCCTGAATCTGAGAGATTTAAATCTCACAGAGTTGCCGCGCGAAATGCTTTCGAGCAAGGTCTTCAACTGTCTTCGCGTGCATGGATCGACTATCACTGAGCTTTATCTTGACCAAAACAAGCTTGCGACGATCGATGATGAGATGTTGGTAGTTGGCACACAGGAGAATGTCGGAAAGCAGCTGAGCGATTTGCAAGTGCTGTCAATTTCCAATAATGCTCTGCGGAAGGTACCGCACGTGTTTTGCACATTTTCACAGCTCCGGTCGCTCAACATAGAGAAGAACAGCCTCATCAAGAATCTGCCAGTAGAAATGGGAAACCTCACAAGCTTGACCGAACTGAAGTTGACCATGATAGCTCCCGGAGGCACAGGAAATGATCGGCAGTTCTTGTCGCCTCCTCACGATATCCTGAAGCTTTCCGTGGAACCCGCAACGTATGCCGGAGATGGAACTTGCTTGCGAGAGGGCACGGCGGGTATTGCCGTGCAGTATCTGCGCATGATCAACGATGCCAAGCACAGCAAGCGTTTATACCATATGAAAATGGGCATTCGGGCGCTAGCACCTGAGATCGTAGTGCTTGCAGAGGGCAAGTACGGCTCAAAGGGCGCATCCTTTGGGACAGAAGCTGAGGTTGCAAAACGAGCCCAGGAAGACAGAATGAACCGAATTTACACGGAACCCTTGGGCAAACTTCTGGAACTGGAGTACATGAACCTCGGCAGAAATCGTATTTCCAAGCTGCCACTGTGTATTGGCGCCTTTAAAAGCTTGCGATATCTGTCGGCGGATTGGAATTCATTGGTCGAATTGCCCGACAGCATCGGGGACCTTGTGATGCTCGAAGAAGTCTCAGTGGCCTTTAACAAGTTGGAGAAGTTGCCAACGACTATGGGGGCTTGCACTTGTCTTTGCAAGCTAGATCTCCACTGCAATCGCCTATCCCAGCTTACAAAGATCATAGGAAACTTGACAAATTTAGAAATTTTGAGGTTGGAAGGGAACGTGCTCACAAGCCTGCCGACAGCGATAGGCAATTGCGCAAGTCTCCGGATTCTGAATGTTTCAGACAACCAGCTGAAAGCTCTGCCCGATGCAGTGGATCAGCTCACACGACTGCAACATTTGTTGGCAGATGGTAACATGTTGGAGGCCCTGCCGGAGCGACTTGGGCAATGCATGGAACTGGGTGAGATTTCGGTGAATAGGAATGACCTTCGAATTCTTCCCATGTCTATCGGCTTCATCAGAAAACTTGCATTATTGTCGGCCGCAGATAATCCGCGCCTGCTTTACCCGCCAGCATCAGTGTTTTCGCTCGGGGTTCAGGTTGTGCGGTCATTTTTTATCCGAATCCAAGCTTCCCTGGAGAACTTCAAACTAAATCTCACGCACATGAGAATGTCTGACTTCCCGCTTGGACTTGAAACCAATACTAATCTCCGAAGTCTTGACATGTCGCACAATGAGCTCAAGCATATACCTGACGTCATATCACTGTTGACGAATTTGTCTGCTGTCCGTTTGCAGCACAATCGGATTAGGGAAATACCAGAAAGCATAGGGAAACTTCAATTGGTGACATCGCTTCATGTAAATAACAACGTACTGACCACTTTACCGCAAAGTTTGGCCAAGCTGGATCGCTTGACGGATCTTTGTATTCAGGGCAACAAGATGGTCACGCTTCCTATGTGTATCGGAGCTCTGATGAACCTTCGCAGCTTCTCAGCTTCCGATAATCCCCTCAAGGAGCCTCCAGAGGATATTATTAACGGCAAAAACAGCAGCAAGTTGACATACAACTACATGCGCGGTGTTTTCGATGCCATGGCCTCATGTTGCATGACGCTTGAGGGATTTGGTCTACGAGCTGTACCTGATCCTGCGATCAAGCTGTCAACACTTGACGCTCTGATGCTGGGGAAAAATCGAATTTCTTCTCTGCCGGATGCGATTGGCAACCTCAGATATCTCAGAAAGTTGTCATTGAAGCAGAACGAATTGGTACGTCTGAATCCATACCTCACAAGATTGCGGAACCTGCAGATTTTGACGTTGTCAGACAACAAACTGACTTCTTTCGATCCTGTGCTTTTAGACATCGTGTCGTTGAAAACTCTCTCGATGGACAAGAATCAAATTATGTCTATTCCCGAGAGGATCGACAAATTGTCCAATCTCATTGCTCTTGTCCTGTCACAAAATCCCATCAGCAGACTGCCAGGGCAACTTTGCAAGCTCACTGCCCTGACAGAACTTCGATTCAGAGAAACGTCAGTGCGAAAAATTCCGATGTCCCTCGGCACCCTATCCTTGTTAAGAGCTTTAGATATGGACGCGGAATTAATGGAGGAGCCAAGATCAGAGATCTGTATGGCGCCGCTTCCCGTTGTGATGAATTACTTCTACGAATTCCTACAGTGCTACGAGACGCACTCGATCAATGTCGCGGGCAACTCCATCAAAGAATTCCCTAGTGAGTTCTTCTCCTTTCGCCATCATGAAACAAAAATGATTCTAGCATATTCAATTGTCGCCATTGACTTTTCTCGCAATCGCCTGTCGTACCTTCCTGAGGAATTTGCGAATTTCGAATCACTCATGCGACTGGACCTCAGTTTCAATTCGTTTCATAGGATTCCAGGTGCGGTGGTCTGGTTGACCAAACTGGAACACCTCAATATGGAAGGCAATTATCACTTGACGCGATTGCCCCTGGAGATGGGAAATATGAAGAATCTTCGAGAATTTAAGCTCACTGCATCGCGGTTCATCACTCCGCCCCAAGAAGTCCTGACCAAAGTTGCACCAAATGATCATCATGATGCACATCTTGGGCTGATTGAGTACCTTCAACTGTTGATGAGGGCGAGAGACTCAGGCAAGATCAGCATGTCGAGGATGGGGCTTAGGCAATTTCCGCCGGAAATCGTTTCTGCAACGAGCATGTGCTGGGATTACGGAGAAGTGCGCGGTATCTTCATGACTGGAAGGGGACGCCTGGATGTAATTACCGAGGTGAGGTTTATGAGCACGCCCTTGCTTTTATGCTTACTTGTTTCTGATCTTGCAGAAGCGATCGGTGAATGGAGTGATTTGGTCTAATCCATTTCCAAATGGCAGGTGCACTTGGACCACAACAATATTCAGCAACTCCCACCTTCGATTGGGCAAATGGCGAAAGTCACAATTTTTGATGTGTCGTCAAACTATCTTCGCGTTCTGCCTGCCTCCATAGCAAACATGACTCAGCTGACTACATTGAATCTTAGCAGCAATAAATTGTGAGTTTTTCTCGCCCACTCTTCCCTTTTTTGCCCACGCATGTACATTGCTCTTGCAGACTTTCGATTTTTTATTTTTCTATCTGATCGATTTTCCCCTCCTATTCAATGCGCAGGTGTCTCATTCATCCCTGCCTTGCTGTGCTGACGTCGATGACCAAGCTGCAGCTACAAAAAAATCAGCTTTCCGTGATTCCGGAGGTTTTGTGCGATTTGTTCAACCTGCGGGAGGTATCATTCAGTGAAAACAGGCTGACAGAACTTCCGCACGCAATTCCAAAGCTTACAAACCTTTGCAATCTTCTGGCGGCCGCGAATCGCCTTAAGACTGACCCCAGCCAGTGGGGTTTGCCTGGTGTTTCCCACGAACTTGCGTACATGCCAAATCTGATTGAAATCAATCTGGAAAAGAATGATCTGATCAAGGTCCCACCAAAAGATGTTCGGCACTCGTCGTCCGCAAATCAATTACTATTTTTGCGATCTGTGTATGAAGCAAGACAGTCGGCAGTTTTGAAGCTTGTCGACATGGAAATAAGGGAGATTCCCGACGTTCTGATGTTGATGGTCCATTTGCACACGCTGACTATCTCCTCCTGTGGGCTGCGCTCTCTAAATCCGAACATCAAGAAGCTGACAAGTTTGACGTACCTCAAACTGGACAACAACGATTTAGTTGTAATCCCGGAGGATGCAACACGAATTTCAAACCTCACTGAATTGCACTGTAGCAAGAATCAGATGAAAAAACTACCCGAGACGTGCAACAGGTGGATCCGGTGTTCGAAGATCTATGCAACAGACAACCACATCAAAACAATTCCGGACGGCGTTTGTGAAATGCCCAACCTGACCATTCTGGATCTCGATCGAAACAAGCTGAGAACGCTCCCTGAGGCTTTCATCATCTGTTCTAGCCTCACTTTGCTACATTTTGATACCTCTGACATGGTCAAGGCATCACCTGCCAAAGAGTTGCCTGATGGTATTCGTAGGTGTGAAATTCCAGCAGAAATTGCAATCCGAGGTGTGGATGAGATTATCAATCACTTTTTCAAGATGCATGAAGCATGGTCAACCCGCAGTCTGGATTTGCATGGGCTGGGTCTTCGCTACGTCATGGACGATGTGTGTCGCTTGTCCGTCTTGACAAAGTTGGACCTGTCGCACAATCGCATTAGGGTCTTGCCGTCTGCGATGAGTTGTCTGCCAGAATTGAAATTGGTCAACCTCGATCACTGCTTGAATTTGGAGCACTTTCATCACGATCTCTGGGTGCTCACGAAGCTAAAAAAGATTACAATTCGTGCCGGTGTGCTTGATAGCTGGCTAAACCCAATCATTCGGATGAAGTGGCCGCCCACGATTATTGCGCGGCAACCTGACTGGTGCAGAGAGTATCTGAAGATCGTTTTCGATTGTGTTGGGCGCCATTACCGGAAGGATGGTGTGGATATTGTAGAGACTACGCAAAAGTTGGATTTTCGATTTGTTCCCCATGAAGTTTCCCTTGATCCCGTTACAGCTGGCGAGATCGACTCTGAAGCAAAGCGATCTTTTCACGATTTTCCACATGAAATCTGGGCACTTGGTCTCACGAACCTCACATGGCTACAACTCCCGGGAGGTACAATCACTTCAGAACAAATGTCGACGCATCTCCCGAAGCTCACTGATCTCAAGAAGCTCGTCCTAATTGATCAGGAGATCCAATATATCCCTGACGAGGTTGGGCTGCTAACAGAGCTGAATGTGCTCTGTCTGACCGGCAACAAAATCAAGGAGATTCCTGAATTTATCTTCAAAATGATCTCGTTGACGAAGCTTATTCTGGTCGAGAACTACATCTCCAAAGTTCCTCCTGAGATTGGGCTGCTAACAAACTTGACAGATTTGGTGTTGACATACAATAAAATTTCAGTGCTGCCAAAGGAAATAGGCGAGCTGTGGGGTTTAGACTACTTTGTGCTTGATGAGAACAAGATCCGAGTCCTTCCAGACAGCATAGAGCATCTGACCTCTCTAAAAGAATTCTCATTCAACGACAACAAAATAACCCGCTTTCCTTCGTCTATGGGCAATCTGACGCAACTGGAGATCCTTGAGTTTGCCAAAAATCCGTCGTTTTCTCTTCCTCCGAAGCAGGTGCTAAAATGCGAGGTACCCGTAATTCTGAACTTCATGAACAGGATCTGGGATTGCAGGGTCACCGGCAAGCTTTTTTACCGCAATTTTCAGCTGGAAGACAATACTGTGTTTGAAATTATCAAGGAGATTTTTACGTCCGTGACTGATTTGGATCTTTCAAAGAATAATCTGAAACAGCTGACGTCAAATCTGAAACTGTGCACTGGTTTGACTAAGATCAATTTGTCAGAAAACTCTGCACTCAAACATCTGAATCTAAAATCGGAGATCGAGATGAAACCACGCGAAAAACCGAAGGTGGAGATCGTCACCACAAACTTGACGTTGCGTGCTTTTTTTGAAAAGCACGAGTTGATGCACATATACGAAATCGTGTCCAAGGAATACAACGTCAAAAAGATGATACAACTGAACGACTTTATCAAGAATGACTATGCAATGGAAAATCTTGGCTTAAGCCCTCTCGAGAGGATGCGATTTATCGCCGCGGTCTATGAAGTCAACGGTGAACCCGATGCAGAGCACAACCAAGACAAAATTGAGCAGTCGTCCGCATCTGAAGTCCAGTCCTCGGATCAAGATAGCGGCAAGGAGGAAGCAGATGAGGGCAATGAAGAGGATAAAGAAGATAAGGAAGAAGTGCTTGACGACGAGGAGGCGCAGAGGTGAGCAGTATGGACACAATGAAATTGCCATTTATTTACCAATCCGTATTCAGTGGAAAGCAGAGTATCATTCTTTAACGCATGATTAACACCAGACCCTCTCTCTCCCTCCTTAACACCCCCGTGTCTTTCCTTCTCTCTGTGTCACTCTCTTTCAATTGCAGGCTGCTTGACGATGCCAAAGGCAATCGGCTCATCAAGCTAGACATTGATATGCTGAAAGGGTTGGCCTACAGGACCAAAGTGCTCTTTTACGAGGTATATATTATCGACAACGAATCTTTTTATCAACACCCTTTCTGCATCAAAGTCGGCGGAAATGCCGAAGCAAAATTTTCCCTTTTTCATACAGATATTGCTATGCCAATGAATTGCACAGATAGCTCACGTGCACGAATGCTTGGACAGATGGTCGTGGTGGTCAAGGCAAAGCTTATAGAGAGGCAGAGAAGGAAGGAGCTGGCAATCCTGGATCAGGTCTGAATGCCTCATAATGCGTCTCATCCAGCGCTTGCAAAACAAATGTGGTCGTTCATTGTGCGTGCTCTGCAAGGGACAATGTGCTTCAATTTCGTATTTTTGATTGACCGTATATTTGACATTTCCTCTCCCCAATCAGCGAGTGGCGAAGCGAGCAAATGGGTTCCGCAGAAAGTTGTTACGAAACGTAAGCGTTGCCCCCTTGTCCCTTAGAAACACTTGAGTGTTCAGTCTGCTCTTCAGAGAAATTTTCTCCCTCTCAGTCGGCTGTTAACTAACTTTGTGTATTTCTTGGGACCTAGGATAAGATGGCAGCCGATGTAGATCTTCAGAAGAAAATAGCGGAAAAGAAGAAGAAATTGGCTTTTGCCGCAGCCGGCGAGGATGGTGAAGTAGATGAAAAAACCAAAAAGGCAATGGAGAGAAAGGCAGCGGTGATTGTCCCGCTCCCAATACACAAATCAATTGTATAAAATTACTGATCTTGAATGAAGTTTGCTATATGATTGTATTGAATTCTGACCATCATGCGTGTGCCTCCAGCTTATGGCAACTCGCGACAAGGCTATCGGAGGAAATGTGGAGGCCATTGATCTCAAGATTGAAGTCGGAGGTGGCATAGTGAAGGCGTCTATCTACTCCCTTGCGATATTCACCAACTTGACTGACTTGCGTGTCAGAAAGTGTAGTCTTGAGTATGTTCCAGAGGATATCGGTGACCTTAGTAACTTGACGCACCTTGATTTTGCAAAGAACGACATCCGCTGGCTTCCGCCAAGCGTCACCAAATTAGTCAATCTAAAGAATGTGGATGTTCGAAACAACTTGATTTTTGAATTGCCGCCCATGATTGGAAATTGCGGCAAGCTGGAAGAGCTCCGTCTCGATCACAACAAGCTCTACGATCTACCGCAGTCTATGATTGAAATGCCGATCCTAAAAAAGGTGACGCTCGACCGCAACATGTTTCAGATCCTCCCTGGATGGCTCGACGAGCTTGAGCACCTCAAGACCCTCACGTTCTCGTACAACGAAGTCGACAAATTGCCTAGTACCTTCCATCTAATGGGTACGACACTGACAGAGCTCCGCTGCACTTACAACAAACTTACGCAAGTCTCGACCATGTTCACTGGACTAGTTCGACTCAAAATTCTCGATCTGACGGGGAATCCTATCAAGACGGTACCGAAGCACATGGGTGCATTGGAAGACTTGGAAGAGCTCTACGTCAATTATTGTAGCCTCGAAACCATGGACATACACCTAGCTGAATGTCGTAAGGTGAGAGATTTCCTTGTCTGGCTCTTTCGTCTTTTTCGAGTCGTAATGTTTCGGCATGCGCCGGTCTCCTCCGGGACTCGGTTTTTTTGGGCCTGCGCGCATGTTGTCCGATGCTGTAGAAGGTACATTGCGTGTTGTGCAAAGCTGCATGCGTTATCTCCATTTGAGTATGGTTCGCTGACTGTTGTGGGGTTCGTCAGCTTCATACCTTCAAATATGAAGGCAATGACCTTATGAAATATCCGCCGCGGGAGGTGCAAGTAAAGGGGCCTGCGATGGTTTTGAGATTTTTTCGTCAGATCGTCGATTGTCCAAAGACTAAGATGATGCTCCTGGACAAATTTGATTTAGCAGAGTTCGATGATACCATTTTGAATTATCCAAGGCTGACATGGCTCGACATGTCGAGCAACAATATGATGAAGATTCCAGCGGAGATCCGGCAACTGCAATTTGTTGAGCTCATCAATTTCAGCCACAACAAGCTTGGAACCATTCCGCGTATCCTCTGCATGATGCAAACCATCATCGATTTGTCGCTTGACGGCAATGGAATCGAGCGCATTGAGCCGAGTATCATGCTCTTGACAGGACTCACCCGTTTGTCCTTATGTGAGAACAAAATCAACCGCATTCATCCCTCTATCTTCCGGCTTACAAACCTTGAGCTACTGAACCTCAACCAGAATGAGTTATCCAAGGTGCCCGGACTCATTGCCTCGCTGGACAAACTGGATTCTTTGGGGCTTGGTAGCAATGTGATCGACGAGCTGCCTCCCGAAATCCGATTCCTGACTGCACTGCGCCAGTTGGTGCTCTATGGCAATCAGCTCACGAGTTTACCGAATGGATTGCGCAGTCTCACTAAGCTCGAAATTCTCACCGTGTCGCAGAATAGCTTGCGAGAATTCCCACCGTCGATTGCAATGGGACTCATCAACCTGCGAGAGCTTTGGCTCACACACAACAAGCTCGACCATCTGCCAAACGAAATCCGATTTATGTCAAAACTCGAACAGCTTTGGTTACAGGATAATAGGCTTGCCGTCCTGCCGCACGAGCTGGGTGATTTGACAACTCTGAAGGTGCTTGCATTGACAGGCAACAAGATTGACGAGATTCCTATGCATGTGAAGGACTTGCGAATTTACAAAGACGAAAATCGCCAAGAGCTCGAGGAGTTCTGGCAGGACAAGGAAAAGAATCCGTACACGCTGAAAGATGCCGATAAGCTGTTGATGAACTGGTGCGCGATCCGAGCGTCTATTCTGCCTGCTTTCCTTTGCTTCTCTGCCTTCTTCCATAGATTGTTTTGCTGACTTTTGATTACCACACCTGAAACTGTTGCAGGAACTCGGACCCTAAAGAGTCCCGTGACGTTTTCAACGAAGTCAATGCCATGATGTTCTCTGGAGCGCTTCAAACATTCTACTATCATAGCAAGGCCGAAGATACGATTGCCGTCAAGGGTAAGCAAGTGGATGAGCAATCCGATGATGCAGACGACGAAGAAGAGCCGGATATCTTCGCGTGGCAGCCGCCTAAGAAAGGAACAAAAAGAGGACTGAAATTGGATGAAAACGATAAAAAGGATCAGCCCAGGACAGCAGCAGATGACGAATATGAGCAGGAAAATGACTTTGCAAACATTGACGATATGATCAAGACAGCGCAGCAACAAGGGCAACTGATTCTGTCCAGTTCGCTGTCGACTGCTGAAGGCACTGAATTAGAGAGCGCTGGCAACATTGGGACAGAACAGATGAGCCTGAATTCTACGAACGGGACAGTGAGTGCAAAGGGTACACCATCAATCCCTGCAACCCCTGCATCGAATCCGACGTCGGTCAGGACGCGTACGCCTGCAACTCCCTTCACGCCTGTTGTGGATGCCTCTGTCTCAACACCGATGTCAGCAATGGATGCAACAGCCCAAACTCTGAATCAGGTGCACATGCAATACTCTGTCATGTGCATTTTTGCGTGCGATCAAAACATCCACTGATGTATTGCCACGATACATCACTGGATGTTTTGAATCAAACATTTTGATTTCAGCTGACTTTCTCGCTGTGGACATGGTGACAGACGAGAGCCTCGGATCTCAGTGGAGTGTCCACTCTAAATCACACAAAAGCCACTGACATTAGCGCTGCTACGACAGTACCGCGCGGTGGTAATTCAACAGTCGGCAACGGAAAATTTAAGAATCTTTAAACTGTGAATAGCAGAACCGGTAAGTGAGATGAGAAAGTAGGGGGAAAGAGAGGCCCAAGCGTCGGTGCAATGAATAAAGATATTATTTTCAAAATATTGACATTCACTGGCGTGTTCGCGGGCTTACTTTTCGCCCTTGACTAAGTCCCTCGCTTTCTTCGGCTCAACGTTCACAGTTTCAACCAGATAACCTCCCTTGTATGTAACGGGCTGAATCGGATCTTTTGCAGCCGCTAGCGGAAATCCTTTGACCGCTGTGATTGTGCCCCATGTGAGTTGCTTTTCGGCAGAGGGCAATTCGCAGCGCGAAGCCGGCCGCTTGAAAGCTGCCTGGTCCATAAACACGGGGGCATGGGCTTCGGCCGCTGGCTTGCCCTTTTTCCAATAATTATGGACGTTTGTACCATTCTCTACTGTGTAACTCCGCGCACTTGTGGGCTCTGTCGACTTGGATCTCACAATATGATCTGCCAAATGCGGACAATTCGAGTTTGAGTATGTCAAGCAGGTGTGCTATTTTGTTCCAGCTTGTCTCAATCACGTTTTTGCTGGTGATAAGGAGACAACGCACCTTTGGGAGGGGCGAACTTCTGAGCAACCTCGTTCACCGTTACCTCTTTGAATCTCCTTTCGGGAGCGATGCGGCCCCCGCGATCCACTGCCAATAGCCATCCCGCCTGTTCTGATTTTGACATGCGCCCAGCGCCGTTCAAGTCTCCCCCAGGCTGAAAGCCTTTTACGACGTAAGCCCGAGCAACCTGCACAGTCTCTTTGGTCAGAATGCAGGGAACCTTGACAACACAAAGGCCGGGCTACGAAGCCAACCAAATAGACCGCTCGATACTGATACCGATGTTCCTGCCTGGGATTTCGCAGGCACTGCACTGGGCAAGACACAACATGACAGAGGGTACCGCATTGCTTGAAACAAGGTCGCAAAGCTTCCTGTGATGGAGGCGGCACAGCGGATCGTCTGTTTCGATATTTGTGACTTCACAAAGTTGCAGCATGTGTATCAACTCAGTGCGGCTCATGTTCATCACACGCCGCTTCAACTCTACATCCAGTTCTTCTTGAGCCGACATAGGCGTGCTACCCCGCGGTTCATACCCCGGTAGTGTTTTCGACTGTAGAACATCTCCAGTTGTAAGTCACCGATAATCATGGTACAACAACAGCACAGTCCCACGCATGATCTGACCAACCCCACCAATCCCACGCATGATCTGACCAAATAAGCGAATGAGATCTCATCGACAACAACGAGTCACTTCTTGCAGGCTGCGCACGCGCAGCACCGTGCGGGGCAGTGCAAAGGATGGAAAGCTGCGCTTCAGAAGCGCACCGTCGGAAACTTATGATCTTTTCGAACAAGGAGGCACAGTTACACCAAAAAAAACAAGCAGATGGACGGCAGGCGCTTGAATACTGTGTAAATCTCACCGCCTGCAGTGTCTTGTGAAGTTCGACACGGTTAAGCATGCGTGACTGTTCTTTTACAAGCTCAGCTGCCTGCTTTGCGAGTTCAAGCTGCTCGTACAACCGCTTTGTACGGTCCCTGCAGTGCAATGGCAAATGAAAAACTACGAGTCAAATTTGCACCACAGTGCTTACACGTGCAAGTACTCAGGCATGAAAAGGACTGAACATCGTATGCGTCCGACCTGGCAAATTGTTTGTTGTCTTCTAAGACGGCTTCTTCCACTGCATGACATGACAGTTCGATCTGCTGTTTGATGGAAATGATTTGTCTTTCTATCACCAACTCTTTCGCCCTTGCAGCCGCTTGTTTCACGAGCAGACTCTTGGAATAATCCACTGGGTCATTGAAATTTGACGATGCACACATCACTACAGGATCTGGCATCCAGCTCGGGGTCGCAAAGCCCGCTCGCCTCCGTCTCTCCGATTTCGCCTGACAACGCACAACCCGCCAAGCAAACAAGACAGGTGAGAGATATCGAATCCCGAGATTTCCGGTCACAAAAACATAGGGCGACATCCAAAGATACGGTCACAAAAACATAGAGCGACATCCAAAGATACAGGTCTGAGGAGGGCGGGGGGGGGTTAGGGTTTAGATTTAGGGTTTAGATTGTTGATTGGGCGCACCGTCACAGGAGGTTTGTTTAGGTCAGGAGGACGTCTCAGACAAGGCCCTGCGGTTCGCAAGCGCAAATTCTCTGGCGGAATAGGGATGGTCTTCTTCTCTATTTGCTCCTTTCCGACAGTAAACCTTGGTGTCTTCCACGTGGTAGGATTACCGTGCCCGAGTCTGCATTTCTTGGCCACGGATCTGAACGCCGTTTTCCCTTCTTCGTACGATGCGTGGCCCTTTTCAGCGTAGTCGGCCCAGTCCTGCTTCTTGGTTTCCTCCCGCACCTCCAACGATGTCTGCGGGCGACTTTGCTCGTACTGCAAGCACTCCGTCATGCTATAGTATACGCGCCTATCTTTCTTGAGGAGCCCTAGCGGCAGGCTCTGACTGAGGATGGAGACAATTCCGTCCGGGGGGTTCATTCTCGGCCCATCCGCACGATCGGTCATGGTGCGAGGATACAACTCAGCGGGACGAATTGTCTCTTCCATTGACGGCACGCTCGAGACGGACGCCCGCAGAGCACCCGTTTTAAACTTCGACGGAATCGTCCTGTTGAACCGAAGATTCTCACGCTTGCCAACACCAACAATGCGGAATTCGTTGTCAGCTGGTGGGAAGCGCGAGTCCGGCTGCGCCGCCTCGTCTTCTGGCCTGATTTCCTGGTCAGAAGTGATGGACAGTACTATATCGTGGGACTTGGGCAGCATCTTCCTTCCTACCGCAAAATTGTGGAGGCCCTTGGGTCCACTCTTTGGCGTCTTTGTATCCGCCTGCCTCTTTGCCGCGCTTGGATCCGCAGGCCGCTCCTGGTTCGTCACGGAGAGGGTGCCAACAAAGTCGTTTCGGTTGAGAGTCGGCTGGACGGGGCGTCGATCGTGCGCCTTGAGAGGCTCGACCGAGCCTTGGGAGTGCTGGTACCACGGGATGGAAGATGGCAGCGTGGAACCTCGCATGTTGTGTCGCGGAACCTCGTCGAAGCGCACCTGGCCGTGGGGTTGTATGTGCATCCCGGGAGCAACCAAGCTCTTGAGCTCGTTGGGCTGCAGGATGTCGATGCTTCCCGTCCGAAGGCCCCCGCATGTCGCTGCGTGGCGCGGAGGCGGGGCCCCATCGATGCCGTCCAAAAACGTCTCGATCGCGCGCATCCCAGCTTCATCGGGCCCTGCCGGCAGCGACTGACCGCTCGAATTATGACCGCCATCAAGACCCCCGCGCGCCATTCGCCCGCCTCCGCCTCTGTCCTACGGACAAAAGTGCTGGCCACGACCGCAGTTTTGTGGGTCCTACTTCACCAACTGAACGGCTCCATGAACCAATTTTTTTTTCCTCCTTAAAACACGACACGATTGGGTGGGCTCCCGATCCCCTGATGGTTGGGATCAGATCCCCCGATGGGCTGGTGGTTGGGTCTTGCACCAGCCACCCTGGAGTTTTGGGTTCGATTCCCAAACGAGAGGAAC
>Ga0315905_10004627_pt1 | contig 14056 bp, 18 predicted proteins | sample LakEriMetagenome_5_FD_203522 | JGI IMG/M metagenome (GOLD analysis project Ga0315905, IMG submission 203522) | Freshwater fungal communities from buoy surface, Lake Erie, Ohio, United States - Buoy 4 MA121 | ecosystem: Environmental > Aquatic > Freshwater > Lake | place: USA: Lake Erie, Ohio... | reverse complement strand
CTTCTCGGATAAATCTCTCAACGAATTGTTCATCTTGGGCAAGGTGTGGGTGCATAACCTTTACGGCAACCTTGCGATCTAGTCGGGTATCGAGTCCTTCATAAATTGTTGCCATACCGCCAGATGCCATGTGGCGGATGAGCTGATATCGCCCATCAATTAGCTCGCCAGTTAGGTCAGACATATCTGTAATTTTATGTAGTTAAAATGAAATCGGCCTTTTCACGCGTTGAGTGTTGAGAGAAATATTGTTGCTGTGTGCCAAGCCACTTTTGCATTTGAATACTTACCCCTGCACCATCGCGTTCGATTACGCGCTTCACACCAATTTCTGGGTCAATATCTATCCAGATCAGGGCTGCAAATTGATCTTGCAACGATTTATCACCACTTCCCACACCTTCCAGAATTAGAAGATCAGAAGGTGCGATTACTTCAGCTGGATCAAAGGAAGATGTAGCCCAGTTATAGCGAGATAATTTTGCAGGCTCTTGGCTGTGATGTTGGGCAGATAAATGGCACAGAATCTGAGTTAAATCATCGGTCAAGGCGTTATCCCAACCGTCATACAAGTCATCCATATGAATTACATTTACCGACATTTTCGGTGAGAGAGCCAAGAAAATTTCATGAGCCAGCGTTGTCTTACCTGCACCAGCGGGACCATCAATTGCTATTACGGGATTGCTTTTTTGGCTACAGAGATCGAGTAGCGCTGCGATGAGCTCCATACCATTTACTCCATCCCATAGCGGCTAAGACTGTAAATGCAGCATAGAGCAGAGTTGTGAAAGGCAGGTCTTGTGAAGCATAAAGAGCGACATAGCCGGCATCAACGATTAACCATAAAATCCAAGTTTCATACTTTTCGTACACCATCAGAATCTGAGCACTTAAACTTCCAAAGAATAAAAGAGCATCAGCGTAAGTAGATGCAGCACCCATTGATTTTAAAACGGGTGCTAGCGCCAAAGTTGCAAGGGCTACTGCTGCAATTATAAAAATACGGTGCTTATTCGTAAGTGCTCCTGGTCGCGCACCTGTTGGTTCCCAACCGAACCATCCCAAAATCGCAGCCACGATAAAGACTATTTGCAGGGCGGCGCTGGCGTAGAGCTCCCATTGGATAAAGAGAATTCCATATAAAAAAGAACTTGCTGCCCACCATGGCCAAGTTATTCGCTTGCCAGTTATGCCAAGTGCCACACCAATAAAGGAGGCAAGGACTGCGACAAATTCAAGATATGAAAGATCGTATCCAAGAACGGTTACTAAAGTTCCAGAGAGAAAGTTGTAAATAGATGTCATTGATAAACCTTTCCGCATCCGCATTACCGGATGGGTCAAGCGGTCGATCTGAATTTCAGATCCTCTCAGCCGTGTGAGCGGCTCCCGCATCACAAACTTTAGCCGATACGAGCCAAAACTGCGTCTATATAAGCTCGGCCCGCAACTCGTGCGCGGCGAGCAGTAGAAGTCTTTGCGCGTTTGTTAAATATGTCGTAGCCAATTTTTTCTACTTCATCAACGATTCCGCAGTACAACTCACTTGCTGCGCGAATACAAGGCTGGCTGGTCTTATCAAGGAGTGCAATCCCAGGTTCAGCTGCTTTCTGCAACTGACGTACTCGAGCAATCTGAAACTTTAGAGCGCTGATGATTTGTGGAGTTAGAACTCGTGCGCGCAACATTTCAGGTGTAACGCCATGTTCGGCTAATTCATCCAGTGGCAGATAAATACGTCCCCGATCTAAATCTTCTGCAACATCGCGAATAAAATTAGCTAACTGAAAAGCTACACCCAGGTCTTTAGCGGCAGAGAGCGAGTTAACGATATCCCCACCCAGAATTGGCACCATTTCAAGGCCGATTACAGCCGCTGATCCGTATACATATTCATATAGATCGTCGTAAGTTTTGTATTCAGTAACAGTTAAATCCATTTCCATTGAATGAAGGAAATCCACAAAATGTTGGTGTGGAATGGCAAAGCGCTGCACCGTATCTATCAGCGCTTTACCAACTGCGTCGCTGGTAGTTCCCGATTTAAGTCCGGCTAGAACTTCTGTGCTCCACTCGCGAAGTACTTTCGCCTTCTCATCGGGGGACAGGGTTGAGGATAAATCATCAACAATTTCATCGGCATAGCGAGCAAAGCCATATAGGGCATGTACGAATGGACGTTTCTTTGCTGGCAAGAGCAGTGTTGCTAAGTAATAAGTCTTACCGTGCAGCGAATTTAGCCTTTTGCATTCTTTATAAGAAGCACGAAGTGCCGGATCAAAGATCCCCGCCGCATTTAACTCGTTCACTTACTTAACCGGACCTACGATTCGCTCAGCGGCTAGTCGACCAGAAATCAAAACCATCGGAACGCCAACGCCAGGTTGTGTACCGGAACCTGCAAAGACCACATTTTCGAAACCAGCTGCAATATTTTTTGGGCGAAAGGGTCCAGTCTGGAAGAAAGTATGGGCACTTGCAAATGGTGCGCCCTGTTCCATGCCTTGTGCCTGCCAATCAAGAGGCGTGGTCATGACTTCAGTCTCAATGGAGTCACTCAGTCCCGTATACCCGCGATCTTCCAGAGTCTTAATCATGTGATCGCGATAGGGGCGCGCCTGGGTTTTCCAATCTATATCTGCAGTTAGATTCGGCGTTGGATAGAGAATGTAATAAATCTCTTTGCCTGCCGGTGCCAGTGCTGGATCATCTTTAGTTGGAATTGTTACCAGCACAGATGGGTCTGACATCAAAGTTTTTTCCTTGATTAACTCATCAAAGATGCCATCCCAAGATTTTCCAAAGTGGATGTTGTGGTGGGCAACGTGATCGTATTTCTTGGAAGAACCGACCAATAAAGTGGCACAAGATGGAGAGTACTTAAGGCGCTTTACCGAACGTGGTGTCTTGCCCAATAGATCTCTCCATACAACTGGCAAGTCTGGGTTCATTACGACAACATCACATTCGATGCGCTCACCGGTATTGGTTATGACAGCCTTGGCGCGGCCGTTTTCAACTTCCAAGCGAGTAACGGATGTGCTGTATTTAAATGTAACGCCATGCTTTTGCGCTGCAGCGGCAAGTGCGCGCGGAACCGCGTGCATTCCACCCTTAGGAAAGAAAACTCCGTTAACTGAATCCATGTAGGCGATGACCGCATAAATTGCCAGCGCTTGTTGTGGGCTAACTCCGGCATACATGGCTTGGAATGAATAAACCTTTTGTAGGCGTGGATCTTTTAAGAATTGATTTACTTTCGGTGAAAGTCGTCTAAATCCGCCCAGTGCGATCAGACGTGCCAAGTTAGGTGTTAGCAAGTTAAAAGGTGAATCAATGTTGCGGTCAATAAAATCGTTCATCTCGTACTTGTATAACTTGGTAACAAATTCCACGTATCTGCGATAACCCAGCGCTTCTTCGGCACTTACCGTGCGACGGATTTCTTCTTCCATCTCGGCGGTATTGGCGTGCACGTCGATCTGTGAGCCATCGTGATAAAAAGCGCGATAAAGGGGTTTAAGTGGTGAGAGCTCTAGCCAATCTTTCATATCTTCACCGACACAGTTAAAGGCATCTTGAATTAGCGATGGCATAGTTAAAACTGATGGACCAGTATCAAATGAGAAACCATCTTTTTCGAGCAGACCATTGCGCCCGCCTGGAACGGATTCGCGTTCGATGACAGTTACTTTGCGACCGGCACCCGCTAAACGAAGTGCGGCACTTAGTCCAGCAAGACCTGCACCGACGACGACAACATGATCGGTTGGTCCTTTAACTCTGGCTGGCATTTAGTGGCTCCTACGGGTTGCAGTTGTTGCGAGTTCAATAAGTAACTCACGGGCTGAAGGGTTAATTTCAGCAGAGTTTGCCGCAGTTAGCGCGTTGGAAAGCAACCCCTCGATGAGATCTTCGACATCTTTAACAGCGCCGGTCGCGGTTATTAGTCCGCGAATCTCTTCGATTTGATCAGAGGTGAGGTCGGCGCGACCAAGTGCTGCAGTTATCTTGGCCGATGCCTGCTGGTCTGCGCGCTCTAAAGTCATCGCCATCAGAGCAGTTCGTTTGCCCTCGCGAATATCATCACCGGCTGGCTTACCAGTAACCGATGGATCACCGAAGATGCCAAGGATGTCATCGCGCAGTTGAAAAGCTTCACCGAGTGGCAGACCATAAGCGCTTAAGACATTTACTAATTGCGATCTTTCTTTGCGGTCAATGATGGCAAGTGAAGCACCTAAATGAAGTGGTCGCTCGATTGTGTATTTTCCAGATTTATATCGCGCGATACGTAATGAGCGATCAACGCTAGGAGTCTTCTCGCCAGCTTCGCGAACATCTAAATATTGCCCAGCCATTAACTCGATGCGCATCTCATCGTGAACAGATAAAGCAGAAAGCAGCGCAGCATCAGAGACACCTGATGTGTGAAGCAGGTGATCAGACCAGACAAGAGCTAGATCACCGAGCAAGACTGCAGCTGCTTCACCAAATTGATCTGCTAATCCATTCATCGCCTCAGATTGGTGCAAATTTTCGAAGTGGCGATGTATTGCGGGTTTGCCGCGGCGCGTGTCCGAGCGATCCATTAGATCATCATGAATTAGTGCGCATGCTTGTAATAATTCTAAACTTGCGAAAGCGCGTATATCTGCAGGCGCCGGAGCTTTGCCAGTTGCTGCAAACCCTGCATATGCAAATAGCGGTCGCAGACGCTTTCCGCCTTCGAGCAAGAAAGATTCAAGAGCATCACAAACCGGAATTAATTCGGAGCCAATGCCACTTAGGTATTCGCGCTGCAAGGTTAAATACGAGGTCAGTTCGCTATGAACCTGCTCACGTACTTCAAGGAGCGTGCCACGCGCATCATTAACCACGGCGCAACGGTACCCTGACCGCATGGAGATGCGTATGACTAACATTGGCGAAGGCCTTACATACTCCTTTGAATTCTTCCCGCCGAAGGATCAAGAGGGGGAAGACCGCCTCTGGAGCGCAATAAGTGCGCTCGAACCGATCGCCCCAGATTTCATCTCTGTTACTTATGGCGCAGGTGGTTCAACTCGCGATCGCACAATACGCATCACATCTGAGATCACCGAACACACCAAGTTGCCAGTTGTTGCACACTTAACTTGCGTTGGTTCCACGCGCGATGAGTTAATTGAAATTTTAGGTCGTTACAAAGCAGCCGGCATTCATAACATTTTAGCGCTGCGCGGTGATCCAACTGGCGGTCCACGTGCGCCATGGACACCTACAGTCGGCGGCTTAAATCATGCTGATGAATTAGTTTCACTGGCCGCAGAATTTGGTGGATTCACCATTGGCGTTGCTGCTTTCCCTGATGGTCATCCTGCATCAAACGGTGATTTTGATAAAGATATCCAAACTCTCCTACGCAAGGAAGCCGCCGGTGCATCTTTTGCAACCACACAATTTTTCTTTGAAGTAGATAAGTGGAAAGCACTTGTTGATAATTTAGCTAAACACGGATCTAAGTTGCCGATCATCGCCGGAATTTTACCAGTAACAAATGTTAGCCAGCTAAATCGCATGTCAGAGTTAAGTGGAACTCCGATTCCGGCCAGCATTGCATCGGCTTTCGATGCGCTAAAAGATAAGCCAGAAGATGTTCGCAAATTAGGCGTTGAACTTGCCACCAAACTCTGTGAAGATTTATTAGAAGCAGGTGTTCCAGGATTGCACTTCTACACAATGAATACTTCAACGGCTACACAAGAAATATTTGCGCAAATTAAAGATAAGAAAAGGTCATGAACAAGCAAGAGTTCAACTCTGCTTGGAGCGCCCTGCATGGTGGCGCCGAAATTAAAGGTGTTGTAAAAACCTGGCTCGCTATTTCTTATTCATCGGCCAAGGTTGTATCTGCCCTTAGAGTTAGCCCAAATTTTCTTACGCTGTTAGGCCTGGTATTTGCTATTGCTATGGCAGTAAATCCGCTTTCACTCTGGACTATTCCGCTGCTAGTTCTCTCGCTATACGCCGATGGCATCGACGGTAGCGTGGCTATCTATCAAAATCGCAGCAGTTCATTTGGCGCGATTCTGGATTCGGTTGCGGATCGAATCAGCGAAGCGCTCTGGTTTTATGTGGCATACCGAATTGGCGCACCTGCTTGGATGGTTTTGGTTACCTACGTAATCGCTTCAACTCAAGAATATGCACGAGCCCGGCTTGGTGGTTTAGGTATCGCTGATGTCGGCGTCGTAACCCCTGCAGAGCGCCCTGTGCGAGCTAGTTTTATTTTCATCGCACTTGTTGCTTACGCCTTTGATTTAAAATTAGTTGTTGCCGCTATGGCAGTGTTATTCGTTTTGCAACTGTGGAGTTTCTACCTAGTGGCGCGCTTTGCCCACAATCGCCTCCGCAACGATTTCAGCGCTTAGACCAACTAGTGGCAACCCTCCACCAGGATGGGCTGATCCGCCAACACAATACAAACCCTTCAGTGGTGAACGATTCTTGGCACGCATAAACGCCGAACGAGCACCATTGCTAGAAGTTCCGTAGATCGCACCGCCTGGCGCCATCACAGATCTTTCCAAATCCGCAGGTGTGCGAATCTCTAAAACATCCAGGCGATCACGAATTGAAATGCCGCGCGCTTCTAGTGAATCAATAATCTGCATTGCATAACGATGGTTAAAGTCCTTATCGTTCCAATCAAAGCCATCGGTGCCCGATGCATCGTGTCGAGGTGCGTTTATCAAAATGAACCAGGCTTCATGACCGGCATGTTTGACCATTGTTTCATCACGAGGTGCGCAGATGTATATCGCAGGATCTTGCACTGGCTTCTTGCGATCGAAGATATCAATGAATTCGCCGTCATAATTTTCAGGAAAGAAAATATTGTGATGTGAAAGCCCAGAGTTAGTCTCGCTCGGGCGCAACCCAAGTAGCAATGAAAAGCCGGCCAGTGATGGATCAGCCTTAGCCAAGTCAGCCCGCTGTCTGCGCAATTTCTTAACCTTGCCAGTTATTAGCTTGTTATAGACCAGTGATGCATCGGCATTTGCTACTACCGTTTCATAATGCAATGAGCGGCCATCGGTCAGGGTAATTCCTGTTACGCGGCTGCCGTCATGATTTATTCGAGATACCTCAACGTTGAATTCAAATTTCACACCGCGGTCAATGCAGCGTTGATAAACAGCATCTGATAATTTCCCAACACCGCCTTTGATATGCCAAGCGCCAAATGCTTCTTCTACGAAGGCAATCGATGAAAGCACGGCAGGTGCAACCCGAGGATCAGATCCACTATAGGTTGCATAGCGGTCTAAAATATTTCTTAGTCGGCTATCTTTTAATTTAATCTGGCGCAGAGACCTCCATGGAGCAATTATTCGCAGATCGCGCAGCAAAGTTGGACGCTTTAATAGTGAAGCAATTGATTTAAGTTCGGATTCGATAAACGGTTCGCGCGAGACATCCCACATGGATTCGGCTTGGCGCATAACCTGATCCCACTCAATGGCTGATTGGCTGCCCATGGAAGTTTCAATTGCGGCCAAGGTTTCTTTACGAGATAAGTTCGCGAATTTAACTGATGTGCCATCGCTAAAGCGATAGTCAAATGATGGATTTACGCTTTCAACTTCGAGTATGCGCCCCATGACACCGCCGGTGCGTTGAAAGAAGTCTCGATAAACCGCAGGCAGAGTTAATAATGATGGTCCAGTGTCAAATGCGTAATTTCCGATCCATTCCGTACGACACTTTCCTCCATGGCGATCTGATGATTCAAATACTGTTACCTCATATCCAGCTCTTGCTAAGCGGGCGGCGGTACACATTCCACCCATGCCGGCGCCAATTACCGCGACTTGCTTCTTTATTTGGCTCATAGGGTGCGCCCCTTCCATTGCACTTTGCCGCGGGCGCGCCAACTGTAGATAATCAAGTAAATCAGAATTGCAGAAGAGATCGGATGCAAGAACGAATCAATAACTTTCCCACCAGATCGCTTGGCGCTAATCATGCGTGTAATGACAATAATTTGATATGTGAATAAGCCAATTGGATTTCCTCTAAACCATGCCAGAAGGGGAGCGATGCCAGTTGCAAAGATGAATAATATGGCTGCAAATGCACCAAGTGGTGAAGAGAAAGCGCTCCACAGAGATTTCCCATAGCCGGACTTGATTTCAACAAAGTTTTTATACATTCTCGTTTGCGCCAAAGTTGAGCCATCTGCAACTCCACCGTGAGCACCTGTCGCAATTAGGGCACGCGCTAACTTCATATCATCTAGAACTTCGGTAGCGATTGACTGAAAACCGCTAACAACATCTAATGAACTCTTTTTTACTAGAAAGAATTGACCATTTGCCACAGCAAGTGAAGTGCGATTTGAACGCTCGGCCAATCGCAATGGCACAGTTGTCATCCATGACCATTGCAGAAGTGGCTGAACCAATCGTTCGGCAAATGAAATTGCAATCTGGCGCGGATATGGAGATATAAAATCGCGTTCACCCATCATGGTGATACCTTGAGAAATTGCAGTTGGTACCAACCTGACATCGGCATCCAAGGTCACGATGATTTCACCACGAGCAATCAAATAACCTTGTTGTAGCGCCCAAGGTTTGCCGAGCCATCCATTGGGCAATTGCGGTGCGCTTACAATTTTGATTGGGGCGCCTTCAGAGACTGCAGTTTTCAGTAATTTATTGGTGCTATCTGTTGAAGAGTCATCAATAAAGATAATTTCTAGTGAACTCAGGTGGCTCTGCTTGGTCAGGCAATCGATTAACTCAACAATATTCTCAGCCTCATTACGCACCGGAATCAACACAGTCACGCTGCGGTCAGTGAGTGAAACACTTTTAGGGCGCCGGATAGTCAAGAAATTAGCAACGGCTACCCAGAGCAAGACTATGGTGAAGAGAAAGAGAGCGAAATACATCAAATTACTAAGGTCGGCCGAGCCAACGCGAGAATATATATGGAGCAAGTACCACGCCAAATGTAAGGCCGAAGATAAATGCAATACCTGGGCGATCAAAGAAGAATAGGTTTGAGACAACGCCGGCAAACCAAGTCCAAATTAAGAAAATATCAATCGTAATAAAGCTTGCACTAACTTTGCGACGATCGCGGGGGAGCGCTAAGTGCAGAATCGCAATTAGCGCCATGCCAGATAACAACCAACCGAAAGCATTAGATAATGGAACTTCAGGAGTGAATGGCACATGCGAACCAGTTACCTCCCATGTCCAACGTCCTGCCGTGACCATCTGTGGATCCAGAAATAAGTCATAAGCCATCAGTCCAAATCCGCCATAGAGAAATACCCAATTTCCAGCAACGCGACGTGCTGCGCAAAGTATTGGGTGAGCAATCATCGCCCAAGCAAATGGAACAACGAGTGGAACATCAAAGAGTTGTGGACCTAAGGATGGGTCATATTCATAAGTTCCAAAAGGCCAACCAGTTTTCAAGCCTATTAGTTCAATTAGGAAACCAAATGGAAGAGCGATACCCAGATATGTGAATGCATAACGCGCCCCGAATGCCAGCAAGGCATGTAGCGCCATTGCACCAGCACCCCAATAAACCGTGGAAATTGTTACAACTCGCAAAGCTTCGCCACTTAGAAGTGGATAACTAATTTGCAGCAATATGGCGATGCCCAAAGTGAGATTTAGTGCAAATTGTGAGCGAGACGAAATTCCGCGACGTCGATTGCGACGTGGGGAGTAATGACGAATCGACATGGGCTAAGTCTGCCCTACTTAAGTACTTACTTAGTAATCAAGCCTCGAATATCGCGAACTGCAAAGCGGGCAAAGAGTTCTTCGGCATACCAGCCATGGCGTTCGGTGGCAGCGATTGCGCTTTGGTGCGCTGCGCCCTTGTAAGCAAAATTTCTCAGGTCAGCGCCAGAGTTCCAATGCGAGAAAGTTCCCTGCAATCCGATTGGTGCTTCACCTATCCCAATGGTTCTAATCAACCCAACAGATGCATGCAAGCTTTGCGTAACCGGAGGAACCGCCCGCCAGAATCTAAAATTCTGAAGCCACTTAATTCGTGCCCGTGTTATTGCAACTACTTGTCCATCAGTTGGAGTGGATGAGTATGCAAATGGATTTTTTGTAGCCCAGAGCCCATGCGATGAAATCGGATCAAGTAAGAATCGAACTTCTTCAATTGATTTAGCCCGCCAACGTTTAATTAGCTTTGAGTTATCCAGGGCATCTAGTTGCCCTTCATCAAGAACAACCACACAACCCCAACGGTTGGCATCGGCATCGCGCGGCGTAAATGTCTCGCCCTTACCGGTTCCGAGCATTTTCGCAAAAGTTACGCCTTTCATTCTGCGCAATCCACCACGATCGAGCGCCATTCGCAGCAGCGCAAATCCAATATCTCGACTTTCTATCTTCCAAAAATAGACAACGGTGACCGCAGTTGTGCTCATCGAGAGACCCCGGCAATTTCCAATACATGCGCAGCAACTTTTTCGGTGTTATCCCACATTGGCGCATGCCCACATTCTTCAAAGATTATCCACTGCGAATGTTGTGGCGCCATGGTTCTCTCTTGACAGGTTGTGGCTGGCAAAGTTTTATCTGAATCTCCAAAGATTATTTTTACAGGAATTTTAGAATCGATCTGCGAATCAAAACGTTTATGCAACATGCCATCCCAGGCTGGAAAGTAACCTGGTGAATTTGCCATTGCTAGGGTTGCATCAAGACAAAGCTCATATGAAAAATCGCGCCAACGTGGGCTGACATCGCCAAACCCCAATTTGCGAGAGCGTTCGTATTTTAAAAATGATGGGGCAAGGGCCGCAGATCTGCTGGACAATAATCGAAACTGTGAAGCACCTGGTCTACGTTGCACATAGGTTGCAAGCCAAAATCCGGCAGGTGCTAGCGCGGTAACACTGCGCACTGAATCAGGAAAAGATGCCGCCATTTCCAGCGCGATCCAACCACCCCAAGAATTTCCAATTAGATCAAACTCAGTAACTCCAAATTGTTCTTTAACTTCACGAACCACGAGCTCACCGATTGAAATTGGATCCATCGATTGGCCCGCAATCATTGGCGTTTGGCCATGACCAGGTAGATCAACTGTGATTACGTTAAAGCGCTCCTGCAAAAAAGGGGTCAACGGTTTCCAGGCAGTTGCTGCTGAGCCCATGCCGTGCACCAGAACGATATGGGGCGCGTTAATGAGCGTTGACGAATGCTTTGTTAATGAAAGGTTCATCTCATTTTGAATTTTACCCCGTGGCGCACACTTTTTCATGGCCAAAGATGAGCAAAGATGTCTCCATGAAGCTACGCAAGGTTGGATCAGAAGTATTTGGCAGCGCCGTATTGGTAATGACAGTTGTTGGTTCGGGTGAAATGGCAACAAACCTGTCAGATGACACAGGCGTTCAGTTATTGATTAACTCACTTAGCACCGCTGCGATTTTGTACGCACTTATCACTTTATTGGCCGATATCAGTGGGGCTCACTTCAACCCGCTCGTAACCTTGGTACTTGCTTACAAGCGCGAAATGAAAATAGCTGAGACTGCCCAATTTATCGTTGCTCAATTCATTGGAACCTTAATAGGTGCAGGGCTAGCAAATCTCGTCTTTGACTTGCCGGTATTTACCGCATCAACAAAGGTTCGCAGCGGAAGCCATCTATTCCTCAGCGAGATCATCGCAACCGCCGGTCTAATCTTCATCATCTTCGCTGCCATTGATCAAAAGCGCGAGAAGAAGATCCCAACTCTTGTTGCCTGCTGGATCGGAGCCGCCTACTTCTTCACATCATCTACATCTTTTGCTAACCCTGCCGTTACCTTTGCAAGAGGTTGGTCAGATACATTTGCAGGAATTGCGCCAGAATCGATTGCACCATTTATTGCGGCCCAATTAATCGGTGCGGTACTCGGGCTTCTAATCAGTCAATCGCTAAGTGTCAAAAGCAAGGGAAAAAAATGAGCAAACCATCAGTACTTTTCGTCTGCGTTCACAACGCTGGTCGCTCACAAATGGCAGCTGGGTTTATGCGCGAACTTGGGCAGGGGCGCGTAGAAGTTCTCTCTGCTGGCTCTGCTCCTAAAGATTCGATCAATCCAATTGCCGTTGAAGCTATGGCTGAACTCGGAATAGATATTGCAAATAACACACCAAAGATTTTGACACCGGAAGCCGTGCAGGCATCTGATGCAGTTATCACAATGGGTTGCGGTGATGCCTGCCCGTTCTATCCGGGTAAGCGTTATGAAGATTGGGTGCTTGATGATCCAGCGGGGCAGGGGATTGAATCTGTTCGAGTAATCCGTGATGACATCAAGGGGCGAGTAGAAAAACTGCTGTCGGAACTACTTAGTTAATTCTTGTCCTCAATTAAATCCCATTTGTTTCCGTATTTATCTTTGAATACGACAACTTGACCAAAAGTTTCATTGCGCGGTTTTTCAGTGAATTCGATGCCTCTTGATAAAAACAGCTGATAGGTAGCTTGGAAGCTATCTGTGTAGAGAAAGAATCCAACGCGGCCACCTGTGGAATTACCAATAGCGTTCTTTTGACCTTCGTTCACTGCTTTTGCGAGCAGAATCCGCGCCCCTTGCGAGCTAGGTGCAACAACCACCCAACGTTTTTCTGGCGCTAAGGCAGTGTCTTCAATCAGAGAAAATCCCAAGTCGTTTACGTAATGTGCGATGGCTTGATCGTAATCATCAACTACGATCGCAATCATTCCTAAAGTATTAATAGTTAATCACCAACAACCATTGGTGTGGCACCGGTGCAAGCAACTAACTCAGCAAAAGAAGTTGGATAAACAGCGTGCGGGTGGCCTGATGCTGCCCAAACGATTTCATAATCATTAAGCGCCTGATCGATGAGTATTTGTTCTGGGGCAGCGATCCAACCAAGAGGGGCAACGCCCCCTATGGCTTTTGAAACCATCGCTACTGAGGAAATGCTGTATGAGGTTCGGACTTGGTCACTCATTGGCAATGCCTACGCCGCTACTTTTGTTCTTTTTGTGTCGGACTTTAAAATTCGATAGAAAGCAAATGTAATGATTAATGCGGGAATAACGTTCCAACGTTCATTAGCGCTTCGAGATGCTGCATTAGCAAAAATCCCCAAGGCTCCGAGAACTACAAAAGCTTTAACTATCCATTTTGGCTTAACTGCTATGCCGTAGGAGAAGCGAGTAAAAATCACTACCTGATAGGCGATTAAGGCAAAATTTAAAATGTAAATAATTCTGAGGTAAGTAGGAAAGACCTCAAATTGCCCACCAGCTGCGCGATCAAGTGCGTAAGAGGCACCCAACATGACACCGCCAACTAAATATAGGTTCCAAGCAAAAGAAGCAAAAACTGCGGTTACAAAAGTTTTGTTTCTCATTTAACTAGTCTCCTACAACCATTGGCTTAGCACAAGTACAAGTAATAAGTTCATTATAAGTTGTTGGATATACCGCATGGGGATGACCAGCGGCTGCCCAAACAACGTCGTAATCGTTTAATGCTTCATCAATAAGGATTATCTCTGGCTTTGAAATCCACCCCAGTGGGCTCACGCCGCCTACCGAGTAACCAGATACATCTTTTACATAGTTCGCATCTGCTCGACCGAGTTCGGCGATTGCTAAATTCTTGGCAACAAGTTCGGTATCAACGCGGTGGCGACCACTGGTGATAATTAATAGAGGATTACCGGAAGGCAATTTAAAGATAAGGGATGAGGCGATCTGTCCGACTTCGATGCCGAGCCCATTTGCTGCATCGATGGCAGTGCGAGCAGTGTCAGAGAGAACAGTGACTTGGCCTTTTACTCCGAGATCGGTAGCAGCTTGAATAAAACGCTTTACCGCTGCCTTTTCTAAGATGCCATCCATGGATGCAGGATACCCTTGGCGAATGTCTCTCGGAGCACTTGATCAAGTACATCGTGCGAAATTAGCGCGTAATTCTTTATGGGTCTGCTTCTTATTGCTTGGTACGGTTTCGATGGGTTGGGTGCCGCGCATCCCAGAAATTAAAGAT
>Ga0315905_10004626_pt1 | contig 14057 bp, 12 predicted proteins | sample LakEriMetagenome_5_FD_203522 | JGI IMG/M metagenome (GOLD analysis project Ga0315905, IMG submission 203522) | Freshwater fungal communities from buoy surface, Lake Erie, Ohio, United States - Buoy 4 MA121 | ecosystem: Environmental > Aquatic > Freshwater > Lake | place: USA: Lake Erie, Ohio... | reverse complement strand
GATGGATGTGGTGCCCAAAAGCGAAGCACTGCTAGTGGATGCAAAAGTATTGCCGCACATTATTGACAAAGTGCACACGGGAATGGATGTATCTGTTCGGTTTAATACGTTTGCGAACACTCCACAATTGGTTGTGCCGGGTAAGTTGGTTGCTTTGACTTCGGATGTGATTAATGACCCTAGTGCTGGTATGGCTGGGATTAGCAGCTACTACTTAGGCCGTGTGGAAATTACGCAAGAGGGTTTGCAGATTTTGGGGTCTAGGGTGTTGCAACCAGGTATGCCAACAGAGGTGGTTTTCAAAGTGGGTGAACGTACCTTACTGCAGTACATAATGTATCCGTTGACTAAGCGGATTGCAGCTTCTTTGAAGGAGGAGTGATGTCGCAATATTTCGTAAACAAAGGCTTTGTTATGCAACTTGGTCATCGCCTTCTAACAACAACTTGTCTTTGTATATCTCTTTCTGCGCAAGCCGTAACTTTGGATGAAGTCATTGAAATTGCTTTGAAAATTGATCCGACTTTGCGTGCAAGTAAATTTAACTTACAAGCGACCGAAGAAAATATTGCACTTGCAAAAGCAAAACTGTTACCTCAAGTTTCCTTACAAGGTACATCTAGCCAACTAACTCAAACAACGATACAAGATTTGCCAACGGGTGGGAGTTCTTCAAGAAGCTTTACGGGCCCTTCCGTTAATCATCAATTGGTAATGCGGCAGGCCATATTTAGACCGAAAGATTTGTCTTCTTTACGTTATGCCGAGTTGCAAACTGAATACATGCAGCTTAAATATAAGCTCGATCTTGCTGAATTGAAATCAAGAGTAAGTAGCTCATGGATTGAATTAATTGGCGCTCAACAAATTTCACTTGCGTATCAACGGCCATTGACTTCTATGAAATTAGCCGCAATGCAAGAGCGTGCCAAGTTGGATCAAGGGGATGGCACAAAAGACGTTTTGATGGAGGCGGATGCTCAATATGAGAATGCAAAAGCAACGTATCAACAGGCTGTGGAAATATTAAAGACAAAACAAATTGCTTTTGAAAAATTGACAACAATTTCTTCAGATCAATTGGCAAATAAAAAGTATGTTTCGCGTCAAGTAAAAGAAATGCCCGAAGCTGAAAAGGTGATTATTTGGGAAAATCGTCGCATTGCATCTTTAGAGCTTCAGATGGCCAAGTTGCAAGAATCAATGCAACTAGAGAGGGTGAAGAACGCAGAGGCTGACCATAAGCCGACTCTGGATTTAATTGCAGCAGTTAACTTAGCTCAGAACGACGCTACCAGTACTCAAGGGTATCAATACAAGAACAGACAACTGGGTGTCCAATATATATTCCCTATTTATTCTGGTGGAGGCGTGAATGCCGCTGTTAAGCAAGCCTACTTCTCATATGAGTCCTCTCAATTGGAGAGTCAGATTCAGCATTCTAGAATAGAAAATGATTTTTATTTGTCCTGGAGTCAGTTGGCCGGGATCGTAAAAAGAAAAAATGCATTGGTTTATTCAATCGTATCGGCTAAAGAGCAATTGAATGCAGCTAAAAAAGGATTTGATCATGGGGTAAAAACATTAAATGATATTGCATTATCAGAGATGAATTTATCTAGGAGAGAAGTTGAATTTGTTTCATTGGCCCAAGAATACTATAGATTAAAAATTAAATTAAAATTAATTGAACTTGATAGTTTTTTGATTGAATAACTTTGATGGATTAAATATTAACATCGGTCATGAAAAAAATATTCATAATTATATATAGGCAAGATGTAGACTTGTATTGTAGTCTCACGGATGCTGATAATTCTGTGGCTTATTATTTTGATCCTACATTAGCAGACTACATCGCTTTTAAAGGAAGAGAAAACATCAACTATGTTGAGCGGCGAAGTGATTTTTCTTCCTCTTTAATGCAGGTTAATTCTAGAAGGTGCGCTGTAGATATTGAAAATAAAATAAGCGAAGTAGTCAGAAAATACACGGAAGTTTCAGATGTGATTGGCTGGCAGTATTTAACATTAAGATATTTTTTCCTAAATTATTTTTGGTACTCTGAATTATGGAATGAAGTCTCAAATCAAATTCCTGAGGGTGAAATAAATATATTTGTAAACAACAATCCACATTATTTAAATCAACACTCATATTTACCCTGCGTACTACTTATGCAACGCTTGAGCAGTATTGGTCGGGAATATAAGGCTTATTTGTATGGGGAAGTTAAGTATGGTTTAAGTGATGTACTGGACGTTGTGGATCAACAGCTTGTACAGGATTGCGATTTACTGGTACATTTGCCGACGATAATACACGATGCTATTTATATTAAGTCAGAGTTGTCAAAATTCAAGTCGATTGTCAATATTAAATCTAAGTATTGGGATACGTATATAGATAATGCAGTTATTAATATAGGCATTGTAGAATCAGCAGGTACGGAGTTCTATAATGAAAAAATTTTGAAAGAGGTCTTACTGCTTGAAATGGATGAATTGCTTTCAAAATATTTGAGCGCACATGATTTTAGAAGAAGACAGGTAGAACTTTTGGTTAATGCACTGATCAGCCAAGTAACAGATTACTATCTAGTAAACCATTACTTTTCCAAAAATAAGCCAAAAAAACTATTAATTTCTGATCACGATGCTGGGCTTCACGGCCCTCTTCTTCAATATTGCAATAAAGAGGAGATTGATATATATATATTTCCTCACGGAAAATTTCTTCTGGATAATGGTTTTAGAACACGAAAAACAACCTTTTTAAATCATTCAATACAAAGAAGTATCACTTGTATTCATGCCGGAGCAAAGCTTAAAACTAATCTAAATTTTCCAGATATGAGTAATTTGGTTGCAAAAAAAGTTACATCTAAAAATATAAAATCTATTGGATTAATTTTAAATGGTTTGAGTGAGGGGGGGGTTTTGACCTTAAATTTTGAAAAATATTTGAAAGGAATTAAGATTTTAAGTGATTGGTGTAGTTCAAAATCTATCAATATTAAAATAAGATGTAGGCCTGATATGCCTGTTAGAAGTTTTTTGAATAATTTATTTAACGGAAATAAAAATATAATTATTGATTCTTTTGACGTTGGATTGGATGATTTTATTTCCAATATTGATTTGTGTGTCATGTACGACATTCCTACTTCCGCTTCTATATCTATTTTGAATTCAAATTGTCCATTAATTAACATTGTTCCTACGGAATTAGACTTTTGGATATCTGGATGGATTGATGAAGATGTCGTCCCGTTTTACGATATTTCCAGTGGTGTAGTTAAACTAAACAAATTACTGAGTACTCTTGATGTTTTCTTGGAAAATCAACAAGCTGAATATAAGCATCGAATTAGTAAATCTAAGAGTTTGAGTGCTATTTTATTTGAATCCGATTCATTGTAAAAAGTCTCAATAATGATAATTGATGTTGCGTAATACCTCAGAAGTTAGCTATTGTGGAGCAGTATGATTTTCATGTTAAATAAATTTATAATTCCAAATACGGGTGGCGTTGTTTTGTTTGGGGAATACTTTCCAGCATCATCACACTCTTGTTATCTTACAAAATAGAACAAGGACAGCCTCACCATGCTAACTAACTCATCCATCCTCATTACCGGCGGTACTGGGTCTTTTGGCCACACCTTTGTTCCTATGACTTTGTCCAAATACAACCCACGCCGAGTGGTCATCTACTCGCGTGATGAAATGAAACAATGGGAAATGGCCAAGTTGTTTGGTAAGGATGATAGGGTGCGATTCTTTATTGGCGATGTCCGTGATAAAGATCGCCTTTCTCGGGCTTTAAATGGAGTTGACTATGTCGTCCACGCAGCGGCTACTAAGATTGTTACTACTGCTGAATACAACCCATTCGAATGCGTCAAGACCAATGTGATGGGGGCCATGAACCTAATTGACGCTTGTATTGACCAGGGCGTGAAACGTGTAGTCGCCCTTTCTACCGACAAGGCTAGTAGCCCATCCAATCTATATGGTGCTACCAAACTTACTTCCGACAAGCTGTTTATCGCGGGAAATTCTTACGCTGGAAGCAGTGACACCTGTTTTGCCGTGGTGCGTTACGGCAATGTTATGGGATCGCGGGGCTCGGTTATTCCGTTCTTTCTCAGTCAGTCAGACAAAGGTGTTCTACCAGTTACGGATAGCAGGATGACCCGCTTCATGATCACCCTTGAACAGGGCGTTGATCTAGTCTGGCATGCATTTCAGGATATGGTTGGCGGCGAGATTTATGTCAAGAAAATTCCGTCGATGAAGGTTACCGATATTGCACTTGCTGTTGCACCTACCGCTGAACAAGAAATTGTAGGTATTCGTCCAGGCGAAAAACTGCACGAGCAAATGATCGGCTCCGAAGACGCGCCCCATACCTACGAATACGCTGAACATTACAAGGTTTTGCCTGCCATCCATAACTGGAGCCAAGACCCCAAACGCATTAGCGGTGGCAGATTGGTTGGGGCTGATTTCACTTACTGCTCTGACAATAACCCTGAGTGGATGAGTGTTGATGCATTGCGTTCATGGATAGAAAACAACCGAGAAAAGATTAGTCTGATATGAGTTATGAGTTGATGCTGGGAATTTTTGTCCGAAATATGAGCTATTTGTCATGAATATTGCAATTATTCCTGCTCGAGGCGGCAGCAAGCGAATCCCACGTAAGAACGTGCGAGAATTTTGTGGTCTGCCCCTTATTGCATATTCGATCCTAGCTGCAAAGAACAGCGACCTTTTCGACCACATCATCGTCAGCACTGACGACGAACAGATCCGTGACATCGCCAACCAATTCGGCGCCGAGACGCCTTTCTTGCGCCCTCCGGAACTGGCCAATGACCATGCGACCACGGTACCGGTGATCAACCATGCGCTCAGCTGGTGCCAGCAAAATATGGGCAAGATAGACCATGCATGCTGCATTTATGCGACTGCGCCGTTCATACAAGCCAAGTTCCTTCGCGAATCCTACGAGATGTTGATTGCGAGAAAAGTGGGCGGTTATGTGTTTTCTGCCACCACGATGCCATTCCCTATTCAGCGCACCTTCAAGGTCAAGCTGGACGGCTTCGTTGAGATGTTCGAGCCACACAATTACAACACCCGCTCGCAAGACCTAGTAGAAGCATTCCAGGACGCCGGCCAGTTCTACTGGGGCAGTGCCAAGGCATATAACAGCGAAAAGATCTTCTTTGCGACTGATTCAATGGCATTTGTGTTGCCGCGCCACATGGTGCAGGACATTGACACGCTGGAAGACTGGCGACGTGCGGAACTGATGTACGAAGTGCTTAAAAAGAACGGAGACATCGCCTAAGGCGGCAGCGACGCCTGCGAACTATCATGGCACACTTACTCGTAATCGGCGCAACAGGCCTGCTTGGCAGCACGCTTGCGCCCATATTGGCGGCCAGCGGCCACAGCGTCGTTATCCATGGCTTTTCCGGCGCTGCTCAGGAGAAAGCTGACCTATGCGACTTTGCCCAGGCCAGCGCCATGATGGCGAGGGTCAAGCCCGACTGCATCATCAACCTGGCGGCACTGACCAATGTGGACTTGTGCGAACGCGAGCCACACAAAGCATACCTGCTCAATGTCGCCACCGTCACCCATGTAGCGCGCGCCATCCGCGAACAGGCGCAGCATTGCCACCTAATACAAATTTCGACCGACCAGGTTTACGATGGCAGAGGCCCCCATTCCGAATCCAACGTCACCATAACCAATACCTATGCCTTATCCAAAATCGCTGCCGAACTGGCCGCCGCCAGCTTGCCTTCGACCATACTGCGCACCACTTTCTTTGGCCGTAGCCGCTCCGATAATCGTACCAGTTTCAGCGACTGGATTGTGCAGTCTCTGCGCAAGGGTGCGCCGATCAATGTTTTCGACGACATTCTTTTTACTCCGCTGAATATCAAGACTCTGGCTTCAATGATTGAACGTTTGGTGAGCATTCGCCCAGTCGGGCTGTTCAATCTGGGCTCCCGCGAAGGCATGAGCAAGGCCGCATTTGCTTTTGCACTGGCCGAGGTTATGGCCCTGCCGACCAGCCACATTACACGCACAGTCTCCACGGCGAGCCAAGCGCTCGACGCCTACCGGCCCAAGGACATGCGGATGGACAGCAGCCTGTTCGAGCGCACCATGGGCTTGCAGCTGCCAACCCTTATCGACCAAATACATTTACTCCGGAGCGAATATCTTGAATAAACCAGATCGTGTTTTGCATATCGAAGGCAAATCCATCGGTGACGACTACCCGACCTACTTCATAGCCGACATAGCCGCCAACCACGATGGTGACATCGAGCGCGCCAAGAACCTAATTTATATGGCTGCGGAGGCAGGTGCCGATGCGGCCAAGTTTCAGCACTTTAACGCCAAGACCATAGTCAGCGACGAAGGATTCAAGGCGTTGGGGGGGCAGCAGTCGCACCAAACCAAGTGGAAGAAGAGCGTCACCGAGGTGTATATCGACGCCAGTGTGCCTCTGCTGTGGACGACAACTCTGAAGGAAACCTGCGACAAGGCCGGAATCTGTTTCTTCACCAGCCCATATGACAAGTTCCTGGTCGATCATATCGATCCGTATGTCCCTGCCTTCAAGATCGGCTCAGGTGACATCACCTGGCTGGAGATCATCGAGCACATCGCCAGCAAGCAGAAGCCCACCATTATTGCCAGTGGCGCTTCGAATATGGACGATGTCCAGCGTGCCATCGGGGCCGCGCTTGCCATCAACCCCAAGCTGGCCCTAATGCAGTGCAATACAAACTACACCGCCGAACTTGAAAATCTGAAATATATTCAGCTTAATGTTTTGAAGTGCTACAGGGCGATGTATCCGGATATGGTGCTTGGCCTGTCCGACCATACGCTGGGTCACACCACCGTGTTGGGCGCTGTGGCGCTTGGCGCGCGCATGATCGAGAAGCACTTCACCGACGACACTGCCCGCACTGGTCCGGACCATGGCTTCTCGATGAGCCCAAAGGCCTGGAGCGATATGGTCTTGGCTACCCGCGAGTTGGAATATTCACTTGGCAACGGCATCAAGAAAATTGAACACAATGAAAGTCAGACGGCTGTGCTGCAGCGCCGAGCAATACGCCTGCGCCAAGATCTGCCAGCTGGTACCGTGCTCACACGCGACCATGTGATGGTGCTACGCCCATGCCCTGTCGATGCCGTCTCGCCGATGGACCTGGCAGCCATACCTGGCAAGAAACTGATGCGCGATATCGCCTCAGGAGATTACCTGCGATGGAACGACCTCGCGTAGGCATCGTCGTCCCTGCGCTGAACGAGGCGACGACGATCGTCGCTGTCATAGAGCGGATCAGCCAATATGGTCAGGCCATCGTAGTAGACGACGGTTCTACCGATGCGACCGCAGAACTTGCGCGCAAAGCTGGTGCCGACGTGGTGTCCCACCAGGTCAATCAGGGCTACGACGGCGCGCTGAACACAGGCTTCGCCCGCGCTGCAGAACTGGGATGCAATTACATTATCACGATTGATGCGGACGGCCAGCACAACCCCTGCCAGCTGGCTCAGATGATCGCCTTGCTGGATGAGGGGAATGAGCTAGTACTAGGCATCCGTGACCGCTTTGCCCGCATTGGCGAAACCATCTTTGCCCGTTGCGCCAATTTGCTTTGGGGTGTGGCAGACCCGATGTGTGGCATGAAAGGATATGCAGCGTCGCTTTACATTAGTGCTGGTCGTTTTGACCGTTATAAATTGATTGGCAGTGAACTGGCTGTGCGCTCAATCGTTGCCGGGTGCCGTACGGCGCGAATGAATATCATCGTTCGCGACCGCCTTGATTCGCCGCGCTTTGGCCGTTTGTTGTCGGCCAATTACCGCATCCTGCGCGCTATGTTGATCCTAATTTTCTTATATCCTCCTCGCAGAGTATCCAACCGATGAAAACGAGTCACCTCAACGTCGCCATTATAGGATGTGGCCTGATTGGTGCCCAATTGGATGCCGAGGACACGTCGCCTGAATTTTCTCTGACCCATGCCGCAGGCTTTTCCAAAAACCCGCGTGCGCAAATTGCTGCCATGTGCGACCAAGACGCCGAAAAGGCGCGCTGGGCAGCAGAACGCTGGGGCGCCCAAGAGTCGTATAGTGATCCGCGCGCACTGTTCGCTAGGCACAAAATAGATGTGGCCGTTGTGGCCTCTTCCAGCGTAGCACGGTGGGAGGTGATCGAACCAGCACTGGCTGCAGGTGTCAAGGTACTGGTCATCGAAAAGCCGCTTGCCACCACGGTGGACGAAAGCCGCAAGTTAGCCTCTGCGATTGATGCAGCAGGCGCGCATTCAATCATCAACTTCTCGCGCCGCTGGGACCCGAGTATGAGAGCACTGCGCCTAAGGATTTTCGCAGGCGAGATGGGAGCACTACAGCGCTTGGTAGGCACTTACGGCAAAGGTATTACCAACAATGGCTCGCATATGATCGACTTGTGCACTTTCCTGTGCGATGCCAAACCGAAGCGAGCCCGCTCGCTTGGCTCTCCTCTGGATTCCGAGGAAGCTGGTTGGAGCAGAGGCAAGGACCGCGCCTTGGATGCGCAGGTTGAATTTGAACGCAAGGATGGAAGCAAGGTACAGTTGACGATGCTGGCGACCGACCAGAGCGCCTTTACCTGTTTTGAACTGCGCATTATTGGCCGGCTGGCCATATGCGAAATGAGCAAGGGTGGCCGTAGCGTCCTTTTTACCGAGATAGGGGAAGACCCGAATTACATCGGTTATCGCATTCCAGTTGAAGCCGTACCTCAGCCGGCACACGCACTCGAAGCCATGGACTGGATGGTCGATGAGGTACTCCGCCTTGCGGCCGGCGAGATCAAGGCATCGAGCTGCGATGCCAATAACGCATTGCTGACCGCATTGACAGTCGAGGCTATCAAGCGCTCTGCTAAAGTCGACGGGCACTGGCAGGAGATTACATTTCCATGAAAAACTGTGAGAACAAAATGACCCAATTAGCAATCAAGGGCGGCCCACGACTGCGTGAACAGCCACTGCCAGCGCGCCGCACAATGGGCGAAGCAGAAAAACAGGCAGTTATCGATGTTATGAATAGTGGTGAACTTTCTGGCTTCTTCGGCAGTCCTGGTCCGCAGTGGCTGGGTGGTGAAAAGGTCAAGCAGTTCGAGCGAAAGTGGGCCGACAACTATGGTTATAAACACGCCATCTCGGTCAACTCTTGGACTACCGGCTTGATGACTGCAGTGGGTGCCATGGGCATAGGACCGGGTGATGAAGTTATCGTCTCGCCCTATACCATGTCTGCCAGCGCCACTGCCATCTTGTTCTACGGCGGTATTCCTGTTTTTGCCGACATCGATCCGGAAACATTCAACATCACGGCCGCCACCATCGAGCCTTGTATCACCCAACGCACCAAAGCCCTCATGGTGGTGCATATTTTTGGCCAAACGGCCGAAATGGAAGCCATCATGGCTCTGGCCCGTAAGTACAATCTAAGGGTAATCGAAGATGGCGCGCAGTCGCCTGGCGTCAAATACGAGGGTAAGCCCATTTGCGGTTTCGGCGATATTGGTGGTTTCAGCCTCAACTACCACAAGCATATACACACGGGGGAAGGGGGCATGCTGGTCACCAATGACGACCAGGTTGCTCTGCGCTGCCAGTTGATTCGCAACCACGGTGAAAATCTGGTCGAAGTGCAACCGATTGAAGAACTCACTAATATGTTGGGTGCGAATTACCGCCTTACGGAACTGCAGGCTGCCATTGGCATCGCTCAACTTGATCGCCTTGATGGATATCTTGCCCACCGTCAGCGCTTAGCAGCTCATTTTGGCAAGCAGATCATCGGGATCCCTGGCCTGACCCCTGCCAAAGTGGCTGCTGGCGCCGAACACGCATACTACCTGTACCCAGTCAAGTATGATGCATCCGTCACAGGTATTTCTCGCAAAGTATTTGTTCAGGCCGTTAATGCGGAGCTGCCACCAGTGCAAGTGTGGGAGCAGACAGGTTTTACCGAGGGTTATGTAAAGCCACTATACCTGGCGCCCATTTATCAGAAAAAAATTGCAATAGGCCGTTCGGGCTTTCCTTGGAATGTTAACGTAGGCGTCGATTACAACTACAGCAAGGGTATTTGCCCTGTGGTGGAGCGCATGTACGAAAACGAGCTGATTTACACGCCACTGATGCGAGAGCCTCTGACTGAGAGTGATATAGATGATTTTGTGGCGACAATCAAAAAAGTGCTAGCTAATGCGAGCGAACTGACCGGTTGAATTGACGAGACAAGGCAATGAACATGTCGGAACAAAATGGTTTTGGTGCGCAGCGCCTAACAGGATCAGTTGTGGAGCTGAGAAGTTTTTCGAAGGAGAACTTGACAGACAGCTACCTTGGATGGCTGCGCGACCCCAATCTCATGCGATTCAGTAACCAGCGTTTTCGCACTCATAACATCAAGAGCTGCCGCGCCTACCTAGATTCATTTACCTGTACCGATAATTTGTTTCTGGCCATCTACCATGAAAGCGTCTTCATCGGCACCATGACGGCCTACCGCTCAGTCGTCCATGGCACGGCTGATATCGGCTTGCTAATTAGCGCTGGTGTGCAGGGCAAGGGTTATGGAAAGGACGCTTGGGCTACCCTCATGGCTCACCTGTTGGCTAATGGTGCTCGCAAGGTTACGGGCGGCACCCTGCGCTGTAATACGGCTATGGTGCGCATTATGCTGGGCTGCGGCATGCAAGCCGATGGCGTAAGGGCAGGCCAGGAACTGGTCGATGGAGTTGCCCACGACATGCTCCACTTCGCAAAATTTGCCTAATCATGATGGACAAGCTCGCGCGGCCTCTGACCGTCGTCGCTCACGATGCAGGCGCAGCTAACCATATTTTTTCTTGGATGTCTAACGAGCAGCCAGCCCTGTGCCTGGCCGGCCCAGCTCGGGCCATTTGGCAAGCACGCTTCCAAATAACAGGGTCGGATTCCGTGCATTTACCCTTAGCCGAGTCTGGCCTGGCAACTGCCCTAGAGGGCGCCGCCACCGTTGTAACAGGAACGGGTTGGGAAAGCCCTCTTGAACACGATGCGCGCAAGTTGGCGCGTGAGCAAGGTATCCGCACCATCGCGGTCATCGATCACTGGACCAATTACGCGGACCGCTTTGTCCGTCGTGGGGAGCAGGTACTACCAGACGAAATCTGGGTATGCGACCCCTATGCGATGGAGATCGCCAAAGCGTCCTTTCCAACAGTCCAAGTGATACAGCAAGCTAACACCTACTTGTCAGGGCTGGTGAGAGAGGTCGAATTGCGTCAAAAGCAAGCGAGTACCCATGGGAATGACTGCGTGCTGTATGTGCTGGAACCAATTCGCCAACTTTGGGGTGAACTGGCTCAGCCGGGGGAATTCCTGGCCCTTGACTACTTCATGGCGAACCGCAAGCACGCGCTGATAGCGGCTGATGCCGAAATCCGTCTGCGCCCCCATCCGTCCGACCCGCCCGGCAAGTACGAAGCTTGGCTAGCTCGGCATGCCAACCCCCGAGTTGGCCTTGACCGGTCCGCAAGCTTGTCCGAAGCCCTGGCTTGGTCGAACGTGGTGGCCGGCTGCCAAACTTATGCCATGGCGCTGGCGCTGGCCTGCGGACGCACCGTCATTTCTACAATTCCCCCATGGGCACCTCCCTGTGCCCTACCGCACTTAGGTATTAGACATTTGTCTCGCCTTCTTACATGACAACTTGTATCCCTATGGAGCTGCTATGTCAACCGCTGCTTTAATTACCCTGTTCTTTACCACTGACTGATTAGGAAGACTATGCATACAAAATCAAATACAACATTTCAAAATCTTCGGTACTGTATTCGCTGCTGCATGCCTGAAACTCAGGAGGGATTGAAGTTCGATGAGCTTGGTATCTGTCAAGCATGCCAGTCGTCGGAACAAAAGATTCATATCAACTGGGTCGAGCGAGAGCTTGAACTTCGAAAGTTGTTAGACAGCGCAAAAGGTAATGCAGGTAACAACTATGACTGCATAGTGCCAATTAGTGGTGGCAAAGACAGCGTCTATCAATTGCATGTATTGGTAAACGTTTATGGAATGAAGCCACTTGCAGTGACATTCAGCCACAATTGGTATAGTGAAACTGGTTGGTATAACCTACAGAATGCGCTTCAAGAATTCAATGTTGACCACATCATGTTCACCCCGAACCGCGATCTGGTTAATCGCATAGCAAATCGCTCCCTAGGTGCGATAGGAGATGCATGTTGGCATTGTCATTCTGGTGTCGGCGCTTTCCCTTTGCAAGCAGCCGTGCGATTCAATATTCCACTACTGATCTGGGGCGAATCAATTGCAGAATCATCTGGTCGCGCCTCCTATAAAGATCCAGTGCATAAGTTTGACCGAGAGTATTTCATTAAAGTATCTGCCAAGCGACAACCAAAAGAAATGGTTTGTGAAACTCTTTCAGAACGTGACTTATACCCATTTAATGTGCCAACAATCGAGGAAATTGAACGAGTCGGAGTTTACGGAATTCACCTCGGCGACTATATATTTTGGGATGAGGAGAGGCAGACTGAGTTCATACGCCAAGAATATGGGTGGAAAGAAACAGAAATGGAAGGCGCGTACAAAGGCTATAAGAGCGCCGAGTGCATCATGGCAGGCGTACATGATTTTACCTGTTACCTAAAACGGGGCTACGGGCGTTCCACTTTTCAAGCATGCCTTGATGTGAGAAATGGACTGATGACGCGTGAGGAGGGATTCAAAGTTGCTCGCGCAATTGATTCCGAACGCCCTGGCGCACTTGACTACTTCCTAAAAATAACCAACCTAACTGAAGCTCAGTTCTACGACACAATCAAGCAACTTAAACATCTCAAACTGATTGATGTCGATGTTCCGGTTCGTCCGAAGGCACATCAAAACCGTGAAATTACTGTGCCGTTCTTTGAGCAACTCATCGCTAAGCATCGAAATCGTTCAGACCCGCGGGAACAGGACTAAAATTATGTTTTCAAAATATTCGATTGCTGATATCCATCGCCAATTTGAAGATGGAAGCCTCGATCCAATGATGCTCGCCGAGGTCTGTATCGAAAGGATAGTCCGATTAAATCCCGAGTTTCACGCATGGGTTAATTTTGACGCCGAATTATTAAGGCTACGAGCACGCGAAGCCAAAACGGCGTTGGCTAGCAAAAAGCCGTTGCGAGCTTTGGAGGGGATTCCCGTTGGTGTCAAAGACGTGTTTAACACCACAGAGTTTCCAACCGAGATGGGAAGCGAAATATGGCAAGGCTTCACTCCAGGAAATGATGCGCGTGTTGTGTATTACCTAAAAAATGCTGGTGGCTTGGTCGCAGGTAAAACAGTCACTGCAGAGTTTGCGGTTCACGCTCTCAATGAAACTCTTAATCCTCACGATATAAGCGTAACCCCTGGCACTTCCTCTAGCGGATCCGCTGTAGCGGTGAGTTTAGGTATGGTACCAGTGGCACTTGGGACTCAAACTGGTGCGTCAATTATTCGCCCTGCTAGTTTTTGCGGAGTCTATGGTTACAAACCGTCGTTTGGGCTACTACCGAGAACAGGCTCGCTTAAAACAACCGATAGCCTAGACACGGTTGGCTTTTTTGTTGCAAATCCAAACGACCTGAAGCGTGTATTTGATGTGCTCCGCGTTCATGGCCCTAACTTCCCCATAAGCTACAAGATCCTTAAGAACCAAGAAAGGCAAACAAAACCAGTTAGTCGGCCGTGGAATATCGCCATTGTAAAAACACATACGTGGTCTGAGGCTCCTTCATATGCACAGAGGTCACTTCTCGAGTTTTCGGATAAGCTAGACAAAATAGAAGGAGTACAAGTAACAGAAATAGTATTACCAAATGAATTCGAAAGAACACACGAAATTCACGCTTCAATCTATGACAAGAGCCTATCCTACTATTTTTCGGAAGAGCATCGTCAGAGC
>Ga0315905_10004625_pt1 | contig 14057 bp, 11 predicted proteins | sample LakEriMetagenome_5_FD_203522 | JGI IMG/M metagenome (GOLD analysis project Ga0315905, IMG submission 203522) | Freshwater fungal communities from buoy surface, Lake Erie, Ohio, United States - Buoy 4 MA121 | ecosystem: Environmental > Aquatic > Freshwater > Lake | place: USA: Lake Erie, Ohio... | reverse complement strand
AAGTGGTTTGAAGGCAATATGGAAATGCCCGAAATTGAAAACTACTTTACGTCGCCTATGAAAATTTACAAGACCGGCAAGTATTACACTGTCCGGGTAAACGTCCAAACCAATTTAGGTGTGCCAGCACTCACAATTTACGATGAAGACAATCGTGAAATATCGATTGAGTCAGTGGACGACAAGACGGATATTATTACTATTTTAGAAATAAAGGGCATCAAATGTACTGCGACCAGTTTCCAAATCGACATTGAAATGAAACAAATGCTCTCAGTTAAGCCAGTTGAACTGTTCACAAAATGCATTATTAAGACCCCATATAGGCCTGCAACTAGCGCAACTAGCGTACATGACGCAGTCGGTGTCGTTGAACACACGGGCGCGACTCGCCATGTAAATACACAGTCGGTTGCTGACGACATACCGGTTAGACATTTTGTTGCAGATACACATCATACAAACATGATTATAGCAACCGATGTCCCAATTATTGCACCTCAAATCGCTGAGCCAACCAGTTCGGTCAAAGATTTAGTCAAAATGACTCCCGCCGACATCCCCCTGCCTGAGCCAGTACAAGAACATGTTCGCGAAGTCGCCGCGAATAAGCCCGATATAAACGAAACAATTACAATCAATACAGATAGTTACAACGTAGACACAAGTATCGGTCTAGAGGAATTCACTATTGATTTAGATAGTTTAACGGATCAGGAAAACGTAGTTATTAAAAAAAGCAATGATGTGTATTATGAAATGTATCGCGAAGCATGCAGAAAGGCCAAGATTGCGCGAGATTTAGCACTTTCATCTTATTTAGAAGCAAAACGCATAAAAAATACATACATGTTGGAAGATTTGACCGACAGCGATGAAAGTGATTTAGAACAAGATTCTGTTGTAGAATAACTCTTTTTTTATAGAAGCAAATAAATTGTTATAAGTATTCGGCTTATAGCATGGAAACGTTTAGGTAAAAAATGAGTTTTTACATAAATAATTTATCAACCGTTATTATATAAACGAAATGTTTGGAAAAATATTTGAACATGCTTTAAAGGGAGTGAAACAATTCTTCTCGGCCGAACGCGTCGTCATCATTGTTGTATTCTTATTGCTTGTTTGGTTACTTTCTCAGTATGCCAGCAGCAAGACGGCTGTCGTCGATAAGATGGAAGATGGCAGTGCACCTGCCCCTGAGGCTAAGGGCGATGAATCCAAGCCGAAGGTGGCACCCAGCTCTGGTAACACCGCTTCTGGTCACGGATACACAACCAGCGAGGTTGCTAACCCTGCCGACCTTCTCCCCGCCGACGAGAACAGTCAGTGGTCCGCGTTGAACCCCAATGCCGCCAATAAGGGAGATACCACTATGCCCGATTTGTTGAAGGCCGGTTACCACATTGGTTTAGACACCATTGGTCAAACCATGCGTAACGCCAACTTACAGTTGCGATCTGACCCCATTATCACAAAGACCGCGGTTGGCCCCTGGAACCAGAGCACCATCGAAACTGACTATGCTCGTGTGCCCCTCGAAATTGGCCCCATTAAGTAAATAGTTTAAGTTTTTTTACATTTAACCGTCTATTTTCGCAAATCTCATATATTTGCGAAAATACTATACAGAAACACTTATTTTCTGCGTGTTGCTCTTTTTATAGCTCTTCTCTTTTTCCCTGCAAACGTAATTGGTCCACCTTCCAGTTCTCCTTCTTCTCCTTCTGTTTCCGCATCCATCATGTCTTCGTATTCGAGTTGTCTCTTCGTATTTTCTAATTGCGCGCTTTGGTCCACAATCTTCCCATACTTAGGGTCTTCCACGTAGAGATATTTTCCTTTGCCCATATTGATTTGTATTTTCTCCTCAATTTCCGCATCTTTGATTTTCTCATGCTCGATTTGTGCTTGATGATGAGGGTCGTTGTTATTATTCTCCTTATTCTCCTTATTCGAAAGAAGTTTGTCTTCCATACTATCAGGGACGTAACCCTCTCGAATCTGCTTTACCTGGCCGTTATATCCATCACCTTCATGACTACGCTTTTGAGGACCTTTACCTCCTCGATTTACGCGTCTGCTTTTTCTAAATGTTTGTTTTCGCGCAGTATTACGCTTATTCGTTTTTGCGCGCTTTACGCGTCTACTCGTTTTCGATTTACTGCGGTTGTACCCCATTTATAACATATACTGACAAAATTATAATGTTGAAAATGAGACAAACGTAACCGACCAATGGCGATTATTATTTACATCACTATAATTTTTAATAGGCTCATAATGTATAATTATGGACAAATATGAGGTTTTAGGATTTGTGGCAACATGTATCGTCCTGGTTGTCTGTTTATATATATATTTTGATAATTATGGGGCATTTGATTTGAAATGCATTGTGTCCACCGTAGACGGCAATGAGTACTGCGTTCGAGAACGTAGTCGCATACAAGAAGCAGCGGACCTATTGGCCAGAGTTACCGACAAATGCAAACGTTTAGTTGATTATGTATATGAAAAATTCCCAGATAAGGAGAACGTGCAGCGACTACAAAAGGGTTTTAACCCGAAAAAAGTGATGGAAACATTGCCGACCAGCAAATTTACTGCATACAGTGAGAACAAAGGCGAGAAAATCGCGTTTTGTTTGAATCGCGAAAAGACTAAAAATGAGGGACTAATCGACGAGAGTACACTCACATTCGTTGCTATCCATGAGCTATCACACGTTATGACGAAATCGATAGGTCATAAAAGTGAATTTTGGGAGAACTTCAAATTCATGTTAGAACAAGCAAAAGAAGCTGGAATACATAATCCGGTAGATTATAAGAAGGAACCACGCGAATACTGTGGTATGAAAATACACGATAATCCTTATTATGATGCGTAACCGACGATTTTTACGTTTTTCATATTGATATTTGGAACAATATGAAATAATAGAGCCACTTATGCTAGATAATACACGACTGCTGTAGTCAGCGCGAACAAAATACCACCCCATAACGTATCTGTTATTGCGAGAACCGGCGACCAATGCTTAAATATCGCATATGTCGTTGCGTCATATACACCATAAATGACGATTCCCAATAAAAACGCATCGAATATAGACCGGTTCTCTTTCAGTATAAAATAATACAGACCGACTATCAAAAATATGTAGCATGCCACTACACCTGACATCTTTATATTCATGGCAGTTCGCTGTACTTTTGCAACCTGTTCACCATATTGAGTGCCAATTGCATTCAAATATAGTCCATCTAACATTAACATTGTAATCGCCGATGTGACGACTTGTTTAATCATGTTATATAGTTTATACATATATATTTTAGTACGGCGCGGTGATTTTTATAAATTTGGTATTTAAAACTTCAGTTGTTTAAGTTCTGCGTTGTTTAATGCGCGAATTTGTTACGCCACTGCCACCACCACCGGTTGATAAACTATGAGGTTTATAATATACTTGAGCATTATTTGTAAATAAACTGCGCATAGAAAAACGAGGGATATATGGGTATAAAAAATATATACCGGTTTCAATTAAAGCAGTTCCGGCATTATATGGTCCACCGTTTGGCGATGGATTTGTACCATCGACATTTTTTGCAATGGACCACGATGAAATGTCGTTTTTTGTTTCTATTGTATAACCATAGGTAGATTCAAACCCATTTACATTTTGGTTGGCATCCTCTTGATTATTATAGTAGAGAATATATGCTGGTGTTCCACCAACACGAAACCCAGTTTCACTCATAGGACCAATCATTAAACGCTCACTATCACCCGTATTTATAGTAGAATGCGCAAGACCTTCGTTAAAAATGTGCGCATTTCCCGCAGCAATTGGATACGATTGTCCATCTATGATTAAATTTCCAATACTATCTGTTAAATACAACAAATACGTATTGTTAAAATGATTTTCTCCTTTATCAATATGTGGGGGCGTATCTCCCTTAATCCATCTCAGCGGAATAGATGCAATTTGAGATAAATTAATACCAAAACCAGTTTCCAATTTGGTTTTAATTGCATCCGGCAATTCAATCGAAAAATCAACCTTTGGTTGCGTTGAAAGTTTGTCCTTATTGGTTTGTACAATCGGGTTATTCAATATCTCCGTAATTTCATTCGACGATAGCAGATTATGTATCATAGTTATATCTTATATATAGATATAATTCAGCAGTTTATACAAAGCAAATATTTACACAAATGAAGCTTTAACAGAATCAGTTTGCATAAAAATATGGGGGTAATTTAATGGGTATGGAGCTAGGACTCCAATGTTCTCATGTAGAGACAAATCATTTGTTCGAAAAAATAAAAAATCACGACGACACTGCACTTTTTGTTACGGACCTGTCTGTCGTATTTATGCATCTTGCACGCGACGCCTTTTTGTCATATTGCGATAAAATTCTAACAAATGATGCGTCCACTACTTATACATGGGTCATCGAATGTGAGAATATTAAGGATAATGCCAAGAAAGACGTAGAATCCATACTATATGTAGCAAAATGGATGTCATCTAAATATGCGTCTCGACTGATTCAAATACAGTTTCAACGTCCAACGCGACTGATACATACAGTACTGCATACCAACTGGACATATTTGAGTAAGAATTTGCAAAATGCGATTGTCATTGCAAATGAAGGGACTGGGACGTAAACAAAAATTATATGTGTAAAAATAGACATATAATTTATAGACATCAGTATATATGGAAACACAAAGTTCGGTTCAATCTGTTATACAATATAAGGAACCTATCCCAACTGATGATATATTCAAGGTTTGCATTCTAAATGATGCAAATTCGATTCGTAAAATGATTGTTTTCCAAGGTAGCGATAAACCGATTGCGAAAGACAGTGCAATATTTAGTGAGGATGAAAAGCTTCAACACCGAGCCGAAAACATTGAAATTCAGCCGTCGACGTTCCAACTCCATCCAGATGATTCCATTCACGTTCTCAAAATGAAGATTTTACACGAATTGTCATTGCCTTCTGTTTCGTATGGCGAATTGTATTTGTTCTCAAAAAAACAAATCACAATGCACTTACATGAATTATATATGGAAGTAACCAAAAATGACACTGTACCGTTAACCAAGCCTGTCATTGGACAACTATTATCCAATCTTCAAATAGTAGACAAAGATACACTGTCGTATTTTGCGGAAATGAACCAACCTTCCTATACCTATGTGGAATTTGTTAATGGGTTCTCCAAATATATCCGCAACATGGAAATTTCTATTCCGGTGGGTCATCGATTTGCGAAATCAAGAGAACTTCTGTTTGCTTCCAATCCGTATAATGTAATACAATCCAATCCGCTGGTTTTCCAATCGGGAGCGATGAACCCGCTCATCTTATTTGAGAACCATTTATTATTAACATATGGTAATTTAGTAAATAATACAATCTATTTATGTTTTGCCGACGATGTTCTCAAATATGGAGAACGCATGTCCATTTCAACCGACTATTTTATGAAATTGTACTACCCATTGTTGGCAAAACGTGATATATATTCGAATGACGATTTAATTCAAGCCCGACCCGCGCTAATGAAACAAACAGAGAAAATGATGAAACCCGCCTTTTTTCAAAAATACAAGAATACGGATGCGTTTTACGACATATATAACAGCCGTGTGGAAGAATTGCCCTATTCGAAACAAGGCATTGAAAACTTTCATTTCATTTTACATCCCGTCTCAACAACCATATTTCCGCTGGATATTGTGTTTAAACAAATGCATGCAACTGCAAATGTGCCATTTATTAAATACAATCCGGGCTATCGACGAGAACCTCTCTATCGTCTATATTCCGTGAAACGAACAAAATATGGCAAAAAAATACCAGAGTTGTCCCGAACACAAATCATGTCTTACTCCAAAGTAACCGGCAAACCAAAACAACTATCCTTTGTTGTGAATTATATGCACAAAAATGCGAAAGAACACGTCTTTGTACACATTAATACAAATGGTGATATTGTAGTAAATGGCACATGTGCACACACAATGACCGCTGCGGATTTAACGCAGGTTCTCGTAGAAACGATTAACCCGCTCTTAATTAAAATGAATGATGTTTTGGATGCTTCTGGCTACAAAATCGCGATGTTCGAAAACGTATACGATGAGCGTATCGAGTATATAAACCTGAAATATACATGTGGCATAACACGTAATTTTAATATAAAACCCACTGAACTGACCACAATATTGTCGAATATGTTTCACGTATATGAGGCGGACATTAACAAGGGTGCCATTTTACGTTTCAAGAATGTCGAGAACTATAAAGAAATGAATGCGATGAATGCACTTATTACACAAATATATAAGACAACGAACGATCTTAGTCAAGTTAAAAAGGCAATTATGGAGAACTTTGTATTAACAGATGACGAGGCGCGCGAAGTTATTAACAAATATTTGAATGAGCACATAATTATAAACGGGAACTATGTAAATAAATCGATTGACGTTGCAGAGAACCCGGGATTTCCGTGCTTAATGCGCACGTCGACTGCATATGCTACGCCGGAAATCATTATTGAAATCGCCGAAATTAGCTCCATTCATTATATTGACGTTATTCATCGGTATTTGGATGTATTTTTGCGGGTTACACAACATGGCGATAAATCGAGTGTAAGCAAGGACAAATTACTGAAAATGATGGCAAAAACGAAAAACGTAGAAGACGATTTCGTGCAAGAAAATGTAATTGCTGCTACAACTCAACCGATCCAACCGTTTGCACTAAAGCCCATTACCGATGTTCAGGAAGAGGAAGACGGTGATGAAGGCATGTTATTTTTTGATGACGAGGAAGATGATGCCGGTGCAGGTGAAGGTGCAGGTGAAGGTAATGATGGTGCTGGCGATGGCATGTATGCTGAAGACGATGAATTAGAACCATCTGCTAAGTCCCCTAACAAACCTGGCCTACTCTTTCAGGACGATGATGATGATGATGGTGGCGATGATCCATTTTTTGGGGGCGCCAATATGTTTTTTAATAAAATGAAGAAACTGGAACCGACATTATTCCGCACAAAAAAAGAGGGAAAGTTTGATTCTTATGCACGCTCTTGCCCTAGCCAAAGTAGCCGACAACCTGTTATTTTAACAAAAGAAGAGTTGGATAATATGGACGAAGCTGCATATGAAGTAGCCATGCCGTATGGAACAGATAAAGATAAACAATATTGGTATATCTGCCCGAGATATTGGTGTACTCAAACAAACAAACCTATGACTGACGCGCAGGTTGCAAATAAAGAATGCGGAGGTAAAATTATAAAAGATATCAAAAACCCGGAACCAGGACATTATATATATGAATTTACCGATGAACGACAACATAAATATACTGACGAAAGTCAGTATACCGGGGATAATTATCGCAGACATAGACCTGGGTTTTTGGGAGACGACAAACACCCAAATTATTGTCTACCGTGCTGTTTCAAAGAAATGAACACAACCCAGCAAATAACCCGCAGACGAGAATGTGGTGTATTGGATTCGAATTTACGCGGCAATAAAAAGACTGTCAATGAACTGATAAACCCACAAACAAAAGAACCTGCCGGAAAAAAGAAGGCGGAGAAATCAGCAGGTCAGGATGAAGAAGAGGGCGACGATGAACAACCGGGTGACGATGAACAACCCGGAGAAGTTGAACCGCCTCTTCAGGATGAAACAGCTGACGAAGATAAACCTGAGACGGAAGTGACAGCTGTAGGCCCTGCAAAACCAGGTCGCATCGGTATGGGTGTCATGGGCGTTGATAAGGTGCACATTGATAAATCAAGATGGGGTTTTTTACCACTCTCTATAGAACTGTTTTTGAGAACCGATAACTCGACTTCTATAAACAAAAACAACCCGGCGTTGATAGCAAAGACCGAAACCCCTCTTTTACGATATGGTGTAGAATATTCAGATAAACAATCATTCATTGCATGCATTGCGGATTTGTATACGTATAATAACAATATTCCCGTTCCATCTATTAGCGAAATGCGTAAAATAATTGTATCCCACATTTCATTGGATGTTTATGTGAAATCAAATAACGGCTCGCTTGTATCTATATTTCAACCCAAAAAGACAATTATCGACGATATTACTGTGGAAAAATACAAAACTACCGAGCTTTATAAAAGCATTGATGATTTGTCAAATGTGGCCAAGAATCGCTTCTTAAAAGATACAATTGCGTCTTACCAAAACTTTATTGAGTTCATGAAAAACGACGACTCGTTCATCGACCACACATATGTATGGGATATAATTACATCGGCGGAGACCGGCATCTTTAAAAATGGCATCAATATTGCATTGATTGAAATCGTCGACAATGATATTACAGATAATGTTGCGGTTTTGTGTCCGTCCAACTCGTATGCGACCAAACCGTTTGATTTGGCAAAAGGAACATGCATTCTGTTAAAACAGGATAAGTTTTATACCCCCATTTACTTGTATGGAAATACGAACACGTCGAAACCGACAAAGAAAACCGCGGTCAAAATATTTTCCCATCAAAATACGCCGCCCAATTTGTTAAACGTGTTTGAAATGATTAATAAAACCACCAGTAAATACTGCAAACCTCGTGAAAGTTTACCAAATGTATATGATTACAAGCCCAATCTATCTGCACTGGAAATTTATGAAATATTGACCGAAAAACGTCTCATTATCAAAAGTCAGGTCCAGAATTATCGTAATAAAGTCATCGCATTTATTGTATCTACCCGCGCGGAAGATGAAACCGGAATATATATTCCCACTGCACCCTCTGCACCCATCAAAAACATCCAACCCATTTTCACAGATGCAGTTGTTTGGCAGGAATATACAGTTACTCGCGACCGGCTTACACAGATTGCGAATAAAACGGACGGTAAACTGTTATGTAAACCCGCGTTTAAGGTAGTGGAAGATGGACTAATTGTTGGCATATTTACAGAAACGAATCAATTCATATCCGTGAGTACCCCCGCCGAAAATATCATTGAAGACGGTATTCCAGAATATAAAGTGCATGGTTATAAGGACAATCAATATTACGTGGCAGACACCGCATTTGCAACTGTTTCAACGCATGATTCGGTCCGCGCTCAAACCATACGCAATATATCACTAGAATCACATTTCTATAATTTGTTTCGAAGTAAGTTGCGAAACACGCTTGCCGATTATAAATACAAGGCCGCTCGCGACGAAATTGTACACATCATAAACAACAATCAGTATTTGTATAAAACGAAAATGAAGAAATTGGAAAATATTATTCGCCACGTGTTAAAACCACTAATTGCGTTTATTGAATTCGATGAAGCAGTTCTCAAACACGTCAACGAAATGAACGCCATCGTTAAACCGGACGAAATCAATAAGATATGTTTGTTGAAAGAAAATAAACTGTGTGCACCGCAAAAGCATCTGGTTAGCGGAATCGAGAACGACCGTCTATATTACACACGATTGGCGGATGAACTCATTCGATATACCCGAATTCGCACATTCATTCTGGACCCAACCAAATATTTGAATATAGGTAGTGTGGAATACCAGGTTGACGAAACCGAGATATTGTATTTACACTCGCTGTTAGTTGCCGAAGACTTTGATAAATTAGTTGCAATGCCCACAAATAAATACATCAGTAATATTTCGCGAGATTTTGCCAACCCATTTGTATCGACGAATGCACAAACTTCCACCGATGTTGCTTTGACAGAACAATACAGAAATACGGCGAATGCATCATTTGATATTTTGAAAGCGGAATGTGTTTCAAAAACAGTACCTGTACTGATGGATAAAAAGAATTGGAATACGATTTTACACGAAAACGCGGTCGAGCATATATTGAACAATTCGATTCAATGCAGTTTCTATATCATCATGTTCATATTAAGAGAACATTTGCAAATTCGCGAAAATATTTATGAAATTAAGCAGCGTTTGTGTGGATATTATGCAAAATTATTAAAAACATATCAGGTGAACATATACGACATGTTAAGTAAACAAGGAAAACAACAAGTTGTAAATATGTTGACGCGGTCCAGAATCGATATATCTATGATGATTATGGACGAAAGTTATATATTAACGGCTATCGATTTCTGGGTATTCGCAATCAATATGCAACTCCCGATTATCATTTTTGATTCGAATGGTTCATTACCATTTGCACCCACATTGGATTGGCTGCGGCTAGGTGGGAACCCTGAAACCGACAAGTTTTATTTTATACGTATGATAAACAATACACAATATAATTTGATTACTCCGCCGTCTCCATTACGCGAGCTAAAGGGGTTCGAGCAAATGATTCAGTCGCCATTATATGATAAACATATCCAAACTTTTCAGGAATTTATGCAAACTTATACGATTATTGTGCCGAAATTAAAGGTGGGTCGAATACGTCGCGGCGCATGAAAAAATAATTGTAGAAAATGACACATTGCAGACAAATAATTCTCGTAATATGATATACGAAAATTATTTATGTCCAAACTCATTGGTGGCGAGATAATTGGACAAGGCAATTATGGGTGTGTTCACAAGCCGCAAATGGAATGCGAAAGTTCTCCACCAAGTACCGATACTGTATCTAAAATTATGTTAAATGCAAAGGCTGATATAGAACTGGAAGAATTTGCTGCCGTAGCAATGGCAGACCCAACACAAACTATACATTTAGGAACTCCCACAAAGTGTGCGATTAAAGAGACACGCGATAATATAGACGCGATTGATGAGTGCAACAATACCGGACTTACAAATACTACATTTTACCCAAACAAACTCGGTGATTATGCATTATTAGTTATGAAAGATGGCGGACAAGACTTAAACACGTTTGGTGAGGTTATTTATAGATGGGCTAATACGCCAGTAAATCAAAATAAAATGGAATTATTCTGGTTAGAAGTTTCGCGCCTATTTTATGGATTAAAATTATTTAAAGACGCCGGAATTGTTCATCACGACATAACACAGAATAATATTGTATATAATATAAACACTAATCGATTGAACTATATTGACTTTGGACTTATGACAAAACCAAAAGATATTGTACAAGACGCTCGTAATGGCAAGGGTTATCCGCGGTGGTGGTCGTTGCCTTGGGAAATATCTGATTTTGGACCTTCCAAATATAAAGCTTACCTACATGCAAACTATTCGCACGCACCACGCGTGATGCCTGATATAGCAGATGAGTATGATGATTTCTTTCACTTGATTCTACCTGATGTTCAGCCAGAGGAGGTGGCACTAATTAAAAATATGATGTCTAGAAAATATAACGAGCAGACAAATTCGTACAGTAACCACAATTATAATAAAAGTATAAACGAATCGATTGATACTAGGGATAGTTACGGGGTTGGCCTTGCACTGCTATATATATTAAACCGATCACGCCATCTCATAGATTCCGTTTTTGGTGATAATTTAAATGCCCTCTTTACTAATATGATAAGCCCATTGGTATCCGAACGGTATTCGGTTAATCTATTAATTGCCAAGTATAACCAAATTATGACAGAAAGCGGATTTCTTGAAAAACACAAGAAGCATTACGACGAGAACTTCCTGCTTGTTAGCCCTCCTGCACCACGAGATATTGTTCCTGGCGGAAGACATAGACCTCGCACCCGAAAATCCGGCAAAGTGTCCAAATCCACGCGTCACAATAAATCATCAAAGCGCATGCGGTCTAGAAAAGCGAATAAGGCCAAACGGTCATATAAAAAATGCTAAATTACAATATGATTTATGATATTACACAAATTATATTGTTTCAAGACACAATAGAAAAAAATACATTATATATACCTGAATTTTTTATGGGCAAATTATGCCAGTTCATTTTTCATCACAGCGCGTTCTTTCCAATATTCTCGATTCATGTAACCTTTGATGGCATTTGAACGCATAAAGATTGCGTACGGGTCATCGCCGCGTGCATGTGAATATTCATGTGGGAGCCTGTATCTGGACAATTTTATTGTGACTCGTGCATTCGCATCTACGCGCTTTCTACCTAGAAATTGTTTTTCTAATATATCACACGTAATTGGCACGTCATATGTGATATTATATAGTTCGATTAAATCTCGCTCTTGCTGAACCATTGCTTGTATGTCATTTGGTTGGATATCTTTGCCGATTAACGCATCCAATGAATATATACCAAACCCGCCGACCGATTTATATTTTTTATATAATTTTATTATATTCTCACTGTTTACCATAATATAGTATGTTGGCATTATTTTACTCGTGTATGAAATTATTAGTTGATGTATCGTAACTATTATGTGCAAATCATATCAATTTTTCACTAATTTGAATACTTAAGAATCAATGTCGCTTTTTATACCAGTTTCAGTATGGTTAAACGAATCATGAATGCAGTGTCGTTACCTGCAGTTGTTACGTCAGCTGTTCCAACTACAGAAGAAATCGCAATGACGAGTGATGTTAACACCGATTCTAATGCCCTTCCATGTATCCAAGTAGTTGCCGTCGTTGAACCCGAAACTGTATTTGTATCGATAGCCAATGAAGCAGCATCTGCGCCACTATAAATGGCAACTGAACCTGCAGATGCCAAACTCATTTCATAATCGATAACGTATACTCCGGCACCTAATGTAAAAACGGTTCCGCCGGCACCCGCACTGGCGATAATAAAGGCGGGAACGCTGTTGAAAACCTCAGTATCGATTGTAAATGCAGTGCCTGGAGGAACAGAATTATTGGGGGTTTGTATCGTGCGTATATATTCGGCGTATCCAACAATTGATGTCGGTCCGGTTTGACCAGTTGAGCCAGTAGGTCCAATTGAACCAGTGTCACCAGTAGGTCCAGTAGGTCCAGTAGGTCCAGTGTCACCAGTCGGTCCCGTGGGTCCAGTTGATCCAGTGTCACCAGTCGGTCCCGTGGGTCCATTTGATCCAGTGTCACCAGTCGACCCTATGAGTCCAATTGAACCAGTGTCACCAGTAGGTCCCGTGGGTCCAATTGAACCAGTGTCACCAGTAGGGCCGGTTGGTCCGGTGAGTCCAATTGATCCAGTTGAGCCAGTAGGCCCAGTGGGTCCCGTTTGACCAGTTGAACCAGTAAGACCTCTGGATCCAGTAGGTCCCGTTGAACCAGTATGTCCAGTTTGACCAGTAGGACCTCTGGATCCAGTAGGACCCGTTGATCCAGTAGGTCCAGTTGAACCAGTAAGACCTCTGGATCCAGTAGGTCCCGTGGGTCCTCTGTATCCGGTTGAACCAGTATGTCCAGTGGATCCAGTTGAACCTCTTGATCCAGTTGATCCGGTGGGTCCAGTTGAACCTCTGGATCCAGTTGATCCGGTTGGTCCAGTTGAACCTCTGGATCCAGTTGATCCGGTGGGTCCAGTTGAACCTCTGGATCCAGTTGATCCGGTTGGTCCAGTCGGTCCTCTATGTCCTCGGCATTCCCTGCGCTCCTCACACTTTCTACTCGCCCTGTCATTTTTACACTTTTCGTCAGTTTCCGACATATAATAATGAATATATAAAATATTTTAGAAAAAATCGTTCGCCTACACATCCCACACTGCATATTATGCAGTGATTACTATTGTACATACACTATCTAACACTGTAAACTACTAGACAATTCACTTCCTTAGTTATGCGGATTTTAACATAAATAATAACATACATATTATTATTTACACCCTATCGTCATTTGAATTATAAAAATGTGTAAAAAAAGGTTTATACAATTCGATTGCAATGCATTGTTTATGTTTATGTTATTTAAATGCCCATATCGTAGTTATCATCACATGATCCTACGTCAGCGCGTTTCACATTTGCAATGTAATTTGGAATCTCAATATTACTTCGCGAGCAAATATTTGTTTCATCTTCAAACTTTCCAAATTTATTTTCGATTTCCGCGTTGCGGCTCTTACGTATAATATCGCCGG
>Ga0315905_10004624_pt1 | contig 14058 bp, 10 predicted proteins | sample LakEriMetagenome_5_FD_203522 | JGI IMG/M metagenome (GOLD analysis project Ga0315905, IMG submission 203522) | Freshwater fungal communities from buoy surface, Lake Erie, Ohio, United States - Buoy 4 MA121 | ecosystem: Environmental > Aquatic > Freshwater > Lake | place: USA: Lake Erie, Ohio... | reverse complement strand
AGGCCCGCACCAAGGCCGTTGAGGGCGGGGTGGAGCTGCCGGCCTTTGAGGAGTTCTGGGCATCGGGTGGGGTGCGCATGCCTGCCAATGACCAACCCGTCATCACCTTTGAAACCTTCCGTCGCGACCCGCAGGCTCATCCTCTGGCCACCCCGAGCGGGCGCATCGAACTGTTCAGTGAACGCATTGCCAGCTGGGGTTATGCCGATTGCCCGGGGCATCCGGTGTGGTTCGAACCTGCCGAATGGCTGGGCAGTCCCCTGGCGCAGCGGTTTCCTCTGCATCTGCTGTCTGATCAGCCCCACACCAAACTGCACAGCCAGCTCGATCATTCGAGCGTGAGCCGCGCGGACAAGGTCGCGGGTCGCGAGCCGATCGAACTCTCGCCCTCCGATGCTCAGCGCCGGGGCTTGAAAGAGGGCGATCTCGTACGGGTGTTCAATGATCGGGGCAGTTGCCTGGCCGGCGTACGGATCAATGCGCGTCTGCGAGCGGGTGTGGTCAAGCTGTCCACGGGCGCCTGGTGGGATCCGCTGCATCCCGGTGATGCATCGCAGCTCGATCTCCATGGCAATCCCAATACCCTGACGCGGGACGCAGGCGCTTCGTCCTTGTCGCAGGGCTGTACCGCGCAGACCTGTCTGGTGGAGGTCGAGGCCTGGACCGGGCCAGCGCCTGCGCACAGGGCCTTCGATCCGCCAGCATTCGTGGCGCGAGGCTGAGTCCGCGCCGACGCCTCTGCACCCTCCTCGGAAGACCCGCCTCGGAAGACCCGCCTCGGAAGACCCGCCTCAGAAGACCCGGTTCGACAGACCCGGTTCTTCTGACCCAGCTCAGAAGACTCAGTCTTCGGCCTCGATGCGATCGCCGCTGCGCAAGCGGGGCGGTGGGTAGAGCACCACGGCATCGCCCGCCTGCAAGCCGGTGCGAACGGCCACCTGGGTGGCGCTTCGATCGGCGACCTCGATGGCCCGCAGCACGGCGCGACCCTCGACCCTCACAAAGACGCCCAGAGTATCGATGCGCTGTGGCGGTGATGAGTGTTCAGTCGAGGGCAGTGCCCCAGCGGATCGATCACCGGCAGCCAGAACACGAGACGGCATCGGAAAGACGGCAGCCACCGGAACCTGCAGCATGTCGTCGAGTGAGCGAACCAGGATTCGCGCCTGCAGGCGCCAGCCATCACCGAGTACACGGGCCCTGGCTGCAGAGGACGGCAGCAGCCGCATCACCACTCGCACCCGCTGCTCCTCCACGCCCAGGGCCGACACCTTGGTGAAGGCGCCCGGTTCAATGCGATCGATCCGGGCCTGAAGAATCTCCTGCGAACCCCAGTCAAAGAGTTCGACCCACTGCCCCGTCTTCACCTGGACCGCCTGCGTCGAGACGAGATCTGTGGTGATGTCGATCGCGGTGAGGTCGGCCATCTCGACCAGCAAGGTACCGGCTTGCACCGGCGTTTGATCGGTCAGCGCACGTCGCAGCACGACGCCGTCGACGGGTGCACGGATCACGACGGCCTGCCGCGCTGCGCGGCCCGGTGGGGCCTGCAGGGTGGGTTCGATCAACCCCGCGCGGCTTCGCTCCAGATCCTGCCGGGCCGATTCGAGAGCCGCCTGCTGCGCGTCCTCTTCGCGCAGCGCAAGTTCATGGGCCAGCCGCTCGGACTCTGCCCGGCTCGCGGCGATGAATCCCCGCTCGGCCAGGGCCTGGCTGCGCTCAAGATCTCGCGCAGATTGCCGTGCAGCAGCCTGGGCTCGGGCCAGACGGGCCTGCGCGCTCGCCAGTGCTGCCTGCGCGCTCGCCACGAAGGCCTGCTGCACGCTCAGGCTGCGGGCATCGAGCGCCGCAGGCAGGGCGGGGTCGAGCCGGGCCAGAACCGATCCCTGAGTGACCCGGTCGCCCTCCACAACCTCGATGCGTTGCAACTGCCCGCTGACGGGCGCATGCACGCCATGCCGTTCGCGAACGCGGCTGCGCGCCTCTTCCTCGATCCAGACCTGCAGATTCCCGCGCCTGACACTGGCCAGCTCGACCCGCACCGGGGCGGGTCGCAGCATCCAGAATGCAAGGACTGCCGCGAGCCCAAGCCCCAGAAACACGAGGCCTGCTGTTCGCAAGCGAGATCGTCTTCGAGAGGCTGCGGGATCCGGATGAGCATCCATGTCGGTCATCATTCGCGCGTCTTCAGGACGCCCACCAGATCCAGCCGATCGATGCGACGACGCACCAGCGCCCCGGTGACCAGTGTGGTCAGCACAACGGTTGCCCCCGCCAACAGATGGGTGCGGGCCTGAATCGTGACCGGGAACAGGAACTGGTCCGTGGCGAGCAGACCCGCCACGGCATGCACCAGCGCCAGGCCTGCTGCGGCGCCCAGCGGCAGGGCCAGCACCAGCCCGATCAGCACCTCGCCCAGCAGCAGGGCCGAGACCTCAGCCCGGGTGAGGCCCAGCACCCTCAGACTGGCCAGTTCATGGCTGCGCTCTGCAAGCAGCACCCGCGCCTGGTTGTAGACCACACCGACCGCGATCACGATCGCAAAGGCGGTCATGACCGTGCTCATGATGCGTACATTGCGAGCGCTGACCTCTTTCATGTTCGCCTGCAGGGTGGCCTTGCTGAACACGCCCGCCGCGACCGGCAGGCTACGCAGGGCCGATAACACCGGGGTGCGCGATCCAGGTTCAAGCCACAGCGCCTGGGTCGAGGCCAGATCGTCTTCGCCAAGCAGCCGGTTCAATGCGTCGCGCTGCATCCAGGCATTGAGTCCCATGGTGTCGCGCACGAGCGCTGCAATCGGGGCGCTGACCACCGGCATGCGGCCTTCGAGCACCTCGATCGTGACGGTATCGCCGACCCTGGCCTGCAGACGTAGGGCCAGGCGATCGCTCAGCAACAACCCGCCCGCGGGCAGCCTGTGTGCCCGCCCATCGATATCGATCACGCGGCGCAGTTCGGGCTCGGCTGGCCCGCCCTGCAGGCGCACCCGTTGCGTGGCTGCACCGTGACGCAACTGCACCTGCACCTCGCGCCAGGGTTCGGTCAGTCGCACACCGGGCAGACGCAGCAGTTCGCGTCCGGCAGCGGCCTGTCGGGGTTCGATCAGCCAGACCATGAGGTCGGCTCTCATGGCTTGCTCAAAGCCCATGATCTCGATGGTCTCGATGGCATCACGCACGAAGTTGCCCAGCACCACCAGCGCGAAGGCGCAGGCCACCCCCAGCACCGAAAGCCCTGTTCGCCAGGGTCTGCGTGCAATGTTGCGCACCACCATGCCCAGACCCGGCCGCATCAGACTGCCGGTGAGTCGTTCGATCCACAGGTGACGGTATCGCCTGGGCGCCGCGGGCTGCATCGCGAGGGCTGGCGGCACCCGGGTGGCCGCGCGCACGGCCTGCAGCGCGCCTCCTGCAGCAACAGTGCAGGCCATCACTACTGAGGTCAGTGCCAGCTGCGGAGGCAGGCGATGCTCGAGCGCCGGGAACCGAAAGAACTCGGCATAGAGGCTGGCCAGGCCTGCTCCCAGCAGGTAGCCGACAGCAACCCCGAGAATGCCGCCAGCCCCTGCAATCAGCATGACGCCCTGCAGATGATGCGAGGCAATGCTGCGGTTGCTCAATCCAAGCGCCTTGAGGGCAGCGATCTGCTCGCGTTGGGTGGCGATCTGGCGCGACATCACCCCATGCACCAGAAACGCAGCCACGGCAGCGAAGATGGCGGGCAGGATGGTTCCGATGACCTGCTGCTCGCGGATTTCATTGTCGAGCATGGCGTGCGAGGACTGATGCTCTCGCCCATGGGCAAGCCGCGCCCCCCAGGGCCGCAGCAGGCGTTGCAGTTCATCGATCACCCGGGCCTCCTGGCTGGCCAGAGCATCCGGGCCACTGCCGGGAGCCAGCCTGACCACCAGATGATTGAAGGCGCCTGTGAGGTCGCAGGCCGAGGCCAGTGCAGCTTCGTCGATCCAGAAGACACCGAAGCCGCGCGGATCGGGGGCACCGCCCATGCCTGCAAAGATGGTGTCGGGTGAGAGCGCGATGCCGGTGATCAGCAGGTGCCGTCGGCGGCCCTGAATCAGTGCCTGAACCCGATCCCCTGGACGAAGCCCATGGGCCTGGGCAAAGCCTTCGGAAACCAGGGCTTCCAGCTGGTCTGCCACTGCGGTTTGCGAAGCGGGCCAATGCCCCTGCCGCAGCAGCACCTGATTGAGCGACTGCCCGGCGCGGGCGGCCGGGCTCAGGCCGATCAGTCGCCCCGACAGAGGGTCAACTCGCCCGGACAGATCGATGCGGACCACGCGCTCGATGCCGGCTTCGGCCTGGGCGATTCCGTCCAGTTCCAGAATGCGAGGCAAAAGACTGCGGGGTGCGCGCACCAGACTCACGAACACATCGCCGAATCGCGCTTCGCGATAGAAGCGCTCGCGTGAGCGTTCCAGCGCATCCACCGCCGACAGGCAGGCGATGAAACCAGCCACCGCGCTGGCGATCACAAGCGCAATCGTGATGGCCTGAGGGCCCATGCGCCGCAGATCCCTCAGCATTTTTCTCTGGAGCGGGCTGATCACCATGTCAGCGCCTCGGCGGTGCATTTGTGTTCGGGGGTTTCGATGCACACGATGCGCCCGCTGGCCAGATGCAGCACCCGGTCGGCCATGCCGGCAATGACGGCGTTGTGGGTGATCACCAGGGCGGTCGTGCCCAGGCTCTGGTTGATGTGTGCAATGGCTTGCAGCACCCGTCGGCCGGCCTGAATGTCGAGTGCGCCGGTGGGCTCGTCGCACAGCAAAAGATCGGGGCGTTTGACGATGGCCCGTGCAATGGCCACGCGCTGCTGTTCGCCGCCCGAGAGTTCGGCCGGAAAATGATCCGCCCGAGGCAGCAGGTCGACCTGTGCGAGGGCGTCGTCGACCGGCATCGGATGGTTGGCAATGCCTGCCACCAGGGCGACATTTTCGCGGGCGGTCAGGCTCGGAATCAGGTTGTAGAACTGGAATACGAAGCCGACATGCTCGCGCCGGTAGGTGGTCAGTTCATCGTCGCTCGCGCCGTCGAGCCGATGGCCCGCAAAGCAGACGCTGCCACTGCTCGCCCCGTCGAGTCCGCCCAGGATGTTGAGCAGCGTGGACTTGCCGCTGCCCGATGGACCGAGCAGCACCACGAACTCGCCCCGCGCGACATCGAGGTCGACATGATCGAGGGCCAACACCTCCTGCGACCCGCTGCGGTACATCCGTGTCAGGCCACGGGCTTGCAGCAGCGGGGCTGCGGAGGCCGGGTTTAGGGCCGGAGCAGGGGCTGAAACCGGCGCCTGAGCCTGAGCTGGGATGGGGGGCGCACTGGGCATGGCCGCCCAGTGTCGCGTCCGCCTGCTGCACCCACTTGAGCGCAGTCAGGCCGGTGAAGGTTGCAACTCAGGCCAGGGCCATGACCTGTGGGCCGCGCACCAGCTTTCCCGGCGCAGCGCCGGTGGTTTCACCTCCGCACATGATTTCGGTACCGCTCACGAAGGTGTGCAGATAGCCTTCTGCGCGTTGCACCAGGCGCCGGCCACCGGCTGGCAGATCCCGCCAAACCTCGGGCCGCCGCAGGCGGAGGTTATCGAAGTCGATCAGGTTGAAATCCGCCTTGGCACCCGGCGCGATCAGGCCCCGATCATTGAGGCCCACGGCCTGGGCCGTCGCCCGGCATTGGCGGTGCACCAGGAACTCCAGCGCAATCCGGCCCTTCGGACGGTCACGTCCCCACCACTGCAGCAGTGTGGTGGGAAAGCTCACGTCGCAGATGCTGCCCACATGCGCCCCGCCGTCGGACAGGCCGGGCAGGCTCATGGGGTCGGTGAGCATCTCGCGGACCACATCGAGATTGCCGGCGGCCCAGTTCAGAGAGGGCGTGTACAGCAGCGCACGGCCTTCGTCCTCGAGCAGCCATTCGTAGGCGACCTCGCCGGGCGAGCGGCCCTGCTGCCTTGCAACGGCAGCAATGGAGGTTGAGGGATCGGGCTCGTATTCAGGGGGGTCGCCCAGCCGGAACATCTCGTGAAACCGGTTGATCATCCGGCTGCCGAGCAGGCCGTCCTTGTCGACCTGCATGCCCTCGAGGATGGCGGCGCGGGTGTTCGGGTCGCGCATGCGCTGAACGCGTTCGGTCAGCGGCAACTCGGCAATCGCCCGGTAAGCCGGGCTGTACATGAACGGATTGAGCGTGATGTCCAGACCATGGAGCACACCCACGGCGCGAGCGGCCACCTGACCTCGCATGGGCACGCCCCGGGCACTGGCCTGAGCAAAGCGCTGCATGAGTCGGCGCCACTGGTCGGGATCGCCGTTGTGCTGGGCAATCGAGACCGATACCGGACGGCCGGATTCTCGGCCCAGGCTCTCGAGCAGGTCGAGTTCTTCATCGAGGTGAAGGCGATCGCTCACGAACTGCAGCACCCCTCGGCCGGTACCGCCCATGGCTTTGGCGATGCTCAGAAGCTCGTTGGCCTCGGAGCGCAGCGTGGGCACCAGCTCTCCCGTGATGCTCTTGTGATTCATGTGGCGAGATGACGAAAACCCCAGCGCACCCGCACGGACTGACTCGGCCGTGATCCTCGCCATGGCAGCGATTTCGTCATCGGTTGCCGCCTGCCGCGCGATCGCCCGTTCTCCCATGGCATGGACCCGCACGGCGGCGTGGGGCACCTGAGTGCCCACATCAATGTCGCGTGCCACGCTGTCGAGATGATCGAGGTACTCGGGAAAGGTCTTCCAGGTCCAGGGCAGCCCTTCATGCAGGGCTGTGCCGGGAATGTCCTCGACGCCCTCCATGAGTTCGATCAGCCGGTCATGATGCTGGTCATAGACCGGTGCAAAGCCCACGCCGCAATTGCCCATGACGGCAGTGGTCACGCCGTGCCAGGACGAAGGCGCCAGATGGCGGTCCCAGGTGGCTTGCCCGTCGTAGTGGGTATGAATATCGACAAAGCCTGGGGTGAGCAGGGCCCCATCGGCGTTGATTTCACGCCGTCCGCTGCCCTGCACCCGACCGACCGCCGTGATGCGATCGCCATCGATGGCCACGTCGCCATTGAATCGGGGCTGGCCGCTGCCGTCGATGATGACCGCATTGCGGATGACCAGATCGTGGGTATTCATGGAAGGTCCTGGGGGTCTAAGGCAGGTTCTGACTAAGGAGGAAGGTCGGGGCCAAGGAAGGTCTGGACCAAGGAAGGTTCAGACGCGACCCGTCTGGCGGGACCGCACGGGCGATCGGGTGAGGACGGTGTGGGTTCAGCTGATCGAGCCGAGGATCTGTCCTTCGGTGACCTGATCGCCCTCGGCCACCTTGAGATCACGCAGCGTGCCGGCGCGAGGGGCCTCGATCGGGATTTCCATCTTCATGGACTCCAGGATGATCACGACCTCCTCGGCGGCCACGGCGTCACCGGGTTGCTTGAGGATCTTCCAGACGTTGCCGGTGGCGATGGCTTCGAGTGCGGCCATGATGGGTCTCCAGTGGGGATGTCTCAGTGTGTTGGGTAGTGTGCACCCGATTCGCCCACAGGCCCACCGATGCAGCGTCCTCGACGGACGCCGGGCATTCCGCTTTCGTGAGGTGCGCCGATCGGCCGCAGGACCGTGCCTGCGGGTCGGGGCTGTTCATCGGGGGGCGATGAAACGTTCTCGCAGGGTCGGTTTGTGCACCTTGCCGGTGGCATTGCGCGGCAAGGCATCGATGAACTCGACCGTGCGCGGCAGCTTGTATCGAGCCAGGTTCTCGGCGCAATGAGCCAGCACCTGGTCGGCGGTGAGGATCTGCCCCGGCTTGACCACCACGATGGCCTTGCCCACCTCGCCCCAGCGCTCATCGGGGATGCCGATCACGGCCGCCTCGGCGAGCTGAGGGATCTGGTAGAGCACGCTTTCGACCTCCGCCGGATACACGTTCTCACCCCCCGAGATGTACATGTCCTTGGTGCGATCGACGATGTAATAAAACCCGTCTTCATCCATGCGGGCAGCGTCGCCTGTGTGCAGCCAGCCCTCGGTGAAGGAGGTCTGATTGGCATCGGGCCGATTCCAGTAGCCTGGTGTGACATTCGGACCCTTGACCCAGAGTTCGCCCATCCCGCCCTGCGGCACATCCCGTCCCTGTTCGTCCACGATGCGCACCTCGGTGTGCAGCACCGGCAGACCGGCCGAGCCGATCTTGCGCGCGGAGTCGCGGCGATCGAGCACGAGCACCGAGGGGCTGGTCTCGGTCATGCCATAGCCCTGGTTCAAGGCCACGCCCCGGGCCAGCCAGGCTTCAAGCAGGGGCACCGGCATGGGTGCGCCGCCCACCCCCGCCACCGCCAGACGAGACAGATCGGTGCTGGCAAAGCGCTCATGCTGCAGCATGAACTGATAGTGCGCGGGCACACCGAAAAAATGCGTCAGACCGACCGCAGGATCGCCGATCAGCTCGAGTGCCAGACCTGGATCGAAGGCGCGCGGCACCAGCACCGTACCGCCTGCGTGCAATACCGGATTGGAGTAGCAGTTCAGGCCACCGGTATGAAAAAGCGGCAGCGCGCACAGAAAGACACTGGCATGGCTCACCTCGGCGGGCCCGCCCAGATTCACGACATTCCAGAAGGTCATCCCATGCGTGATCATTGCGCCCTTGGGTCGGCCGGTGGTGCCCGAGGTGTACATGATGGTCGAGACCTCATCGAGGCTGACCTGGGCCCAGTGCGTGCGAGGCAGGGCTGTCGTGGCGGCCAGTGCCGCTTCGTAGTCGCTCACCGGACCCTGGCGCTGCAGGGTGACCAGGCCCTGCACGGTGAGCGTGAGGGCGTGTGCGGTCTCGGAGAATTCGGGATCGTGGATCAGTACCCTGGGCGCTGCATCGCCCACGATGAAGCGCAGCTCGGGCAGGGTCAGGCGCCAGTTGAGGGGCACAAAAATGGCGCCTATGCGTCCACAGGCAAATTGCAGCTCCAGCATGTCGGTGCAGTTCTGGGCCAGCACGGCCGCGCGGTCGCCTCGACCCACCCCTTGCGCGACGAGCCATCCCGCCAGCCGGCTGATGCGCTCGTCAAACTGTGCATAGGTCAGTCTGCGTTGCTCGGTGAGGTCATGCACGGCCCATTGCGTGGGCGTATTGCGGGCATGGTGGGCAATCCAGTCGTAGGCGCGGGTGCTCATGGGATGGCGTCTCGGGTTCGGGTTGATGCGGCGTGCACGCGGGGTTGGGTGGCAAGCTCTCGGGGTTCAGCCTCTGACTTCGTACAGGCCGAGCTTGCGATGCAAGGGAGACTCGTCGGCAATGAAGAGCACCGTATCCTCCGCAGACGACGGATTGGTCAGGTCGATCGCGCAATAGCCCGGCGCGCAGCAGGTATCGGCCTGCTCAAGCAGGAAGTCGCCCGGGGCTGCAGGCATGTGAACCTGAACCCTCACCCGGCCCTCGATGGCATGGAACACGCTGGCGGGTGAGCGTGCGGGCAGGCGTACCGACTCACCCGGGCGCAGCATCAGCGCATGAAAGCCGAGAATGTTCTGCACCGGCTGACCCGTCTCTGGATTCACGAAGCTCATCATCACGGCCTCGCCGCGAGGGCGGGCCGCCGCCAGCGAGCGCAGTGCGGCGCGCGTGTCGTCATAGGCATAGCGCAGCATGGGGTACGGAGCGCCCAGGCGCTCGAAGGCCTGCGTGGGCAGTAACCCGCTGCGCGCAAGCCCTGCCTGCGCATCCAGAGGCAAAGGCTCCTGATGCGGGCCGTTCTCATGGTAAGAGGCTTCAAGGTAGACCACGATCGGCAGATCCAGCACGTCGAGCCACACCACGGGTTCGGTGCCGTCATGGCCATGCTCATGCCACATGCCGGTGGGCGTGAGAATGAGGTCACCCCGGTTCATGGGGCATTTCAAGCCGTCGACCGTGGTGTAGGCGCCCTGACCCTCCACCACCATGCGGACCGCGTTGGGGGTGTGTCGGTGAGAGGGAGCGATCTCACCCGGCAGCAGCAACTGCATGCCGAGATAGATCGCCGGGCTGGCCTGAAGCCGCTCCAGACCCAGCCCCGGATTGGCCAGCACCAGCACCCGGCGCTCGGCCTTCTCGATGGGCGTGAGTTCGCCTGCGCGCATCAGCAGGGGGCGGATACCCTGATAGCGCCAATGGGTCGGACGCGACTGCCGTGCCGGAATGTGCGGCGGAATGAGCGCGCGCAGGCTTGGCCACAGGGGCACGAGCTGTTCGGTGGTCAGCGCCGTGAGGTAGTCGGCGGGCAGGTCTTCGAGGCGTCCGAGATCGTTCATGGCGGGATCAAGAGTCGGGGTGGGCGGAGCCAGGGTCGGCGCAGAGGCTCGGTTCACACCTCAAGGCGGCAGCTCAAGGCGGTGTCGCAGTCATGTGCTCGGCGTCTGTGGATTCGCGCTGACCGACAGACGCGTTTGCGCCAGACTGCCAGCCTGACCCAGGGCGTCAAGACAATTCTCGCGCCGCCAGCCATACAGCCACTCCACGGCGTCGTAGAAGCGCTCGGGTGAGCGGCCTCGCCAGAGGTCGTTGCGTACATAGCGCTGTACGCCCTTGGCGTGATACAGGCGACCCATCTCTCGGGCCGACAACACGATGCGGGCGGTGCGCGCCACGCGCGCCTGCTCGTAGCGCTCGAGCGCTTCGGGCAGGTCGTCGTCCGTGATGCGCAGGCATTCACCCAGGGTGACCGCATCCTCCAGGGCCATGCAGGCGCCCTGGGCCAGATACTGGGTGGTCGGATGGGCGGCATCGCCCAGCAGCGTGATGCGCCCGAAGGTCCAGGTGTCGATGGGCTCGCGATCGGCGGTGGCCCAGCGTCGCCAGGATTTGGGCAGGTCGATCAGTTGCCGCGCCTGCGGGCAAATGCCCTGGAAGTAGGACATCACCTCCTCTCGGCTGCCGTCGGTGACGCCCCATTGCTCGGTCTCGCGGCTATGGAAGGTCACCACCACGTTGTATTGCTCGCCTCCCCTGAGGGGGTAGTGCACCAGATGGCAATCGGGCCCGACCCAGATGCTGGCCGAATTCCATTGCAGGTCGACCGGAAAGTCTGCCCGCTCGGCCACCGCCCGATACACCACATGGCCGGTCACGCGGGCGGGGTCGCCAACAAACTGCTCGCGAACCACCGACTTCACGCCATCGGCGCCAATCAGGCCGCAACCCCTCCAGCGCCGGCCCGTCTGGTCGATGACGGTGACACCCTGGGTGTCCTGCTCGATGCCCTCGATGCGGGTCGAGGTATGGAATCGCACCTGGCCGAGTGCCTTGACCGCCTCGAAGAGCGTGAGGTGAAGATCGGCCCGATGGCAGACCGCATAGGGGTTGCCGAATCGCGTCCTGAAGGCTTCGTCGGTGGGAATGCGCCCGACCTCGTAGGCGTCGATCGCATCGTGCATCACCATGTCGTCGGTATAGACCGCCTTGGCTCGGGCCTGCGCCCCGATCCCCAGGGCATCAAAGGCTGAAAAGGCATTGGGTCCGAGCTGGATGCCGGCGCCAATTTCGCCGATCTCGGGTGACTGCTCGAAGACTTCGACCGCAAAGCCGCGCTGCTGCAGGGCGAGCGCAGCGGCCAGACCGCCGATGCCGCCGCCCGCGACCAGGACGGGCGGGTGCTTGAGTTGTACGTGGGCCATGAGTGGTGAGCCCGCTGTCGGGTCGGGCTGAGGGTCAATGGGTCGGCGAGTCATTGGGCTATTGCTGCGCAGCATACCGAACCGCGCCAGGCTGCTCGATGACCGACCTGCGGGCTTTGCACCTGTTTCTGAAGTTGCCACCGACCGTTTCTGAAGTTGCCGCCTACCTCGTGAGGGCTGACCGGAGTATTCTTCAGGGGTCCGCAAAGACACCCTCAGGAGACCTGTCGTGAACACCATGGCCGATGCGGTGCATGCTGCCCGCGCAATCGATCTCGCCACACTCGACGTGGGCGACCCAAAGCGATTCAAGAGCGACACCATCGGCGCAGTCTTTGACCGACTGCGCCAGGAAGACCCCGTTCACTGGTGCGCCGATGGCGGCCCGATGCGCGGCGCTTACTGGTCGGTGACCCGCTTCAAGGACATCATGGAGGTTGAAGTCAACCACGATGTGTTCTCGTCGGATGTCTGGCTGGGCGGCATCACGATCCGCGACATTGATGTGGAGCACCGGCGGCCCAACTTCATCTCCATGGACCCGCCTGAGCATGATGAGCAGCGCAAGGCGGTGAGCCCCATTGTGGCGCCGGGCAATCTGGCCGAGATGGAAGCCACCATTCGTGAGCGTACGCAAAGCGTGCTGGACAGTCTTCCGGTGGGCGAGACCTTCAACTGGGTGGACAAGGTGAGCATCGAGCTCACCACCCGCATGCTGGCCACTCTCTTTGACTTCCCGTTTGAGGACCGTCATCTGCTGACCTACTGGTCGGATGTGGTTACCACCGACATCACGGCGGGCGGGCCGATCGACAGCGACGAAAAGCGCATGGCCGAGCTGGGCAATTGCCTGGTCTACTTCCGCAGGCTCTGGGAAGAGCGCATCGCCCAGCCGCCACGCACCGACCTGGTCTCGATGCTGGCCCATGCGCCGGCCACGCGCGACATGGATGCCAAGACCTTCCTGGGCAACCTGATCCTGCTGATCGTGGGCGGCAACGACACCACGCGCAACTCCATGAGCGGTGGTCTGCTCGCCATGCTCGAGAACCCCGCGGAGTTTGAAAAGCTCAAGGCCAATCCGGCGCTGATCACCAATGCCGTGTCCGAGATCATTCGCTGGCAGACGCCGCTGTCTCACATGCGCCGCACGGCCAAGTCCGACTATGTGCTGAACGGCAAGCAGATCCGCAAGGGCGACAAGGTCGTGATGTGGTACCTCTCGGGCAATCGCGATGAGTCCGTCATCGATCGGGCGCATGAGTTCATCATCGACCGCCCGCGCGCGCGCCAGCACCTGTCTTTTGGCTTTGGCATTCACCGCTGCGTGGGCAATCGCCTGGCCGAGCTGCAGCTGCGCATTCTCTGGGAAGAGATGCTGGCTCGCTTCACGGGCTTCGAGCTGATGGGTACGCCCGAGCGCACCCATTCCAACTTCGTGCATGGCTTTACCTCGCTGCCCGTGCGCATCACCGGTCGTCGCTGACCTTTGAGGAATTTTTCATGAACACCATGGCCGATGCGGTGCATGCTGCCCGCGCAATCGATCTCGCTTCCCTCGACGTGGGCGACCCTCAGCGCTTCAAGAACGACACCATCGGACCGGTCTTCGACCGGCTGCGCAGCGAGGACCCCGTTCACTGGTGCGCCGACGGTGGCGCGCAGCGCGGCGCCTATTGGTCGGTCACCCGCTTCAAGGACATCATGGAAGTCGAGGTGAACCACAATGTGTTCTCCTCCGATATCTGGCTGGGTGGCATCAACATCCGCGACGTGCCCATGGAGTTTCGTCGCCCGATGTTCATCGCCATGGACCCGCCCCAGCACGATGAGCAGCGCAAGGCGGTGAGCCCCATTGTGGCGCCGGGCAATCTGGCCGAGATGGAAGCCACCATCCGCGAACGAACCCAGAGCGTGCTCGACAGCCTGCCGGTGGGTGAGACCTTCAACTGGGTCGAGAAGGTGAGCATCGAGCTCACCACCCGCATGCTGGCCACGCTCTTCGATTTTCCGTTTGAGGATCGTCATCTGCTGACCTACTGGTCGGATGTGGCCACCATTGATCTCACCTCGGGCGGGCCGATCAACACCGATGAAAAACGCATGGCCGAGCTCATGAAGTGCCTGGTCTATTTCCAGAAACTCTGGAACGAGCGGGTTGCGCAGCCGCCGCGCACCGACCTGATCTCGATGATGGCTCATGCGCCGGCCACACGCGACATGGATGCCAAGACCTTCCTGGGCAACCTGTTGCTGCTGATCGTGGGTGGCAACGACACCACGCGCAACTCCATGAGCGGTGGTCTGCTCGCGATGCTCGAGAACCCCGCGGAGTTTGAAAAACTCAAGGCCAATCCAGCGCTGATCACCAATGCCGTGTCCGAGATCATTCGCTGGCAAACGCC
>Ga0315905_10004622_pt1 | contig 14065 bp, 12 predicted proteins | sample LakEriMetagenome_5_FD_203522 | JGI IMG/M metagenome (GOLD analysis project Ga0315905, IMG submission 203522) | Freshwater fungal communities from buoy surface, Lake Erie, Ohio, United States - Buoy 4 MA121 | ecosystem: Environmental > Aquatic > Freshwater > Lake | place: USA: Lake Erie, Ohio... | reverse complement strand
GTTCGATCCATCCGAGCACCGGTTCCCCAGAGGCCGCTGCGGCTTCAATGAGGTGCCGGGCGGCGCCGGAGGTGGTGATCCCGCCGGCTTCCGCTGCAGGCCGGGCCGCGGAATACTGCCCCAGCGGGAGGTCGGCTCCGGTGAGGACATCGGAACGGGCGAGCACGGTGGCGCGCTGAATCGTATTCTCCAGCTCACGGACGTTGCCGGGCCAGTTGTAATTCTCCATGACGGCCAGGGCTTCATCGGAAAAGCGCAGCCGTGGATTGTTCTTCTTTTTGGCGAGCCGCTGGAGGAAGAACTGCGCGAGAGGGCGGATGTCCTCCGGGCGTTCCCGGAGCGGCGGCAGGTGCACGCGCACGACGTTGAGGCGGTAGAAGAGGTCCTCACGGAATTTGCCGCGCTCCACTTCGCGTTCCAGATTCCGGTTTGTCGCCGCGATGATGCGCACGTCGGTCTTCAGGGTTTCGTTGCCGCCCACGCGGCTGAACTCGCCCTCCTGGAGCACGCGCAGGATCTTCGTCTGCACGTGCATGGGCATCTCGCCGATTTCGTCGAGGAACAGCGTGCCGCCGTCGCATTGCTCAAAGCGGCCGATGCGCTGCGTTGTGGCTCCGGTGAAGCTGCCTTTTTCGTGCCCAAAGAGTTCACTTTCCAAAAGACTCTCCGGAATGGCCGCGCAGTTGATGGCGACGAACTCTTTGGTGCTGCGCTGGCTAAAGCGCTGGATGGCCCGCGCCACCACTTCTTTGCCGCAGCCGCTCTCGCCCGTGATCATCACCGCGGCATCCGAGCGCGAGACCCGGCCAATCATCTTGAACACACCCTGCATTGCCGGGCTTTGCCCGATCATCACATCGCCGAGATCGACAGAAGGGTCCGATGCCGGTTTCTCCGAGCGCGAGGCCTCCCGCGTGCGCAGAGCGCTCTCCACGACAGGGCGAAGGTCGTAGGGCAGGGCCTCTTTGCGCAGGAAGTCGAAGGCCCCCAGTTTCATGGCTTCGATCACGGCATTCGTCGGCGGAAAAGCCGTGCTCAGCACCACCATGACCTGCGGATCCTGCTGGCGCATGCGCTTGAGCAGTTCGATCCCGTTTACCGGTTTGAGGTGAAACTCGGCAATGACGAGGTCCGGCTTCAGATCGAGGAATTTTTTCAGTCCCTCGTCGGCATTGGCGCTGGTGGCGACATTGACGTGACCAGTGGAAAGGTGACGCTGCGCCCACTCGAGAAAGTCGGACTCAGGGTCGATGATTAAAAGCTGCTGCATTTCGGGGGGGGTATCAGGCCGGGCTGGCAAACGAGGACCGGCCCGGGAGATTGCCCCGATATTTTACGGAATCAACCATTCCGGCACTTTTTCGCTTAAAGATGAAAGAATGATTGGCAAAACCTAATAAATCAATTAAAAATACTCCCGTTGCTGTGAGGGCAAAGGGGACCGCTCACACAGCAGCAGGCGCGGCAGGGCAACTTGCCGCGTCATTTTTATGTACGCGCGCGCCCCGGTGACTATCGGCCTCTGCGCCCGCCGAATGCGCCACCGCCCATGCCCTGAATGAACTGCATAGGGTCGAACCCGCCTAGGGCATCCGTCCAGCGTTTGCGTTCATTCGCCTGACGCTCCTGCATTTTGGTGTATTCCTCCATCTGTTCCGGGCGCAGCACTTCAGCGATGGCCTCCTCCTGTGTCTTACCTGCGGCGAGTTCTGTTGTCGCTCCTACGCCCTCTACGGCGAGGCTGGCGTCGTAGTTGGGATTCGTCTTCACGAGAATGTCGAAGACCTGATCCTTTTGGGCTTCATCCAGATTCAGCGAGCGGCTCATGCGCTCCATCTGCCAGTTGGCGGTGCGTTCCAGCTGTTGCGCTTTGCTCTCCAGCTTCCGGGTCTCCCACGCCTTCTTCTGATCATCAGTCATTTTGGCCATCACGTAGTCGTCCATCGACTTCTGCGGGTTCATGTCCTTCATCACTGTGAAGACATCCAGAATGGTCATCTTGCGGTCGAGCATGGCTTTGATCTTCTCAAAGTTCTGTTCATCCAGCTTCAGGAAGTGCGCGATCATCTCGTCGGTTTGCTCAGGCGTCAGCCCCATCTCCTGAGCCAGCTTTTCTGCCATGCCTCGGATCCACTTTTCCGTCATGATCTTCCGCTGTTCACCAAACATAAGTGCCAGGGACTTCATGAGCGGCCGCGCGTCATTGAGCAGGCGCTGGATGTCGAGTTCATTTTCCCGGACCGGCTCGGAATCCAGGCCTGCCGACTCAAACTGCTGCCTGAGATTGTCGGCGGTAGTCCGCGATTCAGTCAGGCTGGCTTTCATCCGCGCGAGGTCCGCATCCTTTTTCTGCATCACCTCCGACCACTCGGCATCTGCTTCGGCACGCACACGGGACTCAAGGTAGGCGAAAACGGCACCGCCCCCGAGGAGCAGGCCGAGTGTCAGGGAGAGCAGCGTCTTTTTCATAATGGAGAATGGCGATTTGACTGGAAGGACAGTATTTCAGTGCGTGAGGGTTACAGGATTCTATCTTTGGCATTAAATTAAACGTCTCAACCATGTTTGCGGGCGCGGAGGATGTGCTCCGGGGTTCTGTCCTGATTGATCCCGGTTCAGCGCACGCCGTGTTCCGGAATGTCGCGATCGAGGGACCAGTGGATCGCATTGAGCAGCAACTGGCGGAACTCCGGAAGGGCGAAGTCGCCGGCAGCACCGAGTGAGGTGTAAAAGACGCGGCCTTTTTCCGGAGTGGTATGCACCCATGCGACGGGCTCCACATTGGGCGCGCCTTCGGCCCGTCCGGTGAGGAGCACGGGGGCACCGCCGCGGAGCGGGCTGTTGCGGTAGAGCGATCCGGTGGTGGGGAATTCGCCCGGGGGAAGGCCGCGGAGCAGCGGGTGATCCACGCCCGGGGCAGGGCGGGTGAAGGTTCGGAGTTCATTCCCGAGGTGGTTGTTGTAGTTCCCGCCGAGGATGGTGGCATCCCACTCCGGCCAGACGGCTTTGCCTTCCGGCAGCGGCTGATCCTTCCGCAGCGCAAAGGCATGGCTGGCGGTGCGGATGCCCACGACAGCGCCGCCGCGGGCGATGAAGGCGCGGAGAATCTCCATGTGCGCGGCCGCCAGCGGACGGCGGCGCACACTCACGAGCACTGCCCGGGCACTGGAGAGCGCGGAGACATTGACGAATTCCCCGGGCTTCCCTGCCGGTGCCAGGATGTAGGAGATCCGGATGTCCCCGCCGGCGGCGGTTTCGAGAAACGCGGGCAGTGTCTCGGCGGTGCGGTATTCGTCTTCATCAATCATCACGGCGAGATGCGGCCGGGCATCGCGGGGAAAGGTGAATGCGTCGCCGCCGAGGACTTCGCTGCTGAGGGCGGTGGGGCAAATACGTTGTTCAATGTGCGCGAGCATCAGTTCCGTGCCGCGGTAGTGGCTGACGAACGGCGGCCGCGCGGGATTGTACATGGTGTCTGTGAGGTCGCGGAGCAGGACGATGTTTTTGCCATTGTTGGCCATCTGGCGGAGGCCAAACGGACGGCCGCAGACGCACATGTTGGTATGCACTCCGGCGAAGAGCACATTCCGGATGCCGCGGGCCTCCATCATATTCCAGATTTCATCGCCCTTGTCGGAAATGACATCGCGCTCCCCGTCAATGCGCACGGCGGGATGCTCCGCTCGCCATGGCCAGGAGCCGGAGGTGCGGCCCTGGCGGGCGAGTTCGGCTTTCCACGCCGCGGCTTCCTCCGGGGTGTCGTCGCAGCCGCCGTCGCTGGCGTCGATGGGGTAGCCGGCTTTTTCCTCGTCGGCGTTTTTCCAGTGCAGCCACTGAGTGATTTTGGGCGGATGACTGGCCGCGACCGGTGCCTGCATGGCACGCTGCCGTGCCGGATGGTCCTTGTAGTGTTCCATGCAGTCGCTGGGCGCATGAATGATGAGCACGCCCTGCTGCCGGGCGGCCTCCACCACTGCGGCCATACGCGGGGCCATCTCATTGACACGCTTCACCGCATTCCCGCAGTGGTGCGAGTCCCAGAAATCGCAGACAATGAGTGCCGTTTGTGTGGTGTCCCATTGCTGCGGCGCGATGCGAATTTCCATCCCGTGTTCCGTGGGGATGCGGGTGCGGGCAGGAACACTGAGCGTGCCGGCAGCGGCGGAAACGGTGAGGCTGGCGATACCGGGGAGCAGGGCAAGAAGGGCGCGGATCATGCACGCATTCATCGGCACGGGGTACGGGGCTGTCCACCTGCGCAGTGGCGTATGCCAGAATGGAAACCGGGTTGCGCCCGGACGCGGGGGAAGCCATACGGCAGCCATGTCTGATGCCCCGTCCCCCGCAGCCGCCGTCCCGGAACGGCCGCCGTTTTGGTTTCGCCGCCGCCGCATTCCCCTGCCGACGTGGCGACTGTGGTTTGTGCTGCTGAGCGCCGCGGCCATCGCCGCCTGGCTGTTCATCCCGCGCCTGCATGGCTGGCTGGCCGTGGTGGATCCGGTGCCGGATGCGCCCTATGTCATCGTCGAAGGCTGGGTGCCGGAATATGTGCTGGAGCAGGTCATGGAGGATACCGATACCCCTGCCGTGAAGCGGATATTCACCACAGGGGTGCCGCTCGACCACGGCACATTCCTCACTGAGTTCCGCGACTACGCGCACCTTTCCGCCCTCACGATGGCGAAGATGGGCATCGACCCGCAGCGCATCTGTGCGGCTCCGGCGCAGGAGGTGAAACTGGAGCGCACCCGTGCCATGGCCGCCGCCCTGAAGGTGGTGCTGGACGGCGAAAACATTCCCGCCGCCGACCGCCGCATTAATCTCTACACGCTTGGCACCCACGCCCGCCGCAGCCGCCGCATTTTCCAGGAAACCCTCGGCCCCGGCTGGCAGGTGGGTGTCATCGCCATTCCCAGCCGCGATTACGATGCCGCGCAGTGGTACAAGCAGAGCGCCGGAGCGAAAACCGTGATCAATGAGCTTATCGCGCTGATCATGCAAAGCGGTGGCGGGCAGTGACTGATTATCCATTGAAAGCCCGCGCGCGGCTCACTAATCTCGCGCCGCTTTTCATTCCCCGCTCATGGATTTAACCGCTACTGCCGGAATTCTCTTTGCCTGTTACGCCCTTGGGTGCGTGACTCCGGCCTACTATGCCGTGAAGTGGCTCGCCGGGCGGGACATTCGTGAGTCCGGCACGGGCAATGTGGGCGCGACGAATGCTGGGCGCATCCTGGGGAAGAAGGCCTACCTGGCCATCGCGCTGCTGGATATTCTCAAAGGCTGGGCCGGTCCCACGCTTGCGGCTGTCCTCGGGCTGAGCGGTTGGTGGCTCGCCGCTGCGGGAGCCGCCGTCACGGCCGGGCATCTGTGGCCGGCGCAGCTGCGCTTCCGGGGAGGGAAGGGGATGGCCACCGCCTATGGCGTGATGATTTACTTCTCGCCATGGGCGGCGCTGTGCATGTGGGCCGTGTTTTTGCCCGGCCGCAGTCTGCTGCGCAGTACCACACTCGGTGCCGTCATGGCCTTCATTGCGGCTCCGCTGCTCATGCTCGTTTTCTATGCGGGACCTGTGGCTCTGGGCACCGCTGCGCTGCTGGCTGTAGTAGTCACCCTCTCGCACCGCACGAATATCGCGGAGTCACTCCAGCGCCGCCGTGAAAGCAGCGCGGCGCTTCACTCTCAATCCCCCACGGCATGACGGCAGCGCGGCATTTCACATTCAAGGTCGCCACTGAGCCGGAGGAGTTCGAAGCCATCCACCTGCTCAACTACCGCACCTTCGTCGAGGAGATCCCGCAGCATGAGCGGAATCCGGAGGAGCGGCTCGTGGACAAGTTCCACGACCTGAATACCTACGTCATCTGCCTTGCCGGCGGTGAACTTGCCGGGATGGTGGCGCTGCGCTTTGAGCGGCCGTTTTCCCTGGATTCCAAGCTGCCGGATTTGGATGCGCACTTGCCTCCGGGGCACCGCTGGTGCGAAGTGCGCCTCCTTGCTGTGGAGCGGAAATTCCGCGGCAGCGCGGTCATTGCCGGTCTGCTGCAGGGGATCCACCGCGAAGCCCAGGCCCGGGGGGTGACCGCGGGCGTCATTTCCGCCACCACGCGCCAGCTCAAACTTTACCGCCACCTTGGATTCGAACCCTTCGGCCCGCTCGTCGGCCGCGAAGGGGCCTATTATCAGCCCATGCATCTCTCCATGGAGACCTTTGAAGCCGCATCCCCCATCCTTACCCCATCGCCCTCCCATGAGCCGGAACCCAGACGCCCGGTAAACCTGCTGCCCGGCCCCGTCGCTCTCGCGGATTCCACGTGCGAAGCCTTCATCCAGGCTCCTGTTTCCCACCGCGCCTGGCGTTTCATCCACGATGTGCAGGAAGTCCGCGGCATGCTCTGCGCCCTCACCGGTGCGCATTACGCCCAGATTTCCCTCGGCAGCGGCACCCTGGCCAATGAGATGGTGTGCGCGCAGATCTCACGGATGGAAGCTCCAGGACTGGTCGTCAGCGTGGGTGAATTCGGCGAACGCCTTGCGGATCAGGCCCGGCGTTCCTGGCTGCCGCATGAACACCTCTGCCTGCCGTGGGGGCACACGCTGGATGTCTCCAAACTCGCGCTGCTTCTCGACCGGCATCCGGAGGTCCGCTGGCTCTGGACCCCGCACTGCGAAACCAGCACGGGTGCGCTCGTGGACCTCGAAGCCCTCAAGTCGCTCTGTGCCCAGCGCGATATCCGGCTCGCTCTCGACGCCATCAGCACGATCGGCACGATCCCCGTGGACCTGAACGGCGTCTGGATGGCCTCCTGCGCAAGCGGCAAGGGGCTCGCTTCCTATCCCGGCGTCGCCATCGTGCTGCACAACGACCCGATTGATCCGGCGCCGGAGAAGCTGCCGCGTTATCTCGACCTCGGGCTTTATGCCAGTGGCGACGGTGTGCCGTTCACTCAGTCATCCAATCTGGTCTATGCGCTGAAGGCTTCGCTGGAGAACTCCGACTGGTTTACCAAACACGAGCGCATTCGCCGGATGCATGCCCGCGTCCGTTCCCGCCTCGCTGCGCTGGGGGCCACCTTCACAGTGCCGGAGGACAAGTCGTCACCGGCGGTCATCACTCTGCCGATGCCACTGGGGGTCGATTCACTCTCCGTGGCCGATCAACTTGAGGAGGATGGCTATGTGCTCAGCTGCCGCAGCAACTATCTCAGCACCCGCAACTGGCTCCAGGTTTGCCTTATGGGAGAACTCGACGAGGGGGAAATCGAGGACTTCCTCCGCCACATGGAGAAGGTGAATCCCTGGCGGCCCGCGGCTTAAAAATCCGCGAAAAATTTGAACGCCGCACCGGCGGCCCGGGTCTATGGTCCTGGAAACATGTTATCGGAACAGGATCATATCAGTCTGCATGCGCTCGGGTTCACCGCCCGGGTCGGGGTGCCGGATGTAGAGCGCGCCACCCCGCAGCGGCTGGAGGCGGATGTGACGCTGTGGCCGGTGCAGGATTTTGACAGTCTGAGCGATGACATTGTCCGGACCATTGACTACGCCGCCGTGGCCGGCCTCATCCGGCGGCACGCCGCCGCCGGGGAGTGGAAGCTCATCGAGACTCTCGCCGGTGAATTCTGCCAGGTCCTGCTCCACGGCTTTCCGCTCGCCGCGGTGCGGCTCAGCCTGCGGAAATTCATCCTGCCGGACACCGCCGCCGTCGCTGTCACTCTCACCCGCCGCCGCGCCGCTGCGGCTTCTGCTTCCACCTGAAATTCCCGTGGCCATCCTCGCAACATCTGTGTCAGGTTTCGGTCTGGCCCCGGCGACCACAGCTCACCGCATGACCGAAGGCGCACTCAACGAAAAAGAGCAGGACCGGCTCCTCGTCGAGCGGTCCCAGAACGGCGATACCGCGGCCTTCGACGCCCTGGTGCTGAAGTTTACTCCGCGGCTCTACACGCTGATCTATAACATGACTGCCAACCGTGAGGACACGCACGACCTGCTGCAGGACGTTTTTGCCCGCGCCTACCGCAGCCTGAAACGCTTCCGCGGTGAGAGCGGTTTTCATACCTGGATTCATTCCATCGCCGTCAATATGACGCTGAATTTTCTCCAGCGCCGCCGCCGCCGCCGCACCATGAGCCTCGACGACATGGATTCCGGGGCCTCCAGCGATCCGGAGTTTCTCGAACTCACGGCCACCAGCGATCCCGTGCGCGAGGCCGGACTCAATGAACTCCAGCAGCGCCTCAACGAAGCGCTCCAGCAACTTCCCGACGCGCAGCGCGCTGTGGTGACTATGTTTGACATCCAGGGAATGCCTCACTGTGAAATTGCCCGCATCATGGGTGTGAGTGAGGGCACGGTCCGCTCGCGGCTTCACTACGGCCACCGTCAGCTTCAATCCCTCTTATCAGACTACCTCAAATGAAAGGAGGACAACCCATGGACAAGGAACAACAATTGCAGTGCCTGCTCCGCCTCAAACGCCACGAGCAGCCGCCCGAGGATTTCGCTGAATCCTTCCTCGCCGAGTTTCAGCGCCGTCAGCGCACCGATATCGTTCGCCGCAGTGCGCTCAGCATTGTCTGGGAGCGCCTCAACGTGTGGGCCTCCGGGCTGCGCCGGCCGGCCGTTGTCTGGAGTGCCGCTGGTGCGTATGCCGTCCTGATGCTTGCGCTGTGGCTCCTGCCCCGGCACGCTCCGCGCAATGACATGACGGTCGTGGTCGGCACCGGCGGTGTGACTACCACGGCGAATGTGGGCTTCACGCCCGGCGTTCAGGTGCAGCCGGTCACGACGCAGCATCCCGCCGCGGCAGAGATTCCCGGCAAGCGCCGCACCACTCCGCAGCCTCAGGACAAGGCCAGTGTCATCGGCGAAACACCTGCGGAAGCGCAGCCCGCCCCGGCGGAGGACCCAAAAAACCCCGCTCGAGACCTGCCGAAACCGCCGGAGAATGGGAAGCCGCCCCTGCTCGAACTCTAACGCACTCCCGTGAATGCTCCCTGCCACCTCCGCGGCCTCCCGGTCTTCATTGTGCTTTGGCTCTCGCTCTGTGCCGCGCTATCTGCTCCGGTTTCATGGCCGGACAGCGTCGTGAAAATCGAGCGCTGGTCCGGTGACGCCGCCACACCACGCCTGTCCGGTGCGATTGCCGTCGCCCCGGACCTGCTCGCCACCATCCTTACCGATCCCGCGGCGGGCGACAGTTTCCGGGCGGCTGCCCCTTCCGGCATGGTGCCTGTTCGCATCCTCGCCCGCGATGAAACCAGCGGGTTCACGCTCCTGGAGCCTTTGGCAGGAACGGGTAATGCCTGGCCGGTGGTTCCGCTGCCCCCGGAGTCTCCGGCAATGCGGCCGGGTGAAGCCATGACCATGCAGTCGGGCAATCCCGCCGCCGCAAGACTCGCCGGGCGTGAGTTGCTCCACGGCTCGCGCCTGCTGGAGTTCCCCTGGATGCGCATCCACCTGCCGCCGGGCACATGGGTGCAGGGCACACCGCTCACCTTTGCCGATGGAGCCCTCGCCGGTCTGCTGGCGGGCAATGTGCCGGAGATCACCGAGGCCGCCCGCATGCTGCCGGCCGCCGCGGTCCGGCATTTAGTCGGGCTCTGGACGGAGCGCCGCACGCTGGCCCGGGCCGTGCTGGGCATGAAACTCAGCCCGGCCTCCGGCATTCCCCGGGTGGAGGAATGCGTGGCCGCCCTGCCGGCCGAGCGCGCCGGGCTTCAGCCGGGCGATGTCATCACCCGGATTGGCAACACCGTCATCCGTGACGCCGCCGATGCCGCCGAGGCCTGCTTCTATCTCCGCGTGGATGATCCCTTTACCATGGAAGTCCTCCGCGGGACCGAGACGGTGAACCTAACAATCACGCCGGTGAGTGCCGTCGGTAAAGGCAAGCCGCAGCCCTAGCGTTTCTCCCCCGGCGGCGTTCTTCCGGATGCCGGGGACTCCGGCGGAATCCGCCGCAGCAAATACAGCACTCCCAGCACAATTAGGATGGCCAGCAGCGAGAATCCGGCAAAGCGCCGGCGGGAATCAGGAAATCGGGGCATGGCGCATCCTGGCACAAAGCCGGCGGCCGCGCCAGAAAACGCCTGCGCTTTCCCGCTGGGCAGCGCCGCGGGTTTCCTCTAAGCATTCCGCCATGTCGCAGCGACACGACCACTTCGCCATCTTTCCTCCGGACCTTCTGCTGCAGGCCTACAGTCAGGGACTGTTCCCCATGGCGATGGAGAGCGGCGAACTGGGCTGGTTCTCGCCCGACCCGCGCGGCATCATTCCCATCCATGAATTCCACGTGCCGCACGGCATGAAGAAGCTGCTGGCTGAGTCGCCGTTCGAGATCCGCATCAACACTGCCTATACCACGGTTATGAAAGGCTGTGCAAACCGCGATACCACCTGGATCAACGACACCATCCTGCGCAGCTACGTCCGGCTGCATGAACTTGGCTACGCGCATTCCGTGGAGGCATGGCAGGGCAATACGCTGGCCGGCGGGCTTTACGGAGTGGCGCTTGGCGGGGCCTTCTTTGGAGAAAGCATGTTCAGCAAAGTCAGCGGCGCGTCGAAGTTCGCCCTGCACGCCCTGGTGCAGCGATTGAAGGCGCGCGGCTACATGCTGCTGGATACGCAGTGGGTTACCGGTCACCTGCGCATGTTCGGAGCGCATGAAATTCCGCGGCGGGACTACCTCGTCCGGCTGCACCGGGCGCTTAAACTCGTCTGCCGGTTCGTGGACGATCCCTGAGCGACGATCCCGCAAAAATCAGATGCCTTGTGCGGCGGCACCGCTACCGTGCGGCCCATTCCGTCATTCCATTATGAACACTCCGGCTCAAATTCTCAGCGGCCTTGCTGCCGCCGGCGCCATTGCGCTCTTTCCGCTAACCAGCCGGTTCAGTGAAGCCTCGGCTCTGGAGGAAGCCGCTGCCCGTCAGGCCAAAACGCGTGCGCTCGCGGCTCCGGCTGGAGTTGCAGAAGCAGGTGCCGCCGGGGGGGCTCCCGCTGTCAGCAATGCCGGCCGCATTCCTCCCGGCGTCTCTGCCGCGGAGGCCAGCCAGACGGTGCTGGAACTCGCCGCCCTCGACGGCAAGATGCTTAGCACCCGCCAGATCGTCGCCATCCTCGAAAAGGTGATGAATCTGCCGGCTTCCCACATGGAGGAGGCCCGCGCGGTGATCCAGAATTCCAAAAACCCGGTGATCGGCGCGTTCCTCTATTCCGGCCTCTTTGCCCGCTGGGGTGAACTGGATCCCGAAGCCGCCCGAACCGCCCTGGAAGCCGGCACCGGCGGCAACCCCATTCTCAAATTCGCCGGCGCGGCGTCACTTGCCGGAGGCTGGATGGAGAAGGACCCGGACAGCCTCATCAAATGGCTTACAGAGGAAAAGGAAGGCCTCACCGCCCAGGAAAAGGAACTGCGCAGCACCATGATGAACGGCATCCTCGGCGGCATGGCAGAGGTGGACAATGCCATGGCGGAGCGCCTCATTGCCGCGGCACCCAGGGACCGCCGCCCGTGGATGATCATGGATATGGCGGAGCGCGATCCGTCCATTGATCCGAGGGAAGCCGCCGGCCGGGCGCTCGCTGAGGCTGGTGATGACGAAGGTCAGCGCAGCAGCATCAACTGGCGCGTCGGGCGCATGCTGGCCGACCGCGATCCCATGGAGGCCATCCGCTACGCCGAAGAGCAGCCGGAAAAGGAACGCGGCCAGACCTACGAGGCTGCACTCTCCTCATGGCTGCAAAAGGACGGGAAGGAAGCCATGAAGTGGCTCAAGGAACAGCCGGAGAATGTGCAGACAGATGCGGTTAAGGGTATGCGCGGCCAGATCAAGGACATGAGCTATGACGAGGTGGCCAAACTCACCACAGAGGTCACGCCGGCTGCGGCAAACAACCTCTGGAAGATAAGCCTGGACCAGACCGCCAACAAAGACCCGGAGGCTGCGCTCCAGTATCTGCCTAACATCAGCGAATCCGACCGGCCCAACAGCTACCGCGAGATCGCCCAGAGCTGGACGAAGAAAGATCCGGAGGCCGCGTCCTCCTGGATTGATCCCCTGCCGCCGGGCAAAGAGAAGGACCAGGCCATCAGCGGCATGGTCGGCGAACTGAAAAGCAAAGAGCCGGACAGCAGCACCATCTGGGCTTCCACCATCAGCGACGAGAATCTCCGCGAGCGCCTCGTGAATGAGAACGCGAAGATCTGGCTGCGCCGCGACCGAGCTGCCGCGGAGGAGTGGATTCAGTCCAGCGAAACCCTCACAGAGGAACAGCGCGCAAAGCTGCTCGAAGGCAAGTAACCTCCGGCCCCACTCACTCCTATGAAACCATGGCTGCCTTTTGGCATCACCTTCACCGCCGGGCTCGCTGCTGCGGCCGGCCTCTATTTTTGGAAAGGCCACCGGATGGCTGCACTCCAGGACGCCGCCCGGCCCTCCGCCGTTGGGCGCGCCAGCACAGACAGTGAAGCCGCCCGCAAGCCGGCCGGTGTGAAGAAGCCAGTCGGTCCCGAACAGGCCAAACTCGACGCCGCCATGCGCCCCACGCGCAACGGTATCCGCAGTCTCTTTGAGCGTTCGGCAAAAATACTCGACATGGACGAAGAGCAGGTCAGCAAGCTCCTCGCCGAGCTGGAAGCCACCGGCCGCATCCGCTCCCCGCTCGCCGGCATCAGTCTCATGGCCGCCTACGCCCGCCTCGCGGAACTCAACCCCGCCGCCGCTATGGACCGCGCCACCAAGCTTGAGCGCGGGGAACTGCGCGGTATCGCCATGTTTGCGACCATGAACGAGTGGCTCGTCAAAGACCGCAAAGGCGCCGTCGCCTGGTTTGCCTCCAGTGGCGACGAAGAGGAAAAGAAGCAGTATCTCACCATGGCTGCCTTCAGCATGGGCGGCAGCGACCCCGACCTCATCACGGAACTGACCGGTGCCATCAATGACCCGGAGGCGAAGAAGAAGGCGCTCCTCGATTCCCTCGGAGCCCTCGCCTTCTCCGACCCCGATGCCGCGATCAAGAAGCTCGACGAGATCGAAGACCCGGACGAACGCAGCGAGGCCGAAGAGCGCGTCTATCAGGGCTTCCTCATGCGCTATCCGGAAAAAGCCCTCGACTTTGCGATGGCCAAACCGCCGGGCGACAAAGCTCGCGAAGCTGCGCGCCAGTCCCTCGTGCAGTGGGGCGAGCAGGACCCGGGTGCCGCCCTCAAGTGGCTGACATCCCAAAACAAGGATGTGCAGAAGGAGCTCTTCGACATGCCCGGCAGCGGCCCCGGCTGGGGCTTCGGCAAAGCCACGCCGGAGCAAATCGGCGACGCAGCGCGACAGCTCGGCGACCAGACCCAGAAGGACAAACTCTACGCCGCCTACGCTAACGCCCAGGGCATGAGCAACCCCACCACCGGCCTCAGCCAGCTCAGCAATATCAAGGACGCCGAACTCCAGAAATCCACTGCCGCGTCCCTTGGCATGGCTGCTGCCCGTTCCGGCAAAGTGAATGACATGACCACCTGGCTGGAAACCGTCCCGCCCAACGACGCCCGCGACAGCGCCGTCGCCGCCTTCGCTGCCGGCATCGCCCAAAAAGACCCCACCGCTGCCGGCGAGTGGGCCGCGAAAATCACCAGTCAGACCATTCGCCAGCAAACCATCGAAGCCCTGAAAAATCCGGCCGCCATGCCCATCCCGGAACCCCCGCCCCTTCCCGGTCGCCCCCGCCGCAACCGCTAAGAAACCCCATCACCCAACCCGCACACACCTCTGGCTGAGCCAGTCCAGGTATTAGGCGACGGGCCTCCCGGCGTTGCTGATCGACGAGCCGCAGGGTTCCGGCGTAGAGCGTTTCAATACGTGAAAAGTGTGTGGGTGAGTAATTTTTTATGGAAATTATAATTGGAGTGCGCTAAATTGCGCCCATGATGCCTCCCCAAGGCCACAGAAACCGATCCGAGTCCCGGCTGTCGCCTGATGCGGCGGTGCCGGCTGCTGCCCTGCTGGCGCCGTTTCCGCTGCCTGGGAAACTGTTGCCGGAGTCGCGGGGCGTAGCGGTTTCGCGG
>Ga0315905_10004619_pt1 | contig 14068 bp, 9 predicted proteins | sample LakEriMetagenome_5_FD_203522 | JGI IMG/M metagenome (GOLD analysis project Ga0315905, IMG submission 203522) | Freshwater fungal communities from buoy surface, Lake Erie, Ohio, United States - Buoy 4 MA121 | ecosystem: Environmental > Aquatic > Freshwater > Lake | place: USA: Lake Erie, Ohio... | reverse complement strand
GTGAAGGGCGCCATCTCGTACCTTAACGCCGGCCTGGAGGCGCTCGGGGTCACTTCGCGCGTGCCGCAATTCTTCGCGCTCGCCGCCAACGATGACGTCGAGGGCGCCGCTGGCGTGGCCGAGGCCCGCGAACGGAGCGAGTTGCTCCTCGGTCGCGGCGTCGCCTCCGCCTCCGCGGTACTCCCCGTTTCCCCGCTTTATCCGGCGCGGCTGCGCGCGCTTGCCGTGAATGGCTCCACCTTCACCGCCGCCGACGCCCAAACGGTTTCGACCGCGCTGCGGGGCGCGGGCTGGGTCGATGAGAATAACTACGTGCGCACGGTGCCCACCCGGGCCGCGCTCAACGCCGCACTACCCGAGGCGCTGCGGCCCCGCGTGGCGGACGTCGCCGCGGAGATCGCGGTCGCCGCGGCCGAACGGGAATTCTTCAGCGAGGCCAACCCGCGCGTGGTCGCCTTCCTCAATGCGCGCGCGACCGACACGCCCGTCACGCCCCCCGGGCGGCTCGTCAATCTCTCCACCCGCTCCGCGCTGGTCTCACTCGATGATTCGCTCGCGATGGGCTTCAACGTCTCAGGCACGGCGCGGGCCACGCTGCTCGTCCGCGGCATCGGTCCCGCGCTGGCCAAGTTCGGGCTCGCGGGCGCCTTGCCGGCGGCCCGACTCGAGCTCAACCGCGGGCAGACGCTCCTGCAGGCCAACGAGGGTTGGGACCGCCCGGGCGGCTCCGCGACCGCCGCGGAGGTCGCCGCGGCCGCCGCCTCCGTCGGCGCGTTCGCGCTGGAGCCCGGCGCGCGTGATGCCGCCCTCCTCATCACCCTCGACCCCGGCACCTACACCGCGACCATCCGCGGCCTCGGTGGCGCGACCGGCGACGTGCTCGCGGAAATCTACGACGTCAGCCGCAACGCCACGCGGCTGACTAACCTCTCAACGCTCGCGCGCATCAACGCCCCCGGCGACCTGCTGATCCCAGGGATCGTGATCGCCGGCAACAGCCCGCGCTCCCTCCTGATCCGCGCCGTGGCTCAGGGCCTGCGCGACTTCGGGCTGCCCGAAGAGGCGGTGCTCGGCGACGCCCGAATCTCGGTGCTCCAGGGCAACGACACGGTCGACGTGAGCAACAACTGGGCGCAGGTGAACGGCGCCGCCCTCACGGCCGCGTTCCCGGCGGTGGGGGCGTTCCCCCTCCGGGCGGCCAGCGACGCCGCCCTGCTCAGCGCGCTCGCCCCCGGCAGCTACACGCTGCAGGCGGGCGCCGCGCCCTTGCCGCCCCAGCCGCCGGCCAATTTTGTCGCACCCAGCGCCACCGGCTCCGTCTTGGTCGAAGTCTACGAAGTGCCCTGACGGCGCCCCGCGCGGCGGGGGCGCGCGCCTCGCCGCTCGACGTCCGGAGGCGAGGCCCCCAGCGTGTCCGTCGCGATGAGCAATCCCTCCCTCCGAAATCCGCCCCTGCGCGTCGGCATCGTCGGCGGCGGCCTCGCCGGGCTCTCGACGGCCGCGCACCTCCTGCTGACGGCGCCGGGTGACTTCGACGTGGAAGTCCTCGAGGCCGCGCCTTTCGCCGGCGGCCAGTGCGCCTCGTGGCGGGACGCGCGCGGTCGGACGCTCGAGACGGGGATCCACCTCGCGTTCCCTTGGTACCACAACTTGGCGGCGCTCGCCGCGGGGATCGGCCAGCCGCTCCCGTTGCGGGAGACCGATGGCAATTACTATGTCTGCAATGGCGCGACCGGCCGCGTCGACACCCTTCTCGCGGGCAAGTCGGTGCTGAAGACCCTCGGTGGATTGGCGACGTTTCCCGGCCTCACGCCGGGGGAACGGTGGCAACTGGTGCGGCTGATTGGCCGGATCCTCCGGATGGACGACGCGGCGGCGGAGGCGCACGACGGCCAGACGGTGGCCGAATTTCTTGCGGCGCAGGGCGCTACGCCGGCGCTCGCCCGGCAGCTCGGGCTTGCGGCGGTGACCATTCAGGGGCTGCGGCCCGAGGAGGCGGGTGCGACTTCGTTCCTCAAGTTCCTCCGCACGATGTACGGCAGCACGGGCCGCTTCGACACCGCGTTTTTCGGCGCGCCCCTCGGCGAGGCCCTCGTGGAGCCCCTCGCCGCCTTCGTCCGGGCGCGCGGCGGCCGGATCCACCTCGGTTGCGCCGTAGCCGGGATCGAGGCGGGCGCGGACGGGCCGGGCGTGCGCTTGCTGGACGGCACCGTCCGCCGTTTCGACCACGTGGTCGCTGCGGTGCCCGGCCACGCGCTCCCCGCGCTGGTGCCGCCCGCGTGCCGGGATCAGCCGCCCTTCGCCGGTCTGGGCGATCTCCGGGAAACGCCGATCGTCACGCTCACGCTTTGGTATGACCGAAAGGTGCTGCCGGACGGGAACGTCTACATTTCGAATCGCGACGCCCGACACGGGCCAATTTTCGACGCCGTCGCGGACAAAGCAGACCATTGGCGCGGCTGGCCGGGGCTGAACCACGCCGGCAGCATTGTGCAGGTGCTGATCGACGCGGCGGACGATGTGGCGGGCCTAGCCGACGAGGTGCTGGTGGCGCGGGCGGTGGCGGATCTGGAGCGGTTCTTCCCCGGTTGCCGCGGAGTCCGTCCGGCCGACGCGACCGTCCTGCGCCTGACTGGGACGTATTGTGGCACGCGGCCCGGGTATTGGTCGCGGGTGCCGCGGACGCCGGGGTCGGGGTTGCCGGGGCTTTGGCTAGCGGGCGATTACACGACCGGGCCGTACCACTACGGGATGGAATCGGCGGTGCGCTCGGGCAAGGAGGTGGCGAACCGTCTCTTGGCGTTGCGCGGGCGGCCGGAGCACCCAGTGCTGCGTCCGCGGTATCTGCCGTTCGTCCGCGCCTGAGCGGGGACGGACCAGGGCCCACCTCGAGCGTACGGCTTGCGGCCGAGGCGACTCAGGCGCCGGGTGGGACCACTCGGCGCAAGGTGTAGGTCTCCGCGTCGGTGAGGTCCGCGGCGCGCAGGCTCGTCCATGGATCCCAAGGTGCGGCGAGGAGCCGGCCGCTGATCCCGTCGCTCCGCGGCGAGAGCAGCCACTCGACGCAATCGAGCGCGCGGGCGAGCGGGGCGGGGTCGTCGGCACGCTGGCGCTGGGCGGCCGCGAATTCCGCCGCCCCCGCGACGGCGGGGCCGAGGGCGAGGACCTCTTCCGTCAACCGCGTGTGGATCGCCCCGGGGGCGAGGGCGTTGATGTCGAATGGCCGTCCGGACTCCTCCGCGGCGATCGTCTCGACGAGGCGGACTACGGCGGTCTTGGCGGCGCCGTAGGCGGAGAAATTGGGTCGCGGCTTGGTCGCGCCCCCGCCGGAGAAGCACACGGCCTTCGCCCGCCGTTCCGCGCGGGCGAGGAGCGGGGCGCAGGCCCGCAGGGTGAAGTACGTCCCGTCCAGGTTGGCGCGGATGGTCTCGCTCCAGCGGAGCGGATCCGCGGCGAGCGCGCGGCCGATCTCGCCCTGGACGCCGGCGCAGGTGACGAGCGCGTCGAGTCCGCCCCACGCGGCCGCGATTTCCTCCGCGCCCGCGTGCACGGAGGCCCAGTCGGCCACGTCGGTGCGGGTGGCGCGGAACGCCGGCCGGGCGGCGGCGAGCGCCGCCTGATCGGAGCGGGCCCAGCCCCATACCGCGTGGCCGGCGTCGAGCAGCCGGAGAGCGAGGGCCCGGCCGATGCCGGTGCTGGAGCCGGTGACCAAGACGCGCATCGGGTGGCTGGTCAGCGCCGGCTCTCGTAGACCCAGCGGTTGGCTTCCAGCCAGCGCAGGGTGTGGATGACCCCCTGCTCGATGGTGAGGCGCGGTTTCCAGCCGGTGGCCTGGATGCGGCGGGTGTCGAGGAAGATGAACGGGTTGTCGCCGATCCAGCCGCGGTCGCCGCCGGTGAAGTCGAGCCGGGGCTTAAGGCCGAGCGCCGCGCAGATGAAGCGGATGCTGTCCTTCACCTGCACGAACTCCGGCGTGCCGAGGTTGTAGATCTGCGTGCGGTGGCGGGCGCCGCGGGCGGTGCCGAGGCGGGCGACGTGGAGGATGGCGTCGACGCAGTCCTGGACGTAGAGGTAGCTCTTGCGCTGGGAACCGTCGCCGAGCACGCGCAGGTGGTCGGGGTGGGCGAGCAGCTGCTGGTAGAAGTCGAAGACGTGCCCGTGCGTGTAGCGCTCGCCGAGGATCGAGACGAAGCGGAAGAGGTAGGCCTCGTCGAGCTGGCCGCCCTCGGCATAGGCGGCGATCAGGCCCTCGCCGGCGGCCTTGGAGGCGCCGTAGAGGGAGGTCTGGACGGGGAAGGCGTCGTCCTCGGGCGTCGGGCGGTCGGGCGTGACGAGGGCCTCGCCGTAGACCGAGCCGGTGGAGGAGAAGGCGACGCGGCGCACGCCGTTGGCGCGCATCGCCTCGAGCACGTTGAACGTCGCGATCGTGTTCTGGTGGAGATCTTTCTCCGGGTGCGACCAGCCGTCCTTGATATCGGCGTTGGCGGCGAGGTGGAACACGAAGTCCGCGCCGGCCATCGCGGCGCGGAGGGCGGGCAGGTCAAGGTTGTCGCCTTCGACGAGCCGGAACCCGGGGTGCGCCGTCGCCCCCTCGAGGAAGCGGCGCTGGCCGGTCGAGAGGTTGTCCCAGCCGGTGACGCGGACCCCGTCGGCCAGCAGGCGGTCGACGAGGGTGGAGCCGATGAAGCCGGCGGCGCCAGTGACGAACGCGTGCCGCACGGCCGGGGGCTGCGGGGCCGCGCTCACTTCAGGAGCATATCCTTCACCGTTTTGCCGGCGGGGATCATCGGCAGCACGTGCTCGGTGTACGGGACGATGATGTCGAGGACGTACGGACCGTCGTGGTCCAGCATTTCCTGGATGGCGGCGCGGAGCTCGCTCTTCTTGATCACCCGGCGGCCCTTGACCCCGAAGCCTTCGGCGATCTTCACGAAGTCCGGGTAGAGGCCGGCAGGGTTGTCGGGGCTGCCGACATCCGACTCGTCGCCGAGAATGGTGTTGCCGCGGACGCTGCCGTAGAAGCGGTCCTCCCATTGCACGACCATCCCGAGGTGCTGGTTGTTGAGGATCATCGCCTTGGCCGCAATGCCCTCAATCTTGCAGGTCGCCAGTTCCTGCACGTTCATCACGAACGAGCCGTCGCCGTCGATATCGATCACTTGCTTATCGGGGCAGGCCACCTTGGCACCCATTGCGGCCGGGTAGCCGAAGCCCATCGCGCCGAGGCCGAGGGAGCTGAGGTAGCGGCGGGGCTCGTTGAAGCGGTAGAACTGCGCGGCCCACATCTGGTGCTGGCCGACGCCGGTGGTGATGATGGCGTCGCCCTTGGTGAGCTCGTACAGGACTTGGACGGCCTCCTGGGGGACGATGTGGCGGCTCTCCTCGTAAGCGAAGGGGTGATCGCGCTTCCATTTCCCGACCTGCGTGTGCCACGCCGAGGTGTCGGGGGGCGTGAAGCGGGCGGCGGAGGCGAGCTCGACGAGGCGGCCGAGGGCGTGCTTCACGTCGCTGACCACCGCGAGGTGGGCCCGCTTGTTTTTGTGATGCTCGGAGGCGTCGATGTCGATGTGGACGATCTTCGCCTGCGCGGCGAAGTGCCGGGTGTCACCGGTGATCCGGTCATCGAACCGGGCGCCGACGCAGAGCAGCAGGTCGCACTGATCGACCGCCCAGTTGCCGTAGGCGGCGCCGTGCATGCCGAACCATTGCAGCGAAAGGGGGTGCGACTCGGGGAAGCCGCCGACGCCCATCAGGGTGGTCGCGACCTGGATATTGGTCTTCTCGGCGAAGGCCTTCAGCTCGGCGTGGGCCTCCGCGGAGATGATGCCTCCGCCGGCGTAGAGGATCGGTCGCTTCGCCTCGGCGATGTGCGCGAGAACCTGCTGCAGGGTTGCGTCGTTGGCGCGCGGGATCGCGCTGGCGTAGGGGCTGCGGAACTCGACCGCCGCGGGGAACACCGGCTGGAACTTCGCCTGCTGGATGTCCTTCGGGATGTCGATGATGACCGGGCCCGGGCGGCCGCTGCGGGCGAGGTGGAAAGCCTCCTTGAAGATCCGCGGCAGGTCACGGACGTCCAGCACCAGGTAGGAGTGCTTCACGATCGGCAGCGTCATCCCGTAGAAATCCGTCTCCTGGAACGCCATCTTGCCGATGTACTTCGAGTACACCTGGCCGGTGATCGCGATCAGCGGGATGGAATCCATAAACGCGTCCGCGATGGCAGAAACGAGGTTGGTGGCGCCGGGGCCGGAGGTGGCCATGCAAACGCCGACCTTGCCGGTGGCGCGCGCGTAGCCCTCGGCGGCGAAGGAGCCGCCCTGCTCGTGGCGGGGCAAAATCACGCGGATCTTGTCCGTGCGGGCGAGCGACTGGTGGAGCTCCTGGGACGCGCCGCCCGGGTAGGCGAAGATCACGTCGACCCCCTCGCGGACTAGGCACTCGACGACGCAGTCGGAACCCTTCATTTCGCGGCCGACTTCGGCCTGAGGAAACGCGGCGGGGGAGGTGTGTTCTTTTTTCATAGCGGGAGCTGGTCCGGATCGAAACGGCGAGGAGAAAGGCCTTGCCGGAAGGAGGCAAGCCCGCGGAACGCTCGCGGCCCGGGCCGGGCCGCCCGGCTCAGCGGTACTCCCGCCGCAGGTTACTCGGCAGCAGGCCGAGTTCCTCCCGGTACTTCGCCACCGTCCGCCGGGCGATGGTGATCCCCCGCTCCAGCAGCTTGCCCACCAGGTCCTGGTCGCTGAGGGGACTCGAAACATCCTCCACGTTGATCAGGTCGGCGATCATCTCCTTGACGCTGGTGTTGGACACCGCCGCGCCGCTCTCCGCCTGATAGCCGGGGGTGAAGAAGTACTTCAGCTCGAACACCCCGTGCGGGGTCTGGGCGTACTTGTTGGCGATCGCCCGGCTCACGGTGGTCTCGTGCACGCCCACTACGGCCGCGACCTGGGTCATCGTCAGCGGCTTCAGCGCGGACACGCCACGCTCGAAGAAATCGCGCTGCACGTTGATGATCTCGCGCGTGATGCGCTCGATGGTGCGCTGGCGCTGCTCGATGGAGTCGATGAGGAACTTGCCGGAGCGGATCCGCTCGCGGAGGTACTCGCGCTCCTCCTTGGAGAGGGTGCCCCGTGCGATCATATCCCGATAGGCGCCCGAGATGCGCAGGCGCGGGATGTAGTCGCTGTTCAGCACGATCTTCCAGTCTTCGCCATCGCGCTCAATGATCACGTCGGGCACGACCGCGCGGTTGCTGTCGTCGGCGAACCGCCGGCCCGGCGCGGGGTCCAGCTTGCCGATCTCCTCGATCGCCTCCTGCACGTCCTCGGGGTCAGCGTCGAGGCGCCGCGCGAGGTCCGGGATGCGCCGGCGGGTGAGGAGCTCGAAGTACTCGGCGAGAATGCGGTGCGCGAGGGTGCCGGAGCGGCCCTTCGCGGCGAGCTGGTGGAGGAGGCAACCCGCGAGGTCCTGCGCGCCGATGCCGGGGGGGTCGAAGGTCCGCAGGGTCGCGACGGCCGCCTGCACCGCGGCGAGGGGCAGGCCCGTCTGGAGGGCTACGTCGGGCGGGAATTGGGTGAGGAAGCCGGCGTCGTCGAGGCAGCCTACCAGATGCCGCATCGCCTCCATCTCCTGGGGCGCGAGGTCCGCGAGCTCCGCTTGGCGCAGCAGGTGTTCCTGCAGGGAGGTCTCGCTGACGAGGGAGTCGAACAAGTGCTGGCGCCGTTCCGCGTCCTCGGAGGTCGCCGGCTGGGCGCCGCCGATGCTCGCCATATGGTCCCGCCAGTCTTCGTCGAGCTTGCCCAGAATCTCGAACTCGCGGTCCTTGGAAAAATCCATCTCGTCCCGCCGCGGTTCGCCCTCGCCCGCGTCGATGGGGCGTTCGCCGGCGCCGTCCTCGCCGCCGGCCTCGGGGGCGTCCGTCGGCGCGTCGAGGCTCACACCTTCGAGGGGCAGTTCTTCGAGGGTGGGATTGGCCTGCAGCTCCTCTTGGATCACCATCCGCAGGTCGAGGGCGGCCACCTGGAGGATCTTCAGCGACTGACGCAGCTGCGGCGCCAGAACCTGGGTCTGGGTCTGGCGCTGGCGCAGATCGTTACTGAAGGCGGCTCCGCTCATGCGGTTAGGTGGAAGCTGGGATCATCGGGCGCCGGCCGCCGCGGGCACCACCGGAGCGGCGCCGGATTCACTTACCCCCCAGAGGGCTTTTACGTAGTCGGACAAGGTCCGGGTCGTCGGGCCGAAACGCCCGCCGTAGAGGTGTTCCTCGATGTCGCGGACGATTTCGCCGGCCGCTTGGTAGCGCCGATCGCGGTCGCGCGTGAGCATCCGCTGCAGAATCGCCTCGAGTGGGGCGCCGATATCCGCCCGCAGGCTGCCGAAACGGGGGATCGGGAGGGTAAGGATGTTGCGCCGCGACTGCGCGCGGTCCGCAGAGCGGAAGAGGTTTCGGCCCAGCAGCAGCTCCGTGAGCACGATGCCCAGCGGGAACAGGTCGGCGCGGGCGTCGGTCACGGCGTAGCTGGCCTGCTCGGGCGAGAGGTACTCGTCCTTCCCTGCGATCACTCGGCCCTCCTCATTGTACATCAGGTTCAGGGCCTTCGCGATGCCGAAGTCCGTCAGCTTCACGTCGCCCTCGAAGGAGAGCAGCACGTTCTTCGGGCCGATGTCGCGGTGCACCAAATTGAGGTGGCGGCCCTCCGCGTCGCGCTGCGCGTGCGCGTAGGCGAGGCCGCTGGCCACGCGCGAAATGATGAACGCGGCAAGGTCCACCGGCACGGGGCGGCCCGTCTCCCGGTGGCGGTCGAGGAATTGCTCGAGGCTCAGGCCACGAACAAATTCCATCACCATAAAGTACTGCCCGCCCGCGCGGCCGAGGTGGTAAGTCTGGACGATGTTCGGGTGGATCAGGTCGGCCACGAGTCGGGCCTCGCCGATGAAGTTGTTCTGGAAGTCCTCGAGCGCGGAGTATTCCTCCCGGATCACCTTGATCGCAACGACCTTGCGGAAATGCCCGGCACCCAGCTGCCGTGCCTCATAGACGACCCCCATCCCGCCCTCGGCGATCTTGCGCGTGAGCTCGTAGCGCAGGTGGTCGAAGAGGTGCTGGAGATCCGCCATCACCCTCAGTCAACCCCCCGTGCAAAACCGTGGCAAGAGTCGAGACGTCAAAACGGCCCGAAAACTGCTGCACGGGGGTTTGACAGGCCCGCGCGTGGGCCCACGGTCGGGGGATGATCACGTTGACGGCCCGCGCGGCCCGGCAGGTGCGGACGATGCAGGCGGAGCTGAACGACCCGGCCAAGCAGCTGCGGGTGCTGGTGGAAACCGGGGGCTGCTCCGGCTTCCAGTACGGGATGTCGTTCGACGAGCCGAAGGCCGACGACGCCCGCTGCGAGAGCGAAGGTGTGGCGGTGCTGATCGACCCCACGAGCCTCGCTTATCTGTCCGGCTCGACGATCGATTTCGACGACGGCCTGCACGGGAAGGGCTTCGACATTCGCAATCCGAACGCCCAGAGCACCTGCGGCTGCGGCAAGTCGTTCGCCTGACGCGGCCAGCGCTCCGCGTCCTTCGTCACCCTAAACCCCGATCACGCTTGAGTCCCTCGCACTCCCTCGAACCCGAGGCGGCGGAGCAATCTTCCGCCCCCAGTCTGCGGCAGCTGTCCGGCTGGATCCTCGGCCCCGGCGCCTTGATCCTGACGCTCGTGTTGCCCCCGCCCCCCGGGCTTAGCCCCGAGGGCTGGCGGACGGCCGGCGCCGCCCTGCTGATGGCGATCTTCTGGATCTGCGAGTCGGTGCCGATCCCGGTCACCGCCCTGTTGCCGCTGATCCTGTTCCCGGCGCTCGGGCTGGGGGACATCCGCGAGACGGCCGCGCCGTTCGCGAATCCCGTCATCTACCTGTTCCTCGGCGGATTCCTGATCGCGTTGGCGATGCAGCGTTGGAATCTCCATCGCCGGGTGGCGATCAACCTGATCGGGCTGCTCGGCACGCGGCCGGACCGCCTCGTCGGCGGCTTCCTGCTCGCCTCGGCCGCGGTCAGCATGTGGGTGAGCAACACGGCCACCGCCCTGATGATGCTCCCGATCGCGCTCTCGATCGTGCAATTGCTGCCGCGGGAGGGTGGGACGGAAGCGCCGGGCAACCGTGCCTTCGCCACCGCGCTGCTGTTGGCCGTGGCGTACGGTGCCACGACGGGTGGGATGGCCACCCTGATCGGCACGCCGCCCAACGCCCTCCTCGCTGCCTATGTCGCCAAGTCCTATGGGCTCACCCTCGGTTTCGGCCAGTGGATGCTCTTGGGTGTACCCGTGATGCTGGTCACGTTGCCGGTGGTGTACTTGATCCTAACCCGGGTGAGCTTCCGGCTCGAGCGCGGCGAGATCCCAGGGATGGCGGAGCATCTGCGGGCCGCGCGCGCGGAACTGGGGCCCTGGTCCCGCGGGGAGATCGGGGTGCTTTGGGTCTTTGTGCTCACGGCGCTCGCGTGGGTGTTCCAACCGCTGCTGGCCCGCGCGCTGCCGCTGCTCACCGATACCACGATCGCGATCGCCGGCGGGCTCGCCCTGTTCTTTATCCCGGTGTATCCGCGCCGCGGCGAGTTCCTGATGAACTGGGAGTCGACCAAGGGCTTGCCGTGGGACGTGCTGCTGCTGTTCGGCGGTGGCCTGAGCCTCGCGGGTAACATTGAGAAGCACGGGCTCTCCCGGTACCTCGGCGACCTCTGCGCCGGTCTCGGTGGGATCCCCACCATCGCGCTCGTCTGCATCGTCTGCTTCGGGATCCTGATGCTCACCGAGCTCACGAGCAACACGGCCACGGCCGCGACCTTTCTGCCGATCGCCGCCGCGTTAGCGGTGAGCGTGGGCGAGAACCCACTGCTCTTCCTCATTCCTACTGCCCTCGCCGCGAACTGCTCCTATATGCTCCCGGTCGGCACGCCGCCCAACGCGATCGTGTTCGGCAGCGGCCACGTCACCCTGCCGCAGATGGCGCGCGCCGGGATGTGGCTCAACGTCCTGCTGGTGCCCATTCTGGTCGGGTTGGTGCTCCTGCTCGGGCGGCTGGTCTTCGACGTGGAACTCGGCGTCATGCCCGCGTGGGCCCGGCCCGCTGCGGGCTGACCGGCCGGGTTTTTTCCTCGCCGCCGGCAGCGCCGCGCGGTGGAGTGCAGGGGCCCCGCCATCCCACAGGCGAAAGCCACCCCCACGATGAATCGCCGCCGCTTTTTGCTCCAGTCCCTCGGGGCTTCGCTCGCCCTGCCTGCGCTTCCCTCGCTCGTCGCTCGCGCCGCGGACGGCGGTTCTGCCCTGCGGACGGCGAAGGCCGCGGGTACGGGGGCGCGCCGGTTCGTCGCGATCGGTAACCTGCTGGGTTTCCAGACCAAGCACCTGTTTCCCGCCACGCCGGGCGCCGCGTATGAGTCAACCCGTCTGCTCGCGCCGCTCGCCGAGAATCGCGGACTCTTCACGCTCTACCGCGGCCTCGACCACGGCGTGAAAGGCGGGCACTTCGCGGTCCATTCTTTCCTCTCGGGCGTCCTCAACTCCGAGGCCCAGAACCGCCCGACGGGCAACGTGACGCTCGACCAGTTTATGGCCGAGGAGATTGGGCCCGAGACGCGCTTCTCGTCCCTCACCGTCGGCTCGGAGGGTGGCATCCACGGCGGTTGCCAGCTCTCGTGGACTAAGGCCGGCGTGCGCGTGCCGCCCATCTCCGGCCCGGCGGAGTTATTCGATCGCCTCTTCGTCGAGGACGCGCCCGACCGCCGCTCGCGCCGGCAGGGCGAGCACCGCCTCCAGGCCTCCATCCTCGACGCCGTGCGGGAGGACGCCGGCCGCCTCGCCCGGCGCGTCGACCGCGAGGATCGCGCGAAGCTGGACGAGTATTTCACCTCCGTGCGCGAGGTGGAGCAGCGACTGCAGTTGCGGCAGCGCTGGGCCAGCCAGCCCAAGCCGGCGGCGCCCTTGGGGCGACCGGTCAATCGCAACAAAGTAGAGGACCTCCCGCTCCTCTACGAGCTGATCGCCCTCGCCCTGCACACCGACTCCACCCGGATCGCGACGCTCGAGATCGGCGGCGACTTCCTCCCGCAGAACCTCGGCATCGATAAGTCGTACCACGGGCTTTCCCACCACGGGAACGACGAGTCCGCGGTCCAGCACCTGCTCACGCTGGAAACTTACCAGATCCTTCAGTTCAACCGCTTCCTCACCCGCCTCGCCGGGCTGCGGGATGGCGGGGGCTCCCTGCTGGACGCGACTACGGTCCTCTTCGGCAGCGGGATTGGTGACGCCAACACGCACAAGAACTCGGACCTGCCGGTAATCCTCGCCGGCGGGGGCTACCGGCACGGCGAGTTCAAGCGCCTGCCCACCAGCGGCGCCGGCAAGGTGCCGCTCTGCAACCTCTTTGTGGACATCGCCCAGCGGATGGGACTCGAGACCGGCGTCTTCGGCACGAGCACGGGCCGCTTCGCCTGAGGTAAGGACTCCAATGTGGCGGCGCGGCGGCGGGTTCCAGTGGCTGGCCTTAGGGGTGTCGCTCGCGACGAGCCCGGTGGGCGCGACGCCGGAGATCACCGATTTTATCGGCCGTCACTGCCTGCGCTGCCACGGCGCGGAAAAGCAGAAGGCAGACCACGATTTCCGCGCGTTCCGCCTGCCCTTGGCCGGCGCTGCGGCGCTGATCGAGGCCAAGGACATCATCGACCAGCTCACCCTCGGGGAAATGCCGCCCCGCGAGGAGCCCCAGCCCTCCGATGCCGAGCGCCTCGCGGTGATCCGTGCCCTGCGCGCCGGGATCGCGGCCGCGCGTGACGGTGGCGCCGCCGCGGGCGCCCGCACCGTGCTCCGCCGGCTGTCCAACCGGGAATACGAGCACACGCTCGCCACCCTGTTCGGCCGCCGCGTCGACACCCTCGGCCTCACCGCCGATTTCCCCAAGGAGAAAGCCAGCGAACGCCTCGACACCATCGGTCGCTCGCTCGTTACCTCCGGCTTTCTGCTCGACCAGTATTTCCAGGCGGCGCATCGCCTCGTGGAGCAACGGCTGGGCCGGCCAGAGCCGGTCCCGCGCACCTGGCGCTTCGCGGGCAACTTCGTCCAGTACGAGGAGCTGCAGGGCCCGCACAAGGCCGCGTTCAACTTCCGTTACCTCTGCCTGTACGAGCAGCCGAACACCGACACGCGTCAGGGCGGGTACGGCCACATCGAGGAGTTCCTGCAGGGCGTGCCGTCCTCGGGGCTGTACGACATCGCCGTGCTCGCCCAAGCGCTCCACCGCGATACGCATTACGATCCGGCGATCTTCGGCATCGATCTCACGGAACCGTTTCTCCTCGGCGTCGTGCCCGGTGACGCCTCCCGCAACCACATCCATTACCCGCAGGCGATCGAGCCGCTGCTCGGCCAGGCGGTGGTGCCGGACGACGAGCCGCGCTGGCTGCGCTTCCGCGTCTGGCTGGAGCAGGGGCAGACCCCGCGCTTCATCTTCCCCAATGGGCCGCACGAGTCGCGCGCCTCCGTCCTCACGATCAACCGCCGCTATGCCGATGACTTTCAGGGGCGCTTCGCCAAGGCCGGCGTGAGCCGCACGCACCTGCTGCGCGAGGGCAAGCTGCCGCACATCCGCATCAGCGAGATCACGATCGAGGGCCCGCTGCCCGAGCCCGGCGGCGGGGCCGAGGAGGTCGCCGTCTTCGGCCCGGAGGGTTTCCAGGCCGATCGCGCCGGAGCGCAACTGGAGGCCTTTGCCGCCCGCGCCTACCGCCGGCCGCTCACCCCGGAGGACCGTACCGCCCTCGCGGCCGTACGCTCCGGCCGTCTCCGCGAGGGGGCGCCGCCCCGTGCCGCCGCGCTCGACACGGTCAAGTTCATCCTCTGCTCGCCGTCCTTCCTCTACCTCGACGAGGAGACCGGCGCCGCCGGTGCCCGGCTTGGGCCGCACGCCCTCGCGAACCGCCTCGCGTATGCTCTCACCGCCACGCTGCCCGACGCGGAGCTCCGCGCGGCCGCCGACTCCGGCCGCCTAGCCGAGGACGCGGAACTCGCCCGGCAGGCGGCGCG
>Ga0315905_10004617_pt1 | contig 14070 bp, 10 predicted proteins | sample LakEriMetagenome_5_FD_203522 | JGI IMG/M metagenome (GOLD analysis project Ga0315905, IMG submission 203522) | Freshwater fungal communities from buoy surface, Lake Erie, Ohio, United States - Buoy 4 MA121 | ecosystem: Environmental > Aquatic > Freshwater > Lake | place: USA: Lake Erie, Ohio... | reverse complement strand
GGCGCCGACCTTATCATGGAACGGTATCGTTTCGTCGATGCCGGCAACCGCGACGTATTTGTCGATAAGGATTCGTTCCGTTTGGTTGGCGGCCTGCGCGGCAGTTTTGGCGCATGGGATTTCGACACGGGCTTTGTCTATTCAGAAGCGCGCGTGACCGATCTTGAAACCAACCGCGTTTCACTCACCGCCATGCAGCAGTCGATCAACCGCACGACGCCTGATGCCTATAATCCGTTCAACGGGGGTTGCCTCGACGATCCGGGGCAGGGCGATTGCACCCCCAACCCGGCTTCTGTCATCGACACATTCCGCATCAACGTTTCCCGCGACGGCGGCACGACGCTGGCGCTGGCAGACTTCAAGGTCAGCCGCGATGACCTGATTTCGCTTCCGGGCGGGAACCTTGGTATTGCAACCGGCGTCGAATGGCGCCGTGAAACCTTTTTTGATGATCGTGACGACCGGCTTGATGGCACGATCACCTTCACCGATAGTGTTACCGGCGTGTTCAATGGCAGTGACGTGGCCGGCACCAGCCCGTCACCCGATACAGATGGAACGCGTGAGGTTTATTCGGCCTTTGCCGAATTGTTTGTGCCGGTCGTAAGCCGTGACATGAACATTCCTCTGGTCGAGGAATTCAACATCCAGATGGCCGGGCGGATCGAGCGTTTCAATGACATCAAGGCTACTGCCATGGTACCGCGCGTCGCAGCATCATGGACCACGATCCCCGGGATCACGGTTCGCGGCGCGTGGTCGCAAGGTTTCCGCGCGCCCAATTTGGTGCAGGTCAATGATGATGGCACGACGCGGTCCAACACACGGGACGATTTCGTGATCTGTCAGGCGCGGGTCGAGAAGGGTCTTCTAACCGGCCTTGATGCTTGCCCCGGTGCAGGTGTAGTCAGCTTCCGATCAGGTGCCAAGGATCTCAAGCCTGAGGATAGCGACAGTATCAACCTTGGCGTCGTGCTCGAGCCAGGTTTCATTCCGGGTCTGACGCTGACGGCGGACTATTGGCGTGTCAAACAGACCGAATTGGTTGGCACTTTCGGCGACGATAATGCCATTGCACTCGACCTGCTCCGCCGGCTGAGCGGCAGCACCAATCCTAACGTCATTCGCGCCACGCCGACGGCTGACGACATTGCGCTGTTCACCGGCACGCGCCTTACCCCTGCCGGTGCAATCGTCCGGGTACTCGATCCTTATCTGAACCTCGACAGCCGCGTTTCAAAAGGCTGGGATTTCGGATTGTTCTACAATGTGCCGGAATTTGGTCTGGGTCAGTTTCGTGTTCGGTTGAATGCCGCAAGACTGAAAAGCTTTGTTCAATCGGCCAGCACTGACGGTGAAGAATTGCTCGCTGGCATCGCTGCAGGTAAGCTGCCTGCTGACGTCACTATTGGCGGATTGGGTGAACTGCTCGAGATTGATGGCCGCCCGAAATGGCGCATGAGCGGATCGATCAATTGGGAAAGCGGGCCAGTTGAAGTCGGTCTCTTCGGCCAATATACCGGCAAGGTATGGGACACCAGCGTGGTCCGCGATGTTTTGCTGGTTTCGGATGATCCGAATGCCAACTTCTACCGGGTTAACGATCAGTTCCTGACCAACCTGTCGATATCCTACACGATCAATAATGATACGGGCCTGGACGGAACACGCTTGCGCTTTGCGATCAACAATCTGTTCGACAAGGATCCGCCGCTCGCAGACGAAACCTATGGTTTCTACAGCGAACTGTACACCGCGCGCGGACGGGTATTTCACGTCGAACTTCGCAAGAAGTTCTAAGATGGGGCGGCGGACAGGATCATGGGGAATGTTCGCCGCGCTTATCGTGGGCGGGGTAGGGGCGAATGCATTTGCACAAGCACCTGATTCCCCGCCCGCGCGATTTTCCAAACCAGCCCTGACGGGATGCCATACGACGCAGGGAAGCGTCCATTTCGACTTTGAAGGCGCATCACGATCAACCTGCTATGTAGAGGATGATCGGACGATCTCGATCATGGTCGTTCCCGAACATCTACCCCCTATCAATCCAAGCCCCTGGTACGCCTTCCGCTACAAAGCAGCCGAAGGTAGCAAGTTGACTGTCAATCTGCGTTATCTCGGGGCTCGTCACCGCTATGCACCAAAATGGTATGGTAGGGGTGACCCCGCCTCGCTCTCGGTCGCGGTTGCCAAGGACGGTGGTGGGATTGCGATCACGCTGCCATCGGGCGAGGGGATCATAAGCGGGCAGCCGCTGGTGACATCCGTCCATTACCAGAAACTGCTGGCAGAGCTTGTGCAGGCCGGAAACGGCAGCACGATCCTTTTGGGTCATTCGCATGACGGGCGCCCTCTCGAGGCAGTTCATCTCGGCAATGCCGATGCCCCTCGACTTGTTGTTCTGCTGGGCAGGCAGCATCCGCCGGAAGTGACAGGGGCAACTGCAATGGATGCCTTTTCGTTGACGATTGCAAAGCTGGTGCGATCAGGTGCAATCGACCGTAGCAAATATCAGTTCCTAATTGTGCCGTTGCTCAATCCTGACGGCGTCGCGCGAGGCCATTGGCGGGCAAATTTGGGGGGTATCGATCTCAACCGGGATTGGGGTATGTTCAGTCAACCGGAGACGCGTGCAGTCGTTGACTGGATACGACGACTTCCGGCTGGCGTGCGACCGGTGCTGATGCTCGATTTCCATTCGACCAACCGCAATCTTTTCTATGTTCAGGGCGATGAGGCCACGCCGCAGGGTAAAGCGTTTCTTGCAGGCTGGTTGGGCGCCAAGGAAACCGCTTTTAAGGGCTATCCATTCGAAATTGAGCCGCGTGATGCAAACCCCGGTTCCGGCACAACCAAAAATTGGTTCCATGCGACCTACGGCATTCCCGCTTTCACTTATGAGGCTGGCGATAACACCGATGCAGTGGCGATCCGCACCGCGGCCGAAGCGCTTGCGGCCTCAATGATCCCCGCGCTCAGTTCGTCGCTCGGAGACGCTCCGGGCCAATGATCCAGATGGCCAGCAACGGGGTGATCGCCCCTCAAAAGGGAGAGCATTTGATGTATAGGCGCTTGCTCTTCCGTCTCGCAGCTATGCTTGTATGTCTAGGTACGATGTCTTCGGCTTTACCTGCCACCGCAAAAGATTGCGAGCCTCTTGCCCAAGGATCATCGCGGATTGAATTTTCCGGTTGGTCAGGCCCCAAACTTCCGGTGTTTGTTCACAAGCCGCAAACAGCAGGCCGGGATAGCCGCATCGTCTTTGTCATGCATGGCGTGTATCGAGACGGCGACCGATATCGTGACGAGTGGCGCGATCTTGCCGAGAAACATGACCTCATAATCGTTGTCCCAACATTTGGCAGGCAGGATTTTCCGACAACAGCTTCCTACAATCTTGGCAATATCGTTGGCAGGAAAGGCCGACACAATCCGCGGTCGCGCTGGTCGTTCGCGGCAATAGAGCCCTTGTTCGACGAGATTGTCTGCCGTGTCGCCGGCAACCAGCGGGGCTATGCACTATATGGTCATTCTGCAGGCGGCCAATTTGTCCACCGTTATGTCGCCTTTGCCGATGCACCCCGATTGCAAGCTGCGGTCGCAGCAAATTCCGGCTGGTATACTATGCCGAATGGCGCAGCCTTCCCTTATGGTTGGGGAGGCGATGCAGCCGGTCTGGTTTCACCCGAAAAGGCGTTTCAGCGGCCTCTGACAATCCTGCTCGGGACAGAGGATAAAGATCGCAACGATCCCAATCTTCGCAAGAATGAACAGGCTGACCAACAGGGGCTAACTCGCTTTGAGCGAGGACAAGCCTTCCTTTCGGTCGCACGCGATATGGCCGGAGCGTCAACTCCATTTGGCTGGAAAATCGCTTATGCTCCAGGGATCGGTCATGACAATGGCGGCATGGCGCCCTTCGCCATTCCTTACCTTGTCGGTCTGGCAAAGCCATAAGTAAGTGTTGAACTCCGAAACAGAGCCGGGTGTGACAAAAGCTTATATCACAATATTGATACTCAGGCAGATCGAGCCATTATGCCACCGCGTCACTCGCCGTTATAACATTAGTGACACTGACTTCACGGCATCGTCAGAGCAAACGCAGCGGTTGGGCGAGAGGGCGTAACCGGCTAAGTCTGCGCCATGCCCCGCCCCAGAAAGCCAGCCAGCCCGTTTCGTTATTTCAACTCGTCACCCGGGGTCATCCGGTTAGTCGTGATGATGTATGTGCGGTTCCCGCTGTCGCTTCGGAATGTCGAAGACCTCCTGTTCGAACGTGGCATCGACATCTGCCACGAGACGGTGAGGTTCTGGTGGAGCAGGTTCGGTCCCATGTTCGCCGCGGAAGTTCGGCGCCAGCGTGTTTCGCGCATGCGCGGGATCCGTCACTGGCGCTGGCACCTCGACGAGGTGTTCGTGACCCGCAGGGCGGCGTAGCCAACATCAACGGCGAGATGCACTACATGTGGCGCGCAGTGGATCAAGAAGGTGAAGTTCTCGAGAGCTACGTGACGAGAAAGCGGGATAAAGCTGTTGCTTTGGCGTTTCTGAAAAAGGCCTTGAAGCGCCATGGCCGGGCCGAGACAATCGTCACCGATGGTATGCGATCCTACCAGGCTGCCATGCGCGAGCTCGGCAATCTGAGTCGGCGCAAAATGGGCCGCTGGATGACCAATCGGGCTGAAAACAGCCACCTCCCCTTGCGACGACGGGAGCGAGCTTTGCAGCGATTTAGGCGAATGAAGTCTCTGCAAAAATTCGCGTCAGTCCATGCCTTGCTTCACACCCATTTCAATCAGGAACGCCACCTAACCGACCGTCAGACTTACAAAGAACGACGCTCGGTAGCACTTGCTGAGTAGCAGTCGCTTGCCGCCTGAATTGCCGACAATCTTGCGAAAGCTCCGCCATTTGGAGACAAGTTGCGGTTAGACTGACAGCACCATAACAGCCAGTTTGGCGACGATAGATCCCTCACCTCGCTGGAAAACGTGGCTAAAGCATTAAATGCACATCCTCGAGATAGCCTATTGTGGCCCTCAACGGCAGCGCCCCTGCCAGTCACGCCTAATAGCTTTGCGGTTGACCGGGCAAACTAGCCTGTCCCTTTCATGCGCGCTTGTCGCTTTTGCGACAGCAACCCCGGCTTGGAGCCAGACGCAATCAGGTGGCGATGCCGAAATCATTGTTACAGGTACGCGGCAATCGGGTGTGACAGCATCGCAAAGTTTGGCTCCTGTGGATATAATAAGCAGCGAGAACTTGGCCAGTGAGGGGCGACCTGAACTGATCAACGCTTTGTCGAACATCTTGCCATCGATGAATGTGCAAGCTGTCGGGTTTGATCTGGCCAATGAGACGCTGGCAATTCGGATGCGTGGACTGTCACCCAATCACAGTCTCGTCCTGATCAATGGCAAGCGGCTCCACGGAACAGCTAATCTTGCTGTTCTTGCAGGGCCCTATCAAGGCGGTGCCGCCCCTGATCTGAACTTCGTTCCCACCCAAGCGGTCAATCGGATCGAGGTCCTCAAGGACGGCGCGGCAGCGCAATATGGTTCAGATGCCATAGCAGGGGTGGTCAACATCTTGCTTGCCACTGATGCGCATGGCGGCTCAGCAGCAGTGACGCAAGGGGGGTATTTCAAGGGCGGCGGTGTAACCACCGATGTCGGGGCGAATGTCGGGTTTGGATTGGGCGCCGCTGGTTTCGTCAACGTGACCGGCAATGTACGTCGACACGGCTTTAGCAATGCTGGTGGACCGGACCAGCGCGTTGTTCGGGCTGTTGCTGCTGGTACCAATCCCGAATATCGCGACCTTGCAGGTTATCCGCGCGTGAACAAGGTCTTTGGTGATGCAAAATATAACCTCGCATTGGTCACTGTAAATGCAGGAATCCCTATTGGTGATCGCGGCAGCATTTATGGCTTTGGCAGCTATGGGCGCAAAAAGGCTGGCGGATGGGCCAATTTTCGACTGCCGCAGCGCCTGCCAGCACTTTATCCTAACGGGTTTACGCCGATCGATTGGGTGATTGCCGACGATGCCAGCCTGACGCTGGGCTTGAAGACGGATCTGTCTGATTGGGCGGTTGACGTATCATCAACCTATGGCGAAAATCTCAATCGGGTCGAGGTGACTGGATCGGCCAATATTGATCTGTACCGCGATACCGGCGCAACCCCCGTCGACTTCTACAACGGCAATCTTAATGCCAGCCAATGGACCTGGAATGCCGACGCCAGGCGCGATATCGATTTGGGCTGGGTCCGTCCGGCGACGCTGGCTCTGGGTGCGGAATACCGGCGCGAAACCTATGCGATTGTCGCGGGTGACCCTGCATCGAGATACAAGGCAGGTTCGCAATCCTTTCCTGGCTTTTCCCTCACGGATGCTGGCAAGAGCCGACGAAACATGCAGGCAGCCTATATTGACTTGACCCTGCAACCCAGTGCGCAGCTGCAATTGTCAGCGGCCGGTAGGTTTGAACATTTCAGTGACTTCGGTAATGCGATGGTCGGAAAAATCAGCATGCGGTTCGACCTGTCCCCGATGCTGGCAGTTCGCGGATCGTTCGGGAATGGCTTTCGCGCACCTACTCTGGCCGAGGGCAGATATTCTGCGACCAATGTGCAGCCCAACTCTGCTTTTGTGCAATTGCCTCCCAATTCGGAAGCTGCGCGGCTGATTGGAATCGATGCATTGAACGCTGAAAAATCGCTCAACTTCAACTTCGGTGTTGCCGGCGAACTGTCGGACAATGCGAATTTGACGATCGACGCCTATCAGATCGGTGTGCGCGATCGCATCGTCGGAAGTGGCACTTTATATGGGAGCTATGCCGGAGTGTTGCGTTCGGCAGCAGTGAATGCCGCAATCGTTGCCAATGGCAATGTTTTGGAGGCTGTGCCGTTTTCGGGGATCAACGTCTTCACTAATGGCATCGACACGCGCACGCGCGGAGTGGATATTGCTGCGACCATCAAGTCCCGCTTGGGGCAGGCTACGCTCGATTGGATTTTTGCTGCAAATTATAATCGCACGCAGGTCACGCGCATTAGGGCTACACCGTTACAGCTTGCCGCATCGGGCCAGCAATTGTTCGACAAGGTCGCAATTTCGACTTTGGAAACAGCGTCTCCCAAGGTCAAAGCATCTTTGACACTTCGGTATGTGTCCGGTCCCCTGACAGTGAATTTCCGCAACAGTTTTTACGGCCAGTCGTCTCGATTTTCGGACCCCGGAGATGGCAAATACTATCTCGACAAAGCGGGGGCAAAATCGATCACAGATCTCGATATGTCGTACCAACTCACCGCTGCGATCAAGCTTAGCATCGGCGCAAACAATCTGTTCGATACAAAACCGAACAAGGTCAATGCAAACGGCTTGGCCGCAAGCGCCGCAGCAGGCAATCCAGCAGTTGAAATTTATCCTAGCTTCTCGCCTTTCGGGATCAATGGAGGCTATTATTTTGGCCGCATTGGAATAGAATTCTAGCGCCAGCCCTGGCGAGCCAGAGTTTAACTCGCCGCGGGTGCTGTCAGTCCTTGATGTGTCAGCCAGCTTGCAAGAACCGCAAAATACTCTGGTGCTTCGGGGTAGATCTGATCGCCCTTTGATGGGTCGAGTTGTGTTTTGACGTCCACGTTCAATGCCATACCGTGGTCAGCGCCCGCGATTACGCGCAGCGTCATGTTGCATCGCAATTTAGACACGATGCGGTCGACAGACGTTGCGACTGGCACGACCGGATCGGCAGCACCGTACAGGATGAGCGTTGGCACCTTCACGCGGTCGAGCGTTGGTAGTGGATCGTACTCGATCTCCTTTCGCCAGCCGGAAGTTGCGCGGTCTCCGACAGTGTTGCTCATATAGGTCAACGGGAACCATGGCCGGTCTTTAACCGCGTCAATCATCCGCTGCGCATTTGCGCGTTCGCCCGTACCGCGCATGTAATCGTCGACCGCTTTCCGAGTCTCGCGCATCTGATCAACCTCGGGCTGAGAATAACCAAAAACACGCATGGCGTTGTCGCTCAGAAACATCATCTGCACGTCTGGCGTGACAACCGGCGCGGAGATTGAGACGACGAAGCGGACCTTGGAATTCTGGGAGGCCGCTAGCAACGAGAGCCAACCGCCTTGACTCAGCCCCCAGATGCCCACGCGCTTCGGATCAATACGCGCATCTGCTTCAAGCATCTTGACCGCCGCAACGGCGTCATCAGCAAGGCGTTGGAATCCGTTGTTCTTCTGCGTTCCACCCGACTTGCCATGCCCACGCTTATCATAGGTGAATACCGCGATGCCCATAGCCGGGAGCATTTGCTTGAGGTGGGTATAGAGTAAGGCGTCCTGCAACGGGGATGAAGCCGCGTGGGTCACTACCACCGCGGCAAGAGCGTCTCCGCTTTTGGGCAGATAGAGTGTGCCGCTCAAGGTTGCGTCGCCGCTGTCGAAAGTTTTGGCTTCCGAGATCACAATGGTCGTTGCCGACGCACTCCACGGCGCAGAAGTAGCGGTCTGCGCCGACGAGGGCTCGGCAGCGAGCAGCGTCGAGAGTGCCGCCAAGATGCAAAGAAATGATTGACCCATCTCCCTTACGGTACCTAGCAAGGTGAGGCCAGACAAGCCTGAAGCGCTATCCTGAAATTGCGGTGTCACAACCGAACAAGTGTGACAGGCCCGGATCGTCCGCTTTTTGCATCGCGCTGTCGAAGGCCGACAGTCAGCACTCCCCGCCAAATTCGCCAAGCCGCAGTCAGCCGATGGTTTGTAGTTATAGACCTGCTAAGGATGGCAGCATGACCAAGATCCACAAGCTTTCCGGCATCGTCGACTTCGGCGGGTTTCAATATGAGTGGGAGTTGCGGAGCGAGCCGCAGTGGAGCGAGCGTGAAGGCTGGAAAGGCATGACCGTCGCTTTGCTGCGCAAGCACACGCAACGCGGAGCGTTGCTGGAATTCCCTGCGCCGAAACGCTTGATCAAAGGTATGCAACGAGGCCGCCTCCAGATTGGCGACGCAATTGTAATCAGGGGCATTCAGGCAGCGTTACAAGCCGGATGGGAGCCTTCTTCCCGGGGAAAGCCGATGGTTTTCGAAGTCGATGCTGACGGCAACTAGCCTCAGGCCGTCTTGTAGGGGCAGGCCTGCTGCGCGGCCATTCCTGCTATGGGAGCAGTGACGATGAGGGTTTTTTCAATCGTTCAGCCAATCGGCTGTGATTTCACCCCTATGCCCCTCGGGCGCCAGCGCGGCGCGCAGGGCCTCCAGCAGAGGCGCCAGCGCCTGCGTGAAGGCGTAGGGCGGGTTGACGATAAACAGGCCCGCGCCATTATAGATGCCGGGCTGATCGCTATCGTACAGCCAATGCTCGACGCACAGCAATTTCGGGATGCCGAGCTTGCGTAATTGCTCCTTCCATCGCCAATGCGTGGCGCGTTCTTTCAGCGGATACCAGATCACCGTCACGCCATGCGACCATTTGCGGTGAGCCGCGGCGAGGGTAGCGGTAATGCGGGCTCGTTCGTCTGTCTGCTCGTATGGCGGATCGACTACAACCACGCCGCGAGGTGTTCGGGGCGGCAGCATCGCCAGCCAGAACTCGTAGGCGTCGCGCTCATGCACGGCGGCGGTTGTGCCGCGCATCACGCCGCGCAGGGCACGGACGTCTTCGGGATGCTTTTCGTTCAAGATTAGCAAATCCTGCGCGCGCAGAAGCTGCGCCAGAAACTGTGGCGAGCCGGGGTAGAGGTGCGGCTCGGCTGCGGCATTCACCGCTTGCACAGCGGCACGATATTCGTTCAGCAAGGGGCTCCGGTCAGCAAAGGCCCGCAGCACACCCTGCGCAGCCTCACCGGTGCGCCCTGCCTCTTCCCCCTCGAGATCATACAGCCCGCAGCCGGCATGGGTGTCGATCAGGGTCAGCGCGCTCTCTTTGAGCTGCAAGGCCTGCACAAGGGCGATCAGCAGGCTGTGCTTCACGACATCGGCGCTATTGCCGGCATGGAAGGAATGGCGATAATTCACTGCAATTCAAAATCCTGACGATCCGTCTTTGTATGAGCTGCCGGGCGCGCAAGCCGAGCCCGAGGCGGTTGAAGCACCCGATCCGATACCCTTATAGGGTTGGACGAAAACCTTCAAAGCACTTCTGCGCGCAGCCGAAAGCCAGCGTCGGCCATCGGCGCTGACCAGGCTTTCGCGGCCCCTGTGCGAACGCTCGAGTGTTGCGGCAGTTCCGCTTTGCCATAGTCGACCTGCTAAAACGCGGTATAGGGGTGATGTGATCGCTCAGTTGACAGGATGGCATGACATGGATCTCGATCGTAGTTTCTCCCGCAGGGTCGTCCTGGGAACAATGGCTATGACCTTAACGGTGCCCTTCCCGATCACTGCAAAAGGCTTGCGTCAGACGCATGCCACAACGAGCCAGCTCATTTCATATAAGAGCCATGTAGCGGAGCATCCGATCGTGGTCGAAGTGTTACTGCGCGGAAAAGGACCGCTGGTTGTGTTGCTGCCGTCGCTGGGTAGAGGAGCCAGCGATTTCGATGACCTGTCCTCCCGGATAGCGGCGGCTGGGTTCCAGGCAGCCGCTATCAATCCGCGCGGAATTGGGAGGAGCGAAGGCCCGGCAGCGCGCTCGCTCGCAGACTATGCCCAAGACGTATTTGAAGTCATCCGGTCCCTGCAATCCGCGCCGGGACTCGGCCCCATTGAGCCAGCCGTATTGATAGGTCACGCCTATGGCAACAGGCTGGCACGGGTGATAGCCTCCCAATATCCCGAAGCGGTATCAAGCCTGATACTGCTGGCTTCTGGGGGGCAAGTTGCGATAGCTCCAGCCATCGCAAAGGCGCTCTACGATGTCTTCGATACCTCCCTCTCTCCCGAAGCACACATAGCGGCAGTCCGCACCGCTTTCTTCGCACCGGGCAACGATCCAGAGGTTTGGCGTGACGGCTGGTATGGCGCGGTTGCGATGCAGCAACAGGCTGCTTTGAAAAATTCGCCCTCCGAAAAATGGAGTGCAGGCGGGCAAGCGCCGATCTACATAATCCAGGCGGCGCAGGATGTATTAGCGCCACCCGCCAATGCCGAAGCGCTGCAAGCACTCCAACCCGCGCGCGTTGAAATCGCCATTCTCGAAAATGCCGGCCACGCAATGTTGCCGGAGCAGCCAGATATGATTGCACAACTCGTCATTGGACGACTTAGCAGAGTTAGAAGTACGAACAGATAGAGTCTGCATTTACAATCTTGAAGTCCCAGCGCCCTTGTTCCGGATCGCCCAAGGAAGCGGAGCTCAGCATGAGTTGACGCGCTGTTTAAAGCGAGAGCAACCGGTCAATTCTTGTGCTGGCATTTGCGATGGCGGGGCAGACATAAAGGATGCTTCGAGGAGACGTCCGCTCACAGCACCTCAATGCAGCGACTGGATCCGCCTAAATCGCTGCACCCCCAATCATGGCCAAGCCGCACACAAGTGGCTGGAAAACTTCATCGATCAAGCGAACGGCAGCGCCTCAGTCAACCAGCGCTTCATATGCTTCACTTGCCTCAAGCCAGGCAGTTTCGGCGGCTTCTTTGCGGTTCTCTAGTTCGGCCCGGCGTTTCATCAACTCGGTCATGGTCAGCTTGGCGAGGGACGGATCGGCAGACTTGGGATCGAACATGGCCTGATCGGTCGCCTTCAGTAGCATGGTCAGCTTTTCCAGCTCTGATTCTGCGCTTTTGGCGCGCTTGCGCATTTGCTGGCCCTTCTCGCGGGCTTCGGCAGCAGCCTTACGCTGCTCCTTCTTGTTGACCGGGCGGTTGTCGGTGTCGCTCTGCCCCTCCTTGCGAGCTGGGGCTGGATCCTTGGCCAGCACGAAGGCTAGATAATCGTCAATCGAGCCATCAAACTCCCGTGCGGTGCCGCCATCGACCAGCACTAGCCGGTCGGCCGTGGTTTCCAGCATGTGCCGGTCATGGCTGACAATCACCACTGCGCCGGAATAGCCGTTAAGCGCCTGGATCAAGGCCTCGCGCGTGTCGACGTCAAGGTGGTTGGTCGGCTCGTCGAGGATTAACAAATGCGGTGCCTCGCGGGTGATCAAGGCCAGCGCAAGCCGGGCGCGCTCTCCGCCGGAAAGCTTGCCCACCTCGGTTGTGGCCTTAGGGCCAGAAAATCCGAAGCGTCCCAGCTGGGCGCGCACTGAGGCGGGGGTGGCACCTTTCATCAGCACGGTCATGTGCTGAAGCGGAGTTTCGGACCGGTCGAGTTCCTCTACCTGATACTGGGTGAAATAGCCGACGCGCATGCGTCCGCTGGCCGTCATCGCACCATCCATCGGGGCAAGCTGCGCGGCGAGCAGCCGAGCCAGGGTGGTCTTGCCATTGCCATTGCGGCCGAGAAGGGCAATCCGGTCATCGGGATCGATCCGCAGGTTAAGCCGCTGGAGCACGGGTGCCTCGCCATAGCCGACTGCGGCAAGATCGAGCGTAATAAGCGGCGGGCGCAGCTCGTCAGGATCAGGGAAATCGAACTGCAAGGACGGATCGTCGATCATCTCCGCAATCGGTTGCAACTTGGCTAGAGCTTTTGCGCGCGATTGCGCTTGCTTCGCAGTGGATGCCCGTGCCGAATTGCGGGCGACAAAGTCACGCAGCCGTTCGCGCTCGGCTTCCTGTTTTTCGCGGGCCGAAGCGAGATGCGCCTGGCGTTCAGCACGCTGGCGCTCGAAAGCGTCATAGCCGCCTGGATAGAGCGTGAGCTTGCCGGATGAGAGGTGGAGGATGTGATCGACCACATTGTTGAGGAAATCGCGCTCATGGCTGACCAGCAGGATCGTGGCCGGGTAAGAGCGCAGGAAATCTTCCAGCCATAGCACGGCTTCAAGGTCGAGGTGGTTAGACGGTTCGTCAAGAAGCAGCAGGTCCGGCTGCGAGAACAGCAGCATGGCCAGGGCAACCCGCATCCGCCAGCCACCCGAGAAACTCTCCAGCGGGCGGTGCTGCGCCGCATCATCAAAACCTAGGCCGACCAGGATACGGGCCGCGCGGCTCGGGGCGGAATGGGCTTCTATGGTTATCAGCCGTTCGTGAATTTCGGCCAGACGGTGCGGATCTTCGGATGTCTCGCTTTCCAGCATCAGCGCCGAGCGTTCGGTATCGGCGGCCAGCACCGTTTCGAACGGGGTGGCGTCGCCGCCTGGCGCTTCCTGCGCGATATAACCTAAGCGGCTGCCCCGCGGCATCGATACTTCGCCGCTATCGGCTTCCAGCATACCGGCAATCACGCGCACAAGTGTGGACTTGCCCGCGCCATTGCGCCCGATCAGCCCGATGCGTCCGCGCGGCGGCAGCTTGGCCGTTGCATCGTCGATGATCGTCCGACCGCCAAGGCGAACCGTAATATTATTCAAATTGAGCATGCGCGTGCCTAGCAGCATCGTGCGCCAAGCAAAAGCAATGCTTGCTGCAATCAGACGCAATTGAGGGAAGCGGCTGTCCGAACGTTAGTGGATTGTTTCCAATGCTTGGTGCCCACGCCCGACGGCAGCCCCGCGCGCGAAACACGCTGGTGCCGAATTTCCGGTGCAGCTTTAAGGTCGCCGAATGGCGGTCGTGATCCCGCTGGACCCCGCCCCTGTACAAAAGTGATTGCCAGCGCCACGCCGCGGCCTATGACGGCGGCGTGGCGGGTGAATGGCAATTCTGGATCGATCGCGGCGGAACCTTTACCGACGTGGTGGCCCGCGCGCCCGACGGCCAAGTGCTGACTGCTAAGCTGTTATCAGACAACCCGGCTCGAGCCGAAGATGCGGCAATTGCCGGCATCCGGCAGTTGAGCGGTACCGATGTGGGGGCATTGCCCCCGGCCGCCGTGCGGATGGGCACCACGGTTGCCACCAACGCCCTGCTGGAACGCAAGGGCGAGCCGACCGTCCTCGCCATTACAGGCGGCTTTGGCGATGCACTGCGGATCGGCACGCAGGAACGGCCCGAACTGTTCGTGCGCCGGATCGTCCTGCCTGAACCCCCGCACGCCAAGGTTATCGAGATTGCCT
>Ga0315905_10004616_pt1 | contig 14073 bp, 9 predicted proteins | sample LakEriMetagenome_5_FD_203522 | JGI IMG/M metagenome (GOLD analysis project Ga0315905, IMG submission 203522) | Freshwater fungal communities from buoy surface, Lake Erie, Ohio, United States - Buoy 4 MA121 | ecosystem: Environmental > Aquatic > Freshwater > Lake | place: USA: Lake Erie, Ohio... | reverse complement strand
CCCTTCTTGCCTCCTGCACCCTCCTTCTTTCCTCCCTTCCTCTCCGTGAGCGAACGCTTGCTGCGAAAGCTTGCACAAGCGCGGGCCGAGGATGCGAGGGAACAAGAGAGGAAGAAGATGGAGACTGCAACGAGAGAGCAAGAGAGGAAGGAGAGGGAGGCTGCAGCGTCAATCGAGGAGGAGTTTACTCGTCGGCGGACGGCACTCGAGAGCGAACACGCGGCAAAACGAGACACGTTGGAAAAGGAGATCGCACGCGAGTTGGAGGATCTGGCGCTCTGGCGCAAGAAATCTATTGCTCAAAAGGTGGCCGCTGCCACTTCCGAGGAAAGAGGGGGGAGTGGGGGCACCGCGGACGCGGCGGCGAAAGAGGAGCAAGCAGCTGCCAGCGACGGGGGAGCGGCCGAGCTCGTGGTCGCGGCAGCGCCCCCAGGCGGTCCCGGCCCACTGGCGGTGCACGAGCCTATTGATTTCCTAAAAAAGGCGGAGGCGTTTAGAAAAGAGGTTACTGAGTCGGCCGGCGCTGAGTCGGCCGGCGCTACGCCGACCAAGTCGTCGACAGATTCTCCGGGATCCAGGAATACTGGCAGCCCCAGGGCGAAGGAGAACGCTCTAGAGGCAAATAAGAAGAACTGGGTCATTGGCGAAGATGATCCTGCGGCGCCGCCGCCCACCAAGAAGGGGGAGAAGAAGGACAAAGCGCCCAAGGCGGCAGCCGCGGCGCCCGCTGCGGAGGGCAAGCGACCAAGGGGGGAGGCAAAGAGGACAAGGGGGGGGGGAGGCAAAGTCAAATCCTGAAATCAGCCTGGAGAGGCTGTCGATTTACTGGGCGTGTTAACCCACGACAATGGCGTGCATCTGAGCGAGAACGTCTTGCTCTGACTGATTGCTGTTTGTAATAGAAATACCCTTGTGCCGTTCGGCTGCACGGCCAACGGAAAGGGGGCGCTGAATCGGAAGTTGCGAATAGCATCCCCGGCTAGAAGCCTCATTACTGTGTCCTGTGAGAGAGGGGTGGAAGCGTGCTAGTTATCCTCAGCACTTCGGCCTTTTATTGACCATCAATCGGAAGTTGCGCATAGCATCTCCGGCTAGAAGCCTCATTTCTGTGTCCATTTTGGTTCACCGGTGCTAGAGCGGGTTGGTGGATTATGCCGCGAGAGAGCGAGCGAGAGCGAAAAGAGACCCGTACCTATCAAAATAAAAGCCCTTCTATTGTGATTGGGTCTCTTGCTCTCTTCTCTCTCACTCTCGCTCTCTCGCTCTTTCGCTCCCCATGTCACCAGGGGGTTACCCGCACACGTGTTTCCAGTGAGAGGCAGACCAAACTTCATTTTTTGAAAAATAAAATAAAACAAATGTTGGAAACATTCATTGGAATCTCCCAATGAATATTCGGCTGGAAATCGGAGTTCGTATTATAGCCAATTCTGCTGAAAATCGGGGATCGAATTATAGCCTAGAACAACAAAGATTGAAAGTTTCTGAAATAAAAGGCCCAAAGCAAGGCCTGCAAGAAACTCCAGGCCACCCTACATAAAACAAAGAAACACACACCCTGGAAGTTGGTAAAATTTCACCATAACTTCGAGACCAGGCTCTCGAACTCACAACATTACTCGTTCAGCCCTCCGTGAGTGGTACGCCTCTTTTGACGCTTTAGACCGGCTTAAGCAGCAGCCCCCCCCGAGGATTCGAAAAAGACCTGGTTTAGGGTTTAGGGATAGGGTTTAGGTCTCGAGACACTTCGATAGGAAAAGGGTTAGTTAGGCGTAGGTTAGGCTGAAGGCTTTCAGCGGTTCGGCATCAGATTTCGAGACTTCGGATAGGAATGTGTGGATGTCCGTGTGTGTGTGTGTGTGTATGTGTGTGTGTTTGTGTGTGTGTGTGCGTGTATGTGTATGTGTATGTGTATGTGTATGTGTGTGTGCGTGTTGTGTGTGCGTGCGCGCGTGCGTGTGTGTGTGTGTGCGTGTGTTTGTGTATCATCTAGTTCAAGGTTTAGACCTGGTTCAGGAGGAAAAGGGCGCCAAGGAGCCTAGCTTTCTGATTCGTCGTCGCATCGGGCGGAAAGTTGACCTGCGCATTCCGCATGTTGCTAATTAGTTTTGTATTGAAACCATTGTCAAAAAAAAAACCTATTGCATGTATATGTATCATCTAATAGCCTAATCTCTCTCTCTCTCTCTCTCTCTTTCTCTACATGTACACATACAATCGACCATCCCAGATGCGTCACATCGCTTGCACACACATGAACACAACCTCACACACGCGCGAGATAAAGCTGTGTCATTCACTCTCACCGTACAAAAAAATGTGGGACAACAAAACAAATGCGATCAAAATATAGTCACCTCGAATTTGTCGGCATCGGTAAACATCTCGGTGCCAAGGCCGCCCCAGATTTTCGTGATATTGCCTTGTATGAAGAGTGGTCGCAGCGCCACGCAGTATCGCCCCGCAGTTGCTGTCGATACTGGAGCTGGTGCTGGGAGTGTTGGTCGTGCTTTGCTCTGCACAGTCAGAGGATGATGATGTCTGACTCTGATGATTCATGTGCACAGACTTTACGGAGTAGTTGCAGGGCCTAATAAAGCCACTGTCAATGCCTCCGACTTTTGCGACTCGTGACTCGGAGTTGGCCCCAGTTACCGTTCTTGCAAACTGCGGCTCGACAGCAGTGACTTCACGTCCGGCCTGCCGTCTGTCTGCATTGTTTTTTAAAGTCAAAATTCGAACAGGCGTCGGGTATATCTACTGAGGTGGCACCCTAGCGCCGCTGCCACGAGCAGAACTAAAGGGCCAACGAATGCAGATACAAGGATTACGATAGTAATCCGGCCATGATTGGTGTGACAAAGCTGACGACGGAGCAATGGATCATGTGTTTTGTCGTCTTCCTTTTCCTGCAGACCATGGTGGTACTGGGCACCTTGATGAAAAGATGCACACTGAGTGAGATCAGGGACGGCACGCTGGTTTGCCTCGGGCTTATCGCGATTCCGGAACGAGTGACTCGTAAAACGACTCGCATATGACTCCAGCTCTTGGTTTCTTCTAGGCTTGAACTCGCGCCATTCACGAGCCGCCCGGAGTCTCCCTGTAATCCCGTTGATAATCTGCCATCGACCATGCGTGCACCCTACAGCAACAAGACACGAAGAAGAAGTGGCAAGCAGCTTGTTGCAGCAGTATTGATCATCGCCATGATCGCCCCAACAATTACCAGCAGCGAGCCTCCATCGTCGGTAGACCGCGACGAAGAGGCAGCGTTGCATGCCGAGGCTCAGCGGAGACAGCTAGTGGTGCTACCTGCGCCGCAAATCATCATGCTTACTGCCTTACACCCTGTTGGGGGCCAGCTGGCAGACTCCGTGTACAACGATGGAGTGCGCATGCAAAGTATGCCCCCCCCCCACTAAAACTTTTCATGACCCCTAGCAGTCGACTGATTCACGTCTGTATGTATGCGTGTGCTGATACGAACTTTGAAAGTCGAGTTCGACAGCGCAACAGACATGGGCGGCTTTACATTCGCGCTGATGCAGAAGGAGGGTGTCGACTCTCTCTTCAGATTCAACGAGCCTTTGGGTAGCGATTATGTAGGACTATGGAAGACAAGTCGTCAGTTTATCATCACAATTCTAGACTGGCCTGGCGCCGGTCCCCCGCAGGTGAGAGCACTTTGGGAGAGTTATTTTCTTCGAAACATTCTCTCCCTCCATGCGTTGAATCCCGCTATGCACGCGCAAAGCCGTCAGAACATTCAATGACTGCAGCGTGGGCATCTTCAGGTGGGCGAGCCCTTCGGCATGAGGGCCAGCACGCGCACGGACATGGCGCGAAGCATCCGAGTTGGTCTGTCTCTTTTTTGTTTTGTCCCCCCCTCTTCCAGCACGAAACTTGTGACTAACAGGATGCCCTCGCAAGTGTCATGGTCGCTTGCTGTCGTTGATTTCGTTGGAGCATGGCACCTGCACACTCTGCGACAACTCACATAATTACTAGCAGCACCTTTTACTACTATTCAACAAAGACATGTGTAGTCTGAAATATGATGCGTCATCACAGCTGCGCCCGCTCTGTCCATTGCAAGTCAAAGCACTTCACCTAAAATGCTGGGCTCCTTCGGCCCTCCTGTCGTCCAGTTCGTATCCTTCACAGCCGTGCCCAACAACCAGGTAGTTGGACTTCCTCACAGGAAAGCGCCCGTCGTCTATTCCTGTGTTCTGACATCCCAGCTCGTAGGCTATGTATACACATACACCTCATAGTACTCCTCGCATACTGCTGCATACGGTGTATATACGTGTGCGCGCTGTATATACGTGTGCGCGCTGGGCTGATTGCGGCTGGACCTTTCGTAATTTCTAGGCGCTGGGCGACAGCATCTACGGCAATGGTGTGGCTTTGCTCGCTACCTTCAACCGCAACACCAACCTCGGCGGTCTGGCCTCTCTTGATGATATCCCATCTTTCCCGTTTCATCTCCCGTGTTTTCAGTTTTTCCTCACCGCCGCCTCCTTGGACGTTACTGTGAAGTAGAAAGGCCGCACAGAAGAACAAATAAACATTTGTTTTTATTTATAAAAAATCACTAAATGTGACCACTCGTAGCAGCGAGACACGGTATCCGCATCTGACAGAAACGAACCTACTCAATCAAAATCAGGGTACGAGCCTTTTGGAACGAAGCTTACAGTGTCGCAAATGTCGTCCTTCATGGAGTTTTCGCACGAACTTGGCGCACACGTCACCGGCACTTTCACCGATCGCAAGACCCTTCGTCTCGATATTGTATGGCAAAAAGCGGGGACACACATGTCATTTACGTCTACACGCTCGCACTGCAGCCCTACATGCCGTTGCGCGGCTGCGTCAGCGCACACGCAACACCACATCCAGCCTCGTGATCTGAAGACGTAACCCTGACTTTGGTTGTGTGTCAAGGTCGACTCCACGGGCGGGCGCGCTGATATTGGAGTATTTTACTTGAAAATCAAAGCCACCGAGGCATACGGCCTGCGCAATTTCCCCGCTGCCTGTGCCCCTACACAGGGCATGTCGCCGCTGCTCTCTGGTGATTTTGGGCCGTCGAACGTGAGAATTGTCTCTGTGGAAGCTGCCGACCCCGACAACAAAGACATCATTTACGGTAGAGACGATCTCATTACGATCACTTTTAATCGTGATACCAATCTCGGCTGGGGCCCTTCTGGCAATTTGCCGCTGGAAAAAGTCGTGCTGAAACCCGACCTCGATGCAGTCTTCGAGTGGTCACAAAACCTCGGGTTCAACTACACTGGCATCTGGCATTCGCGTCAAGTTTTGGTCATCACAATCTTGGACGCCACTGGTGCGACACCTCCCACCATCAATGGACTCAAAGTGTCGGTGCGACAATCGGGCAATCTGCGCAATTACCCCCCGAGTGCGGCACCGTCAACTTCATCTGCCGTGCTCACCGGGAATTGGGGCATGACTCTGCCGTACATTATAGGGTTCGTCGGGTCGGATCCACATGCCCGTGACTCAGTGTACGGGCCTGGGGATGCTCTCACGTTTTCGTTTGATCGAGATACCGATACGGCCGCTTTAGGATTTGAAAAAGTTGGCAAAGGTGTTGTGGATGATCTTTTCATATTTTCGAGAACCATCGGCGCTGATTACACAGGGCGGTGGGTAAACACTCGGACGTTTGTGATTACGATTGTTGATCCCGCTGGAGCTAGACAGCCCATTTTGAATTCCATCTTTGCACGGTGCCGCAACGACGTGTCAAGACCGCGCAGCCTCATCAAAGAATCTCATACTGGATCTCCAGGCGCGTGCTATGATTTTTCGCCGAAACTTTCGGGCGATTTCGGTCCAAGTAATTTCTCCATTGTAGCTACAGCCACGGCATGGGTAAACAAGACGAGGCTGGGCTATGACTCTATCTACATGCCTCAGGACACCATCACTCTCAGCCTAGATGGGGATACCAACATGGGAAATTGGGACACCTCATCTGTGCTCACCACCGAGTCCGTTAATGCGCTCCTCTGGTTTTCGGGCAGCATTGGCTCGCAGTACCGTGGACGATGGCTGAGCCGGCGCGAGTTCGTGATCACTTTGTTCAATGTACAAGGGGCGGCTCAGCCGTTGCCGGACGTGTTGCAGATCGCCTTTCGAAATGCGTCGGAAGTGCGAGACTGGTAGCTTGTTTTGTACGTGCTTTTGAGTGTCTGCTATTTGCATGCCTCAAATAAACACCGTGATTGATCGGGAGGACATTGCAGGCCACCGCAGTCGGCGCCGATGAACGAGAGCATTCGTTCGGTGCTGCGCGGCAACTTCGGCCCTGCTGTCATCAACGTCACAAGCATCGTAGGAAATGACCCAACCGACCGCGACTCCATTTATGACGACCTCGACACAATCACGATCACCTTCAACCAGGACACCAACCGTGGACACGACCTGCCACTCACCGGCATTTCCAAGCAGCAGATTGATCGACTGCTCACGTTCTCGCAGGTAAAGAATCGTAGCAACTCTGTTCCTGTGGTGCCCCCAAATTACTAAACTCTGAATGCTGAAGTGTAAATTTCAACCAGAATCTTGGTGCCGACTACACCGCCAAGTGGGATTCTGCACGCGCTCTAACGATCAAAGTGGTTGATTCCCTCGGTAGCTCACCGCCTTCCATCGGTAGCCTGTGGGTAGGCATACGACCTGGAGGCAATCTCCGGAATTCTCCCGCCGCTTGCGCGCCGGCCAACGCTTCTTTCCCTGATGTCGTCCTTGAGGGAGACTTCGGGCCGTCTAACGTCTTTATCACCGACTTTTTTGCTGAAGATCCTGACAATCTGGACAACGAGATCAGCTCGGGCGACTCGCTCCTGATCACATTTTCGCGCCGCACAAGCAAGGGTGGGCTTCCTGATATTCTGAACAAAAAGCAACTCGACTCCATATTGTCCTTCACTCACCCGATTGGACTCAATTACACAGGCGCGTGGCTGAACAATGGCACAGTCATATACATTCACATACACAACGCCACTGGCGGGAACCCCAAAATCGGCGTCAGCTCTGTGAGTGTCAGGGCCTTGGGTGACATTCGGAATTGGCCGCCTGCCTGCAAGCCCAGCACGGCCACGTCACCGCTTCTGCGGGGAGATTTCGGACGCACCATCCCATACATCACCAAAATTATTGCAAAAGACCCGTATGACCGTGACCAGAACTATGGATTTTTGGACACAATTTCCATTTACTTCTCGGAGCCCACAGACCGAGGGGGGTATGAGTTGAACACCCGCATTAGTCTTAACAATCTCCAGCTTATGCTCGGTTTCACACACGCTATGGGCAGTATCTCCGCACAGTGGTCCAGCGACACACTCCTGGTCATAACAGTAGAAGGCACAGTAGGCGCCACGCCGCCCTCCATAGGAAACCTCAACATCTCATGCAAAGGTCCGATCCAAATCCCGTTCACTACTCCTGAAGGTTACACGTTTAACCCTGTCTTCAAGCCCATCATGAAAAACACCGGCAGCAAGGCGTGCTTTCGGACCAGCCCTCCTCTCGAGGGTGATTTTGGACCATCATCAATGACACTGAACTACCTTTTGGCTGTCTCATCACCCGAAGCTGATACATTTTACGGCAATGGCGACCAGATCAAAGTCAAGTTCAGCCAAGATACGAGCATGAACGGCAAAAAGATTGGACAGCTCCAAAGCAAGGCAGAAGTTGATGCCATTTTCAATTTCCCGTGCTCCATCGGCAGTTACTACGTTGGGACATGGGAAACTCGGCAGATTTTTGTGATCACAATTTGGGACGCCGAAGGTGCCTGTAACCCCATTTTGGGAGAATTTTCCATCAATGTGAACAAGACTGGCAACATCCGCAATCACCCACCACAATCAAAGCCAAATGAGGCTCAGAGTCCGACTCTGACAGGTGATTTTGGGCCTAGCCCATTGGAGATCCTAGCAGTCGTGGGTCAGTCTTCACCGGTCGTGGACGACAAGTATGGCGAATTTGATACCTTGACGCTAAAGCTCAGCCATGATACAGATCGTGCTGGCATGCCGCTGGGCGAAATCATCGGACAATCTATGCTGCGGAAGCTCTTCGATTTCGGCAACATGTCGCTTGGTGTCTTTTTCTTCGGCATGTGGATGGGCCCGCGAGAGTTGAGGATCGTGATCGAAGATGCAGGAGATGCAACACCGCCATCACTCCCATGTGATCCTGACGCAGTGTGCGTGGGAGAGGCGAATACCCGAATAGGGAATTTTTTGGCTAGCGGGAACCTGCGCAGTCTACCTAAATTGACTGCTCCGGTGGTGGCCACGGCGCCCAAACTGAGTGGATCCTTTGGTCTCTTTCGTGCCACCTCTCTGACTGTGTGTCTCCATTGGATGTGGGCCGCGTGTGCAAATGCATTACTTTGGTGTGGTCTCGAAATCGAGTACCAATGAAGACCTCTTTCTGACCCTTGAGGTTTTTTGATTGCAGGTGTCTCAACGTTGAGCATCGTGAGCATTGTAGCGCAGAACGGGTTGAGAAATGACACGAAAGCAGTATACGGAGCATCTGATATCATCAACATTACCTTCAGCAGACCAACAAACAAGGGGTTTCTGCCAGATTTCGTCACTAAGCCGATGCTCGACAACCTGTTCACCTGGAGTATGCCTCTTGGGTACGACTATTATGGAGAATGGAGCTCTCGAAACCACATTGCTGTGTTCATTCGGGACACAGCTGGCGCCGCGCCGCCCACGATCGGATCGGTCAGACATTCAACATGCCTGCTGCTCTTTGAACATGTGCTGTATATTTATGTCCACACTCTAACCTGTTACATGATGTTCCCTTGTCGCATTCTCCGGGCTCGAGACGAATGACCGACTTCTTTCTCTTTTCGTGTGTCGTTATGGCGTTCTATTGGCACTTTCCAGCTCATAGTAGAAGTCAAATCCTCGGGAAACCTCATGGAGCATCCTCCCACCACCCTGCGCTCGACACCATTGTCCCCACCACTGATAGGCAACTTTGGGGCGTCGCCTATCACTATCGATCGGGTACTGGCGTCTGATCCTGGGAACGATGATGCGATATACAACGCGTTTGATTTTATCACCATCCAATTTTCAGAAAATACAGACAAGGGACGTCCCAAAAGAGACCCATATGTTAGCCAACACGAAATTGAGTCCATGTTTGAGTTTTCACAGAATATTGGGACTACCTACGACGGACAGTGGCTCAACTTCCGCACAATTCGAATCATTATACGTGATGCTCATGGCTCAGGCCCACCCGTGATCGACCAGCTCACGGTGCGTGTGCGGCCCTGCACGCGATATTTTCAACCCATCAAGATGTGCTACGAAGATTATGACTACTGCGCATACTGTGACTGTTGCTTGGGAGATCTGCGAAATTTTCCGAGAACATCAGCCCCAACTGCCCTTGTTAGCCCAACATTGTCGGGGGATTTTGGGCCCTGTCAGATTGCAATCATCAACATGACCGCCTTCGATCCAAGAAATTTTGACTCGACGCTTGATGACGGGGATGCGATTATGGTCTACTTCACCGAGCCCACCGACAAGGGCTGCGGTTACAGCTATCTACAAGACAGCTGTAGAGATGGAAAAAACTTGAACAAATCAGAAGTCGACAATCTGTTTACTTTCTCGGAGGTCCTTGGCAACAATTACAGCGCTGTTTGGCTCTCCTCTATGCAGCTTCAAATTAATATCCTCGACATCACCGAGTCCCGAGCGAAAATCGGTAAGCTCACTGTAACAATTACGGAAAAAGCCAAGGGCGATGGCAAATTTCCAGGCATGCGCAATGTGCCGCCGGTGTGTGGACCAAACACGTTCGAGTCGCAGCCAGTGCTGGGCAATTGGGGCTTGACACCACCCTTTATAGATGCTTTTTTTGCGGTGGGCGCAAACAGTCCAGCAGATTCTGTTTATGGTCAGCATGATGAGATTGTTATCGAAGTGTGTGCTGGTGGCCAAGGCAGTAGAGGGGAGGGAGGCTGTGAGCCCACCAACAGATTTAACTTCGATGTAGGACAGATTTTGGAAAAGCCAACCGTCCTACGAATGTTCGCGTTTTCTCAAGATCTTGGCCTCAACTTTGTGGGCCAGTGGGACAATGATTTTCGCTTCCGGATCACGGTGTTGAATACCTCTGGAGCATCCCCCCCAGCCATCCACAAGCTAACAGTAAGGGTGCTGCATGAGGGTACCTGCTCGTGCGACGACTCTCTCTGTACCTCGTATACGTGCACACCGCAGGGTTGGTTTCTGCGGGACGCCTCGAACCGGTCTATGTTTTCAACCTCTGAGTCGCAGCCTATTCGCGGCGACTGGGGCATTAGTTCTCTTTCCATTGTGAGGTACGAAAAAACTGGATCGATTGCACTCTTGCCAATGTTATTGTCAATCTTTGCTTACATCTATTGACTTAAAAACCTTTCGTGCAGTATTTTTGCCAGACCGCTTGCTTCAGATTCTCCTTCAGTGCGCGCGGCGTATTCTGCGGGAGACACAATTACAGTCACGTTTAGCAATGCTACAAACTACGGCAGAGGTCCTCCGGGATGCTTTGAACTGTACGAGCTTTGGCCTGGTCAGTCATATCCATCGAGTCTGAGCGTTGCGTGCATAGACAATGGCAGGCATCTCTCAAAGCTTGACCTGGATGGTCTGTTTAATGCCTCAACTTCGTTGGGAACGGATTATGAAGGTTATTGGAGTGCTCGCGATACACTCATCATCACCATTAAGGACATCGGTCCTGGGGAGCCACCAGCTGTTGGAGTTTTTCAACTCACAGTTCGTTCGGAAGGCAACCTGCGTGGGTATCCGGCAGCTGATTCACCAAGCTCTGCATTGTCCCCAGTACTGGAGGGCTCGTTTGGGCCCTCGAGTGTAAAGATAGTCAAGATCGAGGCCAGCGATCCAGGTCAAGACGATATGATTTACAACAAGGGTGACACAATTACAATTACCTTCAACCAAAACATGAACCGCGCAGGGCAAAATCCGGAACACGTTTCAAAAGAGCAGATCGACAGTGTCTTTTGGTTTTCCCATTCGTTGGGGGCTGATTACATCGGGACTTGGCCATCAAATGATGTGTTTGTCATTCAAATACTTGATGCAACTGGAGCAGCCCCCCCCCTACTTGCATCTCCATATTCTACGGCAGACAACTTGCCCTACCCATTGGCGCACGTAAACCCGTTTGGGTTCCAGGTTCAATGGACAGAGACATGCTCCACGAGTTTTTGTAATCCGGCTGGAGATTTGAAGTCAGAGTGGTTTGCGACACTAGAAGACGCAATGCCATTGTTCCAGCTGCTTGAACGGGGCAAGGCAGATCCTACCATATTCGAGGTTTTTGATCTGCCCTGTTCGTACCACCGGCTTCCAAGGGGCCTCATTTCGAACATCTTGCTCCTGTACAAGGGGTTTGACCTCAAGTCTGACTTCTGGCTCTACATCAAGGTCGACGGGCACTTGCGAGACGTTCGCAACACGGAGACTTTCACTAATTTTTCCTCCCTGGGATACAACGCAATGCTTGAGTATGCTACCACAAAAATGCCCCTCACTATGCATGAGAACATCATCGTTCCCCTTGTGGGCGATTTTGGAGCTGCCAGAATATCAGTAACTGAGCTGAAAATGTCCGACCCAGACAATGGAGATGTCACATATGGTGCCGGAGACCAGATAGACATCAAATTCAGCCATGAGACCAATCTGGCCTTCATGCAGGCGGGGCAGGTGGTGAGCAGGACAGAGGTTAACGCTCTCTTTACATGCGAGAATCAAGATTTTGAAACAGGATCCGGGCAATGGTCAGAATGCACAAGGTTGGTTGTCACTGGGGCAGGCCCGGCCGTGTCTGGCACTTACGAAATTCAGCATCAACGCAACATCATCTCTCTCTCAGATGGCAGGCCCTATTACAGGCAGATGGTAGGGGGCAACTACTATATCTACTCGTTTTGTTTCAAGTGGGACAATGTGAGCGGGTGTCCGAGGTGGCTAGTAGGATCTGAGGTCGGCTCCGTATCTGCCGCGTATTTTACTGAGTCAGGATCTGATCCCAGCAAGGCTGACGGTCCCGTATGCGAGATTTACAAAACACTCCCCGCGTGTAAAGCAGCCATGAGCTGCTCCTGGGGCGCAGGCGACGATTCTTGCATTTTCGCCAAGGATGGCACGTGCGATGAATGGACTGGAGGCTGTTCCCAGGGCACTGATTCCACGGACTGCATGGGCACGGGGACCTGCACTGGGCCAGGGCCTTGGAAGCGATGGAATGGCAATACGTGGGTGGCTAGCAGCATGACAGTGACTTGCAATCCGACGGCGGGAGCGAATACTGCGCCGGATATCAGCTTCGATCCCTTGATGGAGACAGCAGTGTTTCCATACTCTTGTGATCTGCTGGGCAGTGGATACACGGGGAAATGGTATGCATGTCCGAGAGGACGCGTGCTAATGCCAAATTGCATATTGTGAACACGGTGACTGTGCCCCTTCGTGCATGCTGTCAGTGATATTTTTGACAGCATTATCGCCCTTTGTTTATCATCTCATCTGGACCGCACACTGTCCTTTCTACCTTCTTGCAGGAAAGACAGATCAACCTTTGTAATTTCCATCTCCAATACATCGGGTCGAGTCGGATATTTTGACAACAACCTGGTTCAGACGTGCACCCCACGCCCGCAGTGTGCCATCACGTCCATCGACGCGCCCAAAGGTCCTAGTGCACGATGCTTTCAACTGCATGCGTACAGGCTGACCATGCGTGCCAGACTCTGGAACATTTGTACCCAGTAGGCTAGCTTGATTCTGAATGCTTCTTTCCAGTCGGCCACTTTTACATCCGCATTAAGCCGACAGCTTGGCTTCGGAACTTTCCTGCGACTTCAGGAGCCGTCGGCCACCAGAGACCCTCACTCGGAAAATATGCCAAGTCTCCGACTCTCACTGGCAATTACGGAATGTACTTTCCGCAAATGACAAAGGTTGTTGCCAGCGACCCCGACGGTGGCGATCACGTGTATAGTACTGGGTACGTTCCTAAAGCCACGAACCTCACGCCACTCAACATACTCACGAACTCACGCTACTCACTCTACCACCTGTCTGGTATGTTCCTAAAAGCCACGAACCTCACGCTACTCAACCTACTCGAACTCACGCTCCTCCCTCTACCAGGGACAAAATCACCATACATTTCAGCCAGCCCACAAACATGGCTGGCTATGGCGTGTGTGATGCCGGCGCACAGCTGTCAAGCAGCATAGAACAGACCGAGAGGTTCTGCTGCTCTCAGGAGGTGTGCGACACCCCCGTGCTCACGAAGAAGAAGATAAGTGAACTTTTTGTCTTCTCCCAATTGCTTGGAGACAACTATGAAGGCCGCTGGCTCAGGAAGGGCACCATTTTTGAAATCGATATTTTAAACGCTACTGGCAGCACTGCTGCAGAGGCGGCTGGACCCCCGTATATTGGCGGGTTCGTAGTCTGGACAACAACAGCAAACGGCCGCTACCTTCGGGATGCGGACGGCAAGAGTGAGCCCTGCGAAATGATGAGTCCTGTGCTTGAAGGTTCCTTTGGCCCCGAGCTCATCAAGGTGATGTCGATGAGGGCTTCGGACCCCGATGATGGTGATCCGGCCTATGATGTGGGCGATGCAATCACTATTCAGTTCTCCGAAAAGACAAACAAGGGCGAGCTCCCGGACCGCAAAGTGTCTCGAGCGGACATTGACAAGTTATTGAAGTTTAACATGCCGCTCGGAGAGGTATATATATCTATATATGTTATATATATGTATATGTATATGTATATATATATATCATATATATATCATATATATATAGGACTATCGCGGCGATTGGCTCGCTTGCGACACGCTCAGGATCACTATGCTCAACGTCTCAGACTTTCCTCCTCCTGCGCTCGGCATTTTAAACGTGTCCGTCCTGCAAGGCGGGAAGCTTCGAAACTGGCCTCC
>Ga0315905_10004614_pt1 | contig 14074 bp, 23 predicted proteins | sample LakEriMetagenome_5_FD_203522 | JGI IMG/M metagenome (GOLD analysis project Ga0315905, IMG submission 203522) | Freshwater fungal communities from buoy surface, Lake Erie, Ohio, United States - Buoy 4 MA121 | ecosystem: Environmental > Aquatic > Freshwater > Lake | place: USA: Lake Erie, Ohio... | reverse complement strand
CACACACACACGAAGTACATAACCATAATTTTCATGTGTGACAAACTTCTCCGCTAGCCGCTGCATGTGAAGGAGCGCAAGAGCTGGTGTCCACTGAAGGTTTTGATGTCAAGGTGAAGATTAATGACGAGCACACGGCAGAAGCCAAGCTGGACTCCCTGGTGGGCTAGGATGCCGCTGCAAGGCGATGTCATGCACCACACAATCAGCTGTGCCATGATTGGCTGCGTCTGCTTGACGATGCAGCAATGCAGAGCATCGCTGCTTGCACACACACTGGGCGCATGATGGACTGCATGCACAGCTCATGCGCTGTGACGAGCAGGGGAGGTGCTCAAACTTGCCGCTGCCCGCGCAGGTGATTGGCAACGCTGCCCCAAGCTTCTGTGTTCTTGCACATGGGGGTGAGGTGAGGATTTTGCTGCAGATTGAGCCTTCCTCCATTGACCAGTGCTGCTCTGAACTCTTACTCAGCGGCCACAGCACAGCCGCAGCCAATGAAACTTGAGTGCACCTGCGCGTGGCGCCCTTCATCCCCGCAGGTCAGCGAGAACAGGCCGGCAGACGGCTTGCTTGAGGTAGTGGCCCATGTGCACGCCGAATCAGCCATGGCTAATCTCACAGATGTGACGCGTATTTTTGTGCGCACCCTGGCCGGCATTGAAGCGCCTCAGGACAGGGTGGTGTCTGGTCGCGTGCGGCAGGTCAGTCAGGCGAGGGCCACCATGTCGTTGGAGAGGGGACATGACGGCAGCGGCAATGCCGCGGCATGCATTGACAGCGCTTCAGCATGGTTTTGCTGTGCACTGGTGATCTGCAGGGGGGCAAGGCATGTGCTTGCAAACACCAAAAAACTGTTGTATGTGGACGCACTGCAGATCGAAGTCATGGCAGAGCCCCCTGCTCGAGTGGTGGTCGACGGTGAGCCAGCTGGAGAGACCCCACTGGCAGCTCGCGTCGTACCAGGCGCGCTGCAAGTGCTCGTGCCGGCACCAGGAGCAGAGAATGACAACAGCGTTGGCGTTGTTGCCCAGGTGGTTGATGCGGTCAGGGATGTAGCAGAGAAGGTAGCAAGCGAGGCAGCCGAAATCACCGCAGGGAGCCCGGATAGCACAAGTGTTGAATGATGATGCTGTTACATAATGTAAATTTGGCCGTGTGCCCTTGCTTCAGGGCGTCAAGCGCCGTGCAGCCGTGCCTGGTCTGCTGCTCGGCCTGCTGCTGCCACCGCTGCGCATGGCAATGCGCCTGATGACAGCATCCAGCTGAGCAAAGCGCTGCTCGGCATCGGCAAGGGCAGCCGCCTTGCATGCCAGCTGATCCCGCAGAGCACATACCTGCATGCAAGACAGGCGGCCTGCATGTTGCCATTCAGGCGCTTCGGCAGCGCTGCATTTCTCAGGCACAGGTGCAACATGCCTTACCTCGTTGTGCAGCTGTGACGCAGTGGCAGGGCTCTCGTGCTGGCAGGGTGCTGCTGCTGCATGCACCCTGAACAGGGTGCTGTCGCGGTCAGCAATCGCCGCCTCCAGCCCCTGCAGATGACAGCACACCAGCATTGAGCGTAATCAATATGCAACCGGGGGGGGGGGGGTTGCAGCATGCTTGCATCAAGCACCACTGGTGGTCCACCAGCAACTACCTGTGCATGCGCCTCCATTGCGATCAGCTTGGCGGCTGCTGCCTGGCCAGCTTTCACCTGCAAGGCAGCACCAGCACAGTCAGGCCAGAGCACACTTGTGTCACTGCAGGTTGTGTGCTGGCAGGTGCTGCATACCTGCTGTCGCAAGCTGCCTGCGTGTTGCTCCTGGCTTGACAGTGTTGCCGCCATGTTGTTGCAGCGCTGCTGAGTCTCGCACAAGACAGATTGAGCCTCTGCCAAAGATGTTCGAGCATCCTGCAAGGTGCATGGCACGGCATGGATGAATGCTCAGGTCATGTACGCTCCATTGTGCCCAGCAGCGCCCATGCCAGCACACGATCGACATGTGGGGGAGAGCACTGCATGAATGGCAGAGCAGAGGCTTGCAAAGCTTGTCATGAAGCACCATCAAGCTGCCACGCCAAAACAACTGTGTGCGTGCTGTGGCACCTGCACAGGGCCAGCAGGCAAGGCTGATCAGCGATGCAAACACTGCGGCACACCTGCAACTCTGCATGCAGTGCACTGCACTCGCTGCGCGCTTGATTCAGGTCAGAGCCCAGGGCCCGGCACAGCGCTGTCTGCTCACTGGCTGCAGCATCTGCATCTTGCCAACGCCCCTGCGCAGTGGACCAGCCATTGTGACACACCAGAGGTGAGTACACATGGGGTTTTCAGCTGGGGTTTGCGGCGGACAAAACGACCAACCGTTCTCATCATTTGCCGCATCTGCGCTGTTTTGTGTGCAAACAGCGCCCAGCAGGCAGCACATGAATGTGCACAGCCTACCTGCCACGTAGCAGCTGAAGCCTCTGCCTCTTGCGTCCGTGCTGCAAGCCCAGATAGGCGCCGCTCAAGGTCGATGGACCTACGCTCCAGGTCGGCAGCACATGCCTGCAGCGTATGAAGGACATGCTTCAGACAGCCTGGCCAGTCGGGAAGCGGCTGCAGCAGCTGCTGCAGCAGCTGCTGATCAACATGCCACCGTGCAAGACAGTATGGGCACAGAAGAGCGGCTGTTGCATTGCTGCCGCACCTCTGCTGCCCGTGTTCTGCTTTCGCAGTCTGCCACACGCGCCTCCGCTTCCGCTGCTCGCCGCTCTGCTGCTAATTTGTCGACGTCCAGCTGCTTGCACAGCCACTCAACCTCAGCAGTGCGGGACTCTGCTGCCTGCAAGACGCGCCAGATCACATCACCAAATGTCAACTCAACCAAGGCTGCTGACAGCAGGTCACATGCGGCAGCAGCAGCCCGCCAGGCGAAACTCGGGCACAGAACCACAGACGCACCTGCACCCGGCGAGCTGCTTCACTCAGCTCTGCCTCCAGGCGCGCTGAGCTGACCTCGGCGTGCTCGGCACGTGCGTGGGCGTGCTCACAGCCTTGTGCAGCTTGGCCAAGGCGCGCTTCAAGGTCAGAGATGCGGCGCGCAGCTTCAGCTGTGTGCAGCTCACTGTCATGCAGTCGCCCCTGCGTCAAATCAAGCAGGTCCTAGTCAGAGGGTGCCCCCCAGAGAGGGGCTGCATAGCTGGTGCATGCATGTGTTCAACCAGGCACTGGTATGCACTCAAACAGCACAGCGTCCTTGCCTGCAGCACTGCCGCGTGTCCCTCAATGTGATCAAGCCTGGCCTCCAGCTGGCGACTGCGATCCTCTGCCAGCTCAGCAGCTGTGCAGCTGGTGGCTGCCTGCTGCTTGGCACTCGCAGCTACCAGCTCCAGGTCTGCCAGCTTCTGTGTCGCCTCCGCCAGGTGAGCACGCGCCTCGGCCAGCTGCTGTGTTGCGGTGTCTGCTCGAGCTGTGCTGGCCTGCAGCTGTGGCTCCAGATCTTGCAGGCGCCTGCAATGCAGAGTGGGACAGAGTACCACTCAACATGCGTGTCCCAGAGGACCATGCACAGCGAGCGATGGTGATGCTTGCGCACGGGGAACTGGCAAGAGCTTGCACCCAGAGGTGCATGAGACCAGCAGTGACTGGTCAGACACGGCTGGCAATGCCAGACACCCGCCTGCATGCTGCGATGCATTGGTCGGCTGCGCCTGCGCGCGCAGCCTCGGCGGAGTGCACATCTGCCAGTGCCTGGGACAGCTGGCTGTCTTTCTGCTCCAAGTCCTCCTGCATCAGCAGTGTGCACAGCAATGGTTGGGTTGCCAGACCGGCTGTGCTGTTCACGAGCTGTGTCAGCAGTGGGTATCAGTGAGCAGTGTGCAGCTCACACGCAGCCACCTCACCTGCAAGTCCTGGAGCTGGCGCTGCAGACTGGCCACTTCAATGCGCGCTCTCTCCAGATCAGCCACGTCCTCAAATGCGATGGATTCCCGGCCCTGCCGAGAAGCCGCGTGTCTCTGCCTGGCAGGACTTCTGCTGCCGCTGCTGTGCTTCCGACCGCCGCGCTGGGGACTGGGATGACTGCTGCCAGGCGGGCCACTCGCCAGCATGCGCTGCACGCTGCTCAACTCTGCAGCGGGGGTGGGAAGAGGAAGCAAGGTTGAGGCGTACAGCAAACCCACGCCGGCAGGACACATGCTCAGCGCATGCCAGCCTAGTGCATGGCTCTCACCTGCGTGGGCATGAGCCAGTTGCGCCTGCTGCTCTGCAATGGTTGCCTGCTTCTCTGCAAGCTTGTGCTTGATGGCGCGCACAGCGTCCTTGTACTTGCGTGCGCTGGCCTCTCTGCTGTCAAGGCGTTGCTGCAGCTGCTCCATGCGCTGGTCAGGAGAGTCTGACGCGCTCAAGTGAGCAACCTGCAGGCGACGAGGTGCAGGGTACTGCGACTTCACCAGCAGGGGAGGAGGGGGTGCAGCTACGCAGGAGGTTCATCAGCAGCATGATGACTGTGCGACTGCCACCGCCCTTTTCAAGGTGGCCACGCGACCCCAGCAAGCCCACCTTCTTCTTCAGCTGCTGCTGCTGCTGCGCCAGCACACTCAGTGCTGCATCCTTTTCGGACACAATGGCGCCAAGCTGCACGCACTCGCGCTCCAGGTGTGCTTTGGCCGCCAGCGCAGCTGTCAGTTCTGCAGAAGAAAACATATTGGTTGTTTAGCCTGCGACAGACTCAATATATTTGTGCTGCTCAGGCATGTATGAGTCTACATCTGCTGAGCCGTGGGCAGGAAGCGCCCTGCCGCCACACCTGTCTGACATGCCTTCATGCGCGAGTGCAAAGCAAGACCGTCCGCTCCGCCCAGCAGCTGCTCCTGCATCTGCGGCGCCTGCCGCTGATCAAAATCAGCTTGAGCTTCTGCCAGTGCTGCCTCTAGAGCATTGATCTGCAGCGACGCGGAGCCATGCGTGTGGGCAGGGGTGTGGGGGCGCTTGGTGAAGGTCAGGGCGCGCACGATGCAGGGCGCAGGGCTGTCTGGTGCTGTTGGGCAGCGCCTGCAGCTGAGCCTGTTGGCAAGCTTACCCGGTGTTGCGCCCTCAGCATCTGCTCGGCAGCAACGGGCGAGGTCCTGCCTCCCGCATTCAGCTGGTCGAGCGTGCGCTGGCGTGCTTCCAAGGCCTCCTCCAGCTGTGCAATCGCCCGATCCTTGGCTGACAGGGCAGACTCCCAGTTTGCCCGTGCCTCCTGTGAGCGGGCCTGCAGAACCCATATGACATGAACACACCTACTTTGGCACCTCTACGCACAGGGATGCCTGGGCATGATGGCAGGTGGAGTCGTTGAGGCTGCCATATCAACCCCATCCTTGCGCGGACACGCTCGCCGGCACACCCACTTGCTGCCCAAGTGACAGTGTGCACTGCCTGCACCGCCCGGCCGGTCAGGTTTCGGGCTCACCGCTAACTGCATGTGCTGTTCTCGGAGCTCAATCATTTCCATGTCCTTCTCATTCAGTGCCGCCTGCAGCCGTATGACCTGCACAGCCATGCAATGCACGCCATGAGTCCGCATGTACAGCTGGTCTGCCCACGCCACGCACCAGGCCATGCTGGATACCATACCCACCTCATCCTGCTTCCCAGCTGTCTCCAGGCCTTCATTGATGCGGGAGAAGCTGGCGCCTGCAACCGCATTGCAGGCGTCGGTTGCTTGCCCAGCTGCGGCCAGCGCTGCTGGCCACGGTTGCAGGACCGGCAATCAGCACTGACGCACTGATTACCAGCCGCAGGAAGGGCTGTCAGCTGCTCACCACGGTTGAAGGGGGTAGCAGCTATGTATACCATGGTCCCTCCCTCGTTGACGCCTTGCAGATCGTACACCTTGGTCTCCTGCGCCACCAGAGACCCCGAGCTGGAGCGCAGCACCCTGCAACCAGCAGGGGGGAGGGGATCGTGACATGCCACGATACCCCAGCAGCTGTGCACGCAAAAGCGTGTGCGGGTCGATGCCTGCGAGCTGGTGGGTGGCGCGTGCGCTGAGGACCCTCCTGGCTGCGCTGCTGACCGTCGCCGCCCGCGCATCGGGCGGCATGCGACGTTCTCGCGGCGTTGCTGCGCAGCAAGCCGGACACGGCCCCTGGCGTGCACGCAGGCTGTTGCCAAGCGGTGTAGGTGTGTACCTGTCCAGCGCGTTGCTCAGCCTTCGCGAGGTGGAGGCAAAACCCGGGTCAAAATCCTCTTTACCCGTGCCCATCACTCCATGTCACGCATCAAACCAAGGTGATGTGCTTGGGCTGTTTGCACTGTGCCATCGTTTCTGGGTGCAGCTTTGTGGAGCGAAGGGGAAGCCGGTTCGAGCGCCCTGTGCAGTTGCTCCTGGCTGCAGCGCGCTGTCATCGCATGCACTTGTCGAGGAGGTTGCTGCCTTGATGGTCTGATCACACGTTGCGCTGTCTGATCACTCGCGGCGCCCAGTCAATTGTTGAACAACTCCCCCCGCGGCTCTGCCACGGTACACGGGTTCGCAGCACTGCAGCAGCAACCCCTGCTTGCTGGGCAGCAGCGCTCAGACGCACCCCGGAGGCTGGCAATCGCCAAACTCGATCAACACCCATGAGGGTTGGAGACGCACCATGATGGCACAACCTGCCAGCAGCCTGGGCGCAGAAGACTCATTGCGGCATGTAGATGGCAGCGCAGACCTGCGAGGGATGCAGGTGTCAGTCAGGTGCGGCCGTGGCCTGCCAGCTTGACCCGCACCCCACTGACCCGCACCCCAACCCACCCCACAACAGCCCACCCCGTGCGCCACCGCGCTGGGCTGCGCCTCTCCCGCCCATGCCGCATCAGGCGCCAGGAGCGATTCTGCTGTGCTGTGTGGTCCGCGCATCTGCAGGCTGCGGCCTGCCTTGCGCCCCACCTGGGACCACGACCCCAAGCCGGTGATACAGCTGGACGCGCCGGGCGGCACCATCACGGCACACGATGGCATCAACCGCCATGCACCCTACAGCACCCACCGGTTTGACGCCGTCCTGGACAAGCACTCCACTCAAGAGGAGGTGTATGCAAGGTGTGACCAGAGCAGCGGACCTCACAGCTGGGATGCCTGCCACCGTGCTGACGCGGCACTGCCTGCCGCATCGCAGGTGCGCTGCCGCCCAGGTGGCGCGTTTCCTGGCGGGCTTCAACGTCACGCTGCTGGCCTACGGGCAGACAGGGTCAGGCAAGACGCACACCATGGGCACAAACGGTGCGCACACGTGTTTTGACGCGCGTGGGCAGTGTGCCTGGGGTGGCAGGGGCAGGCGCGGTGGCGCGGGTGAGCAGCACGCCAAGCTTGCTGCATGGACTCTGGCAGCGTGGGCGTCGCCGCTGGTACGCACAAGGCGTGGCCTTGAATGCTGGCTCCGCAGGCCAGCAAGGAGACGCGGAGGGAATGCTGCAGCGCGCGCTGCGAGACATCTTCTTGCACATCACCGAGCAGCAGGCCAGCGGTCAGGCAACACACCACCTGACCATCCAGTACTGCGAGATATACAACAAGCACATCATGTGAGCAATGCAGAGCTGGCTGCAAACCAGCGCAACAGGCGAAGAAGGCAAAGCAGGCAAAGCCGGCCCATGGCCGCACCCTGCTGTGCATGCACATCATCATGTCAGCGTTGGTCGGCGCCATGCACATCGCCCTACTGTTGTGCTGCCTGGTCCTGCCATGTGCGCCAGGGACCTGCTGCGGCCAGAGACGCCCCACCACCTGCTCAACATTGTGGAGACCAGCAAGCGCATGGAGCTGGAGAATGCGACCATCCAAACGGTGGCACCAGAGGCGGATGGATACATGGCCGCCATGGCGCTGTTCCTGGCAGGAAGCAAGAATCGCATCGTGGGTGCGTGCAGGCGGCCCTGGATCATGATTCGCATGCCTTCTCTTTTGGCTGTTGCTCATGACCGTGGCGTGCGTCCTAGCTCAGCGATAGCTTTCCAATGTGCAGGCGAGACATCGCTGAACCAAGCCAGCAGCCGTGGCCATGCAATTTTTACACTCTGCCTCACGCGCACGCCCTGTGACGAGGGCGGCACGGCCTACATCAGCAAGCTCCACATTGTGGACCTGGCAGGCAGCGAGCGCATGAAGCGCACCAACACACAGGGTGGGTTCCCAGCAGGTGGACATGCCATCATGCCAGCAGTGCAGGCGCCGACTCACCTGACCTGTCTTGTTCGTGCTGAGGCCAGGCACGTGCATCCAAATTGCAGGGGTCCGACAGAACGAGGCAATCTGCATCAATCTGGGGCTGTCCACGCTGCACAAGGTCCTGCAGGTGAGCACTCAGCTGACTGTGGCCTGCTGTGCTTGTGGATGCACAATGTGTTCAACCGCAATGCCTTGAATTGCTGGCTCCTTGGTGATGGCTGCAGGACCTGAACTACAACAGCAGGCGGGGCGTCACCCAGCAGCGAGTGGTGCCCTATAGGGACCACAAGCTGACGCGCTATCTCAAGGTATGCTGCTGGCTGCATTTGGCTGCTCGCAGCATGATGCGCGGGCATGATGCTATGCCATGCATTGAAATGCCCTGGCGCCTGCTGGAGCCAGCTGCTGAGCATCAATCATCACATGTGTGCCTTCAGGACTCCTTGGGTGGCAACAGCTACACCAGCATTATTGCGTGCATCAGTGGCGAGCCTGCAGATCAGGAAGAGACCAATCTGACGCTGAAATATGCAGCAGATGCGCGCAAGATTCGCAACCAGCCCAGCCTGACCAAGAAGGTGGGTAGTGCCGCAGCTGCTGCCGATGCCGACGCCTCCGGCACCCTGCTGCAGCAGCTCTGCGGGTGGACAGCTGATGGGGCAGTGCTCAGCCAGCAGGGATTCCTTAGGCTGCTCAATTGTCCTGGGAGCAGCCGGCGGTGACTGGGCACCACATCCTGTTTGGTCAAGCACCGCACGCATTGCTGCGCAGGTCACCGAGAAGCAGCAGGTGCAGCTGCTGCAGCAGAGACTGGTGTCCCTGGCACAGAGCGCCAGCCTTGGAGACGACCAGCAAGTTCGGGCGCTGGCCATCATGCAGAAGCTGCAGCCCGCAGCAGTCTGGGAGGTGCTGAAGCAGCTGGCAGCCATTACACCTGAAGACCAGGTGGGCAGGCAGTGCGGCAGCCAGAGCCTGCACGCAAGGGGCAGGAGTGCTGCTGTCTGCATCCAGGCAGAGCATCGTTGTCAAAGCATGCTCGCGATACATGGTCGCAATTCAACAGCATGGCATGCATGCAATCTCAGCTGCACCACAGCTGCCGCGAGCCGCTTGTGAGCGTGCGGCTTGCACGCGCGGCTGCCTGCAGGGTGTTGACAGCCACCCTTTGGACGTGGACTCCTGCCTGGAGGACGACACCATGTCCGTCATGTCGGTGGCCAGCACCCGGTTCACTGGCTTCTCAACAGTCACAGGCTTGACAGCACAGCACTCCCTGGCTGCTGCAACGCCTGGGAGCATGCAGACGCCTCTGGGAGGGGGCAGCAGCTCTGCAGCAGCTGCCCGCGCAGCAGCCAGCAGCCGCCGCCCAGGCACTGCACCCAGCAGCAGCTGCATGACACCGGGACTTGGCAGGCGCCTGTCATTCACGGGGGAGGCCCCAGCAGCGGCAGAGTGCTCGGCCAACAGCAGCCCACTGACCAGCAGCATGTCAGCCAGGCAAGGCCGCAAGCAGCCATCAGGCCCAGCAGCCGCAGCAGACGTCACTGCGTCCTTGGCTACGTGGATGCTACCAGCGGATGCCCAGCAGCAGTACGGTACCAGCACCCTGGTGGCTGCACAGCAGCGGCCAGCGGCTGAGGACGCTGCAGCCGTCCCCAGCACCAGCGCGTCCCCCGCGCCGTGGGAAGTTGACTGGGCCCGGCTGACGCATGCACAGCGGCTGCAGACCATTGACAGCTCCTGGCCGGGGGCAGCCGCCCGGCTGCAGGGCAGCTCCTTGGAGTGGTGGGACCTGGACCTGGGGCAGCGGGAGCAGATCACAGAGCTGTGGTACAGCCGGCAGGAGCGGCGCAGGCAGCTGTCCACAACAGCACAGCCGCCAGCTGTGCCTGCTGACAGCATCACGCTGGCTGGGCTTCAGCATGGAGACGCCTTGCCCGCTGCTGGCAGCGGCCGCAGGGAGGGCAGTGCACGGGCAGAACTGCAGCCTGCTGGGGATGCGGGCGCTGCCACACTGCCAGGCCCCCAGCCGCAGCAGCAGCCGACCCCGCCAGGCAGCCTCAGTGGTCCAGTCACCAAGGTGCTGTGGGGCAAACTGGCATCCGGGGCGCGCAGTGACAGCGCCGACAGGCTGCGCACTGGGCAGGCTGGCAGCAGTGTTGGTGCCAGCACCCCTGCTGCTGCTGCTGCTGCCACAGCAGCGGGGCTGCCAGCTCGCAGCATACCGCAGGCCCCAACAGGGCCAGCAGAACCACTCAGTAGGCAGTCCAGCAGTGGCACCCCAGACCTGAGGTCACGCCCAGCATCTGCAGGCAGCAGCCGCGCGGGCGCCAGGCTGCCTGTGGCTGGCAGTGCTGCGCAGGCGGGCCAGGCCGCCCACGCCAGGCCAGCCAAGGTGGCTGCCGTACACACCACGCGGCTGCCTGGGGATGGTGGCGAAGCGCAGCGCAGCAGGGCAGCCACGGTCAGTGCTGACAGCAAGCAGCAGGAGGCTGAAAGCCCTGCACCAGGTGGAGATGGCGCTGGCGCAGCAGCCGCCACGGCTCACATGCCTGTGGCGGGGACGACGGCTGCCAAGCTGTCGCTGCGACCATCTCGCAATGGTGTCAGCGTCGGTGGCAAGCACAGCTTGTCAGCACCAGCACCCGCTGCTGCAGTTGCAGCATTTGGCATGCAGACCATCAGCGCCAGCGGCGGCTTTGTGAGCCCGCCCGCCTCGCCGGCAGCAGTCCGCAGGCCCCCGCCGTCAGCAGCCCTGTCACCAGCTGCCACCACTGCTGCTGGGGTAGCACGCCCGGCTCACAGTCAGATCCCTTCCGCGCTACCAGCAGCGGGCGTCAGCGCATCAGCCTCTGCTCAGCAGCGTGGCTTGCTGCCCCGCCCCATCGGCAGCAGCAGCTTGGCGCAGGGTGTGGGCAGCCGCGCCTCACCACAGGCGGCCATGCCAGCGCATGGAGGCGGTCTGCGGCGCAGCCTGAGCTTCACAGGTGGCTTGCCTGGTGGCGACGTGCCGAGCCCAGGTCGCAACGACGCCTGGTGGGGCCTGCTGCCGCTGGGTGCAGCTGGCAGCCCCAACCCGGCCGCGGGCAGCAGCCCAGGCGTCAGCCAGCCATCCGCTGGGCCACCTGACAGCTCACATGCAAGCGCGGCCAACGGGCAGCTGGCAGTGACGCAGCCGTCCAGCGCCGAGGTGGCGCAGGGCGTGCCATCAGCAGGGGACGCTGGCCCCAGCCGGCGCATCGTCATCAACGGCGAAGCATGTGACGTGCCGTCGCCGCCCCAGTCCACCGCGCTCGCGGCGGCGCGGGAGGAGGCCTGCAGCGCGGCGAGGAGTGAAGCCAACCTGTCGGTCGCCAGTACCTCGGCTGCAAGGCGGCGCCCGGTCAACAGCCTGCTGTCGCGCATCACGGGTGGGTTGGTCGGGCGAGTTTGCATTGCTGAGCCAGTGTGCATGCCTGTGTTTGTGCGGACACTAGTGTGTGCCGCGTTGTGTGCCGCAAGCATGCCTCACCAGCCATGCTGGCTCACGAATGCGTGCGCCCACCCTGTTGCTGTGTGTGCAGACACCCTGGAGGCACGCAAAGCCACGATCCATGCCGAGGCACACAGCCGAGGGGGCTTCACGGCTGAGCATGACAGCAGCCTGGCGGACCTGGCCCGGACCAACCGCCTGGTGAGCCGCCGCCAGGGCTGCCACGGGGGCTGGCTGCATGCCACGCCATCTTGGATGCATGGGCTGCAATTTTTACCCTCGCTTTGGGGGGGGGGGGGCACGCCGGGCACTCTTCAGAGCCCTGGACTGGCAGCAAACCAGACCTGCCCCCTCGGCGTGGGCAACCCGCAGGTGACTGAAGCCAAGCAGGTGCTGGGCAGCGGGGAGGACCCGTTCCCACCGGGCAGGGATGATGGGTCGCCCGCCCAGGACACCTCGCGACTGACCGCTGCGGCCGTGGCGGATGCCGTGGCTGCCAAGGAGCGCGTGTCCATGTGGTTGGATGACACGGCTGGAGGATGACGTCCACGCACCCCTGGGCAGGAGTGACGTGTGCCGCCAGGATTGGTCAGTCTCACACCCCAGGCCGCCAGGCCAGCGGCATATTTAATCAACATCTTACTTGCCGTGTTGTCTTGTTTACTTTGGTCCTTTCACTCTGCTCAGCCGCCGCCCTTGCTGCCCGTGCTGCCCCAATCGTCTCCTGCCTGCTCGACTGCCCCCCGGGTGCACCGCTGCCACCCCTGGCCTGCCCCTCTCGACCTGGCCTGACACCTCGTCAGTGTACCGCGGTCGTCTCTCTCCACACATTCTAGGCCAGCATCGCAACACCAGAGCCAGATCAGCGCCAATCACACTTCAATCGCCACAGCCCAGATTGGATGACCTTCACCGCCGAGGAGCTGCGCCTGGCAGAGGTAAGTCTCCCATGCAGCTGCAGCAGCCCCCGGCGCGCGCTGCGGTGGCGCAGAATGCGGCACCCACACCCGCGACGCTCCCGCGCGCGTCCCTGCAGCCACAGCGGCCGGAAGAATGCGCGGTGGAGGCTTGGTACATGGACGATAGCAAGGAAGACCAGCGCCTGGAGCACAGGTGACCACGGGGGTGCTGGTTTGTGCCTGCATGGGATTCATGCTGCTGCCTCGCATGAGGAGCATCCGGCGGCTCCCCGCGTTCCACGTTGCCACCGCGCTCGCTTGCCCCTGCGCCCCCGCAGGCTGACGCCCAACCAGCCCTGCCCGCCCGAGAAGCTGCGCGAGCTGGGCGTGCTGTCCTGGAAGCTGGACCCTGCAGTGCACGACACCGACCCGCAGCTGGCAGCCATCCGCAAGGTCCGCAACTACTCCTACACGGTGAGTTGCTGCTGCACCCAAGCCGCAGCGGGCGGCAGCATGCGCGCGCGTGCTGCTGCAGCTCTCAGCAGTCCAGCTGGGGGCCACATCGGGAGCGAGCTGCGAGGCCTGGCTGCTGCCTGCCCGCGCGCGCAGGAGATCATCACCATCAGCAAGGACAAGCTGCCGGGCTACGAGGACAAGCTCAAAATCTTCTTTGAGGAGCACATTCACAGCGACGAGGAGATCCGATACATCCTGGATGGCAGCGGTGAGGCTGCCGCCAGGGCTGCTGCAGCTCCACGCTCACCCGCCACGCCGCCAACAGCCAATGCCGCCAGTCGCTGAGCAGCTGGTGCAGTGGAGCACCAGTTGCTGGTGCCCTGCATGCGCAGCCAAGCACAGCCCTGCGGACGGGCTGGGCGTCATCCGCATCTGCAGCCCTATCAGTGGGCTGCCGGCCCGAAAGCTGCTGCCTTGCGCCCTGGGGCACGTCCCCGCCTGCAGGTTACTTTGACGTGCGCGACCTGAATGACCGCTGGGTGCGCATCGCATGCCGCAAGGGCGACATGATTGTGCTGCCGGAGGGCATCTACCACCGCTTCACCCTGGACTCAAACAACTACACACAGGTCAGGGCACGCACACTCTGGGCAGCAGGCAGCACCTGCAGGCAGCGGGCTGGTGGCCGTTGCTGCCCTGGCACTGCCTGGGCAGCAGCTGAGCGACGACCATGCCGCCTGCTCTGCGCAGGCCATGCGCCTGTTCGTGGGAGAGCCCATCTGGACGCCCTTCAACCGTCCGCAAGAAGAGCATCCCAGCAGAGTCAAGTACACGACACAGTTTGGCAAGCAGCCGGTGGCGGTGGCTGCGTCCTGAGCAGCAGCGGCAATGCCGTGCAGCAGCGGTCTGGCACGGGGCACGTAGCAAGCGCCCAGCAGAACGCTCGAACACTCAACTCAGGGGAAACCCAAGCTGTATTTACATGCCCACCACACCAGCGGGATCACTGCCTTGTAATGGCGCAAGCGGGTACTGCCCAATCCTTGCCCCGAAGATCGCAAACCAGGGTGCACCAGCAGTTT